>ERZ778021.1190-NODE-1190-length-33085-cov-5.470209_pt1 | contig 33085 bp, 26 predicted proteins | sample MGYA00375751_ERZ778021 | MGnify/ENA primary metagenome ERZ778021 (study PRJEB29350, sample SAMN05389814) | bioreactor metagenome | isolation source: Thiocyanate stock bioreactor | place: South Africa: University of Cape Town | collected 2013-08-29 ... | reverse complement strand
ACGATCTCCCCGCCGCTGGTCGCCGGGCAGGCCGAGTTCGACGAGACCACGCGGATCCTCGGTGAGGTGCTCGTCGAGGCCCCCGACCACATCTAGGACGACCGGCCCCGATGCTCTCCCGCGAGGACAACGAACGGATCACCAAGACCGGGCCCGACGATCCCGCCGGGCGCCTCCTGCGCCAGTACTGGCAGCCCGCCGGCCTGACCTCCGAGATGCCGGCGGAGCGGCCGGTCAAGGCGGTCCGGCTGATGGGCGAGGACCTCGTCCTCTTCAAGCGCGGCGAGGGCGATTGGGGCCTGGTCAGCCGTTACTGCGCCCACCGCGGGGTCGACCTCTCCTACGGGCGGCTGGAGGACGGCGGCCTGCGCTGCCTCTACCACGGCTGGCTCTACGGCAAAGACGGCCGCTGCCTGGAGCAGCCGGCCGAACCCCCGCACAGCCGCTTCTTCGAAAAGGTGCGGATCTCCAGCTATCCCTGCGTCGAGCGCAACGGCATCGTCTTCGCCTACATGGGCGGCGGCGACCCGCCGCCGTTCCCCGCCTACGACTGCTTCGAGGCGCCCGAGGAGTACACCTTCGCCTTCAAGGGCCTCTGGGAATGCAACTGGCTGCAGGGGGTCGAGGGCGGCATCGACCCGAGCCACGTCTCCTTCCTGCACCGCTTCCTCGACGAGGATCCGCGCGACGTCTACGGCGCCCAGTTCGCCGAGACGGTCGCCGGCACCGACAAGACGACCGCCGAGATCGTCGGCGAAATGTACCGGCCGGATATCGAGGTCGAGCAGGCCGAGCACGGGCTGCGCGTCTTCGCCGTGCGCGAACTGGACGCCCAGACGCGCCACCTGCGGGTGACCAACCTGCTCTTCCCGAACGCCTTCGTGGTGCCCTTCGGCGGCGACCGGGTGTTCTGCCAGTGGCACGTCCCGATCGACGACGAGCACCACTACTGGTACATGATCTTCTACGACTTCAAGGACCAGACGGACAAGGAGACGCTGCTCCAGCAGCGGCTCGAGAACGTCACCCTGCCCGACTATCGGCCGACCCGGAACCGCGACAACAACTGGGGCTTCGACGCCACCGAGCAGAACGAGCTCACCTACACCGGGATGGGCCTCGACATCAACGTCCACGACCAGTGGGCGGTGGAGAGCATGGGGCCGATCCAGGACCGCACGGTGGAGCGCCTCGGCGTCTCCGATCGCGCCGTCACCTCGAATCGCCGGCTGCTGCTGAAAGCGATCAAGGCGATGGAAGCGGGGCAGCCGACCCCGGCCCATCCGCTCGACGAGACGGCGGCGAAGGAGCTGCGCGGCCCGCTCGCGATCGACACCGTGGTCCCGGCCGAGGACTGGCAGGAGAAGTGGCGCGACAACGAGGCCGAGCGCCGCGAGAGCTCCCCCTGGGCGGCCGGCCAAGAGGTCCACTGATGCACCAGCGCTCCGCCGACGAGCGCCCGAAATCCTTCGGCGGCTCGGCGCGGCCGATGCTGGCCGCCGACCGCGACGGCTTCGTCGACCGCCACGAGCTCTGGGGCGAGGCCGAGCACGCCGCGGCGGCGCAGATCCGCCGGGTGATCGACGAGCGCGGGATCGAGATGATCCGCGTCGCCTTCGTCGACCAGCACGGGACCCTGCGCGGCAAGACGCTGGTCGGCGACGGCCTCTGGTCGGGCCTCCGCGGCGGTTGCCGGGTTCCCTCCTCGCTCGTCCTCAAGGACACCTCCGGCAAATCGGTCTACCCCGTCTTCAGCCACGACGCCGGGACCGGGGTCGAGGGCCTCGGCGGCGCCGGCGACCTCGTCCTGGTGCCCGACCCGAAGACCTTCCGGGTCCTGCCCTGGGCGCCGAACACCGGCTGGGTCCTCTGCGACGTCCACTTCCCCGACGGCCGGCCGGTGGGCTTCTCGACCCGGCGGATCTTCCGCGAGGCACTCGACGGTCTCGCCGCGCGCGGTTACGGCGCGACGATCGGGGTCGAGCTCGAGTTTCACGTCTTCCGCCTCGCCGAGCCCGCGCTCGAGGACAAGAACGTGGCCGCGCCCGGGCGGCCCGGCGCGGCGCCGGTCCTCACCCCGACCACGCGCGGCGCCCAGCTGCTGCGCCAGGAGGACCTGGACTCCCTCGACGATCTCGTGCAGGCGCTCTCCGCCGGCCTGCTGGCGATCGACCTGCCGCTGCGCTCGCTGGAGCTCGAGTTCGGGCCCAGCCAGCTGGAGCTGACCCTGGCCCCGCGGCCGGGCCTGGAGGCCGCCGACGACGTCGTCCTGGCCCGCATGGCGGTCCGCCAGATCTGCCGCCGCCACGGCTACCTCGCCACCTTCATGTGCCGCCCCGCAGGGGCCGACACCGTCTCCTCGGGCTGGCACCTCCACCAGTCGCTGGTCGACCTCGAGACCGGCGGCAACGCCTTCATCCCGCGCGAGGGCGGCACGCTTCTCTCGACCGCCGGGCAGCGTTACCTCGGCGGCCTGCTCCGGCACGCCTCCGCCGCCGCGGTCTTCACCACGCCGAGCATCAACGGGTACAAGCGCTACCGCCCGTTCACCCTGGCGCCGGACCGGATCTGCTGGGGGATCGACAACAAGGGGGCGATGGTGCGGGTGGTCGGCGGCGCCGACGACCCGGCGACGCGGCTGGAGAACCGCTCCGGCGAGCCGGCCGCCAACCCCTACCTCTACATGGCTTCCCAGATCGCCTCCGGGATGGCCGGGATCGACGGCGAGCTCGACCCCGGCGAGCCGACCGAGGACCCCTACGTCGCCGACGTGAAGCTCCTGCCGGCGAGCCTGATGGAGGCGCTCGACGCGCTCCGCGCCGACGACATCTTCGCCGCCGCCTGGGGCCAGGAGATCATCGACTGGATCCTCACCTTGAAGTCGTCGGAGGTCCAGCGCTACCTGGCCGACGTCTCCGGCTGGGAGCAGCGCGAGTACTTGGGGCTGCCGTGAGCGCCGCCTACGGTCCAGAGGCGTTCGCGGTCGTCGGCGATCTGCGGACGATGGACCCGGAGCGGCCACGAGCCGCGGCGATGGCGGTGCGCGACGGGCGGATCCTCGCGGTCGGCAGTCGCGACGAGGCGTTGGCGGCGCTGCCCGCGGGGGCGCCGGTGCGGGAGTTGCCGGGGACCGTGGTCCCCGGGCTGATCGACGCCCACGTCCACACCCTCTATGCCGGACTGGAGCGCCGCCGCCTGGACGTCAGCGACTCGAAGTCGGTCGCCGAGATGCTCGACCGGATCGGCGCGCACATCGCCTCCCGCCAGGGCGAGAAGGACGACTGGCTCGTGGTCGCGGCGCACGTGCAGGCCGAGGAGCTCGCCGAGAAGCGCCTGCCGACGCGGGCCGACCTCGACCCTGTGACCGGCGGCCGGCCCGTCTTCCTCGATCGCCGCACCCACGATGCGATCGCCAACTCGGCCGCCCTGGCGGCGGCCGGGATCGATGCCTCGACCGCCGATCCGGTCGGCGGCGAGATCGAGCACGACGCCGCGGGCGAGCCGACCGGCCTGCTGATCGAGCGCCCCGCCGCGGACCTGGTCTGGGGCCTGGTGCCGCCGATCGGCGAGGAGGAACGGCGCACCGCCCTGCGGGAGATCCAGCCGCTGTACCACGCGCAGGGCATCGTCGGCGCCGCCGAGCCCGGCCTGAACCCGGCGGAGATGGGCACCTACCAGGCGGCCCACGCGGCCGGCGAGCTTGGCCTCCGCACCTTCGCGATGCCGCTCGCCGACACCGACCTGCCGGTCGAGGAGCTGCTGGGCGGCTTCCGCGGCACCGGCGTGCGGACCGGCTTCGGCGACGAGATGCTGCGGATCGGCGGGGTGAAGGTCTACCTCGACGGGACCGGCTCCTTCGGCAGCGCCCTGATGCGCGAGCCCTGGCCCGGCACCGACGGCTACCACGGCAACCAGACCGCGCCGACCGAGACCTTCCGCGCGATCGCCCGCTTCTGCGCCGAGGAACGCTGGTCGCTTGCCGTCCACACGGTCGGCGGCGCCGCGATCGACCTCGCCCTCGACGCCTTCGCGGAAGCGAACGAGCTGGCCCCGATCGCCCCGCTTCGCTTCTCCGTCATGCACGCCTACCTCTGGCCCTCGGAGGAGAACTTCCGCCGCGCGCGTGAGCTCGGCGTCTTCGCCTCGATCCAGCCGGGGATGCAGTGGCGGGTCGCTGCCACCCTCGCCAACCGCCTCGACGCCGCGGCCGCCGCGGCCGCCTCGCCGTTGCGCGACTGGCACGACGCCGGGGTCGAGGTCGCGGGCGGCAGCGACGGTCCCGACTTCCCCCTCGCCCCGCTCTTCGGCATGTACCAGGCGCGCAGCCGCGCCGCCTTCGGCTACGACGGCCCGGTCGGGCCCGAGCAGGCGATCGACGGCGAGCGGGCGCTGGCGATGTGGACGACCGGCGCGGCCCGCTACTGCTGGGCGGAGCACGAACGCGGCGCCCTGCGCCCCGGCCTGCTCGCCGACTGGGCGGCGCTCTCGGTCGACCCGGTGGAGTGCGAGGTGGCGGAGCTCGCCGAGGCGAGCGTCCTGCAGACCGCGCTCGGCGGCGAGGTCGTGCACGAGGTGTGACGGACGATCCGGAGAGGAGAGCAGGATGTGCCGTGAGACGAAGGTCGTGGTCGTCGGGGGCGGGGTCCTGGGCACCAGCGCCGCCATCCATCTGCTGCGGGCCGGGGTCGGCCACGTCACCCTGGTCGAGCGCGACGGGGTTGCGCAGGGGACATCCGGCGCGGGCGCGGGTTTCGTCGCCCCCTGGTCGCTCGGTTCGCCCGACGAGTGCGGGGCGGAGGAGGCGGCCCTCGCCGACTACGCGATCGACTTTTACCGCGAGCTCAACGCGGCCCGCCCCGAGGCGCCCTACCGGCAGCGCGGCTGCCTCTGGATGGCGCAGACCGAGCGCGATTGGCCCTCGGTCGAGCGCCGCCACACCGAAGGGCCTGCCGACTCGCGCATCGTCGAGCCGGAGGAGATCGAGAAGCTGACCGGCGGCGTGGTGCGGGCGGCGGGGATCCTCCGCGGCGTCTACCACCCGAGCAGCGCCCAGATCTCGGCCGAGCGGGCGACGAGGGCGCTCGCCGCCCTCTTCGCCGCCGAAGGGGGGACGCTCCGCGAGCGCACCCCGGTGCGCGGGCTGGTGGTCGAGGACGGCCGGATCGCAGGCGTCGACACCGCCCACGGGCGGATCGAGGCCGACCGCGTGGTGATCGCCGCCGGGGCCTGGACCAACGCCGTGCTCGCCGAGCTGGGTCAGTCGCTGCCGATCGCGCCGATCGCGGTCTCGCGGATCGTCACCGAACCGTTGGGCATGCCTGGCGACCTGCCGCTGCTCTTCGTCAAAGCCCTCGACTCGGGGCTGAAGAAGTCGATCTGGGTGCGCGAGGAGGACGGCCGGCTGATGTTCGGCGCCAACTACGACACGCCTTCGCGCCTCACCTTCATCGAGGACGGGGTGCCGGAGCGCTTCGACCAGGTCGACCTCGACGGCGTCCTCGAGGTGAAGCGCGCGGCGGAGACCCTGACCACGGCGATCCCGGCCCTGGTCGAGTACAAGAGCTTCCGGATCAAGCACGGAGCCCCCTGTTACACGGTCGACGGCCGGGCGATCGTCGGCGCGCTGCCGGGGGTGGGGAACCTCTACGTGATGGCCGGCTGCAACGAGCAGGGGGTCACCCACGGCCCCGGGTTCGGTCGGGTGATCGCCGAAACGATCGCTGCCGGCGGCAGCGACTTCGTCGACGCCGCGGTCTGGTCACCGGGACGTTTCGAGGGCGAGCCGCAATCCCCGCGCGAGGTCGCGGCGGCACTCTGATGGCCCTCTCGGTCCACGACCAGGAGATCCTCCGTCGCCGCGTCTACGGGCTGGTCGACGACGAGCTGCTGGCCGAGCACCGCGAGCGCCCCTTCGGCCCCCACTCGCCGCGGCTGATCGAGGTGCTCGATTTCCTGCGGCGGAATCCCGACCCCGAGCAGCCGCGGTACCTGGTGCTGGACGACGACGAAGGCTTCGAAGTGGGGATGAGGTCGAGCGAGCGTGGCGGCCCGCCGACCTCGGTCGACGACGAGCGCTTCAGCACGCGAGAGGAGGCGGAGCACGCCGTCTTCCTCCGTCGCCTCGCCGACTACGGAGCGCTGCGTGGAGACCTCCTCCCGCATGGCGGGAGCAACGCTCCACGGCCGACCGATGACCTTCCTTATCCCGACGGTGGAGGTGCGGAGTGAGTGGGACTGCGGGTGACGTCCTCGTCCCGGCGGGGACGATCGGCTATCTCGACGCGATCAGCGCCGCGCCGGGGGAGACGGTGAAGCTCCGCGTGTCCTCGTCTGCGCCGACCTGGCGCGCCGAGCTGCTGCGGCTCTACGCGCTCGAGATCCCCGGCTTCGGCGTCGAGCGCCGCGCCGATCCGGTCCCCGGCGTCGAGCCGATCGAGCGCGAGGGGATCGAACAGACGACCGCGGTCGGTTCCTACGGTCTCGCCGCGCCGCTCGGCCTCGACCAGTTCGACGCCCCGCTCACCATCACCGCGACGATCTGCCCGACCCGCCCCGGCGCCGGCCCCGAGGCGGCCCTCGCCCAGCGCGACGAGGCCGCCGTCGCCGGCTGGTCCCTCGGCCTCGACCCCGCCGGCCGGCCCCGCCTGTGGGTCGCGACCGACGCAGACGCCCTCGACCTGACCACGCCCGAACCCCTGAAACAGGGCTGCTGGTACCGTCTGACGGCGACGATCGACGCCGGCGCCGCCCGCGCGACCCTCGCCGTCGACCCCGTCGGCACCTTCACGAGCAATCGCCTCGCCACCGGCCGCGGCGGCTCTCACCGAGTCGAGGCGAGCCTCACCGGCGCCCTGCAGCCCGCCGCAGCTCCCCTGCTCCTCGCGGCGGCGGCGCTCGACCCGAACGGCCAACCGATCGAGGGCTTCGACGGCAAGGTCGAGTCCCCCGCGATCCACACCACCGCCCCCGCCGCGGCCGCCACCTGGGACGCGTCCCTGTCGATCACCCGCCACGGCATCGACCTCCCCTCGCAACTCCGCAACACCGATGCCGCCGGCCCGCACTTCACCCTGGTCAACCACCCCACCCGCGCCGTCACGAGCAGCACCTGGGACGGCCAGGTCGACGACTTCCGCTTCGCCCCCGACCAGTACGCCGCCGTCCACTTCCACCGCACCGACATGACCGACTGCGGCTGGGAGCCGCAGGCCGAGATCGTGCTGCCCGCCGACCTGGCGAGCGGCGTCTACGCCATCCACCTCACCGACCCCGATGGCGGCGAGGACCTGGTGCCGCTGATCGTGCGGCCGCCCGCCGGCACCACGACCGCGCCTGCGCTGCTGGTGCTCTCGACCAACAGCTACCTCGCCTACGGCAACGACCACGTCGGCGTCGACAGCCCGCGCACCCAGGTCTGGAACCAGATGGTGCCGGCGCTCGACGACTGGGAGCGCTTCCGCGACGCCCACCGCGAGGTCGGCCTCTCCCTCTACGAGGTCCACTCCGACGGCTCCGGCGTCTGCCACTCCTCCTGGCGGCGGCCGATCCTGACCCTGCGGCCGACCGTCTACGACGGCGACGGCCCGGTCTGGCAGTTCACCGCCGACATGCAGATCGTCGACTGGCTCGACCGCACCAACCGCCCCTTCGACGTGGTCAGCGACCGCGACCTCCACGAGGGCGGCGCCGAGCTGCTCGGCCGCTACGGCTGCGTGATCACCGGCACCCACCCGGAGTACCCGAGCGAGCAGATGCTCGACGCCTACGAGGAGTACGTCGGCGCCGGCGGTCGGCTCATGTACATGGGCGGCAACGGGATGTACTGGGTGACCGGCTACGACCCCGAGGACCCGCAGGTGATCGAGATCCGCCGCTGGGCCGGCACCCAGGCCTGGTGCGCGGCGCCGGGCGAGTACCACCTCAGCTTCACCGGCCGGCTCGGCGGGCTCTGGCGCTTCGGCGGCCGGGCGCCGCAGAAGACCTTCGGCGTCGGCATGGTCGCCGCCGGACCGCCGACCGCCTCGGCCGGATACCTGCGGGTGGCCGAGCCGGGATCGCCGGCCGGCTGGATCCTCGCCGGGGTGGAGGAGGCCGAGTTCGGCCGCTACGGCACGATGGGCGGCGCCGCCGGGACCGAGATCGACACCGTCGACCCGGTCCTCGGCACCCCCGACGAGACGCTCGTCGTCGCCACCTCGGCCGGGCACTCCGACGACATGCTGGAGGCGCGCGAGAACTTCAACATGACCAGCCGCATCCTCGGCGGCGCCCGCAACCCGAAGGTCCACTCCGACCTCGTCCTGATCCCCCGCGAGAACGGCGGCGCCGTCTTCTCCACCGGCTCGATCAGCTTCTCCGGCAGCCTCTCCCACGAAGGCTGGGACAACGACGTCAGCCGCCTGCTCGGCAACGTCGTCGACCGCTTCGTCAGCGGCAAGCCGGTGCTCGACTCCTGAGCCGCGCTAGCGGAAACCCGCGGCGGTGCAGAGGCCGGGCCAGGTCTCGGGGCAGTGGCCGGGGACGAGGCGGGCGCCTTCGGCCGCGGCCATGGTGACGAGGCGATCGTGGGAGGTGCGGCGGAGCGGCGCGTCGGCGGGGTCGGCGGAGGAGCCGATCGGCGTGTCGGTGTCGATGCCCCGCTGCAGGTCGATCGCATCGACGGCGAAGATCCAGGTGCCGCTCTGCGCCATCCGCACCCGGTAGGACATGTGCCCGGGAGTGTGCCCCGGGGTCGCGACCGCCTCGATCCCGGGAGCGATCTCGGCGTCGCCGTCGAGTTGGCGCCAGCGCAGGCCGTCGCGCACGTAGTCCTCGCGGCGGTAGAACACCTCGGCTCCCGCACGCTCGTGGGCGAAGCGGAGCTCGGTTCCCTGGATCGCCACCTCGATCCCGGCGTCGGCAAGGTGACGAAGGCCGCCACTGTGGTCGACGTGGAGGTGGGAGACGGCGGCGCCGGCGAGATCCTCGGGCGCGAGGCCGTGATCGGCGAGGCCCTCCAGCAGCGGGTCGCCGTCGGTGTCGAACTCGGGCAGGTGCTCACCGAACATCGGGTCGGTGGTGACGTCGCGGTAGGGCCGCGGATCGCAGCCGGTCTCCAGCAGCCACCAGCCCGCCGGCGAGTGGGCGAGCACGCCGATCAGCGGCAGCCGCAGCCAGTCTTTCGAGCCGCCTTCGAGCGAGACCCATTCCGGTGCCGCCTCCCAGCCGAGGGAGAGGCAGAAGAGGCGGTCGCAGACCGCGGCGCTCATCGCGCGGGCACCTCGAGGATCGTGCGCGGCAGCTCGGAGAGCACCTCGAGCCCGTCCTCGGTCATCACGATCGTGTCGATCGCGCAGGCCTCGAATTTCGACTCCGGGTCGACCAGCACGGTCTCGTAGTTGGAGACGTAGCCCGGCTGCCAGGTGACCTTGGTGAAGCCGTCGTTGGCGAGGTAGGTGTGGCCGACCCAGCCGGGCGGCAGCGCGATCCCGAGCGAGTAGCCGCCGACCCACCAGACCTTCTCGGCGGCGATCCGGTCGTAGACCCAGCGTTCGGCGGCGGCGGTGGCGAACTCCGGCCCCTCGCCGAGCCGCGCCAGCCGCTGCAGCTCCGGCAGCGAGCCGGCCGCCGCCTCGAGCAGCTCGGCCGCTTCGGGGTTCGGTTCGCCGAGGGCGAAGGTACGGCAGAGGTTGGCGTGGTAATGGTCGACCACGCCGCAGAAGTCGATCGAGACGATGTCGTCGGCCCCCAGCTCGCGGTGGGAGGGGAAGGAGTGGGTGTCCACCCAGGCGGTCGGCCCGGAGCAGATCACCGGTGGCATCGCGGCGAACTCGGAGCCGCCGTCGATCAGCAGCATGTTGACCAGGGCGGCGATCTGCAGCTCGCTCATCCCGGGGCGGAGGCGTTCCTGCAGCGCCCGCATCGCGGCGTCGGCGATCTGGCCGGCCTGGCGGATCCGCTCCAGCTCGGCGGGCGACTTGTAGAGGCGGATGTCGTCGACGATCCAGTCGCCCGCGGTGACCGTGGCGCCGCCCGCTTCGAGCGCGTCGGCGATCCCCTCGGCGATCGGCGCCGCCGGGTTCAGGCTGTAGCGCTCGAGCCCGACCGTGGCGCCGCCGAGGCCGCGGTCGTCGAACGCCGCCGCCACCGCCGGCGCCGCGGCGCCGTACTCGAACAGGACCAGCTCGTCGTAGCGGCCGTGGAGGCGGGCGTAGTCCTCGTGCCGGGTCCAGTCGAAGAAGATGACCTCGGCCGGCTCGCGGACGACGACGCAACCCAGGGGCAGTCGCCACGGGTACCAGATCGCGTCGTAACCGGTGAGGTAGAAAAGGTTCGGCGGGCTGGTCACGTACAGCGCGTCGAGTCCCGCGCGCGCCATCGAGCTGATGACCTTCTCCAGTCGGGCCGGATACTCGTCGAGGCCGTGGGAAGCCATCTCGTCAAGGATACAATAAGAACCCAAGGGGATCCAATACGAAAGACTTGACATACCGAAGCTGAGAACCACTCTCTGGATCCAGACTATGATAGTTTGGATCCAAGTTAGCTAGAGGGGATCCTGGTGAGGCAAAATTCGATTTGTAGAGTTCTGCGTCGATGTGGTGGGCCGTTCCCCGATCTGGGCCTCTGGGGCGGGGCTGCGTGATGGCGGTGCCAGAGCACAGGCGCCTGCAGCATGAGGCCGTACGCACGGAGGCACGCGCCCAACGTTCACTATTTGCCGGCGATTGCGCCCAGGCACAGGATGAGTTCTCGGCCGCGATCGAGCTCTACAAGCAGTCGTACGAGATCGCGCCGCCCGGAGCCACGGGCCGACTGATCGGATTGCTGAAGGCCAGCGTCATCGGTGCTACCGCGGAACTCGAGTCGGTGGCCTACGCGAAGCGGCATCTGCGCCATGAGGACGACGATCCGCCCCGCGCATACGCCTTCGCGATCTGCCGGCTCATCGACGGAGCCGACGAGGGGCTTCCGGAATATGTCGATGCGATGCGGCCAGGCTCGCCGCCGTTCGGGCGGGCGGCCACGGCGATCGAGGCCCTCGGGCGACGGTCGGCAAAGAGCTACGCCGACGCCGTCGCGGCGATCGTCCACGATTTCGAAGGGCGTCGTCACCATGTCACCAAGGTGCCGATCGCGGACACGGCGCTGATGCTCGAGATCTTCGCCAGACGGCGGGGCATCGCCGCCCATCCGTCCTCGCCGCTGCTCCCCGCGCCGTGTCCCGGCGGTGCCCAAGGGCACGCCTAGCAGGATTCTCAGGTCAATCGCGACGAAGGAGGAAGTACATGCAGGCCGATCAGGCGCCTCGGAAGCAGTGGGCGCGGGCGCATCTGGAGGACATCCCAGACGACCACCCGGCCGGTTGGTGGGACCACGAGGCAAGCACCGAGGGTTTCGGGACGCGGTGGCATCCGGTGCGTCGGCATTTCGGCGTGGAGGGCTTCGGCATCGCCGCATCCGGAGCGGACACCGGGAAGGAGCTGATCGTCCCGCACAACGAGCTCGGTGAGGGCGAAGTGGAGACTCCGGAGGACCCGTACGTCCGCGGTCAAGAGGAGGTCTACTTCCTGGCCCGCGGAAGGGCGCGTTTCACTCTCGACGACGAGGTGGCCGATCTGGTCGCGGGCGACATCCTCTTCGTCCCGCCGCACGTTCAGCGAGCCGCGACGGCCTTGGAGGACGGCACCTTGGTGCTCGGAGTCGGCGGTGCTCCCGGCAAGGCCTACCATGGCCTCGATCCGAGCAAGCACGTGCCCGATGCCTTGCCCCACTCGGTCGCCGCGCGCCGTGATGCCGAGGGCTAGATGGGATCCGGCCTGAGGTGGGACGTGCGCCGGTCCGCCGGCGCAGGCGGCGACAGCCGGCCTCCTCGGCGTGGCGGAAAGTCATCTATCTTAGGATGGATGGATCCAGTAAGGAGCTGAAGGGATCCAATAGGGAGGAGCTGCCGTACCGTGCTCGAAACCGATCCGACTCTCGACTCGCCGCCGCCGCTTCCCGCCCAGGCGGAGTACGTCGAACGCCAGGAGCGGGCCCGCCAGGCCGTCGAGGAGGCCGGGCTCGACGGCTTGATCGCCTTCGGCAGCCGCGCCTGGCCGTGGGCCGTCCGCTGGCTCGCCGACCACCAGTCCGGCTTTCAGCAGTTGGGCAACTCGCCGAGCTTCGGCGACCGCGGCTTCTCCGCCCTCGTCCTCCCGGTCGACGGCGCCCCGATCCTGCTGCTCGACCAGCGCAGCCTGCCCGGCGAATGTGCCGTCGACGACGCCCGCACGGTGGAGCGGATAACGGTCGGGGTCGCCGCCGCCCTCGCCGACTGCGGCCTGGTCGGCAAGCGGCTCGGCATCGCCGGCGAGGGCGTGATGATGGACCGCCATCGGCGTGAGATCGAGGCGGCGCTCGGCGGGCCGCTCGACCTGCACCCGGTCGATCACCTGATCGAGCCGCTCCACCGGGTCAAGAGCCCGGTCGAGCTCGACTGCATGCGCTACGCCTCGGCGGTCGGCGCCGAGTGGATGCGGACGATGATGGAGGCGGCCGAGCCCGGCCGCACCGAGGGGGACCTGGTCGCGATCGGGCTGCCGGTGCTGCTGCGCCACGGCGGCTTCCCGGCCGACGTGGTCGCCGGGTCGGGCAACCCCTGTCGGCCGCAGGCCGCCCGCGGCATCCCCTCCTTCAACTCCGCCCGCCCGCTCGAGGCAGGCGACCTGCTGCGGCTCGACGGCTTCGGCCCGGTGCGCGGCTACGGCTGCGACCTGGCCCGCTCGACCTGCGTCGGCGCCACCCCCACCGACCCTCAGCGCGAGGTGCTCGAGCATGCGGTCGAGTTCATCGACACGCTGATCGCCGCCGTGCGCCCGGGCGTAACCCACGAGGCCGTCCACGACCTCGGCACCGCCTGGATGGTCGAGCGGGGCTACCAGCCGCACGCCTACTTCGAGGGCTTCTGGCCGGCCTTCGGGCACCAGATCGGGCTGACCACCGAGGGCCCGTTCATCGCCGCGGGGGAGACCGATCCGATCCAGGCCGGACAGGCGATGTCGATCGAGATCGTCCTCGGCACGCCGGAGACCGGAGGGATCAGCCACGAGGAGTCGTTCATCGTGACCGAGGACGGCACCGAGGTGATCACCTCCCGCTGTCCGCAGCGGTGGTGGTGACCAGGCCGGAGCCGATGGCCGGGCTGGCCCGGCGCACTCTCTGGCTGCTGGTCGTAGCCTCGACCCTCAGCTTCATGGCGATGGGTTGCTACGCGGCGATCCTGCCCGGCTACGTCCTCCACCACCTGGACCTCTCCAGCGCCGCGGTCGGCCTCGCCATGGGGGCCACCGGATTCGTCGCGGTGGTCCTGCGGCCGCTCGGCGGCAGCTGGGGCGACCGCTACGGGCGGCGGCCGCTGACGATCGTCGGCTCGCTCGTGCTGGCGCTCGGGTCGGCCCTCCTGCTCGGGCCGGGCGTCCTGGTCCTGATCGTCTTCGCCCGCGTCCTCACCGGGGCGGGCGATGCGCTCTTCACCACCGCGGCGATGGCCTGGGTGGTCGACGTCTCGCGGCCCGAGCGGCGCGCCCGCGACATGTCGACGATCGGCATGGCACTCTGGCTGGGCCTCGCCCTCGGCCCGCAGTGGGGCGTCTTCGCCCGCGAACAGGCGGGCTACGACGGCGTCTGGCTGGGAGCCACCGGCCTGGTGCTGGCGGCCGGGGTGCTCGTCTGGCTGATCGGTCCGCCCGCCACTCCGCGCCGGCCGCAGCCCGGGGCGAGCGGCTTCCGGATCCCCCGCGGGGCGATCCTGCCCGCCCTCGCGATGGTGCTCATCTGTTACGGCAACGGGGTCTTCGAGGCCTTCGGCATCGTCCACATGACCGGCCGCGGGATCGCCGGCGGGGCGGGCCTCGGCGGCGCCGCCAGCGTCTTCACCGTGGTCGCCGTCACCACCTTCCTCGGCCGCTTCGCCGGTGGGGTGCTCGCCGACAAGTACAGCCCGCGGCCGGTGGCGATCGCCGGGGTGCTGACGATCGCCGCCTCCTACGGCGTGGTCGCGGTCTCGAGCAGCTTCCTCGTCGCCGCCTCGGGCGGCGCCCTGCTGGGGGTTGGGCTGGCGCTGATCTATCCGGCGCTGGCGCTGGTGGTGACGCGTTCGGTCGGCGCCTCCGAGCGGGGCGCCGGGCTCGGCGTCTTCCTCGCCTCGCTCGACGTCACCTTCGGCGTCGGGCCGCTGGTCGGCGGCCTCGTGGTCGGCGCCACCTCGACCGAGACGGCCCTCTTCAGCGGCGTCGCGGTCGCCCTGATGTCGCTGCCTGTGGTGATGGCGGCGGGCAATCCGCCGGTCGGCCAGGACCCCGAGGAAGAACTGGAGCTGGCCGAGGAGCGGCCGCCATCTCCGGTGTGATCGTACGCAAAAAGTGGCAAGTGGTATCCAAAAAGTGATAGCTTGGCGACAGAAGCGGGGCTGGGATACCCCGACCCGGAGAGATGAAAGGTACGAAACCAATGGATCACCCTTCGGACCGTGACCGCCTGGACCCCGATCGCAAGAAGTTCCTCGAGGCCGGCGGATTGCTAGACACCGACGGCGTCAGTCGACGCAAGCTGCTGCAGCTCGGCGGCATCGGTGCCGGTGCCCTTGCCCTGCCCGGGCTCCTCGCGGCCTGTGGTGGCGGCGGCTCGTCCAGCGGCGGCACGACCGGCGGCGGCGGCGGTGGTGGTGGCGGCGGCGGCGAATCGGCCGAGAGCCCGGAGCTGACCAAGCTGCTGGAAGCGCCGACCGAAAAGCAGGTGATCGTCGCCAACTACGGTGGTTCGACCGAGGAAGCGCGGAAAAAAGCCTTCTGGGAACCGTTCGAAGCCCGCACCGGCATCCAGGTGATCTCCGCCGACGCCGGCACGGCGGCGGTGGCGATGATCATGGGTGAAGTGCCGACCAAGTGGGACGCTCTCCACGGTTCGGTCCAGGAAAGCTACGCCGCTCAGATCTACGGCAAGAAAGAACTGCCGACGACGCCGAAGATCGCCTGGGAAGACCTGGTCACGCCGGCCAAATTCCAGAAATACAACTGGCAGTCGTTCGTCCTGGGGAAGACCTCGGGCATGATCAAAGGGACCTACAGCGGCCCCCAGCCGGAAACCTGGGCCGACTTCTTCGACACGAAGAAATTCCCCGGCAAGCGCGGCTGGCCGGCGGAATACTTCCCTGAAGGCTGCTTCCAGGCGGCGCTGATGGCCGACGGCGTGGCGCCGGAAGACATCTATCCGATCGATTACGAACGGGCGACGGCGAAGATCGGCTCGATCTTCGACGACCTGGTGATCTACACCGAGTTCCCCCAGGCGCAGACGTTCCTCACCTCGAAGGCGGCGACGATGTGCTTCGCGCCGAACGGGCTCTGGCACGAGCTCGAACTGAAAGGCGTCGAAATGGCGACGATGTGGGAAGCGACGCCGATCCTGCAGGAGAACAGCATGAACATCCTGCCGGAACCGCCGAACCCGAAAGCGGTGGAAGCGTTGGCCGCATTCTGCAACCAGCCGAAGCTGCAGGCCGAATTCGCGCGCCTGACCAACTACGGACCGGCGACCAAAGCGGCGTTCGAAGAACTGAGCCCGGAAGAGGTCGAACGTCTGCCGAACGCGCCGCAGCGGACCAACGTCCTGCCGGACAACCCGGTCTACCTGGCCAAAGAACAGAACAAATCGGAAGAAGAAAACGCCCGGCTCTTCTCCGAACACTGAGTCGTCGGGAGTGGCGAGATGGGGCGCGGGCCATCGGCGGCCGGCCCCATCGCCCCGCTCCGCCCCAGCCCGCAAGCGCGACTCACGGGTGCCGGGCGTGCTCCGGGAGACGAGGCGGCGCGATCCGCGGCCGTCGCGGCTGGGGACGTGAGGTTCTCGTAGGGATCGACACAGGGACGTGGCCCTTGTGACCGTGACGTGACGGTCCGGGTTGGGCGTCGGGACCTCATGCGGAAGCGTGGGGTTCCGCCTGTCTCCGTGGAGTCCCTTAAATCTCGAGCGCCAGCTTCCCGGGCCGCGGAGTGGCTCGGCCATGCGGGCGGACCAACGACTCAGGTCACTAGGCCTCGCCCAGCTGTTCCTTACTTCGGCATAGGAGGGATAAGGAACAGCGGAAGGGACGCCGCCCTCCCGGCGGTGGCCCTGGCAGGCCGTGGCCGCCGCCGGGAGGGCGGGTCTGCGGGGAGAGGTGCGAGGGACGTGAGGGAGGCGTGTGCAACTCCACGCTTCCTCATGAGGACAGGAAGCGCCGCAACCCTGAGATCGCGCTCTCGACTTTGACCCTGCCATGGCAGGGTCAAAGTCGGTCACGTCCTCCTGACCGGTGGGAACTCCCCCGCAAGGCTCCCGTCCCTGTGTCATTCCCTGCGAAAGCCTCACATCCCCGGGCGTCTCGTGGCGGCCACAGCCTGCCCGGGCCGCCACGAGACGCCCGGGATGCCGGTCCCCCGACGCCACGGCCGCGGATCGCGCCGCCGCTCGGCTCGCCGAGCTGAACAACGCACTCGGGTCTTACATCTAGCTGAGGGGCGCGCGGAGGCCGCGGGCCGCGAGGAGCGGTAGGACCTCGGCCTCGAAGCGCTCCATCCCTGGCTCCCACAGCGGCCAGCCGAGCAGGCAGCCGTCGATCCCGATCGCGCTCATGTGCTCGAGGCGGTCGGCGATCTGCGCGGCGGTACCGACCAGCGGATGCCCGCCGTTGCCGGCGACCTGGCCCAGCCGATGAAGGTGATGCCCGGTGCCAGGTTGGTGCCGAAGGTGCCCAGTTGCAGACGATCCGGCGAGGCGTCAGGCTCATCTCTGGCGCGACCACCCATCCAGGAACAGTATACAAAATGTTGAAAAAGTATCCAAACAGTGATACTTTGGCGCCACAAGCTGGGCTCGGGATATTCCGAGCCGGAGAAACGAAAGGTGCCGGAACCCATGGATCAGCCTTCGGATCGCAACCGGTCCGGACCCGGACGCAACCATCTCCTCGAGGCCGGCGGCCTGCCCGACCGCGACGGCATCAGCCGACGCAAGCTGCTGCAGCTCGGCGGCATCGGCGCCGGCGCCCTCGTCCTGCCCGGCGTGCTCGCCGCCTGTGGCGGCGGGGGCTCCTCCAGCGGCGCCACGACCAGCGGCGGCGGCGGAGAAGTAGCCGCGAGCCCTGAGCTCGACAAGCTGCTCGAAGGCGTCACCGAAAAGCAGGTCATCGTCGCCAACTACGGTGGCGTCACCGAGGAAGCGCGCAAACGGATCTTCTGGGAACCGTTCGAAGCGCGCACCGGGATCCAGGTGATCTCGGCCGACGAGGGTGAACTCGAAGTGCCGATGACGATGGGCGAAATCCCGGCCAAGTGGGATGCCGTCCACGGTTCGCTCACCAACACCTACGCCGCCCAGCTGGAAGGCAAGAAGCCGCTGCCGAAAATGCCCAAGGCCGCCTGGGAGGACCTGATCGTGCCGGCGAAACTGCGGCCGTACACCTGGCAGTCGTTCTTCATCGCCTACATGCCGAGCACGGTCAAAGGGACCTTCAGCGGGCCGCAGCCGGAAACCTGGACCGACTTCTTCGACACGAAGAAATTCCCCGGCAAGCGCGGTTGGCCGGCCGAATACTTCACCGACGGCGTCCTCCAGGCCTGCCTGATGGGAGACGGCGTGGCGCCGGAAGACATCTACCCGCTCGACTACGAACGGGCGACGGCGAAGCTGGCCTCGATCTTCGGCGACCTGATCATCTACAGCGAGTACGCCCAGGCGCAGACGTTCCTCACCTCGAAGGCGGCGTCGATGTGTTACGCCCCGAACGGCCTCTGGCACGAGCTCGAAGGCAAAGGCGTGCAGATGTCGACGATGTGGGAAGCGACGCCGATCCTGCAGACCAACGGGATGAACACGATGCCGGAACCGCCGAACCCGAAAGCGGTGGAAGCGCTGGCGGTGTTCTGCAACGAACCGAAGATGCAGTCGGAATTCGCCGAGGCCACCAACTACGGGCCGCCGACCAAAGAGGCCTTCGAAGAACTGAGCCCGGCGCAGGTGGAAGCGCTGCCGAACTCGCCGCAGCGCTCGAACGTCCTGCCGGACAATCCGATCTACCTGGCGGAAGAACAGTCGAAGATCGAAAAGGAAGTCGCGCGGGTCTTCTCCGAATCCTGAGCGGGGCCGACGCGAGCGCTCTCCGCTCGGGCGATCGGGGCTGGCCACGGGGCCCCGATCGCTCTATCGTCATCGCTGCCCGATCGGGTTCGGCGCGGCGACGCGCGCTGTATACGGATGTAGAAAGCGCGCATCCGTTTTTTCGCCCTCCGGCCAACTGGCGGAGGGGCGGAAGCCGCTACCTTCTCTCGTACTCAAAATGAGAACTTTGGGATCCAATAGCTGCTACATTGGAGACAGGCGAGGTCGAGGGGCCGCGCCTTGAAGAGGAGACACGTGGAGAAGGATCAACCGACACCGGGTGGTATCCGGCGATGACCCCGCCCCCGGGGGCTGCCGCGGCCTCCGTCGATCCGTCTCCTTCGGGGGCCGGCCAGCGGCGCTGGCTGGGCGGCCTGAACGACGCCTTCAGCGGTTCGGGGGCTAGGTGGCTCCTGGCCCCGCCGGTGCTCTTCCTCGGCCTGCTCCTGCTGGTGCCGCTCTTCTACCTGCTCGTGCTCGCGCTCGACCACGCCGGCGGCGACAAGAACGGCTTCGGCGAAGCGTTCGGCGACCACCTCTTCTGGGCGGCGATGTGGCGGACCTTCGTCCTCGCCGCCGTCGTCTCCCTGCTCACCCTCACTTTCGGCACGCTCTACGCGCTGGCGATCGCCGCCTCGCCGCGTTGGCTGGCGATCGTCCTGCTGATCGCGCTCTTCACGATCTTCTGGACCTCGCTGCTGGTCCGCACCTACGGCTGGATGCTGCTCGACCTGCCGGAGGGGGCGATCTACTGGGCGCTCCACGGGCTCGGTCTGCGCGACAAGCCGCTGGAAATCTTCCAGACCAACTTCGCCTCCTATCCGGCGATGGTCCACGTGATGCTCCCCTACGTGGTGCTGCCGGTCCTCGCCGGAACCCGCCAGCTCGACCCGATGCAGATCCGCGCCGCGCGGGTGCTCGGCGCCCGCCCGCCGCTGGTGCTGTGGAAGGTGGTGCTGCCGGCGCTGCGGTCGGGCATGGCCGCGGGCGCGGTCCTCGTCTTCATCATGTCGCTCGGCTTCTACGTCACCCCGACCCTGCTCGGCTCGCAGACCAAGCCGCTGGTCGCCTCGATGATCGGCCATGACTTCAACGTCCCCGGCGCCGCTCCGACCGCGGCGGCGATGAGCCTCGCCCTGCTGGCGGTGGTGGGGATCGTCTACGTGATCGCCGACCGGCTCTTCCGGGTCAGCGAGACCTGGAGCGCGGAGGGCGCATGAACCAGGAACTGAAGCTCGGCCTCGGGATCTCCCGCGGCGCCTTCGTCGTCCTCGGGGTCCTGCTCGGGATATTCCTGATCCTGCCGCTGCTGGTGGTCGTGCCGACCTCGTGGACGGCGGGGCAGCTGGTCGAATTCCCGCCGCAGGGGTTCTCCCTGCAGTGGTACGAACAGGTGCTCGAAACGCCGATGTGGACGGAAGCGTTCGTCGTCTCGCTGCAGGTGGCGTTCTTCGGCTCGATCATCGCCACGATCCTCGGCACGGCGATCGCCCTCGGCATGCGCCGGCTGGTCCGCGGCCGCGGCACCCGGGTGGCGCAGAGCCTCTTCATCCTGCCGCTGGCGATCCCCTACGTCTCCTACGCGCTCGGCCTCTACCAGCTGGTCACCAAACTGCCGGAGGCGCTAAACGAAACGCTGATCCCGCTGATCCTCGCCGAGTCGGTGATCGCGATGCCGCTGGTCTACGTGGTGGTCGCCGGTGCGCTCGCCAACGTCGATCCCAAACTCGGCCGCGCCGCCTCGACGATGGGCGCGCGCTGGCCGACGATCCTCTGGCGGATCGACCTGCCGCTGGTCAAACTGGGCGTCATCGCCGCCTTCATCTTCGCCTTCGCGACCATCTTCGACGAGGCGACGCTGGCGCTGTTCCTTGCTCCGGTCACCGAAGTGACGCTCGCCCAGCAGCTCTACCGCTCGGCCGCGGAATCGATCGCGCCGACCCTTTCCGCCGTCTCCACGATGATCACCCTGCTGGCGATCATCGTGCTCGGAGTCGGGACCATCATCAGCCGTCGCCGTGTCGGCTCGACTCAAGGAGGTGAGGCATGAGCGTCGCGCTCAGCCTTGAAGACGTCCGTGTCCACCTGGGCGGCAACGAAATCCTCTGCGGGGTTTCGCTCGACATCCAGCCGGGCGAGTTCGTCACCCTGCTCGGGCCGTCCGGCTCCGGCAAGACGACGACCCTGAACGTGATCGCCGGGCTGGTCGAGAACAGCGGCGGCCGCGTCCTCTTCGACGGCGAGTCGGTCGACAAGCGGCCCTCGCACGCCCGCGACATCGGCCTCGTCTTCCAGTCCTACGCGCTCTTCCCGCACATGACGGTCGGCGAGAACGTCGCCTTCCCGCTGCGCACGCGCAAGGTGCCCAAGGCGGAGCGGGCCCCGATCGTCGACCGGATGCTCGACCTGGTGCAGCTGCCCGGGACGACGAAGCGCAAGGTCGCCTCGCTCTCCGGCGGCCAGCAGCAGCGGATCGCCCTCGCCCGGGCGCTTTCCCCGTCGCCCAGCGTACTGCTGCTCGACGAGCCGATGGCGGCGCTGGACAAGCAGCTGCGCGAGGCGATGCAGATCGAACTGAAGCGGATCCACGAGGAGGTCGGCGTCACCACGATCGCGGTCACCCACGACCAGACCGAGGCGATGACGATGTCGAACCGGGTGGCGATCATGCGCGACGGCCTGCTCGAGCAGATCGGCACGCCGGAGGAGCTCTACCAGCAGCCCGCGACGCTGTTCGCGGCACGCTTCCTCGGCGAGGCGAACCTGATCCCGGTTGCCGACGGGCGGCTCGAGGGGTTCGGCTGCGAGGGTGCGAAGCGGGTCGGGACCGCGGTGCTGCGGCCCGAGGACTTCGCCCCGGCCGACGCCGACAGCGCGATGCCGGCGGTCACGGTGAAGGTGATCACCGCCAGCTACCAGGGCAACCGCTACCGCCTCGACGTCGACCGCGGCCCCGGCTGCGAGCCGATGATCGTCTCGCTGCCGCCGACCACCGAGCCGGCGATGATCGCCCCGGGCGCGGAGCTGCGCCTCGGGCTGCGCGAGCCGCGCAAGGTGCACGTGGTCGAGGAAGCGGCGGCCTCGGAGCCGTCCGTGATCGACGCGGACCTGGTCGCCCAGACGTGATCGAGACCGTCCTCGGCCCGGTGTCCGCCGAGCAACTGGGCCCGGTCTCGATGCACGACCACCTGCTCACCGACGCCCGCATGCTGTTGGCCCCGGCGCCCACGCTGCCGCCGGACGGCGACCGGGTGACGCTCGCCAACCTCGGCTACCTGCGCTGGAACAACCTCGCGATCGAGGACAACCTCGTCCTCGACGACGCCACCCTGGCGGCCACCGAACTCGACCGGGCGGGCGAGCTGGGCCAGGGCACGCTGGTCGACCTGAACTCCTGGGGGCTCGGGCCGCAGCCGGCGCGGCTGCCGGAGATCTCGCGCACGGCCGGCGTCCACGTCGTCGCCGGCTGCGGCGTCTACATCGATCGGCCCCATCCGGACTGGATCGCGAAGCAGTCGGTCGACGAGCTGATCGCGACCTTCCTGCGCTCGCTCGAAGAGGAGCTCGAGGAGGGCTGCGGTTTCCGCGCCGGGATCATCGGCATCCTCGGTACCGGCGAGCCGATCACCGCCTCCGAGGAGCGGGTGCTGCGCGGCGCCGCCGCCGCGGCGGGCGCGAGCGGTGCGGCGATCACGGTGCGGCTCGACGGCAAGGCGCGGCGCGGGCTCGAGTTGCTGGAGCTCCTCGCCGCCGCCGGCTGCCCGGCGGAGCAGGTGATCTTCGGCAACGTCGACGAGTACATCGACCTTCCCTACCACCGCGAGCTGGCGGCGGCCGGGGCGACGCTCGAGTGGTGCTTCGGCAACGAGGCGCAGCTGCGGCCGGGGATGCGCGAGGCATCCGACGGCGAGCGGATCGAGGCGCTGATCCGGCTGCTGGACGAGTCCGGAATCGCCGATCGCTGCGTGCTCGGCTGCTCGGTCTGGACGAAGACGCAGCTCTGCGCCTACGGCGGCTGCGGCTACGAGCACCTCTTGCGCAACATCGTCCCGGCGCTTCAGGAGGGCGGCGTCTCGGAGGCCGCGCTGGAGGCGATGCTGGTCTCGAATCCGGCTCGCCTGCTGGATCGCGACGAGGTCGGGCGCTGAGGCCCGCCGAGAACCAGGACGAGGGCGACCAGCTGCGCCGCCGCCAGCACGCCGAAGGTTGCGCCACTGCCGATCGCCGCGACCAGCACCCCGCCGAGGATCGAGCCCGCCGCCATCCCGGCGTCCATGAAGGAGGAGAAGACGCCGATGCCGCTGGCCCGCTCGTCGGGGTTGAGGCGCGCCGTCGCCAGCAGTGCCAGGGACGGGAAGAGCGGCGCGAAGCCGAGGCCGAGGAGGACGGCGCCGAGGGCGGCGACGGCGAAGCCATGGGCCACCGCCAGGGTGCCGAGCCCGAGGCCGATCGTGAACAGGGCCAGCGCCGCGACCGGGGCGGCGCCGAAGCGGTCGACCAGACCGGAGAGCGCGAGGCGGGCGACGATCACGCTGATCGCGAAGACGGTGAAGACGCTGACCGCGCCGGTCAGCCCTCCCGCGGGCAGGCCGCGGCCTTCCAGGGTGACGACGAGGAAGGTGACGATCAGTCCCTCGCCTGCCCAGGCGATCATCGAGGCGGCGCCGGGACGGGCGACGAGTTTCAACAGGTGCAGGGGGTGGCGCGGCGGGCGCTCCGGTTCGACCTCGATCCGGGGGGCGCGGGCCTGCATCGCGCAGCCTCCGGAGGCCAGCCCGAGGGTCGCGCAGCCGATCCAGAGCGCCGGGTAGCCGCCCAGGGAGACCAGCACCTGGCCCAGCTGCGGGCCGGCGGCGAGCCCCGCCCAGACGCTGACGCCGAAGATGCCGAGGGCGCGGCCGCGCTGCTCGCTCGGCACCAGGGCGACGACCCAGGCCAACAGCGCGGTGGTCGAGGCGGCGGTGGAGAGGCCCATGACGAGGCGTCCCGCGGTGCCGGTGGCGAGGCTCGCGGCGAGCATCAAGATGACCAGGCCGACGGCCAGCGTGACCGCGCCGAGGGCGGTCACCCGCCGCAGCCCGTAGCGGTCGGCGACGCTGCCGAGCACCGGGCGGAGAACGATCGCGACGACCGAGGACGAGCCGACCAGGAGGCCGACGGTGCTCGCCGTCGCTCCCAGTTCATGGATCGCGTATCGGGCCAGCAGCGCCGCCGCTGCCCCGTTGACCAGCGTCAGACAGCTCGACGCGGCGAAGACCCACCAGAAGTCATGACCGAGGCCGGAGTCCGTGCCGTTGTGGGGGTGCCTTAAACTAATGGACACACCCTAAAAGAGAATGGATCCATCTAGATATACTTCGGATCCCTTGGAAGTCAAGCGGCCCATCCCAGAAACGGCAGAGAGCGGCGCGGTCATCGTCGGCCCGATCGCGGTCGAGGCGGAGCGCGCCCGGCTGACCCATGGTGCCGCGGCATCCGCCCGCCATCATCTGAACGCGGCGGGCTCGGCGCTGCCGACCGCGACGACGCTGCGTGCGGTGACCGAGCACCTCGAGCTGGAAGCGGAGATCGGCGGCTACGAGGCCGGCGCCTCCGCCCGCGATCGCCTCGAGGCCGTCTACACCGCGGCGGGCGAACTGATCGGCGCCCCGGCCGCCGACATCGCCCTGGTCGAGAGCGCCACCGTCGGCTGGCGTCGTGCCGTCGACGCGATGCGGCTCGGCCCCGGCGACCGCGTCGTCGCCTGCCGGACCACCTATGTCTCCTCGGCCCTGCAACTGCTCGAGCTGGAGCGCACCGGCGTCACCGTCGACGTCGTCGCCGACGATTCCGACGGGCAGCTCGACCTGGCGGCGCTGGAGGCGGCCCTGAGCGAGCCGGCGGCGCTCCTCACCGGCACCCACGTGCCGACCTCCTCCGGTCGGGTCGAGCCGGCCGCCGCAGTCGGCGCCCTCGCCAACACCGCCGGCGTGCCCTACCTGCTCGACGCCACCCAGTCGGTCGGCCAGCTGCCGACCGACGTCGGCGAGATCGGCTGCGACGCGCTGGTCACCACCGGCCGCAAGTTCCTCCGCGCGCCCCGCGGCACCGGCATCCTCTACGTCTCCGACGAGCTGCTCGACCGCCTGCGACCGACCTGCCCCGACGTGCGCGGCGCGCTCTGGTCGGGCGAGCACGACTTCGAGCTCGCCGATTCTGCCCGTCGCTTCGAGACCTGGGAGGCGGCGCACGCGCTGCGGCTCGGGCTCGGGGTCGCCCTCACCGAGGCGCGGGAGACCGGCGTCGAGGCGATCGCCGAGCACGTCTCCCGGCTCAGCGCGCTTCTGCGCGCGCGGCTGGTCGAGGAGGTCGCCGGCGTCCGCATCGCCGACCCGCCCGGCTCGGCGAGCGGCATCGTCACCTTCGTGATCGAGGGCGAGGAACCCCAGCGCACCCAGGAGCGCCTGGCGCAGGGCGGTTGCGACACCGTGGTCGTCCCCGCCTCGCACGGCCTCTGGGAAATGGCCCCGCGCGGCCTCGCCGGCATCGTCCGCGCCTCCTTCCACGTCTACAACGGCGAGGACGACATCGACGCCGTGATCGCGGCTTTGCGCGCTTAGTACCTGTCTTAGGACCGCCGGGCTTCAGTCGGCCCGGTGGACGATCTCCCCGGCCGCCATCGTCGCCAGGACGCGGGCGTCTCGGGATTCCTCGGGGGAGGCGCGCAACGGATCGACCTCGAGCGCGACAAGGTCGGCCACGCAACCGGGGGCGAGGCGGCCGCGGTCAGGGGCCATCGCCACGGCGGCGGCACCGGTCGTGTACAGGGCGAGCGACTCGGCGGCAGTGATCGCCTCCGCCGGCCCGACGGCGTGCTCGGGATCCCCGTCGATCGTGCGGCGCTGCATCTGCCAGAAGGCCCAGAGCGGCGCGATCGGTGCCTCGATCCCGTTGCCCGTTCCGTCGGAGCCGCCGCCGACGATCGCCCCCGAGTCCAGCCAGCTGCGCAGCGGGTGCGCCCGGCCGGTCGCCTCGACCCCGAAGCGCCTCACCAGCCCTGGGCCGAACGACCATTGCAGTGGCGCCTGGGTCGCGACGAGCACGTCGAGCTGACGGAGCCGCTGCATCTGCGCCGGCGTGGGCCAGAGGTAGGCGTGGATCGCGGTGAAGCCGAGCCCCTTCAGCGGCCGGACCCGGGCGGCCGCCTCGCAGGCGTCGATGAAGAGGTCGATCGCGGCCTCGCCGACGCAATGGACGCCCAGCCCGGCGCCCGTCTCGGCTGCCCAGACCGCGTATTCGTGCAGTCCCGAGGTCGAGGTGGTCTGGTTGCCGTGATAGTCGTCGGTGCCCGGCCAGGGTTCGTGGAGGAGGGCGGTTCCCATCGAGCCACCACCGTCGAGGAAGAGCTTCCAGGGGCCGATCCGCCAGTGCTCGCCGTCGCGGTCGGTGAGGTCGACGCCGGCCGCGGCGAACGCGGCAGCCCGCTCGGCCGGTGGCACCTCGCCGTCGCCGAGCGGCATCCCGGTGACCCGCAGGGCAAGCTCGCCGCGCTGCGCCGCGGTCGCATAGGAGATCAGCTCGGCGGCGTCCAGTGCCGGATCGACGATGCTGGTGATCCCGACGGTGAGAAAGCGCGGCTGGATCGCCCGGAGCCAGCGCAGGCGGTCCGCCAGGGTCGGGGCCGGCATCGCCCCCTCGACCATCAGCGCCGCGGGGCGCTCGACCAGCAACCCGGTCGCCGCACCGTCGGGGCCGCGGTCGATCCGCCCGCCGGGCGGGTCCGGAGTGTCGGGTCCGATCCCCGCCGCGGCGAGGGCCGTCGTGCCTGCGAACCCGTCGTGGGCGCGTCGGTCGAGGAACACCGGTCGTCCGGCGGCGGCCTCGTCGAGCTCGGTGGCGGTCGGGAAGCGACCCTCCGCCAGCGACTCGGCGTCGATCCCGGCGAAGCCGCGCACCCAGGCTCCGGCCGGGTGCGTGGCGGCGAACTCGCGTACCCGCAGCAGCAACTCGGCGACGCTCGCCGCGTCGCTGACGTCGATCTCCTCGGTGCCGCGGCCACCCCACAGCATGTGGACGTGGGAATCGATGAAGCCCGGCGCGATCGTCCCGGGCAGCTCCAGCACCGGGGTGGCGGACGGGCAGGCGGCGATCGCCTCGTCGCGCGAGCCGGTCGCCACGACCCGCCCGTCGACGATGCCCACCGCGTCGACTCGCGGACGTCGCGGGTCCATGGTGATGATCTCGCCGGTGACCACCACGGTGGACGGGTCGGGCGCCATCTCAGAGCTCCGGGTGGCGGCCGGCGAAGTCGGTGGCGGTCTCGATCCCGGCGGCGACGTTCAGCAGCGTCAGGTCGCCCTTGTGCGGGCCGACCAGCTGCAGGCCGACCGGCATCCCGTCGGCGGAGAAGCCGGCCGGCATCGAGAGGGCCGGGTGGGCGGTGACGGTGACGCGGCAGGCGAGGCGCTGCCAGAGGAAGTAGCGGTCGAGGTGCTCGCCCGCGATTTTGGTCGGGTAGGCGATCGCGGCGGGCACCGAGGCGAGCGGGGGCGCGGGCAGGGCGAGGACGTCGTAGTCGGCGAGCAGGGCGGCGCAGCCGCGGAAGATCTCGGTCCGCAGCGCCAGGCCGCGGACGATCTCGTCGGCGCTCATCGCGCGTCCCTGGTCGACATTGCGGGCGAGGTCGCGGCGCACCTCGGAGCGGTGTTCGTCGACCAGCTTGCCCGCCGCTTCGACGAAGCCGAGCATCTCGACGATCTCCCAGCACTCGTCGGCGCGCTCGAAGAAGGCCGGTTCGATCTCGTCGACCTCGGCCCCGGCGGCCGCCAGCAGCTCGATCGTCTCGCCGAGCACGCGGCTCACCTCGGGGTCGACCGGCAGGCCGCCGCCGGTCGGGCTCCAGGCGATCCGCAGGCCCTTCAGATCGGTCGGGGCGACGGCGGCGAACTGGGCCGGGTCGTCGTCGAGGGAGATCGGCGCGCGCGGGTCGGCGCCGGCCAGGGCCGAGAGCAGGAGGCCGGCGTCGGCGGCGTCGCGGGCGATCGGGCCGAGCAGCCCGTGCGGGGTCCAGCCGTCGCCGGGCCGGCCGGAGGCGATGCGGCCGGGGGAGCAGCGCAGCCCGACCAGGTTGTTCATCGCCGCCGGGTAGCGGATCGAGCCGCCGCTGTCGGAGCCGTCGGCGAAGGGCAGCATCCCGGCCGCGACCGCGGCGGCGGCCCCGCCGCTCGAGCCGCCCGCGTTCTTGCGCAGGTTCCAGGGGTTTTTGGTCGGGCCGAAGATGCCGTTGTAGGTGAGGGTGCCGAGGCCGTGCTCGGGCGTGTTCGTCTTGCCGACGAAGATCGCCCCGGCGGCGCGGAGGCGTTCGGCGAGCAGGCTGTCCTTGGTCGCCGGCGGCGCGTCGACGTAGGCGGCCGAGCCGTGCGTGGTGCGCAGGCCGGCGACGTCCATCAGGTCCTTGACCGCGATCGGCAGGCCGTGGATCGGCCCCAGCGGCCCGCCCGCGGCGACCTCCTCGTCGGCCTTCGCGGCGGCGGCCAGCGCCTCGGCGCGCGGCACCTTGGTGGTGATCGCGTTGACCCGGTCGTCGACCTCGTCGATGCGGTCGAGGAAGGCGGTGACGACCTCGACCGAGGAGAGCTGACCCCCGGCGATGGCCGCGGCGAGGTCGCGAGCGGGGGTGAAGCAGATCTCGTTCATCGTGCTCCTTCTCTCTGCAGCTGTTCCTTATCCCCATATATGAGGGGAAAGGAACAGCTGGCGGGGGTTGGGGCGATCACCGGGGCCCGTCCAGGGTGAAGGCGGCGACGCGTTCGCCGATGACCACCGCCGGCATCGCCGTCGTCGCCCGCGGGATCACCGGCATCAGGGCCGAGTCGGCGACCAGGCAGCCCTCGATCCCGCGCACCGCGCCGCGGTGGTCGGCGACCGCGGTCGGGTCGGACTCGGGGCCCATCTTCGCCGTGCCGACCGGGTGCCAGTAGCTGTCCGGGTGGGCGCGCAGGTAGTCGGCGATCTCCGCGGCGGTCTCGCAGCCGACCGGGCCCGGGGCTTTCTCGGCGCCGAGCAGGTCGCGCAGCGCCGGCGTCGCCGCCAGCTCGCGCATCATCGCCACGCCCTCGGCGAGCACCGCCAGGTCGTGGCCCTCGGGGTCGGTGTAGAAGCCATGGTCGATCAGCGGCAGCGCCTCGGGATCGGTCCCGCTCAGCTTCACCGCGCCGCGCGAGCGCGGCAGCAGGCAGCCCGCCCCGGCGTGGAAGCTGCGGCCGTCGAAGAGGTGGGTCGGCGAGTAGGGGAGGACGTGGACGTCGAAGCAGTCGGGATCGAAGCTCGAGGCTAGCTTCGCCATCACCATCTCGTCCGGGGCCCAGCCGGCGGCGGCGCGCTCGGCCATCGCCCGTTCGATCTCCTCCGAGCCCTCCCAGCTCATCAGCACGAAGGGCTGGTCGTGGAGGTTGGCGCCGACGCCCGGCGAGTCGACCGCGACCTCGATGCCGAGCGCCCGCAGGTCGGCGGCCGGGCCGATCCCGGAGCGCAGCAGCACGGTCGGCGTGCAGAAGGTGCCGCCGCAGAGGATCACCAGCGCCGAGCGCACCTCGACCGCCTCGCCGCCGGCGATCGCGACCACCCCGGCGACGCGATCGCCCGCGAGGATCAGGCGATCGACCAACGCGTCGCCGCAGATCGTCAGCCGCTCGTCGCCGCGCAGCGGGTCGAGGTAGGCGAAGGCCGCGTTGAAGCGGACCCCGTCGACGATGTTCACCGACTCGGGGGCGACGCCGACCGTCTCGTCGAGCCCGTTCAGGTCGCCGAACAGCGGCGTCCCGTCGGCGACCCAGGCGCCCAGCCAGGCCTCCTGCCAGGGGGTCAGCTCGTCGCGCTCGTAGGTGCGGACGCGGAGCTGCTCGGTGGCGCGCTCGAAGTAGGGGAGGAGCTCGTCGGTGGCCCAGCCCGGCCCGGCGTAGGAGGCCCAGCCGTCGTAGTCGAGCCGGTGACCCCAGGTCTGCACGGCGCCGTTGTGGGCGGAGCAGCCGCCGATGATGCGGGAGCGCTCGAAGCGGATCGGCTCGGGGTAGGTGTCGCCCGAGTCGAAGCCCCAGTCGTTGGAGGTGCCGAGCCGGGTCGCGTCGACCAGGTCGGCGGGCCACTCGGGCGAGCCGAGCGGACCGGGATCCGGACCGGCCTCCAGCACCAGGACCTCGCGGCCGCCTTCGACCAGGCGGGCGGTGACCGCGGCGCCGGCGGTGCCGCCGCCGACGACGATCACCTCGGCTTCGGCGGGGAGGGTGGGGCGGGCGGTGTCGCTCATGCGGTTGCGGTGTGGACGGTGGTGCCGCCGACCGCGGTCTCGACCGCGGTCATCTTCCGCACCGCGGCCGGATCGGCAAGCAGTGGGTCGACCGAGAGCGCCACCCAGTCGGCGGCCTGGCCGGGGGTGAGCGCACCGCGGCGGCCGGCGGCGAGGCTGACCGCGGCGGAGCCGGTGGTGTAGAGGGCGAGCGCCGCCGCCGCGTCGAGCACCAGCTCGGGCGCCTGCGGCTCGTCGCCGCCGGCCACCTCGCGGGTGCGCGCCTGCCAGAGGCCGAGCCGCGGGTCCATCGGGAAGTACGGCCCGTCGGAGCCGCCGCCGACGGCGACGCCGGCGTCGATCCAGGCCGCCATCGGGTTGATCTCACGGGCCCCGGGGCCGAGCCGCGCCTCCAGGTTGACGCCGTTGTTCCAGTGGATCGAGGGCTGGGCGGCGACCAGGACCCCGAGCTTCGCCGCCAGCTCCATGTTCGCCGGCGAGGGCTCCAGGTAGGCGTGGATCAGGGTGAAGCCGAGGCCCGCCAGCGGCGTCTCCTTGTCGACCGCGAGCCAGGCATCCAGCACCCCGTCGATGCCGGCGCCGCCGACCACGTGGACGCCCATCGACCAGCCCTCGCGGGCGCACCAGGCGGAGAGCTTGCGGAACTCCTCGTTCGGCAGTCGCTGCCAGCCGCGGCCGTCGGGGTCGTCGGCCTTTTCCGGCCAGGGCTCGCGGCGCAGGGCGGTGCTGTTTTTCCCCTCGCCGTCGAAGTAGACCTTGACCCCGCCGAGCCGCAGGGTCTCGTCGCCGAGGCCGGTGCGGGCGCCGATTCCGTCGAGCGCGGCGATCGCCGGGTCGGCGCCGCCGGTCAGGTCGGGGTGGGGCATCGGCACCACGCGCATGGTCAGCTCGCCGCGGTTGTGGGCGGCGACGTAGGCCGACATCTCGGCTGGGACGACGGCCGGGTCGACCACCCCGACCATGCCGACCCCGTGCAGTACCGGCTGGATCAGGCGGAGGGCGGCGAGGCGCTCGGCCAGGGTCGGGTCGGCGTCGCCGTTCCAGTGCCGGCCGTCGGCCTCGAGCGCGGTGAAGGCCGCGGCGAGCGAGGGCGGCCCGGCCTCGCCGAAGGCTTCCAGCAGTTTCAGCCCGGCCCACTGCATGTGCAGGTGGGAGTCGATCAGGCCGGGGACGATCGCCGCCGCCTCCGGGGCGTGGACCGGGGCGGTGGGGAGCGCCGCGCGCGCCTCCGCCTCGGTGCCGACCGCGACGACCGTGCCCGCGTCGACCGCGAAGGCCTCCGCGCGAGGTCGCTCCGGGTCCATCGTGATCACGTTGCCGACGATTACCTGAGGCGAAGCGGGGTCTTTGGCCATAGTCCTGGATCCTAACAACGAGACATTGGATACATCACTATGATCCCGCCATGACTGCCGACTCCCCCTCCTGGCTCGCGCCCCGCAACACGAAGATCGGCCCTCGTCACGCGGTCGCCTCCGGTCACTACCTTGCCAGCGCCGCCGCCCACGCGATCCTCGAGGCGGGCGGCAACGCCGTCGACGCCGGTTGCTGTGCCGGGATCGCGCTTGCCGTCCTCCATGCCGACGAGGTCAACTTCGGTGGCGTCGCGCCGATCATGATCCGCACCGCGGCGGGGGAGACGGTGACGATCGACGGCCTCGGGACCTGGCCCGCCGGGATCCCGGCCGACCTCTTCATGCGCGAGCACGACGGGACGATCCCGGTCGGACTCCTGCGGACGGTCATCCCCGCCGCCCCGGACGCCTGGATCACGGCGCTGCGCGAACACGGGACGATGACCTTCGGCGAGATCGCCGCCGCCGGGGTCCGCCTGGCGGGCGAGGGGTTCGCGGTCTTCCCGCTGCTGGCCGAGGGGATCGCGATGCGCGCCAAGGGCTACGAGCGCTGGCCCGCCAACGCGGCGATCTACCTGCCCGAGGGACGGCCGCCGCGGGTCGGCGAGCGCTTCGTGCAGCGCGATCTGGCGAACACCCTGCGGGTGATGGCGGCGGCCGAGGAGGCTGCCGACGGGCACCGCGTGGCGGGCCTCGAAGCCGCCCGCGCCGCCTTCTACGAGGGCGAGATCGCGGAGAAGATCGCCCGCTACCACGAGGAGAACGGTGGCTACCTGACCCGCGAGGACCTGGCCGGCTTTCGCTGCAAGGTCGAGCCGCCGGTGTCGACGCGCTGGCGCGACCTCGACATCCTCACCTGCGGCCCCTGGTGCCAGGGCCCGATGTTGCCGGAGGTCCTGCTGATCCTCGATGCGGCCGGCCTCGACGGGCTCGAGCACAACAGCCCCGACTACATCCACCTGGTGGTCGAGGCGATGAAGGCCGTCTTCTCCGATCGCGAGCACCACTACGGCGACCCCGAGTTCGTCGACGTGCACCTCTCCCGCCTGCTCTCCGAGGAGCACGCCGCGGCGCGGGCCGCGGCGATCGACATGGAGCGGGCGATGACCGGGCTGCCCGAGCCGCTCTTCGGCGAGGCCCAGCCGCTGCCGCGCGCCTCCGACGCCGACGCGCCCTCGCACATCGGCGAGGGCGGGGCGGCGCACCTGGGCGACGCGGCGCCGGGCGAGCGCGAGCCGAAGGAGGGTGGCACCTCCTACGTCTGCGTGGTCGACAAGTGGGGCAACTCGTTCTCCGCGACTCCCTCCGACGGCGCCTCCACCTCGCCGGTCATCCCCGGCACCGGGATCGTCCCCAGCCTGCGCGGCCTGCAGTCACGGCCCGACCCCGCCCACCCCTCCGGCGTGGCGCCGGGCAAGCGGCCGCGGCTGACCCCGAACCCGGCGATCGCGGTCGCCGACGACGGCCGTTCGATCCCCTTCGGCTGCCCCGGCGGCGACATGCAGGTGCAGGCGATGCTCCAGGTGCTGCTGAACCACGTCCACTTCGGCTTCGACCTCCAGCAGTCGGTGAACGCGCCGCGCTTCTCCACCTGGAGCTTCCCCAACTCCTTCGCCCCCTTCGAGTACCTGCCCGACCGGCTGCTGCTCGAGGACCGCTTCCCCGAGGCGACCTACGCCGACCTCGAGCGCCGCGGCCACGTGGTCAACCGCTGGCCCGCCTACACTCGCGACGCCGCCGCGGTCGAGGCGATCGTCAACGATCCCACCGACGGCTTCGTCTACGCCGCCGCCGACCCCCGCCAGCCCGCCTCCGCGATCGTCTCCTAGGACCCCCGGCCCGTCGGGCGGGCGTGCTCCCGGGGGGCGGGGCGGCGCGATCCGACCGTGGCGGCGGAGGACGCCGGGCTTTCGCCGGGAATGGCACAGGGATGTCAGCGTCCTGACGGAGTTCCCACCGGTCAAGAAGGTGCGTGTGGAGTTTTGGGTGCATAGCAACGGAAACTCCACACGCACCTTCTTGAGCAAAGCCAGGACATGACGGGACGTGGAGTTCTGCGCATCCCTGTGACCTCTCCCCGCAGGCGGGCGTCCGTTGTTCGGGCGCCAGCTTCCCCGCCTCGGTGAGACCGACGGAGGAAGGGTGCTGACGCTGGTCATCCAACGCACCCCGCGCCGGGCTCTCCGTGAATCGCGGAACTCTGTGGAGCCCGCGAAGCCCTAGCTGTAGTTCCTCACCACGTTGTTCATCCGGGATGCTTCTATGAAGTCAAGGGCACCGCTGTGAGGTG
>ERZ778021.1189-NODE-1189-length-33112-cov-4.188341_pt1 | contig 33112 bp, 23 predicted proteins | sample MGYA00375751_ERZ778021 | MGnify/ENA primary metagenome ERZ778021 (study PRJEB29350, sample SAMN05389814) | bioreactor metagenome | isolation source: Thiocyanate stock bioreactor | place: South Africa: University of Cape Town | collected 2013-08-29 ... | reverse complement strand
AATATAATACAGCACTGTTTTACCGAAAACAACACGATATCGTTCTTCCGGTCTGGTTTGCTCTGAGAAACTGCCGCCAACGGTTTCGATTATGCCCGAAGCGGAATTGATTTCTCCGCCGGAAAACGTCATATTCGTAACCTTTCGGTTTACGATACCAATATGATATACGGACATGGCAGAGAAAAGATCATCGGTGTCCGGGTCTTTTGTCTCTCCGGTTTTGATGTCGTCCCACCGTCCGCTTTTTAACAGGGTCTGTGACTGCTCAATTACCGCATAGGCATCATAATCTCGTGCGTAGTTTAATACAAACAGAAAGATAGCAGACAGGGAAACGATCAATCCGATGGTCAGCACCGAAAATCCCAGCCAAAGCTTCAACATGAACGGCAGATTGCGTGGTCTGAACTTCATTTTGTTCTCTCCTTTTGTAACGATCCATACGGTGGCAAGGGTCAGATTACAAGTCGATATCCCTGACCGTATACGGTTTCGATGTGCAAGTCCGGCAGTTTTTTTCGCAGTCTTCGGATTAAATCGTCCACCACCCGCTCGCTGCCGAAATAGTCGTCACCCCAGATCAATGTCAGTAAGCTGTCCCGGGAGAAGGGCCGGCCCGTATTTCGGACAAAGGTCAGTAAAAGATCCATTTCCTTTGAGGTTAGGAATATTTCGCTTCCTTCTTCGGTCACCGTTCTCTTTTCTTCGTCCACCTCATAATTGTTAATGATATAGGTTTTCCCCGGAGTTTCGGTGGTGCCGTACGTGCGCTCTAAAAGCTTTTTCACACGGATCACAAGCTCTCTGGGCAAAAACGGCTTGGCGATATAATCATCACTCCCCATTTCAAGACCGAGCACCCGGTCCAGGGTCTGGTCCCGGGCGGAAATAAAAATAACCGGGACAGAAGGGGTTTTTGCTTTGATTTTTTTGATGACCTCATAACCGTCGGTATCCGGCAGCATAATGTCTAGGATCCAAAGATGAGGTTTGTTCTGTATGGCTGAGATTGCTTGGATGCCTGTGCTGAAGCTGCAGATATCATAGTTTTCACGCCTCAGATAGCTGGATAAAATATCACGAAGCTCGTCGTCATCTTCTAAAAGAAACACCTTGTAATTCATTTTATTTACCCTCTTTTCCGGCACTGTTATGTATTATTATAGCCCAAATAAATTGATTTCGCAAATACAAAAATAGCGGGCATAGCCCCGCTATTTTTGTTTGTTCCCTGGGATGTGGATATTATGCGGCGGTGGTGACGGCCGGGGAAGCAATGATAGCTTCAATGGCAATCAGCTGGTCGTTCAGCTGCGTTTTCAGGCTATTCAGAGCGGCAATTCTTGCTGTCTGTACAGCAGCAATTTCATCAAGCTTAGCCAGCGCACCGGCATAATCCTTTTTCAGCCGCAGTGCATTATATTCAGCAGACAAGACCCGGATGCTCCCGTCTTTCAGTTTCAATGAATTTTTGATCTCCTTCATGTTGGAAACCACCAAAGCGAGCTCATCTTGTTTGTCAGCCAGCAGATCCTTGTTGGCTGCAATTGTTGCGACGATTTGGTTGATTATATTCCGGCTGTCCCTTTCGGCTTTCACGATGGCAGTATGGTTTTCGGAAATAATCACCCTTTTATCCATTACATCCTGTCTGAAATCCAACCATTCATTAATCTTTTCTTTTTTATCAGCGGTAAAGCTTTCGGAGCTGGACAGGGCAGCTTTTAAATCCGTGATCAATTGTGTGAATGCAGATTGCTTGGCTTCCAGAGCTGCTTTGATTTCCTCCAGTTTGGCAGCAGCGGCAGCTTCATCGGTCTTTAACAGTTCGCGATATGCTTTGATATCCTCGGCAACAGAGTTGTTCTTTTCACTTTCCTGTAATGCGGTTTTTGCATTGTTCAGTGCAGTTTTGATAGAAAGATATACCGGATCGTTTGCATATTGCTCGTCAGAAACGCCTTTTAAATGATTGGTGATTTTACGAACAATATCGGCAGCCTCTTTGCGAAGTTTTTGAAGCTCTGCACTTAAGCTGTTGTTGATATCCCGGATGTCGTGTAATCTTTTTTGTGTATCTTGCCGCAGCTGTTGGGCTTTGTCCTGAATAACACGCTGCTTGGTATCTGCCAGCGCGGTAGTGGAAAAAACAAAGGATAGAATCAGCACCATGCTGAGGAAGGATAGTATTTTCTTTTTCATAAATAAATTCCTTTCATCAATTGAAGTTAATATTGTCTGAACCGTTTTCAAGGATTTTATTCAGCTCGCCGGCGGAGTTATCAACGGCATTTGTGTTCTCCTCGATCTTGATATCCGCTTTGTCTGAATTCAAATTCATTCCGTTTAAAATTTGCTCAATCTCTTCGGCGGTATTTATAGCCTTACCCTGTTGGCCGGGCAGGGTTGTTTTTCCTGCGGTATTGTTTTGTGCTGCGTTTTGAGAAGCACTGTCGTTTTTGCTTCCGCTTTTATCCACCGAACCGGTTTCGGCAGAATTTCCGGCACAGCCAGTCAGAGAAAACAGGAAAACAAAAATAAAACTTATGATTAAAATGAAACGTTTCAAGAAACCACCTCTTTTCTGGTTTTAGTATAACCTTGGTTTTTGGGATTGTTTCTGAAGAAATGTGTGATATTGTGTGAAATCCATAGGAATTTATGAAAACAAAAGGGGCTGATACACAAAAAATGTGCATCAGCCCTTATTGTAATATTTATGGATGCAGAACCCCGCTGCGTTTAGCTTTTTGTTTGTCAATCTTAATGGCGATCAGACGGCACAGAAAAATTCCCAGCAATATTCCTATGGAGTCCATACATAAATCAATGAGCTGAAAGGTCCGTTCCGGCACGAACAACTGGTGGATTTCATCACTCAATGCATAAAGGAAGCAAAGCAAAAATGACCCTGAAATACGAATGGAGGCAAATGACGTCGTCCTGATAACGGCATGATATGTGAGCAGTCCCAAAACCGAGTATTCCAGCATATGGGCAAACTCCCGAAGATAACCGTGCATCACCAAAACGGCAGCATTCATGGAAGAGGTATCTTGGCTTTTTCCCAGCAGCGCAAAGAAAAACGGGATGATCCTTGTGGTGATTCCTTCACTAAGCTGGGAGGATTGTGCTCCCGTTTCTGCAGAAAACATGAAAATCACCACAGCCCAGGTAGCAACCATCAGCCATGGGAACAGAAAAAATACTTTTTGTTTTTTCATGCTGTCATATCCCTCAATTTCGCTTCATAAACAGGCGTGTAGGTCAGTTTACCGCCGATTCTTTCACTTTTCATCAAAACAAGCTTTTCTATCCGCTCGTTTAGTTCCTCAAATTCCATTTTGGTCTTGGCTTTGTCAAAGCTTTCGGAAAAAACCACGTTGCGCCCCAATGTGATATGGGGCCGAAACGTCCTCTGCTCCAGAGGAAAACCCGATTTTCTCAATTCGCTTTCCAGACATATTTGTAAATCCAGTAAATCCTTGCTGGGGTTCACAGACGCAAAGACGAGATCGCCCGTTACACTATGAAACCTGTCAATGCCCTTCACAGTGAGAATCAAAGGATCACTCAGGCAGGATGTGTCCATACATGCCTTGATCAGATCAATTTTTTCGGCATTTGTTTCTCCCAGAAAAGCAAGGGTTACATGAAGATTTTCCTGTCTTGTAAAGCTTCCCTTTGTGCTGTTTTGTTTGACTTGATGGATCAAGCCAATTAATTTTTCCATCGATTGCTCAAAGACAAGTGCGATAAATAACCTCAAAAAATCATATCCTTCACAAAAAATGATACACCGTTCTGGGATGGGAAACAGAAACAGTTCGTATGATAATGCAGCAGAAAAAGCCGCTTAATTTATTGTTCTAATTCATATTATATGGGGCTGTGCATAAATTGTCAAATTCTCAGTTGATTTTTGTATAAATGCTTTGTATAATGTGAAGAGTAAAAATAAACTAAAATTGAGGATAAAAAAATGAAATATAATATCCCGTTTTCTCCGCCGGATATCACGGATGTTGAAATTGAAGAAGTAACAGAAGCGCTAAAATCAGGATGGATCACAACTGGTCCGAGAACAAAGCTTCTTGAAAAAACCATCGCAGATTACTGCAAGGTGTCAAAGTGTGTGTGCTTCAACTCCGCTACGGCAGCCATGGAGCTCACCTTAAGATTGCTGGGTGTCAGACAAGGGGATGAAGTAATCACCAGCGCTTATACCTACACAGCGTCCGCCAGCGTCGGACTTCATGTTGGTGCTACCATAAAATTATGCGACATCAAAGACGGCTATGAGATGGATTATGACAAGCTGGAGGAAATGATCACGGAGAACACCAAGGTGATCATACCCGTGGACATTGCCGGTGTGGTGTGCGATTATAAACGGATTTTTGAAATCGTGGAGAAGAAAAAGAGACTGTTTCATGGGCAGACCGATCTGCAGGAGGCATTTGGCCGTATTGTGGTAATGGCAGATGCCGCCCATTCCTTCGGGGGTGAAAGAGACGGTATAAAATCAGGAAATCTTGCGGACTTTACGGCTTTTTCGTTTCATGCCGTCAAAAACCTTACCACCGCGGAAGGCGGGGCCGTGGTATGGCGCGATATTATCGGTGTGGATAACGACAAGCTTTATCAGGATTATATGCTTCTGTCCCTCCATGGCCAATCCAAAGACGCTTTATCCAAAACACAGCTGGGAGCCTGGGAATATGACATCATCTCACCCTCTTATAAATGCAATATGACAGATATCACCGCCGCAATGGGTCTTGCACAAATGAAACGGTATGATGATATTCTGAAAAGAAGAATTGAAATCATTGAACTGTATAACAAGTATCTGTCTGACGCACCCGTAGAAATCCTTTCCCATCAGGGAGAAAATTTCAAATCCAGCTGTCATCTTTATATGATTCGCTTAACGGGTAAGGATGAAGCTTACAGAAATGACATGATGATAAAGCTGGCTGAAAACGGAATTGCGGCGAATGTGCATTACAAACCTCTGCCCATGCATACCGCATACAAATACCTGGGCTTTGAAATTAAGAATTTCCCGGTATCCTATGAAACCTACCAAAATGAAATTACCCTGCCACTGCACACCTTGCTAAAAGACGATGAAATAAAATATATCACCGACACACTCAAAATGCTGCTGGAGAAAAAACAGGAAGTTTTGTCTCGCAGATAACACGCATTCATAAAGCGCATATCATCACCCGTTTGCTCTGTATACCCGCCGGACAGACAGAAATATTCATTGATGTAGTTAAAAATTCAATTTTAAATAGTTATTTTATATGAGAACAGACATTGTGGCACTCAATGTCTGTTTTGTTTTTACAGTATAACAATTATTATGTAAAAAAATGCAGAAAAGTTTGAAATTTCACATAAATTTAACATATCTATGCTAAAATAAGGACAGGGAATGTTATATCGACATATGAGGCAATGATATATTCACTTTCGCCGTCAATATTACTGCGTGAGACAGGTTTTTCAATCAATATTGACCGGGCTAAGGAAAGGACATAATTGGAATGAAAGAAAAAGATATTTTCGAAAACAGAGAGATCAGCTGGATTAAATTCAATGAGAGGGTTCTGGAGGAAGCGGAAAACGGAGACAACCCTTTGATGGAGCGGCTCAAATTCATATCGATATTTTCAAGTAATTTTGATGAGTTTTTCAGGGTTCGTCTTGGTACGTTAAATGACAGATTGCTGTTAGATGATGATTTTAAAGACGATAAGCAAGGGAAGACCGCTTATGAGCAAATCAAAGGCGTTGAAAGACATACCAATAAATTATTACCCCGTTATGACAGGGCGTATTCCCGGATTCTGACACTACTGGAACCATATGGTGTGACCCAAATCAGTACAGACGATATGGAAGCGGAGGACAAAGAATATCTGAGAACAAAATTCGAAAAGGAAATCGGTCCGGTGGTTTCCCCTTATATCATAGAAAAAAGACACCCGTTCCCGTTTTTTCCGAACGGTCAAATCGTGGTGGGAATTACGCTGGAAACCAAAAACAGCAGTATACGATTCGGTCTGATCCCGGTGCACAGCGAGCTGCCGAAAATTATCTTCATCCCCGGGGCAAAAGCCAAATTTATCTTAATCGAAGACTTGATCAAAATATTTTCCCACAAGATTTTTCACAAATTTAAAATTTTGGAACGAGCCGTTTTTACCATCATCCGAAATGCCGATATCAATGAAAACGAAGGCTTGTATGAGTATGACATCGATTTTCGGGACACCATGTCCAAACTTATTGAACGCCGCAACAAGCTGGCACCTGTCCGTCTGAAATATTCAGGAGACAATTGTCAGAAGCTCATTACACATTTGAGAAAGACCCTTTCCTTGGAAAAGGGGCAGGCGGGCAGGCAAAGCTCACCACTCAATCTGAAATTTCTGGAAGGGATAGAAACCAAGCTGTCCAAAGCAGAATATAAGGATTTATATTATAAGGTCCTGATACCCCAAAAAAACCCGGCCATTGATCAAACCCTTCCCATAATTGATCAAATATTGCAACGGGATCTGATGCTGTTTTATCCCTTTGAGGATATTGGTCATTTTATCGCTTTACTTGAGCAGGCTTCCAAGGACAGCCGGGTTACCGCCATAAAAATCTGTATGTACCGGGTAGCGAACAACTCGAAAATCATACACAACCTCATCGAAGCCGCCAGAAACGGAAAGGAAATCACTTGTGTGGTAGAGCTGCGGGCACGGTTTGATGAGGAAAACAACATCGACTGGTCCAACAGGCTGGAGGAAGCCGGCTGCAAGGTGGTGTACGGTCTGCCTAACTACAAGGTACACTGTAAGCTGCTTCTCATAGAGATGAACACTGAAAAGAAAAACCGCATTTGCCAAATCGGAACAGGCAATTTCAACGAGGTCACTGCCAGATTGTATACCGATGTATCTCTCCTGACCGCACACGGCGAAATCGCCAAGGATGTGGAAAATGTATTTCAAAGCCTGGAGCAAGGGGTTTTTGCGGTTGACAATAAGCATTTGCTTGTGGCTCCGCTGGAGCTGAAAGCAAGGATTATTGAGAATATCGACAGAGAAATCGCTAAAAAACTGCGGGGTGAGCCGGCGGGCATTGTTTTAAAAATGAATTCCTTGACAGATAAGCAGTTGATTGATAAACTGGTAGAAGCAGGACAGGCAGGAATACGTGTCGTTCTGATTGTCAGGGGCATTTGCTGCCTCGTACCCGGCATCAAGGACAAAACCGAGAACATTGAGGTCAGAAGCATTGTAGGCCGATTTCTCGAGCATTCCAGGATTTTTGTGTTCGGCATAGGCAGAGCAAAAAAATTCTATATTTCCTCGGCGGATTTTATGACCAGAAACACAACCCAACGGGTTGAGGTCGCTGTGCCGATTTATGACCGCAAAATCAAACAAAAGCTTAACCATGTGATGCGGGTTTATCTGTCTGACAAGGTAAAAACAAGAATACTAAAACCCTCGGGAAAATATGTCCGCCCGATGATCACGGCAAGGACAAAGCTGGTGGACAGCCAGCTGGCGCTGTATGAAGAAGCATACAAGAATGCGGAACGCATGAAAATACAATAAGCAACAGCGGAAACGGAGAAGGAAATGTCAAAAAAGATTGGTATATTGACCAGCGGGGGAGACTGCCCCGGGCTGAATGCAACCATCAGAGGTGTGGCAAAAGCCGCTTATGAGCGAATGGAAGACATCGAAATTATCGGCATTGTGGATGGCTATCTCGGGTTGATCACCGGCGAATCCCACAGAATGGCGGCAGATGATTTTTCAGGAATTCTGACCACCGGCGGAACGATTTTGGGCACCTCCCGCCAGCCCTACAAAACCATTCAGGTCATCGGCGAGGACAATGTGGACAAGGTCGGCGCCATGAAACAAAACTATGAAAAAATGGGACTGGACTGCTTGCTGATTTTAGGCGGCAACGGAACACACAAAACTGCCAACTTATTGCGGGAGCAGGGACTGAACGTAATCGGGCTTCCCAAAACCATTGACAATGACATTTACGGCACAGATGTGACCTTCGGGTTTCATACTGCCGTGGACATCGGAACGGACGTGATTGACCGTCTGCACAGCACAGCCGCCAGCCACAGCAGAGCTATGGTGGTTGAAATTATGGGCAACAAAGCCGGCTGGCTGACTTTATACGCCGCTGTTGCGGGAGGTGCAGACATTATCATTCTGCCCGAAATCCCCTTTGATTTGGACAAAATCGCCCAGTCTGTCAAAAAGCGAGCCGGCAAAAAGAGACCCTTTTCCATCATCGCTGTGGCAGAAGGAGCCTTATCTGTGGAAGAAAGCTTCATGAAAAAGAAGGAAAGAACCCAAAAGCGCAAGACAGCGGGAGAAACCACCGCAACCGCCAGAATAGCAAAACACATTGAAGCAAGCACCGGCATCGAGACCCGGATCATGGTGCCGGGGCACTACCTGCGGGGCGGCACCCCGTCAGCCTACGACAGGGTTTTGGCGACCCAGTTCGGTGTGTATGCAGCCGGGCTGATCGCAGAGGGCATTTTTGGTGTAACCGTAGCCAACAAAAACGGAATCACCACCCACAATCAGCTGGCGGATATTGCAGGCAAAACAAAACCGGTCCCCCCTGACCATCAGCTGATTCTGTCAGCCAAGAACATGGATATCTCCTTCGGGGAATAAAAAAACACATGGAATTCATCATAGAATTTCATGTGTTTTTTGATATGCCCCTTCAAGGCTTTTTTTGTATCGGTAAGGGCTGTCGCCATATCCCTTTTTAAACTCACGGCTGAGATGAAACTCGTCTGTAAATCCGGTTTGCATGGCGATGTCATACAGCTTCAGATTTGTGGTGAGAAGAATCGAGCAGGCCTTTGAGAGTCTTTTTTTTCGCACGAAGGCATGGGGCGTTTCTCCTGTGGCATTTTTGAACAAACGGTAAAAATTAGCGTCAGACATGCCGCAGGTCATCGCCAGCAGATGCACAGATAAATCGGAATCCAAGCGGGAGAAAATCAGCTTCAGCGCCGGTGCGATGGTACTATAATCGGATGAATAACCCCGGACGGACGCCCCGGAAGAAAGCTCGCTCAGGATGAAAAACGCCAAGGCATGCCGCTTGATTTCCGACCGGTCAGAGCCGTCAAGCGTCAGCATCTGATCGATGGAAGAAATAACAGACCTTGAAGCTTGTTCGTCCAAATAAACAGGGACATCGAAATAGCCGGAAAAATCAACAAGTTCATCGATGGTGGCTTTGATAAAAACCCATTTTGCTTGCATCTGACCGACTTCCGGCTGATGGTGGACAATGTGCTGCACCACATCCGGCGGGGCGACAAAACAGCAGCCGGGACGAACGATAAAAGGTCCTTTTTCATCAACGGTAACTTCATAATGCCCTGCCACAGGTGTGACAACGGATAAAAAGGGCAGTGTTTTCACATGGGTCAGCTGGTGACCATATAGGGTCATTCCAACCGCTTCACTATACTCGATTTTAACATTCACAGCAATCACCTTGCAATAAATATACATGTTTTTGAAAGCTTTGTCCATACCAAATTTTAATTTTTATGATACATTGATACCAAAGGGGTGATTGCTGTGTTAACAGAATTTTATACGGTAACGGGAAACAGACCGGTCAGGCTGTCTGAGGATACCCGCCGTCTTGCGCTTCGTGCACTGGACGCAGAATTCGGGTTAGACATAAAAGCCAATTTGCCGGTTAACATGGAGGAGATACAGGGATTCAAGCAACTGCCAAGATTGGAGCAATATACATTATGCATTGAGCAAATAGCAAGCCAAGCGCCGCTTCGTATACTATCAAAGAAGCTTGCGGGCAGTGCCAGCCTTGATCTTGCAAGCTTTCATTTTTTGCCGGCAACCTATCACGGGGAACCCGTTTTTTCCTCCCTATCTCATTTGACCTGCGGATTTGACCGAATCCTGAAAACAGGCTATCGTGGGGTTCGCATGCAAATCAAAGAACGGCTCAAAACAGCAACCGAAGAGGAAAAACTGTTTTTGCATTCCATGCTGCGCTGTCTGGATGCCGCCGGCGTGTTTCATCAAAGATATCTGGATAATATCAAGGGACTCATGGAAACAGCAGACGAAAAGAACAGGGGCGAATATGAAGAGCTGTATCACAACCTAAAGAACGTGCCGGAGCATCCGCCCAAAAGCTTCAGAGAAGCGGTGCAGTCCTTATGGTTTCAGTTTGCTTTTGTCCGCCTTTGCGGTAACTGGCCGGGCATCGGACGGATCGACAGTATGCTGGGCGAATATCTGAAAAATGATCTGAAACAAGGGGTGATCACGTTGGACGAAGCCAGAGAAACCATCGCCCATTTTTTTATTATGGGCTGTGAATGGATCAAGGGAGAATTCTGCTGGGGCAGCGGCGACGCCCAGCATTATCAGAACCTTGTGTTGTCCGGCTGTGACAGTGATGGAAACTTGATCTACAACGAGGTGACCGATCTGGTTCTCGAAGTGGTGGAGGAAATGAGCATCAGCGATTTTCCCATTAGTGTACGGTTGAACAAGGACACGCCGGATCGGTTGTACCGCAAAATAGCGGATGTGATGAAGCACGGCTGCGGTGTTGTGGCGGTGTATCATGAGGATATTTGCATCCGGGCTCTGGAAAAAATCGGGTATCCTCTCTGTGATGCGCGAAAATTTGCAAACGACGGCTGTTGGGAGATACAGGTTCCCGGCGAAACAAATTTTTCCTATCATTCTGTAAATTTTCTTGGGTTGTTTCAAGAACAAGTTCTGGGCGTTGTGGGGGAGGGAACAAGCAAGGATTATGACTCCTTTGAGGAATTGTATGAGGCCTATGAAATGGCAGTACAAAGCTGGACTGCAAATTATGTGACCAATACAAATCTCGATCAGGATTATCATACCCCGGGCAGCCTGATGGCTGTTTTTACCGCCGGATGCATAGAAAATGCAAGGGACTATCTTGACAACGGTCCCCATTATGTGATGAAATCCATTCATGCCGGGGGTTTTCCCGATGTGTCAAACAGCCTCTTGGCCATCAAAGAGCTGGTGTATGACAAAAAAATGCTCACCTTGGCCGAACTGTTGACAATTCTTCGCAACAACTGGGAAGGAAACGAATATCTGCGGCAATACGCTTTGAACAAAATCACTTATTTCGGAAACGATGACGATAAGGCAGATACCATGTTCCGGCGGGTCTATGACAGCTTTTGTCATGCTGTCAGCTTGTATCCCAAAAAAGGAAACGTGTTTGTCACTCCCGGAATCAGTACCTTCGGCAGAGAAATCGAATGGAGATATACCCACGGCGCCACCGCCTTTGGTGCAAGACAAGGGGACATTCTGGCGTCCAATCTTGCGCCCACACCGGGAACCGACAAAGCAGGAGCCACCGCAGTCATCAAATCCGCATGCAAATGTGATATGACAAAAATGAGCGGATCAACCGCTCTGCACATTCGCTTGCTGCCCTCCTCTGTTCGGGGGGAAGACGGAACACAGGCGATTATTTCGCTCCTTCGTGGATTTTATCAGCTGGGTGGCTTCTTTCTGCAGCTGGATGTGATTGACGGAAGTGAGCTGCAAAAAGCACAGGAAAACCCCGAAGCATACCGCAATTTAAGTGTGCGTGTTTCCGGCTGGTCTGCCAGATTTATTACCCTGACAAAGCCCTGGCAGGATATGATTATCGCACGCAATTCACAGGGATTGTAGGGGGCGGTTATGAGTTTTTTGATTACGGAAGTTCAGCGTTTTTGCATGCACGACGGGGACGGGGTCAGGACAACTGTGTTTGTCAAGGGTTGCTCTCTCCGTTGTCTGTGGTGCCATAACCCGGAGGCGATTTCCGCCAACAATGACTTTTTTTATGACGAAGCAAAATGTATTTCTTGTGGTTGGTGCATTGATCAATGCACCGCAAATGCCCATCGAACCGAAAATGACATTCATGTGTTGCATCGGGAACTCTGTATCCGCTGCGGCGCATGCTTTCACGGCTGCGTTGCCGGTGCCATCACACCGGTCGCCAGAGAGATGGAGCCGGAGGAAATTATGAAAGCTGTAAAGGCGGATATCCCTTTTTATGGCGAAACCGGGGGCGTAACCCTGTCCGGCGGCGAACCATTGTTTGATACGGAAAAAACGGTCAGCTTTCTTACGGCAATAAAAAAGGAAGGCATTTCTACCTGCGTTGAGACCTGCGGAATGTTTGACGGCAGAATCATACCAAAGCTTCAACGCTGCTGTGACTTGCTTTTTTATGATATCAAGGACACGGATCCCGTAAGGCTGTTCCAAAACACCGGTGGCGACCTGACCAAAATTCTTGCAAACCTGCAACGGGCAGACGAAGCCGGGATTCCCACAGTGTTACGGCTGATTGTATTGAACGGGATCAACAATAACAAAGCACATGCTGCCCGTATTGCAGAAATATACAAAGACCTCAAGCACTGCCGTTATGCAGAGCTGCTGCCCTACCATCCCTATGGGGACGCCAAGCGGGATAGACTAGGGCTGACCCCTCAAGGCAAGCAGGACTGGATTCCCTCAAAAGAAGCAATCCTCTGCTTTGCCGAGATGCTGAAAAAAGCACAGGTGCCCGTGAAAATAGAGGGAAGTATGTTATAAAACACTGCCCCGGGGCAGTGTTTTTGTGTTGCATGTCTTGGTGTTATTGCCGGAGAAGACAATTAGCAATCGGCAAGGATTTTGCTTTGATTTGATAATTGGTCCGGAATGTGGTATAATGAAAAAGACAAAAAGTTTGACAGTATCAATTTGACAATGAAGGAGGCATACGCATATGTATAAAATCGGAGATCATTTGGCACATCCCGGTCACGGCGTCTGTACGGTTCAGGAAATATGCACAAAGAGCTTTGGCGGACAAACGATCTTATATTTTATCCTAATCCCGGAAAGTGATCCTCACACGACGGTAATGGTTCCCGTTGAAAAAGCGGAAATGATTGGGATTCGTGATATTATCACATCAGAAACAGCGGATCAAATCCTGTCGTTTTTAATGCGTTCGGAAGACAAAGCAGATTGGAACAGTGACTCCAAAAGCCGCAAGAAAACCTATGAAACGGCGATGAAGGGTTCGGACCTGTTCGCTTTGGCGGAAATGATCCGCTCGCTTCTGGTACAGGAATCTACAGTCGTGCTGAATAACTACGACAAAGCAATTTTACCAAAAGCGGAAAAGCGTCTGCTTTCTGAGATTGCATTGGCAAAGGGATTGTGCTTTGACGATACATTGAGTATGGTCTGCCACGCAATCAAAGCATAGACTTTGGGATGGCAGCAGATCATAACGTCAATTACGGTCAGAAACCTTCGTCTTTCCGCCGATGGTGATTGGCATAGAATGTCTTATAAGGAGATGGATGGCGTTGGCGATTAACAAGGTTATGCGTGCGGCCCTGAAAGCAATCACAGCCTTGGAGCCCGACGTGCAAAAATCCTATAAAATAGAGCGCCGGTTAGAACTGATCACCGCGCGGCTGCGGGGAAAGCCCAAGGAATTTAAAATGTGGGATCATATGGTTCGCTTTGAAGACCATGCTGTTCCTGTGCGGCTCTTTACCCCCAGGGGAGAAGGGCCTTTTCCCTTGTTGCTCTTTTTTCACGGAGGCGGCTGGGTCACCGGCGGCATCGAAAACTACACCGGCGTTTGTGCAGACCTGGCACAGGCCACTCATTGTACCGTGGCATCGGTGGATTACCGGCTGGCGCCGGAGCATAAATTCCCTGCTGCATTGGAAGACTGTTATGCCGCGGCACATGAGTTTTTTCTTGGGAAAATTCCCGGCATCAGCCCAAACGATATTACGCTCATCGGGGACAGCGCGGGCGGAAATCTGGCTGCGGCAGTTTCCCTTCTGGCACGGGACCGAGGTACGTTTTTGCCGAAGCGTCAGATCCTTCTGTATCCCGCCACCTACAATGATCACAGTGAAGGTTCACCATTTTATTCTATACATGAAAACGGAAAGGACTATCTTCTGACTGCAAAACGCATCCAAAAGGTCACGGAGCTTTATCAAAGCTCCGACGAAGATAAGAACAATCCCTATTTCGCGCCGCTTATGGCGACGGATTTTTCCCGTCAACCCCGCACGCTTGTAATCACGGCGGAATACTGTCCGCTCAGAGACGAGGGCGAGGCGTTTGGGGAAAAGCTCCGTGAAGCAGGGAACGAAGTGGAAACGGTTCGGATGCCCGATGCACTTCATGCTTATATGATGCTGCCACCGCGTTTTTTGCAGGTGCGCCAAACCTATCGAATCATCAACGGCTTTTTGCAAAGGGGAAATCTTCATGGGGAAGCATAGGCGCTGGAGCCGGCTGGACAATGCCGCAAAAATATTTCCGACCACCAGCACGAATAAGGACACAAAGGTTTTTCGCTTTGTCTGTGAGCTGACCGAGCAGATAGACAGCAGTATTCTCACCCATGCGCTGGAACGGACGGTTCTGGAATTTCCGTTGTACCGTTCTGTTCTGAAAAAGGGGCTTTTTTGGCATTATTTCGAAGAAAGCAGCCTTCCTTTAACAGTCAGCGAGGAAGCAGAACCGGTATGCAGTCCGATTTACAACGCGGACAAGCCGGGATTGTTGTTCCGGGTGCTTTACTATAAGCAGCGGATCAATTTTGAGGTGTTCCATGCCTTGGCGGATGGAACCGGCGTGTTACAGTTCTTGCGTACGATGGTCTTTTATTATTTGAGTGAAAAATACGAAATCCAGAGTCAGCTGACGGATTATGATGCGGCTCAGGATCAGAAAAGTCAGGATGCCTTCTATCAATATTATGACAAAACCGAAACTGTTCCTAAAATAAAACGGGTTCGGGCTTACCGCATGGGCGGCGAACGGCTTCCCGACCACAGAATAGGGGTCACGGAAGGTTTTTTATCAGCCAAAGCGGTGCTCGCGAAAGCACATGAGCTGGATGCCACCCTCAGTGAGTTTTTGGTCACGCTGTTGTTGTTGTCCATTGAAGAGGGAATGGCAGTAAGAGAAAAAAACCACCCTGTGGTGATTACAGTCCCGGTGAACCTTCGCCGTTTTTTCCCTGCACAGACTGCACGTAATTTTTTCGGGGTGATTCAGGTGGTTCATCATTTTGGAAAGAACGGAAAAACCATAGAGGAGGTTCTATCCAATGTGCGTCAATCCTTCCGCAGTCAGCTGACCAAGGAGAACCTGAGCGGAATTATCAGCCATTATTCCGCACTGGAAAACAATTTCTTGGTCAAAACAATTCCGTTACAAGCGAAAATCCCTGTGCTGCGTATTTCCGGGCTTCGGGCAGACAGAGAAGACACCGTTGCATTTTCCAACATCGGACAGGTTTCCATGCCTCCCGAAGCAGCAAAGCATATCCGGTTGTTTGACATGTTTCTAAGCACAAAACGGCCCCAGATTTGCTTATGCACCTTTGGTGATATGCTGGCCATCAGCGTATCCTCCCCGCTGACGGACACAGGGCTCCAACGGCGCTTTTTCCGCCACCTCACGGCGATGGACATCGGGGTGCAGGTGGTGTCCAATTTGGAGCAAAACGGGGAGGAGGAACTGTAATGCAGCATTGTGAACATTGCCGGGTGGAATTGCTCGGAAGCCAAAAGCGTTGCCCCCTCTGCCAAAACAAGCCCGTGGGGGATCCCGATGCCAGAGAAAACAGGTTCCCTGACGTACCAAAAGGGAAATCATCGGTGGGGCGTATGCTGTTTGCATGGGTTGCCTTCCTCAGTGTTTGTGCCGCAGCGATCTGTGTCACGATCAATTTGATTTTACCCTCCGGCGGATGGTGGTCACTGTTTGTCATCGCCGGGATCATCAGTCTTTGGGTTGATTTTGCCCTGATTCTAAAAAAAAGAAAAAACCTGCCCAAAAACATTCTTTGGCAGGTTGCGGTGGTATCGTTGATCGCATTTTTGTGGGATTATTTAACGGGGTTTCATCGATGGTCACTGGACTATGTGCTTCCCATCCTTTGCTCTTGTGCAATGCTTGCCATGACGGTGGTTGCCAAGGTGCGGCGGATGGACATACAGGACTACATTCTGTATCTGGTCATCGATTGTGTTCTCGGCATCGGCTCTTTGGTATTTCTTCTCACCGGTATCGTGCAGATTATCATTCCGTCGGCCCTTAGCTTTGGCGCTTCCCTAGTCTTTCTGGCGTTTTTGCTGTTCTTTGAAGGGAAAGCTCTCTTGGCGGAGCTGCAGCGACGGCTTCATTTATAAAAAGAAAATCCGTCAAACCCATAAGGCTTGACGGATTTTTCATTTTCACATTAAACTAAATTAACGTTAACAGCACGTGTTTTGCGGCTGTTTTTTGGATCCTGTTCTGTGTCGAAAGTGACTCTGTCGCCTTCTTTTAAGCCTTTGTAGCCCGTAGACTGAATGGCTGAGAAATGCACAAATACGTCATCGCTGCCGTCTTCGTTGGCAATAAAGCCGAATCCTTTGTCCGAATTGAACCATTTTACTGTACCTTTATTCATAGTAGGTACCTCCATCAATATATTTGCACCCGTAAACTGCACAAAAAATCACATGCTTTTGTAAATCATCAAACGAATCTATGACTTACAAAAACATGTGAGGCAATGTAACATTTTGAATACAATATTATTATAGCCTATTTTGCGCAGAATGTCAACCTGTAAATTAATGGTTATTTATTCGAATAGATTTTGGTTTATTCATGAAGATACATAGTAATATCCTTGGTCTGTTGATGGGGGATTGCTCCCCGTAGGGTGATTTTATTTGCATTATTTTTCCCCTTATGGTATAATACTGATACTTTGTTTCAGGGCAAATTGCATACCGGGTTTTTGGAAAGGATGGATAACGTTGAAAAGAATCATAACCATACTCATCTGTGTTTCTTTTCTTTTTTCTCTCTCCTCCTGTACCAAACAAGCAACCACCTCAAAAACCACATCCGTGATAAAACAAGAGGAAGGATCCACAGCCGTTCCTTCGGGAACAGGAACCATTGCGCTGGCTTTTTCCTCCACGGACAGCTTAAACCCCTATCAGTCCGTTACGGATTTAAACAGGAATTTAAGCACGCTGATGTTTGACTCTTTGATCAAGCTGGATTTGAATTATAAGCCGGTTTACGAGCTGGGTGAGGATATTACACTGGATGACAAAAACTGCACCATACGGCTGAAATCCGCCGTGTTTTCAGATGGCACAGAGGTGACGGCGGAGGACGTGACTTATTCACTCAAAGCCGCCAAAAGCTCCGCGCTGTACAGCACCCAGCTGGCCGGAATTGCGTCATACAATGCTGCTTCCAAAAAGGTGCTGACAATAAAGCTGTCACGGTATGACAAATATTTTATCAATCTTCTGGATTTTCCGATTTATAAAATGAACTCCGACAGCCGTAAATCTGACGACAACAAAAGCCTGCCGCCCATTGGCAGCGGCAAATATATCTATAGCGAAAACGGCGGCAAATATACCTTGAAACCCAACGAGCATTACCGGGGCGATCAGGTTCTCAACTCTATTTCCCTTCTGCACACGCCGGACGAAGAAGCACTTTCGCATATTATCTCCGTCGGTGGTATAGATATGTATTACAGCGATCTAAAGGATCAAAAGCTGCCCAAGCTCAGCGGAAAGCAGATGGCGGTTCCTTTGACCAATTTTGTTTATCTCGGCATCAATTCTACAGCAGGGGTTCTCAACAATGCCTATTTAAGAACGGCCTTAAGCAATGCCATCGATAGAAAAAGCATTTGTGAAAACTCCTATTATACCTATGCAACCCCGGCAATCACCCCGTTTCCCCAAAACTTTGCAGAGGCCTCATCCTATAAAAATCTGGGAACCAATGAAAATTCAGCCAAGGTGATTGAAAATTTATCAAAGGCAGGGTATAATAACAAAGATAAGGCAGGCTTTTATATCAACAGCAAAAATGCAAAGATCACCGTAAAGCTGTTATATAACAAGGAAAATGCGTTTCGCGCTGCCGCTGCCGCCGAGATCGCCGAAACCATGCAAACCATGGGCATCAATCTCATTGCTGACGGCAGAAGCTTTTCCGAATATTCCGCAATGGTAACATCCAAAAATTATGAGCTGTATCTGGGCGAGGTCAAGCTCAACAAAGACCTTGATCTATCCCCGTTGTTTGCAGGCACAATAATCAATTTCCCCCCCGCTGTGACAACGGTCCCCACCACAACGGCGACAACGGCACAAACCACAACCAAAAAGAAAACTGACGATGCTGCAGCAAACTCCGCTCTGCCAGACAGTAAGCTGATGACACTGTTCAAAGCTTATTCCGGCAATGGAGAAGGCTTCGAAGACTTTATGGATGAATACTTTAACACAATGCCCTTTATCCCGGTATGTTACCGCAGCGGCGTGCTGCTGTATTCCTCAAAACTGCAAAATACCCCTGCACCCCATATCAGCGATATATTTTATAACATCGATAAGCTGTCAAAGTAGAACTTCTCGAGAGGATGATAATAAAATGATTATGTACGAGACTCGCTATGGTAAGGTAACCATATCCAATGAGTTTTTTGCAAAGCTCATCGGAAACGCCGTTTCCCAATGCTACGGAGTAGCTGGCATGGTTGCCAAGGGAACCCAGTGGTGGCGTACTATACTGACAAGAAAGCATTATCCCGACACAGGAATTCAAATCAGTGGAGATATCAATTCTGTTTGTGTTGATCTTCATATCACCGTGATTTACGGGCTGAATATCAACGCAATCGCAGATAGTATTGTCGGCAAAGTTAAATACACCGTTGAAGACGCAACCGGTATTATTGTTGACAAGGTTAACGTCCATATTGATGGAATGAAGGCTGAATAATACTTTTAAGGAGTGTCTAAATTTTGATTACTGGAAATATGCTGCGCGATGCGATTATATCGGGCGCTAACAATATAGCCAACAACCGGCAGTCAGTGGATGAAATGAATGTTTTCCCTGTTCCCGATGGTGATACAGGGACGAACATGTCCATGTCAATCTCCGGTGCGGCCAGAGAGCTTGCCCGTTTGGAAGACAAAACTGTCGGGGAAATTGCCGAGATTGCTGCGTCCGCACTTCTTCGCGGCGCCAGAGGAAATTCAGGCGTTATTCTTTCCTTGATGTTCCGGGGGATTTCCAAGGGCTTAAAGGGGCTTGAAACAGCAACCGGACTGGATTTTGCCAATTCTCTCACCTTGGGTGTGGAAGCATCCTATAAAGCTGTGATGAAGCCGACGGAGGGGACCATACTCACTGTGGGCAAACGAGCAGCGGCTGCCGCTGTGGAATGTGCCAAAGCCGAAACGGACCATATTGTCGTATGGAACACGTTGGTCAAGGCTGCCGAAACGGCGCTGGCAGAAACACCGGAGCTTTTGCCGGTGCTGAAAAAAGCAGGTGTGGTAGACGCAGGCGGCAAAGGGCTTCTGATTATTTTAGAAGGTATGTTCTCCGTCATCAGGGACGGGGTTATCATAGAAGGCAGTGAAGAACAAAAAGCAGCGGCACCCACAAAGAAAAATGCCGCCGCAGAGTACGATGAGGTAATCACCTTTACCTATTGTACCGAATATATCGTGAAACGGGAAAAGGGCAACAACCGTGACCCGCTGTTGCTGAGAGCGTTTTTAGAAACCATGGGCGACAGTACCGTTGTTGTGGATGACGTGCAGATCATCAAGGTACACACCCATACCGACAACCCCGGCAAAGCCTTGCAGGAGGGGCTGAAATACGGTCAGCTGATCAATATTAAGATTGACAATATGAGAGATCAGCACGAAAAAGCGAGGGCAGAAGCCGGCATTACCGACCGGGTGATAGCGACGGACAGCGGCAGCTATACCCCCATCACACCGGAAAACGAAATCGGCTTTGTGGCCGTGGTGGCCGGTGCGGGCATTGAAGCGCTGTTTAAGGATCTGGGCGTTGACCATATCGTCACGGGCGGGCAAACCATGAACCCCAGCACCGACGATATTTTAAGGGCGGTTGAGCTGACGCCGGCAAAAACCGTTTTTGTGCTGCCCAACAACAAAAACATCATTATGGCAGCTGAGCAGGCCATTCACCTTGCAACCCGCAATGTGATCGTCATTCAAACAACCACCATTCCCATGGGAATTACAGCCATGCTCAACTTCAACCCCGATTTATCGGTGGATGACAACGCCATTCATATGACCAAACCGGCTAATCATGTTGGCACGGGTCAAATCACCATTGCCGCCAGAGATTCCGATTATGACAGTCATAAAATCAAAAAAGGCGAAATACTGGCGATGGAAAACGGCAAAGTATCCTTTGTGGATACGGATATGGTCAAGGCTGTTACCAAGCTGACCAAGAATTTATACAAAAAGGACAGCTCGTTCATCACTTTGATTTACGGGCAGGATGTTACAGAAGCAGAAGCAGAGAAGGCTGCCGCGGCAATCACAGCAAAAATCGGATCGGATGTGGAGATCACGCTCCTGTCGGGCGGTCAACCTGTTTACTACTATATCATTTCTGTGGAATAAAGAGGTTTATGGTGCAGGTTCTGAAAACAGACATCAGATATATTAAGGGGATCGGCGAAAAACGCGCAGGGCTTTTTTATAAGCTGGGCGTGCACGACGTCGATGCCCTTTTGTCTTTTTTTCCACGGACCTATCAGGATCTGAGCAACACCTACAGTGTGACAGAGGCTCCTGTCAACGAGCCCTGTGTGCTCAAAGCCACAGTGGCAAGTCGGATTACGGAACACCGTATCCGTAAAGGGATGGTGCTTTACAAATTTACGGTAACCGACAGTCTGAATGATATCGCTGTCACGGTGTTTAACAACAAATACATTGCTGACAAGCTGAAGATGGGGGAGGAATATCTCTTTTATGGGAAGATTACCCCCGGCTTTGGAAAAAAGGAAATGTCAGCCCCGCTGATCGAAATGATAGAAGGACAGCGCATACGCCCCATCTACCGGCAAACCGAAGGGCTGAACGCACGGGCGATCGAAAAAACCATCAAAACGGCATTTCAGCTGTATCAGGAAGGATTGATCGATTGCCTGCCCGAACATATCCGTAAAGCTTATCACCTTTGCAGCTATCGCTTTGCAATCGAGCACATCCATTTTCCTGTCCTCCAAAACGACATCGAAATCGCACGGAAACGGTTGATTTTTGAGGAGCTTTTTGTCCTCCAATTGGGGCTGATTCAGCTGAAAAGCAGGAACAGAAGCTTGACCGGGGCGACCATTACGGAGGATAACAGCGACGGATTTTTATCCCGTTTGCCCTTTCATCCCACCGGTGCACAAAAACGTGCCGTCAAAGAAGCCGTTCAGGACATGAAAAGTGAAATACCTATGAACCGTCTGTTGCAGGGTGATGTGGGTTCCGGTAAAACCGCTGTTGCAGCCGCGCTTTGCGATACCGTGATTAAAAACGGGTTTCAGGCAGCATTTATGGCACCCACGGAAATTCTGGCGGAACAGCATTATCATACGCTGAAGAAGCTGTTTCAGGGTAGTGGTACCGCCGTGCATTTGCTCACAGGTTCCACCATCGCAAGGGACAAAAAAGTCATCAAGGAACAGCTGAAAACAGGTGAGATATCACTGATCATCGGAACCCACGCGCTGTTGGAAGACTCAGTGGAGTGTCATCGTCTGGGTCTGGTAGCCACCGATGAGCAGCATCGATTCGGTGTTGCCCAGCGATCGGCACTCAGTGGAAAGGGGGACAACCCCCATCTTCTCGTGATGTCGGCAACCCCGATTCCAAGAACGTTGGCGCTGATTATTTACGGTGATCTGGATGTTTCCGTTTTGGATGAGATTCCGCCGGGACGCCAGCCCATCGAGACGTATTATGTGGATAGCAGCTTTCGTAACCGCATTTATACATTCATCAAAAAGCACCTTGACGAAGGCCGTCAGGGTTACATTGTCTGCCCCCTTGTTGAGGAAGGTGACACGGAGCTGAAGGCTGCCGAAGAATATTCCCGTCAGCTGTCACAGGATGCTTTTGCGGGTTATCAGGTGGGGCTTTTGCACGGCAAAATGAAAGGGAAGGACAAGGAACAGACCATGCGCCGCTTTGCCGCCGGTGAGCTATCACTGCTGGTTGCCACCACAGTGGTGGAGGCGGGCGTGGACGTGCCCAATGCGGTCATTATGGTGATCGAAAACGCAGAGCGGTTCGGTCTTTCCCAACTGCACCAGCTGCGGGGCAGGGTGGGCAGAGGGCAGCACAAATCTACCTGCATTTTGATTTCTGATGCCAAAGGAGAAGAAGCTCGCCAAAGACTGGAAATCATGAAGGAAACCACCGACGGGTTCGTGATAGCGGAAAAAGATCTGAACCTCAGGGGGCCCGGCGACTTTTTCGGCAAACGCCAGCACGGTCTTCCTTTGTTAAAAATCGCCAATATCCTGACGGACATGGACACGCTCAAGCAAGCCGAAACCGCAGCGAAAGAAATCCTGAACGACGATCCCTTGCTAATCAAGGACGAAAACAGACTTTTGAAAGAAGCGGTTGAAACACTATTTCAGGACAGTGTCCAGCAAGGATTTAACTAATTCAGCATCCTACAAATGAATGATTGATGATATGTTCGGATGTGAAAATACGCCGGATATCGTATTAAAATCATATGGTTTCTTCAAAAGCATTTGTGACTTTTATGAGTTACGAGTGCTTTATTTTTGTTTAGACCGGACTTCGCACACAGAAAGATAGTTCTTCTCAGGGCAGAGCAACCTCTATTGGAATCATAAGATTATCTTACAGAAAAAAATAACGGTCTGTTCTGCTAAAAAGATACCAAAAATCCCGTTTATTCGTTGCTTTTACACGCTATTTCCCAAATAAACACCATCCGACAGGGGAAAACCCGCCTTGCTATTTGTCCTGTCATTTGGTATAATTAACCGGTGTTACAATCGGGAGAAAGACCGTTTATTATGAAAAAGGAATGAAGACAAACATGGATTTTACAGCACTTTTGGCACAGCAATTCAGCACAAAGACGGAGCATGTGGACAATATCATTCAGCTGATTGACGAAGGCAACACGATACCGTTCATCGCCCGTTACCGTAAGGAGCTGACCGGCTCCATGGATGACCAGGTGTTAAGAGAGCTATCGGAACGCTTGCAGTATCTCCGTAATTTTGATAAAAGAAGAAGCGAAATCAAAACCGCTATCGATGAGCAGGGCGTTATGACGGATGAAATCAACAAAGTGCTGGAAGACGCACAAACCCTATCAGAGCTTGAGGATATTTACAGACCCTATAAGCCCAAACGAAAAACCCGTGCCTCCATGGCGAAGGAAAAGGGTCTTGAACCCTTGGCAAATGAAATTTTTGTGCAGTTGCCCACAGCAAAAGAACCACTTGTTTTGGCAGCGGGTTATCAAAGCGAAGAAAAGGGTGTGCTGACCCCGGAGGATGCACTGGCAGGTGCCATGGACATCATAGCAGAAAAAATATCGGACGATGCGTCTATCCGCAGAAGACTGCGTGTGCTCTATCATTCCCAAGGAATGCTCCAGTCTAAAAAAGCAAAGGATGAGGACAGCGTCTATGCCTTATACTATGAATTTTCCGAACAGGTCTCAAAGCTTGCGGGTCATCGCATTCTTGCCATCAACCGGGGAGAAAAGGAAGAGTTTTTAAAGGTTTCCGTTTCGTTAGAAGAAGCAAAAGCCATGCATGTGGTTTGCTCTGTCACGGTAAAGGAAGGCTCAACCTGCACAGAAACCGTTCGTGAGGCTGCCTATGATGCCTATCATAGGCTCATTGCCCCCTCCATTGAGCGTGAAATCCGCAACGAATTGACAGAACGGGCCTCGGCCGATGCAATCAAGGTTTTTTCAATGAACCTACGACAGCTTCTCATGCAGCCACCGGTCAAGGGTAACACAGCCCTGGGACTGGATCCGGGCTATCGCACCGGCTGTAAGGTTGCGGTAGTGGACAGCACGGGCAAGGTGCTGGACACAGGCGTGATTTATCCTACCGTGCCCTACAAAAAAACGGAGGAGTCCAAAAAAATCATAAAGGGCTTGATTGCCAAGCATAAGATATCCGTCATCGCTATCGGCAACGGCACGGCTTCCAAAGAAACGGAGATATTTGCAGCCGAGATAATCCAAGAAATCGGCGGTGGGGTGTCCTATATGGTGGTCAGTGAGGCCGGTGCATCCGTTTATTCCGCTTCCAAGCTGGCGGCTGCCGAGTTCCCCGAATATGATGTGTCGCTGCGCAGTGCCGTGTCCATTGCCAGAAGGATGCAGGACCCGCTGGCGGAGCTGGTAAAAATTGATCCAAAGGCAATCGGTGTCGGACAATATCAGCATGACATGCCTCCCAAACAGCTGGACGAAGCCCTTGTGGGCGTCGTGGAGGACTGCGTCAACAACGTAGGAGTGGATCTGAACACGGCATCCCCCTCCTTGCTACAGCGGGTTTCGGGCATCAACGCAACGATTTCAAAGGAGATTGTAAGCTTCAGAGAACAAAACGGAGCGTTTACCGGAAGAACAGAGCTGAAAAAGGTGCCCAAGCTGGGACCAAAGGCCTTTGAACAATGTGCAGGCTTTTTGCGTGTTGCTGAAAGTAAAAATGTGCTGGACAATACCGCAGTCCACCCGGAAAGCTACCATGCTGCCAAAACCCTTTTGATGCTGTGCGGCTATACCCTTGAGGATGTGAAGACCGGAAATATTTCTGCTCTGGGTGAGCGTGTGGAGCAGCTGGGGCTGGAGGAATGTGCCAATCGGCTTTCCGTGGGTGTTCCTACCCTATGCGATATCATCGCCGAGCTGCAAAAGCCCGGCCGTGACCCTCGTGACGAGCTGCCCAAACCCATGCTGAGAACTGATATACTGGACATGAAGGATTTAAAACCAGGTATGGAGCTGACAGGCACGGTAAGAAACGTAATAGATTTCGGCGCCTTTGTGGATATCGGTGTCCATCAGGACGGGCTGGTTCATATTTCCGAGCTCTGCAACCGGTATATCAAACACCCTTCCGAGGCGGTAAAGGTGGGAGATATCGTTAAGGTTTGGGTGCTGGGTGTGGATGTACAGAAAAAAAGGATATCCTTAACCATGAAACAACAATAATCACACAATTTCACATTATTTGCGTGATGTTTTAACAAAATTACGGCATAAAATGGTATTGGTGAAAAATATTAAAATGAGGTGTAGAGATGAAAAAGTGTTTGAACCCTAAGCTATTGTCCGTTCTGTTCACGTTGGCACTGATTGCTGCGTTTACCACCACATTTGCCTCTGCGGCGGAAAGCAACACGCCCGGCAAAATTCTGCCCTCCATAACAAGACCGAGCCTCCCGAAACCAACAGTGATTACAAAACCTTCTGTCACACAACCGACCATTTCATACACAAAACCCACCGTGACCGAAACAAAACCGATCACCACAAAGCCGACCCGGACCAACCCAACAGTAACGACCCCCACACAGACAAAATCCATCCCCACTGCCACAGTTCCCACGAACACAAAACCAACCATAACCGTTACCAAGCCGACAATACCAACCATAACGAAGCCATCGGTGCCGACCGTCACCAAACCATCAGTCACCAAACCAACGGCCACATTGCCCATCCCGACGGTTACCATAACAAAGCCCACACTTCCGGTCACAAAACCAACCGAAACCCGTATAACCATCAAAAAATAACATACACATTTTTGTGATTATAAAATCGAATGAAACAACAAAAAATATCAATTGACGTAATATTGCGTCAATTGGCAGAAAGGAGCGGTTATGATTAAAATCAATTCATTCAAAACAAAGGTATTTTTGGCTATTCTGGCAGTACTGATGCTGTTTTCTTTCACAACAGCGGCAGCCCAGGGAACAACCGGGACAACAGCTAAGGCAAAGGACGGAAAGCTCTTTGGAAAAAACCTGACAGAAGAAGAAAAAGCATCGCTGAAAGCTGAATTTCAGGCTGTGAAGGATAAGCTGGGGTCTTTGACAGACAAACAAAAAGCTGAAATTTACGGACTCATGGAAAAGAAAAATGCGGACGAAAAGCTGCTGATAGACAAATACGTTGAATTGGGCATCCTCAGCGCTGACAAGGCGGATACACTCAAGGCAAAAATCAGCGAGCGGTTTTCAAAAATGAAGGAAAACGGAACCGTTCCGGGCGGGTTTGGTTTTATGAAGAGAAAACATCACGGCTTCAAAGGCTGTCGTGATACAACGGATAAAACTCCCGAAACAACCACTGCAAAATAGAAAATGGATCAGCTGCTGACAATGTTTTTGTCAGCAGTCTTTTTTTATATCATAGGAAGAATTGTATGAACCTTGCTTTTACGGGAAAAACTAGATTGAGATTATACTCTGCTTTCAAAGTTTCATAGCAAAAGGATGGTCATATAAATGAAGAATAACGGGACTGCCAAACCGTTGATACTAATCAGAGCATTGACGCAGAACATCAAATTTTTAAAAAATGCTTTTGTTAAGTCGCTGCGTAATGAAAGCGACGGAACCAGTGAATGGATCAGAGATAATTTTTATCTGCTCCAGCGGGAAGCCACGGGTGTTTATAAGGATTTGAAAAACATAAAATACCTTCCCCAAGCAAAAGGATACCCGCTCATTTATAAAATATGCGAGGATGCGGCTTTGTCCGGCGAGGAGTTTGAAGAACCGCTGCGGGAGGATTTGAAGCATGCCGGCTTTAGCACAGCAGAGCTGGAAACGGTTACCACTATGTTGAAAGCAGCATTTCTTGCACAAGTTGCGACCGGAATCAAAAAAGGTGATGTGGAAGGGGAAAAGCTGGTAGGCAAAGCCATAACAGGGCTTCGTGCCATGCCTTCTTTTGACGCAGATTTGATCATAGAAAATTTCAGCCCTGTGGATCAAATTCTGAGTCGGGATCCCTCCGGCTATTATCAAAGGCTGGACGACAATACACGAAGGCTATACCGAAAAGCTTGTATCAAACGGGCATATGAAGAGAAAAAGAGCGAGACGGACATAGCACAGGAAGCCTTGCAACAAGCACAAGCAGCCGCCGAGGAAAGAGAACGCCATATTGGCTATTATCTTTTGGAACAAAGTAAGGACATAAAAAGAGAACGCCGGAGGGGCATCTTTTTTCTATTACTGCGGTTGTGGTTTCCGGTTATCCCAGCCATTCTTGTGGCGTATAGTGTAGGCTATTTCTGGTTGTTTCCCTTGTTTTATTTTCCTTTTACGGAGATATTCCGCCCGATCATTGAATATTTTGCTGCCAAAGGGGTACAGGCAAAATATTTGCCGCGCCTTGAGCTCCATGGAAATATTCCTGAAAACGAGGAAACCCTCATTACCATATCCAGCCTGGTGCCGGCAACAGACAAAGCAGGGGATGTTGGTAAAAGTCTGGAGCAAATCTATCTGGCCAATTGCAGTGGAGAAATCAGAGTATGCTTACTTGCTGATCTAAAGGAATGGAAAGCGCCCACACGACCAGAAGACCAGCTGGCTATCGACGCAATCAAGAGGGTCATCGACAAGCTGAACAAAAAATACAGCAACCGTTTTTTTCTGGTGGTCAGAAAACGGGTAAAATCCAATACCCAAAAGGCATTTTCCGGTCATGAAAGAAAAAGAGGCGCTATTTTTGATTTGTGCTCCCTGATCAAAGGAAACGGACCGGAGCTGGCCGCTTTCATCGGGGACAAAGAGTTTTTGCGTCGTGTGAAATACCTCATTGCGCTGGACAGCGATACCAATTTGCTGTTTAATTCTGCTTCGGTACTGGTTTCTGCCGCAATGCATCCGCTGAACAAGCCCTTTATTGACAGCGAAAAAAATTGCGTGTCAAAGGGATATGGAATCATCACACCCAGTGTGGCAACGGATTTGCAGAGTGCGAGAAAAACCCCCTTTTCCCGTATCATGACAGGTGCAGGGGGAGTGACGGCTTACGATACTCTGTCCGGCGACTTATATGAGGATTTGTTTTCGGAAGGAATTTTTGCCGGCAAGGGACTCATTCATGTAGACGCTTTCTATACCTGCATGGAAACCGCTCTGCCCGAGGAACGGATATTAAGCCATGATATTCTGGAAACAGGATTTTTGCGAGCCGCCTATATGTCCGATGTGGAAGTCACAGACGGGTGTCCGTCCAACGCAGGGTCATATCTCAGTCGTCTGCACCGCTGGGTTAGGGGCGACTGGCAGAACATTGAATGGCTGAAAAAGAAAGCCCCAAGGAAAGACGGCACAGGAAGAAATCCCTTATCGAGGCTTTCCAAATACATGCTCCTTGATAATTTAAGACGCTCCCTGACGCCTGTTGCCGCACTGTTCTGTGTTATTTTGGCTTTGTTTTTGCCCGGTGCGACCACTTATCTCATTGTGTTTCCTTTTTTAGGAGCCATTGCATCCTCCTTGTTTTCTTCTGTTTTTTCCGTCATCTCCGGCGGAATCCAAATGCTCTCCCGGAAATACTATTCCCGTACCATGCCGGAGGCATTGACCTCATTGATCCAGGGCTTTTTATATGCAGAGCTGCTCATCCAAACAGGCATTCTGTGTCTGGATGCAATCGTGCGGGCGTTGTGGCGCCAATTTGTTTCCCGCAAACGGCTGCTTGAATGGGTGACTGCGGCGGAAAGTGAAAACAGCGGTGCCGGGTTCCTTGTTGAGCTGAACCGCTATATTCTTTCGGTGTTGTTGGGGATTGCTCTGATGTTTACAGCCAACAGCTTTGCCCACCTGGCGGGGTTGCTTCTCATTGCCTGCCCGGTTCTGATGTATCTCGTCAAGCAGGTCACACCCTCAAAGCAGCCTGTATTAAAAGAAAATGAACGGCAAAGGCTTCATACCTATGCCGCTCTCATGTGGCGGTATTATGACGAGCTGTGCACCCCTCAGGATAATTTTTTGCCGCCGGATAATATTCAGGAGTCGCCCATTGCATCTGTAGCTCACAGGACCTCTCCCACCAACATCGGTCTCATGATGCTTTGTACTTTGGCGGCCAGAGATTTTGGGTTTATCGATACGGACAAGCTGGTATTTCGTATCAAGGGGGCACTGGACAGCATTGATAAGCTGGACAAATGGAACGGCAACCTCTTGAACTGGTACGATACCAAAAGCTTAAAGCCGTTGTTCCCCCGCTTTGTTTCAACGGTAGATTCCGGTAATTTTGCCTGTCTGCTACTGACACTGAACGAGGGGCTGAATGAGTACAAAAGCGAAAACGAAACCATAGAAGAATTGACCGGGCGGATTCAGGCAATGGTGGAAGGGACAGATTTGACGCCGTTCTACAATGAGCGTCGCAAGCTCTTTCACATCGGCTATGATTTGGAAGAGGACAAGCTGAGCAATTGCTACTACGATCTGCTTATGAGTGAGTCGAGAATGTCCAGCTACTATGCCATTGCCATGAGACAGGTGCCCAAAAAGCATTATGGTGCGCTAGGCAGAACTCTGGCCAGAGACGGACTGTTTACCGGACCTGTTTCCTGGACGGGTACTATGTTTGAATATTTCATGCCGTATCTGCTGCTGCCGGCCTACGATTATTCCGTGGGCAGCGAGGCGCTGAAATTCTGCGTTTATTGCCAGAAGAAGCGGGGACGGGAGAAAAACGCTCCCTGGGGTACCTCGGAAAGCGGCTTTTATGCTTTTGATCCCCAGTTCAATTATCAATACAAAGCCCACGGTGTGGGCAGGCTGGGGCTGAAACGGCGATTGAACGCGGAATATGTGGTGTCTCCCTATTCCACCTTTTTGACACTGCCCATGTTTCCCCGTTCGGCATTATCCAATCTGAAAACCATGAAAAAGATGGGTGCCTTCGGCCGTTACGGGTTTTATGAAGCCATTGATTTTACGCCCTCCCGTGTGGGGTCTAAGGGCTATGCCATCGTGCAAAGCTACATGGCACATCATGTGGGCATGAGCCTGATTGCCGCCGCCAATTTACTGAACAATCAAAGCTTCCAGAAACGGTTTATGGGCAACAAAAAAATGCAGGCGGCTGGGGAGCTGTTACAGGAAAAAATCCCTTCTGCCGCCACGGTTTACGGAGATGTGATCGAACGGGATGTGCCGGAAAAACCAGGAAGAAACTCAAGCACCGTGGAGGAATACGAAAAAATCAGTCCTCTTTCTCCCAGGGTTCATATTTTGTCCAACGGACAGTGGACGGTGAATATTTCTGACTGCGGCACCGGCTTCTCCGGTGCTTACGGCGTCGATATCACAAGGCGAAGCGACGATATCCTGCGCCGCCCCTCCGGCATTTTCGCCGCTGTGCGGGCGGGCGACACTTGTTTTTCCGTCACCAAAGCACCGGGCTACCGGAGCGGTGCGTCCTATAAAGCTGAATTTGCAGCCAGCTATGCTTCCTTTTTTGCAAAAAAAGACTATCTGGAAGCAGGCATGCAGGTGCAGGTGCATCCCACCTTGCCCTGTGAACAGCGTAAATTCGTCATTAAAAACCGCTCCTCCAAAAAAATTGATGCTGAGCTTTTGGTTTATTTTGAGCCGGTTCTGTCCCGTTTTATGGACGACAGTGCACATTCCGCCTTCTCAAAGCTGTTTGTCATGGCCGGCTTCGACCCGGAGTTGAACATTTTGCATTTCACACGGCGGACAAGAGAAAACCAAACCCCGGTTTATCTTTCCATCGGCTTTACAGACGCAAGATCCTTTTCTTATGAATGCAACCGGGAGAACGTCCTGTCACGCCCGGACGGAATCGCAGGACTGACCGAAGCCTTTGACCGCATTCAGACAGGCGGCGGATCCATTCCCGATCCCTGTGCTGCCATTAAGATCACCATACCTCTGGCATCCCACACCCAAAAAGCAGCTTCTTTGCTCATTGCAGCGGCGTTGACAAAGGAAGAGGCAGTGGAACGGCTGATTCATTGCCGCCAGACCTGGATTTTTTCTGCCTCCAAGGCAGCCACCTCCAGACTCTGGGACGGGGGCATGGAGGCGAGACTGAGCAGTCTCATCCTGCCCAAGCTTCTGTATCATACCAAGGATCAGAAAAAACGACTGCAAAGTGCAAGAGACAACACTCTGAAACTACAGGAGCTTTGGAAAACAGGGGTGTCGGGGGATTATCCCATTGTGCTTATGGAAATCAAAAACACGGCAGATTTGGCTAGCTGTGAGAATTATATCCGTCTGCACAGGCGGCTGTTTGATTACAACCTCCCCTTTGATTTGGTGCTGCTCTATAAAGAGGGGGGCGATTATTCCCGCACAATGTTTGATACCGTGCGTGAATATGCCCAGTCTGCCGGCAGCGAAACCCTGCTGATGCACAAGGGCGGCATCAATTTGGTTGACATGGCGTCCCATGACAGCAGTATCATCAATCTTCTGTATGCCGCGGCGCGATATATCGTCCCGGAGACCTACAAGAAAACCTCCATTGTTCCCCCCTACCAGCCGGTGGAATTTTTGCCGGTGTCTAAGCCGGCCTTCCGGCCCGAAGGGGAAACGGTTCCCGGCGGCGTTTTTCAGGAAAAGCAGTTTACCATTACCGAAAACCCCAGGATCCCCTGGTGCCATATCATTTCCAACGAGTATTTCGGCACCCTTGTTTCTGACAAGGCGCTGGGCTTTACCTGGTGTCACAATGCCCACCAAAACAAGCTCACGCCATGGTACAACGACACCAGCAGCGACAATCGGGGCGAAATGATTCTTGCAAGGGTGGGGGGCAGAAGTTATGATTTGTGCAACGGTGCGTTGGTCACCTACAGCGACGGCAAAGCGGTATATGAAGGCGTGTTTGAGCAAATTGAATATAGCCTGACGGTGACCGTGGATCAATTTGAAAAGCACTGCGGACTGAAAATGATCAATCAGGGAGGAAAACCGTTGGAGGTGGAAACAATGTATTATACCGAGCCGGTATTGGCACCCAACAGAAACGCATCACGCCATGTAGTGTCAAAATGGGAAAATGGTGCACTGACCATGCAAAATCATTTCGGCAGTGTTTTTGGAGGAACGATGACACTTACCGCAAAAGGCGGAGCGGATGCCTGTATTTGTGACAGAAGCTCTTTTTTGAGCGGGCAGTACAACGATCATGTATTGGCACCGGTGTCCGATCCCTGTGCCGCTGTGATTGTGAAACGGGAATGTCCTCCCAAAATCGAAACCAATATCAATTATGTGCTGGGTTATGAGGATCAGAAAACCAAATCAGTCCAAAATAATCCCATACAGCGCAGTACCTTCACCGTCAGAACACCGGACAAAACCCTCGATCATATTTTCAATACCTGGCTGCCCGTCCAGATTGAACAGGGCAGAATATACGGCAGAACAGGCTTCTTTCAATGCGGCGGCGCTTTTGGTTATCGGGACCAGCTGCAGGATGTGACCGCACTGATGCTGTATAACAAGGATTATGCAAGGCGGCATATCTTGGAAGGGGATGTGCTTCACTGGTGGCATGAGCTGGACACCGGAGACAGCGGTGTCCGCAACCGGTGCAGTGACGATAAATTATGGCTGCCCTATACGGTTTTTGAGTATATCCAGCGAACCAATGACAGCGGGATTTTAAATGAGCAAATACCCTTTTTAAAAGCGCCGGTTCTGACAGACGGGGAGCACGAACGGTATTTCACGCCGCAAGTGTCCGAAGAAACAGCGGATTTATATGAGCACTGCATTCGTGCCATAGACAGTGTGGAATACGGTCGTAACAACTTGCCGATGATGGGCAACGGCGACTGGAACGACGGTTTGTCCAAGGTGGGCGGTGAAAGCGTCTGGCTGGCACAATTCTTGTGCATTGTCTGCGAACAGTTTTCCGGGATATGTACGAAGCGCAATGACTATGACCGGGCAAGACAGCTGCTTGATTTGGCAAAACGGCTGAAGGAGGCCACCGACCAATCCAGCTGGGGTGGCGAATGGTATCTCCGTGCTTATTTTGAAGACGGCTGTCCG
>ERZ778021.1185-NODE-1185-length-33239-cov-6.677555_pt1 | contig 33239 bp, 40 predicted proteins | sample MGYA00375751_ERZ778021 | MGnify/ENA primary metagenome ERZ778021 (study PRJEB29350, sample SAMN05389814) | bioreactor metagenome | isolation source: Thiocyanate stock bioreactor | place: South Africa: University of Cape Town | collected 2013-08-29 ... | reverse complement strand
TCGATGAACGATTGACAGACAGCTACTGGCGTAACTTTCCACGTCACACAAACTTGTAGTCATAAATATAAACAGCGAAACCTTTCTCAATTTGCTGTTTTATGTAATTATTGACTATCGCATACGACTTTCCCGAACCGGGCGTACCCAATACCATGCTTGCCCTGAACGGGTTTACAACGTTTATCCATCCGTCATTCCATTTCTTTTTGTAGTAGAACCGTGTCGGCAGGTTGATGGAAAACTCGTTTTCTATCAACCGGGTTTCCTGTGCGAAACTTTCATTCTCGGTATTAAACACATCATCCATCAGGTTGTTTTTTAGCAAACGTGAAATCCATACTCCGGCAGCCAAAAGCGAGAGATACCCGGCTGTCATGGTAAAGATATACAGGCTTGTATTTGCCACTGATGGCAAGGGCAGAGCCAGCAGCCACCAGTTCAGGAAAAACAGGATAAAACCGATAGTCAGGAACACATAAATTTTGTTCCATGTGATTTTTTCCTCTTTCACTCCCTTTGTACCCAAACAGGAAAGCGCAAGGAATACCACCGAAAAAAGTTTGGTGTACAGGATATTGGAGAACAGCCCGGCGGTACGCTGGAAGTTCAACAGGATTTTATCGACTACTCCGATATTGATACCCCACTCCCGGAACGACTGGTAACAAAACCAATAAATGTTTATCACTACAAATAAAATACTGATTGCCCGCATAAAGTCCATGACCTTTGCAAGACCTCTTAAATCATCTTCATTCTGCATAATTGAAATTATTAGGATTACTAAATTCGTTTTTGTTTCTTCTTCTTTTTCTTCTTGGGCGGCGGAACTTGGCTGTTGTCAGGTGGCGTATCATTGCCACCGGATAACAGGCTGAACATTCCGGCAATGGCATTACCCGTACTCTCTGAAAGTTGTCCGACCTGCTGGTGCGGATGGCTTTCTTTGGGGGAATGCTCCCGAATGTCCTGTTTGCTGTTTCCCACCAAAGTACGGGAGCCGGTAAACAGGTCGTTGAACACATTGGCGGAAAAGTCCTTTCCCAATCGTGAACCGTTCAGGACGGTACGGCTTTCGTGGTCGATGAATGTTACCCCGTATATCCTGCCTGTATCGTTCTGCCGGAACAGTACATCTATACCTTTCGCTTTCAGATCTGCAACCAACTGTTCCCGGTTGCGGGCGGATTGCATTACTGCGGCGACCGTCCGGCGGGTACGATCTTTCAGGTTCTTGTCCTGAATGTCCTTTGCGGATTTCTTGATATGCCGCTGGATGGCTTCGTAACCTACCGACTTACCCAAAGAGGAAGATTTGAACGGATTACCTTGTTTCTCTCCCTTGTCATTGGTTGCTGAATAGACAATACCGTTATAAGGTTTACCGTTCACTTCCCCTTTCACCTCTTCCGCCTGTACATTATATATAGATAGCAGGGCTTTGTACTCCGTAAAACTTTGGAAGCGGTAACTACTGGCAAGGGCTTTCACCGTATTGGATAACTGGTGCTTTATGTTCCCTGCCCGATAGTTCACCTTTTTAAGTTCGGGACGTTCGGCAGCCTGTTTCTTCTCCGCCGGATGCAGTCCGTACTTCTGTTCCAGTTCACGGGTGATTTGCTTGCTGCGGACGTGCTCGAACTTGTCGTTTATCTTCTTGCCCGTTTCATCCACCCGGATGGAAACGATATGGATATGATGTCTTGCAATATCACAGTGCTTGTACACCATATACGGCTGGTTGCCGTACCCCAACTTATCCATATACTCTTTGGCAATATCCGCAAGCTGGCTGTCGGAAAGCACATCCTCCGGATGCGGGTTCAGGGAGATATGGATAATCGGCTTTTCCGTTTTCAGGTCTGCGGGCAGGTGCATATCGAAGCATTCCATACACCGCCGGATGCTGAAATTGCCGTCCTCGCTCTCAAACATCCGGTTGCTTAGAAGTACCTTTCCCTGCTCTTCATCCACCTTGTTTTGGTTGTAGGAGAGCGTACCGAACAGGGAGCTTCCCACGCTTATCTTTGCAACCATTTCGTTTCAAATTCACGGGTCAGTTCAATAATCTGGCGGTTCAGGTCGGCAAGTTCCATCGTTGCCTTTTCCAGTTTATAGAGAAATGCGAGTGCTTTCTTCTCTGAAAAATTGGTATGAAGAGCCTTTACCACCTGATTATAATTCACGGCAATACCCCTGAACTGGGAATATAAAGCGGTCAGCCGGGTATAATATTCGACTGCCGCCTTGTCGATTTTAATCACCTTGAACGGCTCGCCGAAGATGCGGGCGGTGATAAAGTGCGCTTTGGTGCGCATACCCGACTGGTCGAACAACGCCAAGAAACGGGCGTGGTCTGTCGCATTGAAGCTGACGGAGTACCTGAACACTGCCGGGTCTGCTTTGGGCTTTCGTCCTGCGCCACCCGGACGGGGCGCATTTTCATTTTTCTGTTTCATGATTCATTTCTTTAAAGGGTTACGACTTCGGAGTGACCCATGTCCCGGCTTCGTCCGGGCAAGGCGTTCAAAGCTGCTGAAAGAATTTCAAGCTGCTGAGAACACACCTTGCTATTTGCCAGTGCAAATAAAAATCCGCCTACGGACGGATTGGAGTTAGCGGATATTGGAACGCTCCCGGTGTCGGGGGCATGGTTAGCCTTGCCGATACCGTTCGGCTGCAAAGTAACGGGTATTAAAATTACTGTGAAACAGTGTCTTATAGGACAAATGAGGACAAACGGGGACATTTGAGGACACCTCTCGAAACGGACTGCTTTTCTGTGTTTATTTGTGCCGGATTAAAGCAAGAAAGCAATATGGACGGATGGAAATATGTATCGGCAAGCGGACGGAAAGAAAGCGGTTTTGAAAACTTGAAAACAAGATTTCAAGATTGCAATCTTTCAAGAAAGCAGGAAAACAAACGGGATGGAATGATTGAAAGGAAACAGCCTTTCAATCGGGAAAGCAAACTGTCTGCAAAGATGGCAGTCCGTCTTGGTGGAAAGATTGAAAATGAAGAAGAAAGAAAAGAAGCAAGAAAGAAGTCATTCCCTCTTTCGTGCTTTCAGTTTGGAACGAAAGCAAACCATCCGTCCATCGGTACGGATGGAAAGCAATAAAGATGTATCACAATAATTCTGTATTACAATGAAGAAAGAAACCTTGTATGTGGCTTTCTCCACCCAAAAGGGCGGGGTCGGCAAAACAACGTTCACCGTCTTGGTGGCAAGTTACCTGTATTACCTGAAAGGCTATAACGTGGCAGTGGTGGATTGCGACTACCCGCAACACAGTATCAGTGCCATGCGCAAACGGGATGCCGAACAGGTGAACGGCGATGATTATTACAAACGGCTTGCTTTCAACCAGTTCAAGACACTGGGGAAGAAAGCGTACCCGGTGCTTTGCAGTTCACCGGACGAAGCGATACAAACGGCGGATGAATACCTTGCATCTGTCGGGATGGACTACGATGTGGTCTTTTTCGACCTGCCCGGAACGGTGAACAGTGAGGGCGTTATCAACTCCCTTTCAGGGGTGGATTATATTTTCACTCCCATTGCCGCTGACCGGGTGGTCTTGGAAAGTAGCCTTTCCTTTGCGGTGGCTATCCATAAACTGCTGGTAAAAAATGAAGCGTGCCGCCTGAAAGGGCTGCACCTGTTTTGGAACATGGTAGATGGACGGGAAAAGACAGACCTGTACACCCTGTACGAACAGACCATCGGGGAACTGGAACTGCCCCTGATGAAAGTATTTATCCCCGACACGAAACGATTCAAAAAGGAACTGGACGCACAGCGCAAAACCGTGTTCCGCTCTACGCTGTTCCCGGCGGACAAACGGCTGGTAAAGGGCAGCAACATGGAAGAACTGATAACCGAAATCGCATACCTTATAAAACTGTAACGATATGGCAAAGCAAAGCAGCGGGAAACCGCAAATTGACGAGGATTTTATGAAAGAGATTATCTCACAGGGCTTGCCCGTGAAGAAACAGGAAACGCCATCGGCGAAAGTGGAAACAAATGTGGAAAAACCGGACAGACCGGATGAAAAGACGGACAAAGCGGATAAGCCGGAAACGGCAAAGGAAGAAAAGCCAGTGAAAGAGCCAGCCCGCCGGAAAAAGAACGCTCCGGGTGACTACCGGGAAACCTACTTCATGCGGGTGGACTTGACCGACCGCCAACCGTTATATGTCAGCCGTGCAACGCACGAAAAGCTGATGAAGATAGTAACCGTTATCGGCGGGCGCAAAGCGACCGTGAGCAGCTATGTAGAAAATATCCTGCTCCGTCATTTCGACCAGTTTCAGGACGAGATAAACGAGCTGTACGAGAGTAAATTTGAAAAACCGTTCTGATATGTTGAAGTGGTTTATTATCGGAACGCTCCTGTATTACGCCATCCTGTTATGGCGATACCGGGACAGCTTGGGAACATGGTTCACAGGCGGAAAAAGAGAGCCGGAACAGCCCGAAAGCAAACCGACCGTGAAAACGGACAAAGAGGGCTGCATCGTAGGTGAAAGCCGTTACAGGTTAGGACAAATGAGGACAAACGGGGACATCTTAGGACACCTTTCAAAAGGGGTTGATAATGCTTCTATATTTGTCCCGCAAAGCGATGAAGCGGTGAGCGAAACACTTACCCCGCAAGCGATTGAAACCGAATTTGAGATGGAATTTGAAGCGGAAGAAACGGAAGAAACGGACGTTTCGGCGGATGAAATCGAAGCGGAAGAAATCGCCTGCTACATGGGTGACAGTGAACCGGAAATGGCACAGGGTATCACGCTGGGGGAACTGGCGCAAATGGTACAGGTCATTCAGGTGGAACAAGCATCCGAAAGAGAGGAACGGCAAGCCGTTCAGACCATCTGCCGGACGGAAACAACCCTGTTCAACTCGCTGGTGGAACAGATTAACGGGGGCAGGTTACGGGTAGCGGAACTTTTACAAAAGCATGAGATACCCGTACCCGCCACCGTCCCGGCTGCCGGAAATGATGAAATGGCAGCCTTTGACATGAACGATTTTCTTTAATGGTAAACTTTAAATAATAAGATGATGAAACAAAAAGATTACGGTTAGGATAAAACCTTTCCAGCACACAGGGGCGAACACTCCCTGCAACCACAAAAATCAATTATTAATCACTCCGCCGGGTGGACTATCCACCCGTCCGGCAATTTAAAAATCAATGTATTTATAATGAAAAAGAAAGTTCTCTTTTCGGCAGCCGTTCTTTTGGCTGCATCCTCCGCTTTTGCGCAAGGAAACGGTATGGCGGGTATTACAGAAGCTACCAATATGGTAACGTCCTATTTCGACCCGGCGACAAAATTAATTTACGCTATCGGGGCGGTCGTGGGCTTGATTGGCGGGGTAAAAGTATATGGCAAGTTTTCTTCGGGTGACCCCGATACCAGTAAAACGGCGGCTTCGTGGTTCGGCGCTTGTATCTTCCTGATTGTGGCTGCCACCATCCTACGTTCATTCTTCCTATAAAAAGAACGTACAATGGCAGACTATCCGATAAACAGGGGAATAGGCAAGCCAGTTGAGTTTAAGGGGTTGAAAAGTCAGTATCTTTTCATTTTTGCGGGCGGGCTGTTAGCCCTGTTCGTGCTTTTCATCATCATATACATGGTGGGTATCAACCAGTGGGTGTGCATCATCTTCGGCGTTACTTCGGCAACGCTGCTTGTATGGGGGACATTCCGGTTAAACGAAAAGTACGGGACACACGGGTTAATGAAATTATCCGCCCGCAAAAGCCACCCTTTCCATATCATCAACCGAAAAGCCATATCCCGACTATTCACTAAAAATCAGAAACAAGCATCGAAATGAGAAATACATTAAAAGCTACCACGCTGGAAAATAAGTTTCCACTGTTCACGGTGGAAAACGGGTGCATCGTTTCCAAAGATGCCGACATAACGGTGGCGTTCCGGGTGGAACTGCCCGAACTGTTCACCGTCACGGCAGCCGAGTACGAAGCGATACATTCCGCTTGGAACAAGGCGGTAAAGGTGCTGCCCGATTACAGTATCGTACACAAACAGGACTGGTTCATCAAAGAGAACTATGCGCCTGACATCCAAAAGGATGATTTGAGTTTCCTTTCCCGTTCCTTTGAACGGCATTTCAACGAACGACCGTTCCTGAATCATACCTGTTACCTGTTCCTGACAAAAACGACAAAGGAACGTAGCCGGATGCAAAGCAATTTCTCCACCCTCTGCCGGGGCTTCCTTGTTCCCAAAGAGATAAGGGACAAGGAAACGGTTACAAAGTTCCTCGAAGCGGTGGGACAGTTTGAAAGCATTATGAACGATAGCGGATTTGTCACCCTTACCCGCCTGACTTCGGACGAGATAACCGGGACAAGGGAAACGGCGGGTATCGTGGAAAAATACTTTTCCCTCTCGCAGACCGATACCACCACACTGAAAGATATTTCACTGGGTGCTGACGAAATGAAGATTGGTGACAATATCCTTTGCCTGCATACCCTTTCGGATGCGGAAGATATGCCGGGCAAGGTGGGAACTGACACCCGCTATGAAAAGCTATCCACCGACCGGAGCGATTGCAGGCTTTCGTTTGCTTCTCCGGTGGGCGTGTTGCTTTCCTGTAACCATATCTATAACCAGTACATCTTCATTGACGACCATACGGAGAACCTGAAACAGTTTGAAAAGATGGCTCGCAATATGCACTCGCTTTCCAAATACAGCCGTGCTAATCAGATAAACAAGGCTTGGATAGAGGAATATTTGAACGAAGCGCATTCACAGGGGCTTATCTCCGTGCGCTGCCATTGCAATATCATGGCATGGAGTGACGACCGGGACGAATTAAAGCACATAAAAAATGATGTAGGGTCACAGCTCGCACTTATGGAGTGCAAGCCACGCCACAACACCACCGACACGCCGACCTTGTTTTGGGCGGGAATACCCGGCAATCAGGCGGACTTCCCTGCGGAAGAGAGTTTCTACACCTTTATCGAACAGGCTCTTTGCCTGTTCACCGAAGAAACGAACTACAAAAGTTCGCTTTCTCCCTTTGGTATCAAGATGGTGGATAGGGTTACTGGAAAGCCGCTGCATATTGATATTTCAGACCTGCCCATGAAGCGAGGTATCATAACCAATCGCAACAAGTTCATACTTGGGCCGAGTGGTAGCGGCAAGTCATTCTTTACCAACCACATGGTGCGCCAGTATTACGAACAAAATGCGCACGTCCTGCTGGTCGATACCGGAAACAGTTACTTGGGACTGTGTGAAATGATAAATAGGAAAACGCACGGGGAAGATGGGATTTACTTTACCTATACCACTGAAAACCCGATAGCGTTTAATCCTTTCTATGTGGAAGATGGAGTGTTTGACATCGAGAAGAAAGAGAGTATCAAAACGCTTATCCTGACGCTGTGGAAAAGGGACGATGAAGCACCCACACGGGCGGAAGAAGTGGCTTTGTCGAATGCCGTTAGTTCCTATATCGAACTGATTACTAAGGACAGTTCGGTTACTCCCTGCTTCAATACGTTCTACGAGTATGTGAAAACCGACTACCGGGCGCACCTGCAAGAAAAGAACGTCCGGGAAAAGGATTTCGATATAGATAACTTCCTGAATGTCTTGGAGCCTTACTACAAAGGGGGCGAGTACGACTACCTGCTGAACTCTGACAAGGAGCTTGATTTGCTGCATAAACGTTTCATTGTCTTTGAGTTGGATAATATCAAAGACCACAAAATCCTGTTTCCGATTACTACGATTATCATCATGGAAGTATTCATCAACAAGATGCGTAAACTAAAGGGTATCAGGAAATTAATATTGATAGAAGAAGCGTGGAAAGCGATTGCATCAGCGAACATGGCAGATTACATCAAATATTTGTACAAGACCGTTAGAAAGTATTTTGGTGAAGCGATTGTAGTTACACAGGAAGTGGAAGATATTATTTCTTCTCCCATTGTAAAAGAGAGTATTATAAACAATTCGGATTGTAAGATACTGCTCGACCAGCGTAAATACCTGAACAAGTTCGACAGCATACAGAACCTTTTGGGGCTGACCGACAAGGAACGTTCACAGGTGCTTTCCATCAACCTTGCCAACCATCCCAGTCGGAAATACAAGGAGGTTTGGATAGGCTTAGGCGGTACACAGTCCGCCGTATATGCCACAGAAGTGAGTTTGGAAGAATATTATACGTTCACGACTGAAGAAACGGAAAAGATGGAACTATTCGCCTTGTCTGAAAAGCTGGGCGGCAACCTCGAACTTGCCATCAAACGGCTTGCCGAAAGCAAGCGTAATCCTAAAAAATAATCAATAAACAATTTAAAAATCAATCAGTATGAAACATTTAAGAATGCTGTTCCCGGTGCTGCTCTGCACTTTCTTACTGGGGCTTTCCTCCTGTAAGGAAACGAACGCCGACCGTCTTAGGGCGATGCGTGGCGATTGGGAGAGCGTGAAGAACCGTCCGGCGTTTTCTCTTTTTGAGGAAAACGGACATTACAGGGTAACAACCTATCGAAAGACCTACCGGGGAACTATCCAAACGGAAACCTATCAGATTTCGGAAAAGGACGGAAACCTGTTCATCGAAACCGGGCTGGCTGTCCTTTTGACCTACGACAAGGAGAACGACCGGATTCTGCTTTCACCCGGCGGAGAATACAAACGGAGTAACCAACCATTAAAGAAGTAAGCGTATGAGAACAAAGATTATAATGCTGCTCGTAATATGCAGCCTGTTTGCCTCAAAGGTGAACGCACAATGGGTAGTGAGTGACCCCGGCAACTTGGCGCAAGGGATTATCAATGCGTCAAAGAATATCGTACAGACATCCACCACCGCACAGAATATGGTAAAGAACTTTCAGGAAACCGTAAAGATTTACCAACAGGGTAAGGAATACTACGACAGGCTTAAATCCGTGCATAACCTTGTGAAAGATGCCCGCAAGGTGCAAAAGTCCATCCTGCTTATCGGTGAGATTTCAGACATCTACGTGAACAGTTTTCAGAAGATGCTTTCGGATGAAAACTACACGCCGGACGAGCTTTCGGCGATTGCCTACGGCTATACCCAACTGTTGCAGGAGAGTTCCGATGTGCTGGAAGAGATGAAAAGCGTGGTGAACATCAACGGGCTTTCCATGTCGGACAAGGAACGGATGGACGTTATCGACCGGACGTATAACTCCATCAGGAACTACCGGGACTTGGTGAGTTACTATACCCGCAAGAACATTTCCGTTTCCTACCTGCGGGCGAAAAAGAAAAAGGACACCGACCGGGTGATGGCTCTTTACGGCTCGGCGGATGAACGTTACTGGTAACCCCTAAAAAACAGATAATATGTTATTAGCAATCGAATTTGATAACCTGCATCAGATACTCCGCAATTTATATACGGAAATGATGCCGCTGTGCGGAAACATGGCGGGGGTAGCCAAAGGGATAGCGGGGCTGGGGGCTTTGTTCTACGTGGCTGCCAAAGTGTGGCAGTCGCTATCCAATGCCGAACCGATAGACGTTTACCCGCTCCTGCGTCCCTTTGTGATTGGCTTCTGCATTATGTTCTTTCCCACGTTCGTACTGGGTACGATCAACAGTGTGATGTCGCCAGTAGTCAAGGGGTGTAACAATATGCTCGAAACGCAAACTTTCGATATGAACGCCTACCGGGAGCAAAAGGACAAACTGCAATATGAAGCGATGGTACGCAATCCGGAAACGGCGTACCTTGTTTCGGATGAAGCGTTCGACAAGCAGATAGACGAACTGGGATGGTCTGCCAAAGATATTGCCACGATGGGCGGTATGTATATGGACAGGGCGGCACACAATATCAAGCAATCCGTCCGGGACTGGTTCAGGGAATTACTGGAACTTCTCTTTCAGGCGGCTTCCCTTGTGATTGACACCATCCGAACCTTTTTCCTTATCGTACTGGCGATATTGGGTCCAATAGCCTTTGCCATCAGCGTGTATGATGGCTTTCAGGCGACCCTGACCCAATGGATAACAAGGTACATTTCCGTTTACCTGTGGCTGCCTGTTTCCGACCTGTTCAGTTCCATACTTGCCCGCATACAGGTGCTTATGCTGCAAAAGGATATTCAGGAGCTATCAGACCCGAATTTCGTACCTGACAGCAGCAACAGTGTGTACATAATTTTTATGATAATCGGTATCATCGGTTACTTCACCATCCCCACCGTATCGAACTGGATTATTCAGGCGGGCGGAATGGGTAACATGAACCGGAATATAAACAGTGCGGCTAACAAAACAGGTAGCGGTGTCGGTGCGGTAGCCGGGGCAGCCACCGGGAACGCAGGCGGCAGGGTCGGCGGCAAACTAATCAAAGGTAATTAAAAACAAAAATCAAGATGGAATTTAAAAGTTTAAAGAACATTGAAACCAGTTTCAAACAGATACGGCTTTTCGGGATTGTGTTTGTCGTCATGTGTACCCTGATAACGGGGTACGCCGTTTGGAACTCCTACACGTTTGCCGAAGCGCAACGGCAGAAGATTTATGTACTGGACGGCGGCAAGTCGTTGATGCTTGCCCTTTCGCAAGATTTGACACAAAACCGTCCGGTCGAAGCAAGGGAACACGTGAAACGTTTCCACGAACTCTTTTTCACGCTCTCACCCGATAAGAACGCTATCGAAAGCAATATCAAACGGTCGCTGTTCCTCGCCGACAAGAGCGCATTCAACTATTACCGTGACCTGTCGGAAAAAGGGTATTACAACCGTATCATTTCGGGCAATATCAGCCAGACGATACAGATAGACAGCGTTTCATGCAATTTCGATGTGTACCCGTATGCGGTGGCGACTTATGCCCGCCAAATGATTATCCGTGAAAGCAGCGTGACCGAGCGAAGCCTTGTCAGCCGTTGCCGGTTGCTGAACGCTGTGCGTTCGGATAATAACCCGCACGGCTTTATGATGGAAAGTTTCGAGATAACGGAAAACAAGGACTTGAACACAATAAAGCGGTAAGCCATGATGCGGAAAATTCTCTCTCCGGTGAATCAGGCAATTATCCATGTACAGGACTGGGCGGATGAAAAACTCCGCCGCCTGTGCGGGCGCATGACACCGGAAATAAGGCTGGCGGTAATCCTTTTTATGTTCCTGTTCTTCGGCGGGCTATCCATCTACTTTACGGTATCATCCATTTACCGGATAGGAAAAGAGGACGGCGAAACCATACGGATAGAACACATCAGGCAGTTGCAGCTACAAGGTAAAGACAGTACGAACATTTTTAATCAGTCAGACAATGGAAGAAAAAGAAGTAAAGAATGAAGTTCCCGCACCGGAAACGGACAGGAAGAAAGAACCTGAAAGACAGGTAAAGGAAAAAAAGGAACTGACCCCGCAGCAGATACAGCAACGGAAAAAGATGCTGGTTTACCCGCTTATGGGACTGGTATTCTTAGGATGTATGTACCTGATTTTTGCACCCTCCGACAAGGACGAAGCAAGAGTGGAAAACGTGGGCGGCTTTAACGCCGATATTCCGCAACCCAAAGGGGACGGGATAATCAGCGATAAAAAGACCGCCTACGAACAGGAACAGATGGAGAACAAGCAGGCGGACAAGATGCGCTCCTTGCAGGATTTTGCCTTTTCGCTCGGAGAGGAAAACGGGAACGGGGAAGATTTGACCCTGATAGATGATGCTCCGGCAGAAAAACCGAAAACCAATGTAATAGACTTCGGGGCGGGTGCACCGAACAATAGCCGTTCTTCCATCCAATCATCGGCGGCGGCTTACCGGGACATGAACCGACAGTTAGGCAGTTTCTACGAAACGCCGAAAGAGGACAAGGAAAAGGAGGAACTCAAACGGCAGGTGGAAGAACTTACTGCCCGGCTCGATGCCAAAGAAAACGGGGCGGGTAGCATGGATGAACAGGTGGCGCTTATGGAAAAGTCCTACGAACTGGCGGCAAAGTATATGAACGGACAGAACGGGCAAAGTTCACAATCGGGACAGATTGCACAGGTCACACCGTCCGCATCCGTTCAGGGAAGCGGAAACGCCACACCTGTAAAAGCGGTATCGGACAGGACGGTTTCAGGATTGCAGCAGCCCATGAGCAATGCCGAGTTTATCGCCGAATACAGCAAGCCACGCAATTACGGGTTTAATACGGCGGTCGGCAGTGGTTATTCGATGGGAAAGAATACGATTCGGGCGTGCATCCATCACGACCAAACACTGACGGACGGGCAGACCGTCAAACTTCGGCTGTTGGAACCGTTGCAGGCGGGAAATGTGATTGTCCCGAAAAACAGCCTTGTATCGGGAAGTGCCAAAGTGCAGGGGGAACGGCTCGACATACTGGTTTCCTCGCTCGAATATGCGGGAAATATCATTCCGGTGGAACTTGCCGTGTACGACAGTGACGGGCAAAAGGGGCTTTCCGTTCCCTCGTCACTGGAACAGGAAGCGGCAAAAGAAGCGATGGCGAACATCGGTGCGGGACTGGGAACGAGTATTTCCTTTGCGCAAAGTGCCGGGCAGCAGGTCGCAATGGATATAACAAGGGGGTTGATGCAGGGCGGTTCGCAATACCTCGCAAAGAAGTTCCGCACGGTAAAGGTTCACCTGAAAGCGAACTATCAGGTGATGCTTTACGCCAAACAACAATAATCCATTTATCAATTATCAACCATAAAAATTTCAATCCAAAATGAAAAAGTTAATGATTTTATTCGCTCTTATCTTGGGCGTGGTTTCAGTGAAAGCACAAAGTAACGATTTGTTTCAGGGCATTACAAAGAAGCTCCCTTACCGCCAAATGGTGACACCTTACGGCGTACAGGTGACGTTTGCCAAAACGGTTCATATCATTTTCCCGTCTGCGGTCAAGTACGTGGACTTGGGCAGTAACTACATTATCGCCGGAAAAGCGGACGGTGCGGAAAACGTTGTCCGGGTCAAGGCTACGACAGAGGGCTTTCCCGGTGAAACCAATTTCAGCGTGATTTGTGAGGATGGCAGCTTTTATTCATTTAATGCGAAATACGCACACGAACCGGAAATGCTGAACATCGAAATGAAAGATTTCTTGGAGAATAAGGACACAACGGATTTCAGCCATACCCGGATGAATATTTATTTTCGGGAACTGGGCAGCGAAAGCCCGCTTTTGGTAAAGCTGATTATGCAGTCCGTCTACAAGAACAATGACCGGGAAATAAAGCATTTGGGATGCAAGCGTTTCGGGGTGCAGTTCTTGGTAAAGGGGATTTATTCGCATAACGGGCTTTTCTATTTTCATACACAGGTGAAGAATAGTTCAAACGTGCCGTTTGATACCGATTTTATCCGCTTCAAGATTGTGGATAAAAAGGTAGCTAAAAGAACGGCTATTCAGGAAACCGTTATTGACCCGGTAAGGAGCTATAACGAAATACTGGTTATCGGTGGTAAAAGTACTGTCCGTACCGTGTACACCGTTCCACAGTTCACTAAAGGATTTGCAAATACCCGTGAGCCAGTTTACAGGAGAGGGCGGTTACTACCTGAACTTCCTTTCCGACCGGAAGAAAACCTTTTTTCTTTCGTTGGGCTTGTCTGCCCTTGCCGGGTACGAAACAAGTAACTGGGGCGACAAGCTGCTGCCCGATGGCTCGATGCTGACGAATAAAGACGGGTTTGTCTATGGCGGTGCGCTGACGCTGGAACTGGAAAGCTATATTACCGACCGGGTGGTGCTGCTGATTAACGCACGGGAAAGATGCCTGTTCGGTTCTTCCGTTGGTAAGTTCCATACACAGTTCGGGGTCGGACTAAAGATAATCATGTGATAAACTAACCTATTATATAATGTATATGAGAAATGTAATTTATAAGATGCTGATAGGGTGCTACATGGTGGCTGCCCTGTTGTTAGTGAGTGCCTGTAATGACAATGTGGATATACAGCAGTCTTACTCGTTCACTGTCGAAACGATGCCTGTACCGAAAAAGTTAAAGGTGGGTGAAACGGCGGAAATACGCTGCCAGCTTCACCGGGATGGACGGTATGAGGAAACAAAGTACTTCATCCGCTATTTCCAACCGGACGGGGCGGGAACACTGAAAATGTCGGACGGGACGGTATTACTGCCGAATGACCTGTACCCGCTTCCGGGTGAAACATTCCGGCTTTACTATACCTCTGCATCGACCGACCAGCAGACGGTAGATGTGTATTTTCAGGATAGCTTCGGACAGTTGGTGCAGCTTACCTTTTCGTTCAATAACGATAATAACAAGGAAGAAGAAAATAATTAAGACAAAAAGAATATGGTTAAAATAGAATTGGCTATAAACGGTATTTCTTTTTATGTAAGTACCGTATGGAAAACCGATGCAGTTCCGGCAGTGGGTGACATCGTGATAGTGGATAAAGAAAGCATTTCCCAATTTGACCGGGTAGAATTGAGAAAAACACCGTCCAATCAGACTTTCAAATGGGCGGATGAAGAAGATGATTCTCCGGCATTGAATTATTTCGACTATGATACGGAAATGGTTGTCAAAAAGCGGACTTGGAAATTTGATTCCGAAGATGAAGAAATGGTGTGTATTCTGAAAGTAGCCTTTCTGTGCTTTGAGGAATAATATCAGGGTTCATTCATGCTATCTTTATGATGTTTAATTTCCTTGTGGCTTTGGCAGCCTTTTACCTGCTGGCTGGTTGCTGGTGCTGGTATGAAATGAAACACGCTCCAACCGATAAGGAACTATGGGGCGAAGAATTGGAATGATACGAAAAGCGTAATTTTATGACAGACAACCCGCTGGGTAATATCCGGCGGGTTGTCTTTATTTATAGGGAACTACAAGGGTTTCTTTGCTATCTTTCTTTGTCCGCTTTAGCTCACTGAAAGAAAGTAGCGGCGGCAAATTTGCCGCCGTTCTCCATCAACTGGTTACAATATCCTTGACGGGCGTGTTATGTTCCAGCCATTCTTTAACACAGTCTATGTTATATTCACTTGTTATCACTGCCTTATCTATGCCTACGGGAGTGAAACGGGTGCTTTCGTAGCTGTCTATCCATCCTTTCAGGGAACAGACACCCCACGTTTTCACATCCTCAAAAATGGCGTCCAGTGTGCCGATGGGTTCCCCGAAAGTAACTATCATTGCATCGAATGTCGTTTTGTCCGGCAGTAACTCCAAATATTTCAAGGAGCCGAAACCGTCCGATTTACGCCCGAAAGACCAGTCATAAGAATAAAGTTCATCACCCCATTGGTGCGGCGTGTCAAAACGTACTTTCACCTGCACGGAATATTCGTTTTCCTCTACGGCTTCGATAACACCCGTTACCAGTAATCCGGTAAATATGCACTTGCAGCGTCTGCCGATAATCTTGTTATTTACTTCTGTCGTTTTCATAAATGTACTTGTTTAATTGTTATTGTTTCTTTTCTTTCTTCGCTACCCATTCATCCCGCTTGCGGCGGCATTCCTCCAGTGTTTTAGCCACTGTGCTGAACAGTTCCATATCTGTATGGCGATAATCGTACTGATAATAAATCTGTCCCCTGAATGCGCCTAAACAGCATTTCACATATTTTTCCTCTCCCGGTGTTTGGGTAATACTTACCCCGTTCTTGTTTAAAGTTTCCATATCGTTATAATTTAAAATGAGTTATCAGATAATTAAAAGCGAAAGCAATACAATGAAAATAAATGCCATGCAAAACAGGTAAACGGCGGAGATAAACAGCCGGAGAAAGAATCGGACTATATAAAAGCCTACGATTAGGGCTATCCACGCTCCGGTGCTGCTGGTGGCAACCTGATAGATAATAAAAGCCAGTATTACCCACCTTAAAACGGTCTTTATGTTATTATATACTTTCATTGTCTTTGTGTGTTGTGGGTGGATTGCTCCACCCGGTTAGTAATCAGGCACAACGGAAAACAAAACCGTTATCCATCCAGTAATCAGTCATAAACAAGTCACGGGCAAAAGCCGAATAATCAAAGTAGGTCTTTGCGAACTCCGGCAGGTCGTAACATTCCTCTACAACTTCATAGGCGTAATCTTCCTCGTCTTTATACTCTCCCTGATAGTCATTCTCAAAGGATGAAACAAGGTCGTCCGCATCTTCTTCGCTTATATCGTGGTTGTGGTGGTCACACCATACGAAAAAGGCTTCCTGCTGGGTTTCGCTTAGCTTCTCGATGGCGTCCCGTACCTCAAAGAACTTCTCAGACAGCCAGCTTTCGGAAATCAGGCTTTCGGGTACGTTCTCGATGTCCTGAAACATAAATTCCGGGTCTTGCTCGTCCTCGTGGAGTTCCCGGCACGCTTCCAAAAACTCGTCCTTATCCGAATAGTCGGACAGGTCTAACCACTTGCCGAAAAGTGACCCGTTGTTATACTTGGCGTAAGTGCCTACATAAACTCTTGCTTCTGATAATGTTACTGTTTCCATAATTCTGTGTCTTTTAAAATTTATGCGGATTTGAGAGGTAAGGGAGTTTAGTTTCATAACCTTTTTCCTGTTTCTCGTAAATCTGACTTTTTTTTTATGCGTTTCCGGTCGGGGCGGTCGTTTTCGTTTCATATAGGCTTTAAAGGGTAGTGTTTAGGCTTTGCAAGGTTTTAAAGAAAAATACTCTCTGGACGAAGTACAGCAGGAAGATTTTTGTTTTAACCCTTTAGGGCTTGACCTTGCAAAGCCGTTAAGAACACGGAAATACCTTTGCCTATGTGATACGAAAATGATTGCTGCGATTGGTGACTGCTTATGAGGAAGATTTACAATAGGAGAAACAGGGAAAAAGGTTTTATTTTAAAAGTAGGATATTGCGTTTTTGTTGCCAGTAACAAAAAAAGGGCTTAGATAAGCCCCTCGTCTGTAAAACTGTAATAGCTTTCTTCTGTTAGGATGATATGGTCTAACAGGTGTAAGTCCAAGAATTTACAGGCTTCCTTGATTTTTGAGGTGATTTGTTTATCCGGTTCACTCGGATGCAAGTTGCCCGATGGGTGGTTATGTGAGAGGATTATCCCCGAAGCGTGGACTTTCAGGGCGGTTTGCAGGATTATCTTCACGTCCATTACTGTTTCAGCCATCCCACCTTTTGAAATCAGGGAAACGCCTAAAGCCTTGTTTGCCCGATTGAGGAACATTACATAACTTTCTTCGTGGTGCTCCATACATTCCGCATAGAACGGTTTCAGATAAGAATAGGACGTTTCGGAAGAGAGTATTTTCACCCTTTCGGATGCTTTTACATTGTCCTTATAAGAGATAGTGATTTCCGGCATGGTAAATTCTGTTGTTTTCATGACTACTGAATTTTAAATTAAACAATAAGAAATTTTGCCGGACACCCACAGTTTGGCGGGGACTTCAACCAAATCTTTTCAAAAAATACGACCCGTAGGTGTGGAGATTTTTTAGAAAACCGGGACGGTTCGGATTTGGTATTTGTCCCCGCCGGGCTGTAACTTTGCTAAAATTTGTGATTGAGGTACATTACTTTAGGGAACTGAAAAAGGGGTATCACTGGTGACACCCCTTAGACAACTGAATACCTTAGACCGTTATTCGTCATAGGTCTTATATCCAATCGGTTTACGTGGTTTAGGTTCAGGTTTGCTTAGTAACTGGGTAAGTGCTTGGTAAACTTCGCTGAATTGTGCATCTGTGCTCACTTCCAGTTCCTCGATGCGCTTCAACAATTCTTCGTACCCGATTACCATTTGGCGCATCAGGACGAAAGCACGCATGATTGAGATATTCACGTCGATTGCGGTCTGACTACGCAACACACTACTAAGCATCGCCACACCCTGTTCTGTGAAACAGTCGGGAAGTACATAGCTGTGTTTCAGGCTCTCCGGCAACTGGTCACAATTTGTGACCAGTTCGTCCCATTCCTCTTTCGTCATGGTAAAACGGAAATCGGGTGGGAAGCGTTTTTCATTACGTTTCACCGCTTGTTTCAAAACTTTGGTTTGCACTCCATAAAGTTCAGCCAAATGGAAATCAAGCATTACACGGCAACCCCTGATTTCAAAAATCTTGTTTTGGATAATTTGCAAGTCCATAATTCTATTATTTAAGTAAATGAATAAAAGGTTGAGAACCTACCGTTTTCACGGTAAGTTCTTTATTTGAATGGTTACTGGGCTTCCTTATAAATCTTCTCAATACCGACAAATTTCTTATCAAGTCCCTGCATATCGTTACCTATTTTATTATTGGTAATGCGGGCGTAAATTTGCGTGGTTTCTATATTGGTGTGTCCCAACATTTTGCTAACCGTTTCAATGGGAACACCCTTTGCAAGCGTGGTTGTGGTGGCAAATGTATGCCTTGCAAGGTGAAATGTCAAGTTCTTTTTAATACCGCAAACATCAGCGATTTCTTTCAAATAGGCGTTAAGTTTTTGATTGCTGATTACCGGAAGTATCTTACCGTTCGGCAACTTGCCTTTGTACTTCTTCAATATCATTTTAGGAATATCCAGCAAGGGAACATTTACGTCCGTATTGGTCTTTTGCCGTTTGGTGATTATCCATAACTTGCCGTCAAATGATTTGCGTACATTCTCTTGGGTAAGGTTGGCAACATCAACATAAGCCAAACCAGTGAAACAGGAAAAGATAAATAAGTCCCTGACGTTATCCAGCCGTTCGGAAACCATCTTCTTTTTAAGGATGATTTTAATTTCATCCTCCGACAAATACCCTCTATCCACTTTCTCCAAACGTATTTTATAGTTGGCGAACGGGTCGCCTATCAGGATGCCGTTATTACGGGCTATCAGAATAATGCGTTTGAAGAACTGCATAAACTTGGCAGTCGTATTATAACCACATTTACAGGCAGTACGCAAATACAACTCGAAGTCAGTAATAAACATCGGAGTAATTTCATTGATGGCAATATCTGATATATTGTATTTGCTTTGGATAAACTCGGCAAGATGGCGGCGGGTCACTTCATATTTGCGGTAGGTGGCAATCGTCTTAGAAATGCCGACCAACTGCTTAACATCGTCATTGTGCTTTTTGAAAAGGGTAAGAACTGTTTCGTGCTTCTCGCTGTGCCCTAAAAATTCATTCTTCACCTTTTCGGCTGTCACATAGTTGTCCCGCCGTTGCTGTTCGTGGTAGATATTATTCAGGGATGCTTTTATATCCTCTAACAAGGCATTAATTCTGCCTGCATCCTTACCTTTGGCTTTGCCTGCCGTCACATTCCAGTTTTCAGGCTGAATGCTTTGTTTTGTACTGAACTGGCACAACTTACCGTCAATAGTAATACGTACCATAATCATAACCTCACCATTCTTCTTTTCAGAACCTTTCTTTAAATAGAATAGGACTTTGAATGTACTCTTCATAATCTCACTTTTTTTAAGTTGCAAATCTAATGATAACTAATTAAATGTGAGATATTTAGACGGTGGACAAATTCGGACTTTCTGAGGTCATTTTCAGACAAATCGTTACCGTTTTTGTCCGGTAAGGAAAGGGTAACGATTTAGTAACGATACTCTGTCTTTTCAAGTCCTTTTGTTGTCTTGGAAACAAGACTTATAGGCAATAAAAAAACCTACAAATCGCTGATTTGTAGGTTTTTGTCCGTTTACTGTCCTTGTTTGTCCAGTAGGTTCTGCGGAGAGAGAGGGATTCGAACCCCCGGAAGCTCTCACTTCAACGGTTTTCAAGACCGCCGCGATCGACCACTCTGCCATCTCTCCTTGCTATTTCTCTGAAAATGCGAGTGCAAAGGTAAAACTATTTTCGGAAAGAAAAAATAGCTATGTCACATTATTTTTCATTGATTTCAAAAAAATCAATTATTCATCGTATCTTTGCGTAAACTATCAATGAGTCATGTTATTTAACGAACTTCCCCTTTGTGAAACCCTGCAGGAAGGCCTGCAGGCGATGAACTTCAGAGAGACCACACCCATACAGGAACAGGCTATTCCTGTCATCCTCGAGAAAAAGGATGTGATTGCCTGCGCCCAAACCGGTACAGGAAAGACTGCCGCTTTTTTGCTTCCCTTGCTGAATAACTTGCAGACCGATGCGCACGATGAAGGAAAGATCAACGCCATAGTGATGGCTCCCACACGGGAACTGGCACAACAGATAGACCAGCAGATGGAGGGATTCTCTTATTTCACCCCCTTCTCTTCGGTCGCGGTATATGGAGGTAATGACGGAGAGGCTTGGGATGTACAGAAAAGGGGACTGATGAGCGGTGCCGATGTGGTGATTGCCACCCCGGGAAGACTCTTGTCGCATATCAATCTCTATAACATCGATTTTTCGGGGATAAAATACTTTATCTTGGATGAGGCGGACAGGATGCTGGATATGGGATTTCATGACGATATCATGAAGATTGAAAAGTTGCTCCCGAAAGAACGGCAGACTATCATGTTCTCGGCTACCATGCCGCCCAAGATACAGCAGTTGGCAAAGAGTATACTACGAAATCCGGTCGACATTACCATCGCTATTTCCCGTCCACCGGAAACTATCCTGCAATCGGCTTATATCTGTCACGAAGGCCAGAAGATCAATATAGTAAAATTTCTCTTCAAAGAGAAAGCACCCAATAAGGTAATTCTCTTCTCAGGATCGAAACAGAAAGTGAAAGAGATCGCCAAGATATTAAGACACATGGGATTGTCGGCTGATGAGATGCATTCTGATCTCGACCAGACACAGCGCAATCATGTAATGCATGAATTCAAGAATGAGCGGGTGAATATTCTGGTAGCGACGGATATTGTCGCCCGCGGTATCGATATTGATGATATTTCCTTAGTAATCAACTTCGATGTGCCTTATGATGCGGAAGATTACGTACACCGTATCGGCCGTACTGCCCGTGCCGGTGATTCGGGTATGGCCATCACTTTCGTATCACCCGATGAGCAGTACCGTTTCTCTAAAATAGAAGAGTTTCTTGGCAAAAAGATTTACCGTATTCCGGTACCCGCAGAATTGGGTGAGACCCCCGACTATAACCCTGTGCGTGACAACAGAAGAGGGGGATCCAGTCGTTCTTCAAAAGGAGGCGGGAAAAAGGGGAAGGGTTCAAATAAGAAAGGTGAAAAATTGCCCGGAGGAAAAAATGAAATACCACATCCTGAAGGCAACTCACAACAAAAAGAATTACTCAGCCCCGGGAAAAAGCCGAAAGAAGGGCAAGCACCCCCGAAACAAAATGCGCACAAGAAACAGCATGGGCCTAAAAGAGAAGGAACTCCCCAACAACCGGGAGCAAAACAAGGGATGTCCGGAGAAAGAGAACAGGGATTAAAGCGGGAACAAAGAAACTCTGAAAGGCTCCGTAAACCAAGACCTGCAAGGGATTCCAATTCTCCTGCAACAGAACCTTCAAGAAGAGAATCTTCTACAAGGAACTTCCTGGAAACAAAAAGAATGCCCACTCCTCATACACCTGATCCGACTCCGGCAGGACAGGCCACTGATACAAAGAAATCAAAAAGATGGAGTTGGTGGCCGTTTAAGAAGTGATCACACCGCTTTTTGCTCCAACTGGATAATTTCCATACCCCGAAGAATGGCCTCTTCGTTCATCGGCAAAAGTTTGTGATGTCGCTCCGGAAGAGATTTCTTCAGGCCTTCCATCACATTTTCCACTTCCACCATAGGGGATATTTTGAGTAAGCCACCGAGGACAATCATATTGAACACCTTGGTGTTGTTCATCTTCATCGACTCATCCATCGCGTTGATACGGAAAACGTTGATATCGCTCCGTTCCACCTTCTTGTGTATACCGTATCCATCATAGATCAACGCCCCACCCGGTTTCACCGCATCCTCAAATTTCTCCAATGAAGGCTGGTTCAGTACAATGGCTATATCATACTTGTTTACCACCGGCGAGCTGATAGGTTCATCTGAAATGATGACCGTCACATTGGCGGTACCACCCCGCTGCTCCGGCCCGTAAGCCGGAAACCACGATACTTCTTTATCTTCCATAATTCCCGAGTAGGCAAGGATCTTCCCCATCGAGAGCACACCCTGACCTCCAAAACCTGAAATAACGATCTCTTGTAACATGATATCTCTTTGCATTAGATGTTTTTCAAATCACCAATGGGATACATTGGAAACATATTCTCCACCATCCAGTCGTTTGCGGCTGCCGGTGTCATCTTCCAACCGGCATTACAGGTAGAAACCACTTCCACGATGGAAGTTCCCTTCCCTGCCATGGCATTCTCAAAAGCCAGTTTGATCATTCGTCTTGTCTTTTTAACCGCCGCTGCCGTATGTACACTGGTGCGGGTAGCCAGACAAACGCCATCGAGCAATGCCAACATATCAAGGATTTTCAAAGGATTTCCCATCATTTGCACATCACGTCCGTCGGGACTGGTCGATGTTACCATATTACTTAGGGTGGTAGGCGCCATCTGACCACCGGTCATACCGTAGATACCATTATTGATAAAGATGATGGCTATATTCTCTCCACGATTGGCAGCATGAATAGTCTCTGCTGTCCCGATAGCGGCCAAATCTCCATCGCCCTGATAAGTAAATACCATCCTGTCGGGTAATAACCGCTTGACAGCTGTCGCCACCGCGGGAGCACGCCCGTGAGCAGCCTCCTGCCAATCGATATCAAGGTATTTATAGGCAAAAACGGCACATCCCACCGGAGCAACACCGATAGTCTTCTCCTGTAAGCCTAACTCTTTGATCACCTCTGCAATCACTTTATGCACCACCCCATGCGAACACCCCGGGCAATAATGCATGTGATTGTCGTTCATCAATTCCGGCTTTGCATACACCAGATTTTCAGGACTTACTATATCGTTTGCATTCATATGATTGTTTTTTGAATTTTGGACTAAGAACTAACTGAGAACTAAGAACTAAGAACTAAAAACTGAGAACTAAAAACTAAGAAGTTGGAAATTTGCTCTTAACTTTTCACTATTAGTTTTTCACTTCGTAGATTTTCTGTCGTCACTCGGCATACTTTCAAGTAAACTTGACTCTGCTCTCGTTCCTAAGAAAATTCACTTTTTACCAAATCTGAATATCAGATAGAACAGGATAGCCGCTCCACCAAAATACCAGGTAAGTTTCATATTCTGATTAGAGGAGAAATAGACTATTATCGTCCCCACAAAAGCGATCAGGAACAATATCATGAAAATATTTCTTATCTTGGGATCCATATTGTAGCATTTATCTATTTGACCACTTTCTCTTTTAAAGCTTCGAGCACATTGTCTGGAGTAGGTACGATCCCGCCCAGACGTCCGTAATGTTCCACGGGTATTTTTCCGTCCACTGCAAGGCGCACATCCTCTACCATCTGGCCGGCATTCAGTTCTACAGTAAGCATACCCTTCACCTTGTCCGCATAGCTATGCAATATCCTGGTAGGGAAAGGCCATAGGGTAATGGGCCTGAGAAGTCCGACCCTGATTCCTTCTTCCCGCGCCATTTGAATCGTTTTTAAGCAGATGCGGGCAGCGGACCCGAAAGCGACCAGCAGATATTCGGCATCGTCACATTTCACCTCTTCATAAAGGACTTCATTTTCTTCCACGACACGATATTTCGCCTGGAACCGTTCATTATTTTTTTCCATTAGCGCCGAATCGAGTTCAAGGGAAGTGATGATATTGGGTTCCCTGTCCGGTGTTTTTCCCAGGGTTGCCCATGGACATTGCTGCCTGACTTCTTCATCGGTCCGTCTGCGCCGGTATTCAGGAAGCCTTACCTTCTCCATCATCTGCCCGATCACCCCGTCGGTCAGTATCATGGCCGGATTCCGGTATTTAAACGCCAGGTCGAAGCCAAGTGCCACGAAATCGGCCATCTCCTGGACAGAATTAGGAGCAAGCGTAATCAACTTGTAATCACCATGTCCACCCCCTTTCACCGTCTGAAAATAATCGGCCTGTGAAGGCTGGATCGTTCCCAACCCCGGTCCTCCACGTTGCACGTTTACGATCAGGCAGGGTAACTCTCCTCCCGCCATATAGGAGATGCCTTCCTGCTTCAAACTGATCCCCGGACTGGAAGAGCTGGTCATGGCGTATTTGCCGCAAGCGGCGCCACCATACACCATATTGATGGCAGCCACCTCACTTTCGGCCTGCAACACTACCATTCCTGTCGTTTTCCAGGGAGCTGCCTCCATGAGAGTTTCTATTATTTCCGACTGGGGAGTGATGGGATAGCCGAAATAACCATCTACCCCGTAGCGGATAGCTGCATGGGCAATGGCTTCGTTTCCTTTCATCAAAGAAATTTCTTCTGACATAATATTAGTTTTGTTACTATTTTCTTTCGAAAAATGGTCACACCACCTTCTTCCGATAGACCGTTATACATCCTTCCGGACATACAAATCCACAGTTCGCGCATCCGATACAATCATCGGGACTCTTCATATAGGCATAATGATACCCGCGGTCATTCACTTCCCGAGGCTGTAAATCTAATGTATCGGTAGGACATGATACCACGCAGAGATTACAGCCTTTACAGCGACCGGTATTCACCTCTACATAACCCTTGACTTTTCCCATTATTAGATGTGGTTTTTTAATTGTCTGTTACAAAAGTAACAGTTGTTTTCCAAGAACTCAATTTTTCTATGTTAATTTTTCACGTTATATTTATAATTGGACTTTCACGGCCCGACATTGCAACTAAAGCGGAAGCCTTCAGATAAAAAGTGCTATTGTTGAGTGGAAACTTTATAAATACTTTTGCTCAAAAGGGAATAAATCTCTTTTTTCAGGGGATCGTATAATAATTCCAGGTGTTTTTGAATCACTTTTTCATCAAACCGGACGGCCGGCCCCGTTTGGGCAGTATGAGGATCCATCCCTGTGACTTTCTCTGCGGTTTCTGTGATCAAGGGGGTTAACAGGTGGAACGGGATATCCTCGTCACTCACTATTTCCGACGCAAGCGCATACATGTGATTAGTAAAGTTACAGGCAAAAACTGCCGCAAGATGCAAGATACGCCGCTTATCACCGGAAAGGATATGAACATTTTCCGAGATCGTTTCCGCCACTTCTTTCAATCGTGCCACTGTTTCGAAACAATCCCCTTCCACAAAGAGCGGAATATTCCTGAAATTCACCTCCCTCTCCTTACTGAATGTCTGTAACGGATAAAGTACCCCTCTCTCCTTATGGGGAGAAAGGACTGAAACGGGTATACTACCGGCAGTATGCACCCATAAGCCGGTGGTGGGCGGCATGTGGGACACAATATCCGCCAGGGCATCATCTTTTACTGAAAAAATATAGAGTCCGGCATCGCAACGAACCGCGCCAATGTCATCAATCGGCCCGGCTCCCACCCTACCGGCGAGCAACTCCGCATTCTTTAGCGTCCGGCTGTATACTTGTACAATCCTGTTGCCCGCTCCTTTCAGCGCCATTGCCATGTGGGTAGCCACATTGCCCGACCCGACAATTACAATTTCCATGACACAAACAATTTACATCTTAATCCCCACTTTTTCCACTCCACGTAACAGCTCTTCATCCATCCCGTGGCGAATTGTCAGTCGGTAGTGGTGCATTGAATCCCGCGGAGTAGGGATAAAAGAGCGGTAAGGCAGGGACAACTGGTTCAACCCTCCAACGCCACCTCCCAGCCATTTTCCGTGTTCATCGGCCAACAAAAGGCGAAGTGTATCGGTACATACAAGAGAATCAGTCAGATTTTGATCAATGATCAACCATAGGTCACGGTAAGGATAACTGCGATTGGTCGTCAGTTCCACCGTCACCATATATTCCGCATCGAAGGAATATCCCAAAGAATCCATCGTGAAAACAAGCACAGAATCCCGACACCACTTTCCGCCCTCAAGATAATGAAACCGGGAATAGATCTCTTTCCCCGAGCAGGAGGCAAAAATAGCGAAAAGCAGACCGGTAAATACTAAAAAGATATTACTCATTGTTCTCACCCGGAGATCTTCTGTTTCTGGATTTTCTGTTTTCTGATAAATTATCGGGACGGTTTTTACGGGGTTTCCTCCTTCTCCTAGCCTGATTATCCTGGTCAAAACGGGTAATACTTTGGTCTCCAAGAATATCTCCAAGATACGCCCCATTACTGCCGGATTTCTCCTCCGTTTCCACAGACAGCTTCAGCGGTTTCTCCCCTTGCTTATTCATCCGGATAATCTCGAATACACGATCTTTAGAAACAGTCACCAGATTGACTCCGTTGTTCTTATCTGAAGAATAGGTGATTTTACCCGCAAAAACATCAGTCTTGAAATGGTAATAGCTGCCATCTTTCGTTTCGAGTACGATCTCCCGCGAAGGCAGTGCCCGTTGCGCCTCCACATAAGCATCCACCTCGTAGTTCATGCAACATTTCAGTTTTCCGCATTGTCCGGCCAGTTTCTGGGGGTTAATGGAGATATCCTGGCATCTGGCAGCAGAGGTAGAGACCGATACAAAACTCGACATCCAGGAACTGCAACACAGTTCTCCCCCACAGGGGCCAATTCCGCCAATGCGACCCGCTTCCTGGCGTGCACCTATCTGCTTCATTTCAATTTTCACCCTGAATTCCGCTGCTAACACTTTGATCAGTTGACGGAAATCAACCCTCTCGTCGGCAATGTAATAGAAGATGGCCTTGTTTCCATCGCCCTGGTATTCCACATCGCCGATCTTCATCTTCAACCCCAGTTCTTCGGCTATCTCCCTGGAACGGATCATGGTGGACTGTTCACGCGCTTTTGCCTGCTCATATTTCTCCAGGTCAGCAGGGCGCGCTATCCGGTAGATCCGCTTCAGCCCGCCATTAGCATCATCCCTGAAGTTATTCTTTTTCATCTGCAACTCCACCAGCTTTCCGGTCAGCGTCACAGTACCTATGTCATGTCCCGGGAATGCTTCCACAGCCACGATATCGCCCAACTCGAGTTGAAGGTCGTTACTATTGATATAATAACCCTTACGGGTATTCTTGAACTGCACCTCCACCATCTTGGTGGCTTTCTGTAATTCAGGGAAGTCGTGTAACCAGTCGTAGACGTGGAGTTTATTATTGTGGCGGGTGCATCCCCGGCAACTCTTCGTATTTCGTACGGTTGTCGCACTCAATGGTGTGATATCCGCCATTTTATCTGCTAATTGTTCTTTGTCCATATATATTAAATCGTCCTGCCGCACCCGGCAGACGAGGCTTGTAAAAAATTATTAAGTAAAACAGAGTGCAAGTTACAAAATTATTTTCTTAAAAACATAGTCACTTTCAGACAAAGATCGAGGAAAATAATTTTTGCGTTGCCATTTTGTTCAATCTGACGGTAAGCAAGAGAGAACTCATCACTTAACGCCTCTATATTTTTTTCATTAATGAAAGGGGCAAACCGTTCACCGAATTGCCATTCGTCGCCATTCAGATAGACCATTTCCGGTTCATGGAGGTTACTCACAAAATATTCCCTGAATAGCTTTAGCGAATAAAGCAGGAAACTTTTCTGCATCTCCCGTCCGATGCCTGCTATTTCGCTGGCGATCTCCTTTATAGCTTTGATTTTACCGGAAAAGGCATTCCGCATCATTTGCCTGAACAATTCAAAAAAATAGTCGGTATGTTCCGATGCCTGTATGATCTCGACAGCTTTGGTGAAACTACCGTTAGCTATATGGGCTGTAGAATGTGCTTTTTCCGCATTCAATCCGAATTTCTGCCGCAGCGCTCCCTCCATCTCCTCTTTTTCTATGGCCCGGATATGCAATGGCTGGCATCGTGACCAGATGGTCTGCAGCACATTTTCCCTGTCTTCCGAAACAAGGAGAAAGACAGTATTTTCTGGCGGCTCTTCTACCAACTTCAACAGTTTATTCGCACATGCCTCATGCATCTTCTCCGGCAGCCATACAACCATGATCTTGTAAGGCGCTTCATACACTTTAAGATTGAGCTTCCGGATGATCTCGTCGCTCTCTTTCGAATAGATGATCCCCTGCGCATTTTGCGCGTCAATAAAGTTGAGCCAGTCATTAAGATTGAAATAGTGGTGTTGTAACAGGAACTCACGCCATTCAGGTAAATACTGGTCGCTCACTTTTGATTTCACCACCGGAAAAACAAAATGGAGATCGGGATGAGCCAACTTATCGAACTTATGGCATGAAGGGCATTCGCCACAAGCGTCCTCAGCTCCACGGTTGCTGCAATTCAGGTATCTGGCATATGCGATAGCCAAAGGCAATTTCCCCACTCCTTCCGGACCGTAAAAGATACGGGCATGCGGAATGAAACCCTGGCACACCGAATTAATCAGGTGTTCTTTTACGTCGTGGAGGCCTATGACATCGCGAAAATACATCAATATATCTCCTTTGCTACCCGGCGAACGCTTTCGGTAGCCATCAATGAATAGAAATGGATACTTGGCACATTATTCCGGATCAGCTCTTTACACTGCCCGGTACACCATTCCACACCCACTTCTTTCGCGTCCTCATCGTCTTTACATTTGCGAAGCGCTGCAGCCAGTTCTTCGGGAATATCGGATCTGAAAATTCGGGGTAATGCCGTAAGCTGATTCTTCAGATGGATCGGTTTGATCCCCGGAATGATAGGTACAGTAATCCCGGCTTCACGACAACGTCTCACGAACTCAAAATATTTACTGTTATCGAAAAACATCTGGGTTACAAGATATTCTGCACCGTTATCTACCTTCATCCTGGTATAATAGATCTCCGACTCCATATTGGGCGACTCTTCATGTTTTTCGGGATAACAAGCCATGCCGTAAGAGAAAGGCTCTTCGGGGGGAGTGAACGAGGATCCGTCGAACGTAATTCCTTTATTGAAGTTATTCACCTGTTCCTGAAGACCGGTAGCATGAGGATGGCTATCCATTTTCCGTTGGTCGGCATCCAGTTTCTTACTATCACCTCTCAATACCAACAGGTCGGTAACCCCCAGAAAAGAGAGGTCAATCAACGCATACTCGGTTTCTTCCCTTGAAAAACCCTGTGAAATAATGTGGGGAACGGCCCTTATTCCATATTTGTTTTGTATGGCAGCAGCAATGGCTACCGAACCGGGACGCCTCCGCACGTTCGCTTTCCTGTAAGTACCGTTTTCATCTTCCTTATAGATACTTTCGCTGTGGTGAGTTGTAATATTGATATATTTCGGGTCGAACTCTTTCAAACGATCTATTGCATTATATACCTGCTGAATACTGTTTCCCTTCAGTGGGGGCAACAATTCGAACGAAAAAGCAGTCTTCCCTGTATTGTTGATTAATTCCGAAACGCTCATTTTCTTAGAATAAAGAGTAAAGAACAAATAATAAAGACATTTTTATCAAACTCATGTAATAAAGTCCGTCTTCACTATACCATCCAAACTATTTAAAAATAGCCCTGACCACATCCATACCGTTGGCATATAGCACCAGGCCCAAAAGCAGGATCATCCCGGCTACCTGGGCATATTCCATAAATTTCTCGTTGGGTTTACGCCGGGTGATTACCTCGTAAATAAGGAACATCACATGGCCTCCATCAAGCGCAGGTATGGGTAAGATATTCATAAAGGCGAGGATCACCGACAGGAACGCGGTCATCATCCAGAAAGCCTGCCAGTTCCACTGTGCAGGGAAGAGGTTTCCGATGGCTCCGAATCCACCTAAAGATGAGGCGCCTGCCTTGGTAAACACATATTTAAATTGTGCCACATAATCTCTCAATGTCTGTATGCCCAATTGAATACCTGCGGGGAAGGATTCAAAGAAGCCATATTTAAGCGTGACGGTCTGATAGACCTGGTATACACCCATCGCATAAAAGCCTAAAGTACCTGCCGAATCCACCCCGATAGCTGTTGATTGCAGCGATCCGTTCCGGTAATAATCGAGGGTAATCTGCTGGTTACGGCTATTATCCAGAACCTCCCGGAGGTCACTGAATGCCGGGGTAGCTATTCCATTTACCCCCACAATACTATCGCCAGCAACTAATCCCGCCCTCTGGGCAGCACTTCCTTCCATCGTCTCATATACCACGGCAGGCACCCTGTAGGCTGCAAACCCCTCTTTATCTTTCAGCAGGTTTTCCATCAGTCCTTCCTGCATGGTCAATTTCACTTCTTGGCCGTCACGTAATACGGTCACCCTTTCGGCATCGGCCACATCGAGTAGTGTACGCACACCGAAACGATCCAGTTCCTTATTATCTGCCCTGAGTAAAATGTCCCCATCCTGAAATCCGGCCCGGTGTGCAGCCTGACTGAACTCCATCCCCTGCGACACATTCTTTAGGGGTAAATAAGTGTCATTCCAGGTGAAAAGTACCATGGAATAGATAAAAAATGCCAGTAAGAGGTTGAACAGTACGCCGGCCACCATCACCATCAGACGCTGTCCGGCGGGTTTGGAGCGAAACTCCCAGGGTTGCGGGGGTTGTGCCATCTGCTCTTTGTCCATCGACTCATCGATCATGCCGGCTATTTTCACATAACCGCCCAGGGGCAACCAACCGACACCGTATTCGGTATGGCTGTTCTTAGGTTTGTAGCGGAAGAGCGCGAATCCGGCATCAAAGAAAAGATAGAATTTCTCTACCCTGATCTTGAACATCCTCGCGAAAATATAATGTCCGAACTCGTGTACAACCACCAGTATCGACAAACTCAAAATGAGTTGTAACGCCTTAATTAAAAATGTCTCCATTCAGTTTATTATCACACACACCTCATTCGGTGGGTTGCTTTTATCAATTAGTAAATTCTGTTATTTGTTCTCTTGCAATCGCTCTTGCTATTTCCCTTGCTTCGGCATCTGTTTGCAGGTAGTCGTCCAACGACGGTGTTTGCACGACTGATGCTTTCTGCATGGTTTTTTCTATCAAACGGCTCATTTGCATATAGCCAATTTTTTCCTCTAAAAACAATTCCACCGCCACCTCATTGGCGGCATTCAATATACAGGGCATATTTCCTCCCACGGAAATCGCCTCATACGCATACAAAAGGCCGGGAAATCTCCCGGTGTCGGGCGCTTCAAATGTCAATTGTGATAACTCCATGAAGTTCAATGGTCTCACATCCGACTTCAACCGGGCAGGATACGAAAAGGCATGTTGGATAGGCATCCGCATATCGGGATTCCCCAATTGGGCCATTACAGAGTGGTCTTCAAACTGCACCATGGAGTGAATGATCGACTGAGGATGTATAAGTACTTCTATCTGTGACGGATCCACTCCAAACAGCCATTTGGCCTCGATCATCTCCAATCCCTTATTGATAAGGGTAGAGGAATCGATGGTCACTTTCTCCCCCATATTCCAGTTAGGGTGGGCCAACGCCTCTTTCCGGGTGACATATCGCAACCGTTCTTTTGAGAAAGTGCGGAAAGGTCCTCCCGAAGCGGTAAGTAATATTTTTTCTATCTTATTATCACCCTCACCGTTCAAACACTGGAAGATAGCCGAATGTTCCGAATCAACCGGTAAGATCGGCGTTCTATGCCTGAGTGCCAGCGAAGTGATCAACTCCCCGGCTACGACCAATGTCTCCTTATTGGCCAACGCAATAGTCTTCCCGGCTTTTATCGCATTTATAGTAGGTTGCAGGCCCGAAAAACCGACCATCGCCGTAAGCACCATATCGATCGGTTCATCCTGTACCACCTGCTCTATGGCCTTGCTTCCACACCACACCTTGATGGGCAAGTCATTCAACGCATCTTTCAATTGCTCATATTTCGATTCGTTGGCAATCACCACTACTTCGGGGAGATATCTCCTCGCCTGCTCTATAAGCAACTCAACCCGGTTGTTGGCAACCAGGGCATAAACCCCGAACCGTTCACTGTGGCAGGATATAACGTCCAGCGCCTGCGTCCCGATCGAACCAGTAGAACCTAAAATCGCAATATTTCGTTTTCCGTCTTCCATTTTACTCTTCAATCAGTCCATCCGGTAGAAACATCTCTATCAGATTTCCCTCCTCATCGATAGCCTCTATAAAATCTTCTGTAGCCGGGATCAAATATTCCTTTTCATCATTTTTCACAACGAAGAGTACGTTCATAGTGGAGTTATCCACTTCCTCTATGATGCCTAATTTTACTCCATGCTGATCAATAACGGTGAAACCTGTAAAGTAATCCCAATCGGACATCTCTTTCTCTGCCCGGGATTTCACCAATTCGCGTGGAAGATAAATATCCATGTTGACATATCGTGCCGCCGCTATCTCATCGTCGACATCCTCGAACTTCACCCTGGCTGTAACATCGGTTGAATAAGTAAACTCTTCCACAAAAAAAGGGACGGGAATACCCTCTATCTCCAGAAAATAGTATTCTGTATCTATATCGGCATACTCAGCCTTACGGAACCGGATAATAATTTCACCCTTTATCCCGTAAGGTTTCTGTGTACTTCCCACCAGAAGGATATCTTTCCCGGAAATCACTCTTTTTTATTTTCTACGTTGAGACTTGATATTTTTCAATTTGTCCCGACTGGCATTTACTTTCACCTCGGGAATCACATACTCTTCGGCTTCGATCTTTATTTTGCCATCCGACAATGCATACAGATCATGAAATATCTTCCGGTCGTCCGCCTCTTTGTTCCATTGCGAATAGGAACGCTTCATCTGGCTAAGTAACAACTTCACCAGGTAATTTTTCTTTTCAACCTCCTCCATATTGGCAGCAATCTTGATCATCCTTTCCATGATCTTCCCATAATGACGGTATTGCATTGTGGGCCGGCTATAATCAAGATGTCCCGGGGGAGTATTCAATTCCTCCGGGGTAATCACCTCATAGGGATACTCAATATCGAGCTTAAAATCCGACATAATGGCCAGATGATCCCACAAAATATGTTTGAAATTGTTGACATCACGAAGGTGGGGAAACATACTCCCCATAATATCAATTACAGTATTGGCACATTTCTTTCGTTCTTCGGCATCTTCAATGCCCACGCAATGATCTACCATATTCTGGATGTTGCGTCCATATTCCGGCAGTGTCAGCCTTTTCATTTGTGTGTTGTATTGCATATTCAGTTGTTATTCGGTTGTTATTCAGTTGTTATTCGGTTGTTATTCAGTTGTTATTCGGTTGTTATTCAGTTGT
>ERZ778021.1179-NODE-1179-length-33394-cov-5.700231_pt1 | contig 33394 bp, 30 predicted proteins | sample MGYA00375751_ERZ778021 | MGnify/ENA primary metagenome ERZ778021 (study PRJEB29350, sample SAMN05389814) | bioreactor metagenome | isolation source: Thiocyanate stock bioreactor | place: South Africa: University of Cape Town | collected 2013-08-29 ... | reverse complement strand
GACCGCCTACGAGAGGGCCGCGTCCCTTTCCCGTCCCTCGCCGTCCCTTCCCCGCCTCTCGCCCTCCCTGGTGTATAAGCCGCGGGTGGAATGCGACGTGCTGATCGTCGGGGCGGGGCCGACCGGGCTCACGCTCGCGGCGGAGTTGCGGCGGCGGGATGTCGACTGTCTGCTGATCGACGCGCTTGAGGCGCCGCAGCAGTGGGATCGGGCGACGGTGGTGCATCCGCGGTCGTTGGAGATCTTCGAGGCGCTGGGGATCGTCGATCGGTTCATGGCGGCCGGGGCGCCGCAGCGGGCGGCACGGCTGCACTCGGCCGGCGAGGTGCTGGTGGAGCTCGACTTCAGCCTCTCCGGCGCTCCTTATGCCTACAACCTCGGCCTCTCCGAGGAGGACACCGAGCGCTTCCTCGCCGAGTACCTGGAGGCGGCGGGCGACTCGGTCGAGCGCTCGACCCGGCTCGTCGGGCTGACCCAGGATGCCGAGGGCGTCACCGCGACGGTCGGGCGCGGCGGGCGCGAGGACGAGATCCGTGCCGCCTGGGTGGTCGGTTGCGGCGGCTACCACAGCCCCGTCCGCGAGGCGCTCGGGATCCCGCTCGAAGGCCACGACATCGCCGATCCCTGGGCGGTCTTCGACGTCACCCTCGCCGGTCGCGAGGACGACTTCGAGACCACGCTCGTCTACCTCGAGGAGACGATGGTGATCCTCACCCCGTTGCCCGGCCGGCGCTTCCGCGCCTACACCCGGCCGAAGGACGACGGCGAGGACTTCGTCGCCGCCGCGGCCGCGGTGCTCGCCGTCTACCTGCCCGATCAGGAGCTGGTCGAGATCGAGAACCCGAACCGCTTCTACTGTCACGCGAAGGTCGCCGCGCGCTACCGGGATGGCCGCGCCTTGCTCGCCGGCGACGCTGCCCACGTCTGCTCGCCCTCGCAGGGCCATGGGATGAACACCGGGATCGGCGACGCGGTCAACCTCGCCTGGAAGCTCGCCTTGGTGGTCGAGGGCGACGCCGACCCGACCCTCCTCGACAGCTACGAGGTCGAGCGCCGGCCGGTCGCCCTCGAGGTGATCGCGGGCGGCGAGAGGATGGAAGAGATGGGGGACCTCGACGGGGAGGAGGGGAGGGCGCGGCGCGATGAGGAGGTGCTGGCGGCGCTTGCCGACCCTGAGATTGCCCACGCCGAAGCGGTGGCGGAGGCGGAGCTGAATATCGACTACGGGGGGTCGCCGATCGTGTTCGCGAGGGGGGACGCGGGGGAGGACCCTTCTCTCACGAACAGCGGGGAGGTTCGTTCAGGGTCCTCCCCCGCGTCCCTCGAGCCAGGGCAGCGGGTTCCCGATCTCGGGCCGGTGACGGCCGGGCCCGGGGAGCCGCAGGTGCGCTTGCATCAGTTGGCGCACCGGCCCGGTCACACTTTGCTGGTGATCGCGGTGGGCGATGGAGGGGACGAATTGCCCCGTCTCTTCGCTCAGCTCGAGGGGCTCGTTGCGCGGTCGCCGCTCTTTGACGCTGCCTTTGCCCTCGCCACCGCGCCCGATCAGGCTCCGGTCGGCACGATCCACCCCGATGCGGCGCGGGCGCTGGGGATCGAGTCGCTGGCCGTGCTCGCGATCCGTCCCGACCGGCACGTAGGCATGGTCAAAGAGGGCGGGACGCTCGCCGACGTCGAGGCCTATGCGGCACTCGTCACCGGCGGCTGAGTTGCGGTTCCGGCGCTATTCGGGGGCGGTGCGGCCGGGGACGGCGAGGGCCGGATCGCACTGCGTGGATCGACCTTCCTATAGGAGGGTCAAAGGGTGGTCACGAGTTTGTGACCGTGGAGGAACCACGCGACAGGTGACGGCTTCGTCGATTCGACGTGACGTTCCCGGCGTCTTCGTCACGAACTCCCGCGCCCTGCGCCCGCCCGCGCCCCGACGGCGCCCCGCACCCTCGGCCCCTTTCCACCCCCGGCTGAACGCTAGCGGTCGAACCAGCGGGCGCGGCGGTCGCTGCCGAACTTTTCCTTCAGCGCCATCTGCTCCGGGGAGGGCGGGTTGAAGACGCCGGTGCGCTCCGGGCCGGAGAGGAAATCGATGTCGACGCTGCCGATGCGGCCCTCGCCGAACTCGATGTAACAGGTGCCCTGGCCGAGGTGGCGGGCCGGCTCGGCGCCCCCGGCGAGCGCGGCCAGCAGGTGCTGGGCGACGATCCGCGCGGCGCCCTCGGCGAAGACGCCGGCCTTCGGCACCCCCGCGGTGGCGACGTCGCCGACCGCGTAGACGCCCGGCACTCTCGTCGCCAGCGTCGCCGGATCCACCGGGACGTAGCCGTCCTCGGTGATCCCGCTCGCGATCACCACCTCCGGCGCCCGGTGCTTCGGCACGCCGAGGAACAGGTCGTAGGGCTGCTCGGAATCGTCGTCGAGCACCGCCACGCCGCGCCCCGGGTCGAGGCTCGCGATCCGCCTGCCGGTGATCAGCTCGATCCCGCGCTGCTCGAACTCCGCCCGCAGCGCCGCCGAGGTCTCCGGCGAGGGCGGCACCGGCGACCCGAACGGAATCACGAAGGCGATCTCGCAGGCGTCGCGGACGCCGCGCCGGCGCAGCTCGTCGTCGAGCAGGAGCGCGCACTCGCTCGGCGCCGGCGGGCACTTGAAGGGAGCCCCGCAGACACCGATCAGCGCCCGCCCGGCGGCGAAGGTCGGGATGATCCGGGCGAGCTTCTCGGCCCCGGCCACGGAGTAGAACTCGGTGCCGACCTCGGTCATCCCGGGAGTCGCCTCGAGGTCGAAGTCGGCGCCCAGCGCGATCACCAGGTAGTCGGCCTCGTGGACGCCCGCGTCGGTCGTCACCCGCTTCGCCTCGGCGTCGATCGCCGTCACCGTCTCGCGCAGCAGCGTCACGCCCGGCTTGACGAAGTCCGCATAAGGGAGGCGCACCTCCTCGACGCTGCGGCCACGGAACATCAGGTCGAGCTTCGAGTAGCCGAAGACGAACCCCTCGCCCTTGTCGATCACGGTCACCTCGTGGCCCTCGCCGAGCTGCTCGGAGAGCTCCGTCGCCAGCTCGAGGCCGCCGAACCCGGCGCCGAGGATGAGGATCCGTGCCATGGGAAGGATCCTATTCGGCAGCCGACCAGGCCGCCCGCGCCCACCGTTCAAGGCTTTCCACCCTTACGCCGATAGCTGCGCAGGTAGTCCCTGCCATGAAACCCCTCCCAGTCGAGTCCCCTGCCGGCCGCGGTTCCGCGCTGCCGCCCGACGCCTGGCGTCGCGAGGCGGTGATCGTGATCGACTCGAGCACCCGCGTGGTCGAGTGGAACGCCGCTGCCAGCCTGCTCTTCGGGGTCGGCCGCAAAGAGGCGATCGGCCGCCCGGTCGGGACGATGATCAGCACCGAACAGAGCCGCAACGGCCACCGTGCCCACTGGGAGGAACTGCGCGCCCCCGGCGCCCCGGCCGAGTTCCGCTTCGAGGCGCTGACGATGCAGGCCCGCGGCGAAGAGGTCCCGGTGGTCGTCCGGGTGACCCGCATCGGGGTCGAGGAACCGCACTTCATCCTCTCGGTCCGCGACATGAGCGGTCGCGAGCCGACCGAGCACGCCCACCGCCAGCTGGCGACGATCATCCACTCCTCCGAAGACGCGATGGCGACGCTGTCCGTCGATGGCACCGTGACCAGCTGGAACGCGGCCGCCGAACGCCTCTATGGCTGGACCGCCGCGGAGATGCTCGGCCACCGCATGGACCCGAAACTGATCCCCGAGGAGCGGGCCCACGAGCCGGGCGAATGGCTGATGGCGATCCGTCGCGGCGCCCCGATCGAACGTGAGACCCGCCGCCTGCACAAGAACGGCGACCACGTCTGGGTCTTCGTCCGCCTGCTGCCGGTCCACGGCGACGACGGCGACGTCACCGGCGCCGTCTGGATCGCCCGCGACGTCACCGACCGCCACCGCCTGGAGAAGCGCGAACGCCTCGACGAGGAGGCCCACCGGCACGGCAAGGAGATCGCCCGGGCGCTCGCCGAGGACCTCTTCCTCTTTGCCGCCCAGCCGGTCATCGACCTCGCCACAGGCAAGCTCGACCACTACGAGCTGCTGATCCGCATGCGCGGCGTCGACGGCGAGCTCGCCCTCCCCGGCAGCTTCCTGCCCCAGGCCGAGCGCTCCGGCCAGATCGTCGAAATCGACTTCTGGGCGATCAAGCACGGCATCCGCCTCGCCGCCCGGGCGCCCGTGGCGATCAACCTCTCCGCCGCCAGCATCGCCCGCGGCGGCCTGATCGAGGAGGTCGAACACCGCCTTCACGGCACCGGGGTCGACCCCGGCCGGGTCACCTTCGAGGTCACCGAGACGGCCGCGGCCGAGGACATCGACCGCGCCGCCGAGCTGATCGAGCGCCTCGGCGCGCTCGGCTGCGGGATCGCCCTCGACGACTTCGGCACCGGCTTCGGCACCTTCACCTACCTGCACCGGCTGGCGGTCTCGGAGCTGAAGATCGATCGCGAGTTCGTCAGCCAGGTCCGCGACAGCGCCACCAACCAACGGGTGGTGCGGACGATGCTCGCCGTCGCCCGCAACTTCGGCATGCGCACGGTGGCCGAGGGGATCGAGGACGAGGGCACGCTGAACTCCCTGGTCGAGATGGGCGTCGACCTCGGCCAGGGCTACCTGCTCGGGCGCCCGAGCCTGATCGACGCAGCTTGGGGAGAGGGCATCGACGGCACCTGAATTGGATTCAAGTTTTTTTGTACGGTTGGCGACAATCTCGTATGGAGCCGCCGCAAAAGGCCCATCTCGTCCCTCCGCTCAAGCAGTCCCCGGCTGGCATAGAGGGCCGGGTCAACGATGCCGCCCGCCTCGCCGCATTGCGCGATCTCGGCCTGCTGGAGAGCGGCGCGCCGGCGGCGCTGGACCGTCTCTCCAACCTCGCCGCGCGGCTCCTGCGGGTGCCGATCGCCCTGGTGACCTTGGTCGGCGAGCGCGACATGATCATGCTCGGCCAGTCCGGCCTCGACGGTGAGCTCGCCGCCCGTCGCGAGCTACCGCTGAATCGCACCTTCTGCAGCCATGCGGTGGCGATGCGCCGCACCTTGGTCATCCCCGACACCCGGCGCGAGCCCCTGGTCCGCGACAACCCGTCGATCGAGGAGCACGGCGTGGTCGCCTACGCGGGCGTGCCGCTGCTGCTCGAGGACGGCGAAGCGGCCGGGGCCCTCTGTGCGATCGACCACGACCCCCGCGAGTGGACCGCGGAGGAGCTGGCGATTCTCGACGACCTCGCGGCTACCGCCACCGAGATCCTCAACGGGCGCGCCGCCCTGATCCACCGCGGCCTCCACGACCGGCTCACCGGGCTGCCCAACGGCGAACTCCTGGTCGCCTCCTGCGAAGGCTTCATCCAGGACCTCGGCAAGGGGGAGAACGTCGCCGTCCTCTGCGCCGGCCTCGATCACTTCGACGTCATCAACCAGGCCTTCGGCTCCGAGAAGGCCGACCGGGTGCTGCGCGCCGTCTCCCGCCGGCTGGTCGCCGCGGTGCGCGACACCGACGTCTTCGGCCGGCTGCGCGGCGACGTCTTCGCCATGGTCGCGCCCGGGATCGAGGACGAATCGGAAGCGCTGACGCTCGCCGCCCGCGTCCACCGCGTGCTCTCCGACGCGCCGCTCGACGTCGACGGCGAGCAGCTGTCAGTCGCGGCGACGCTGGGGATCGCGATCGGCGGCGGCGAGAGCAACGGCGCCGACCTCGTCTCCGACGCCGCCAACGCGATGCGCGAGGCGAAGCGCCACCAGGGCCGCGTGCGGGTCGCCGAGCGCGGCCGCGCCGAGAACGCCGCCGCCCACCTGCGCATGCGCGAGGCGCTCCACGTCGCCACCCGGCGCGACGAGATCAAGGCCGTCTTCCAACCGATCGTCGCGCTTGAGAGCCACCGGCTCGCTGGCTACGAGGCGCTCGCCCGCTGGGACAGCGCCACGATCGGCCCGGTGCCGCCGGACGAGTTCATCCCGCTGGCCGAGCTGACCTTCGACATCATCGAGATCGGCGAGCTGATGATCGACCGCGCCGCCGCTCTCGCCGCCGACCTCTACGGGCACCTCGGCGAAGAGGTGCGGGTGACGCTGAACGCCTCGCCGGTGCAGCTCGACCGTCCCGGCTTCGCCGCCTCCGTGCGCGCCGCCTTCGAGTCCTATGGGCTGAGCGGACGCTCGGTCGGGATCGAGATCACCGAGGGCACGCTGCTGGAAAGCGGCGCGCTCGAGCGCGCGAACCTGGCCGAGCTGCGCGAGTTCGGCGTCCGCGTCCTGCTCGACGACTTCGGCACCGGCTACTCCTCCTTCGGCTACCTGCGCGACTTCCAGATCGACACGATCAAGATCGACCGCTCCTTCGTCGATCGGATGCTGGACGACCGCCACTCGGCGGCGCTGATCCAAGCGATCCTGGCGATGGCGCGGGGGATGGACATGGAGGTAGTCGCCGAGGGCATCGAGACCGAGGAGCAGGCGAAGCTGCTGCGGCTGCTCGGCTGCCGCTACGGCCAGGGCTTCGGCCTCGGGCGCCCGGTCGACGCCCGCCAGGCACTCGCCGATGGGATGGCCTCCGGCTTCACCAGCTGAGTCCTCCCACGTCTTCAGAAAACCTTCAGAAAGCAGGCTGACGATGGCCCGATGCCTGCGATCGCCCCCGTCGACGCCCCGGAGGTCCTCCACCTCTCGCTGGTCCTCGGCGGGACGTTGCGCGACGCCGAAGGCGCCCGGCTCGGCCGCGTCGACGACCTGATCGTCCGCCTCGGCGGCGCCGGCTACCCGCCGATCACCGGCTTCCTCACCACGGTCGCCGGGCGCCGCTCCTACGTCCCCGCCGAGCGGGTCGCGACGGTGACCCCGGGGGCGGTGACGCTGACCAAGGCGAAGCTCGACCTGCGCCCGTTCGCCCGCCGTCCCGACGAGGTCCTGCTGAAGCACGACGTGCTCGACCACCAGCTGATCAACGTCGAGGGCGCCCGACTGGTCCGCGCCAACGAGGTCGAGTTGGCCCGGCTCGACGGCTGGTGGCGGGTGGTCGGGGTCGACACCGGGGCGCGCGGCGGTCTGCGCCGGCTGCTGCCGAAGGCGCTGGCGGGAAGGATCGCGACCGGGGACTTCGTCGACTGGGCGAGCCTCGAGCCGTTCTCCGGCGATCTCCCGGCGATGCGGCTGCGGGTGCTCCACCCGAAGCTGGCGAAGCTCCACCCGGCGCAGATCGCCGACCTGGTCGAGGCGGCCTCGCGCGACGAGGGCGAGGAGATCATGCAGGCGCTGGGCGGCGACGAGCGGCTCGAGGCCGACGTCTTCGAGGAGCTCGACCCGCGCCGCCGGCTGGAGCTGCTGGCCGAGCGCACCGACGCCGAGGTCGCCGAGCTGCTCGCCCGGATGGCGCCCGACGACGCCGCCGACCTGGTCGCCGATCTCGACGAGGGGCGCCGTGAGGCGGTGGTCGAGCTGCTGCCGGAGGGCGCGAGGCGCAAGGTCCGCGCGCTGCTCGGCTTCGACCCGGCCGCGGCGGGCGGGCTGATGAGCCCCGACTTCGTCAGCGTCTACCGCCAGGCGACGGTCGCCGAGGCGCTCGACCGGGTGCGCCGCTCGCGCCTCCCCGACGAGGTCCTCGCCACGATCTGGGTGATGGACGCCCGCCACCGCTTCCTCGGCGCGGTGCCGCTGGCGACGCTGGTGCGGGCCGACCCCGAGGCCGGCGTGGTCGACCTCGAGGTCGCCTACCTGCCGCGCCTGCGCCCGGACGCCGACTTCGAGGAGATCGCCCGGCTGATGGCCGACTTCAACCTGACCGCCGCCGCGGTGGTCGACGACGCGGAGCGGATGATCGGCGTGGTCACCGTCGACGACGTGCTCGAGGTGCTGCTGCCGAAGGGTTGGCGGCGGCGCTTCGGCCTGCTCGGGGAGGATTAGCGTGGATGCGCCTCCAAGTACGCGGGCGGCTCCGCTCCCGGCGTAGCCGCGTCATCGTCCTGATCGGGCTGCTCGGCCCGGGCCTGATCGCCGCCAACGCCGGCAACGACGCGGGCGGCATCGCCACCTACTCCGAAGTCGGTGCCAAGTACGGCTACACGCTGCTCTGGGCGATGCTGCTGATCACCTTGTCCCTGGCGCTGACGCAGCGCTCGGCGGCGCGGATGGGGGTGGTGACCGGCAAGGGCCTCAGCGAGCTGATCCGCGAGCGCTACGGGATCCGCTGGTCGGCCTTCGCCACCCTCTGCGTGCTGGTCGGCAACTTCGGCATCTGCATCTCCGACTTCGTCGGCGTCGGGGCGGCGCTGGGATTGGCCGGGGTGCCGGCGCAGGTCTCGGTGCCGATCGCCGCGCTCGGGATCTGGCTGATCATCGTGCGCGGCTCCTACCGCTCCGCCGAGCGGGTCTTCATCTGGCTGACGATCCCCTTCTTCGCCTATCCGATCGCGGCGATCCTCGCCCACCCCGACTGGGGCGAAGTCGGCCACGCCCTGATCGTCCCGCAGGTGCACTCGAGCCCGACCTTCCTGCTGCTCTTCGTCGCCATGGCGGGGACGACGATCACCCCTTACATGCAGCTCTACCTGCAGTCAGCGGTGGTCGAGCGGGGGGCGACCGAGGAGGACCTGAAGAACGAGTCGCGGGAGGCGGTGGGCGGGGCGATCTTCGCCGACCTGATCGCCGTCTTCATCATCATCGCCACCGGGGCGACCCTCTACGTCGGCGGCATCCACTCGATCGGCTCGGCGGCCGACGCGGCGAAGGCGCTGGAGCCGTTCGCGGGCCAGTACGCGGAGCTCCTCTTCGGCATCGGCCTGCTCGGCGCCAGCCTGCTCGCCGCGGCGATCCTGCCGATCGCCACCTCTTACGTAGTGGCGGAGAGCCTCGGCTTCGAGAAGGGGATCGGCCGGCGCAGCGAGGAGGCGCCGGTCTTCATGGGCCTGATCACGGCGATGATCGTGGTCGCGACGATCATCGCGATGGTCCCCGGGGTGCCGGTGATCGCGCTGCTGATCGGGGTGCAGGTGGTGAACGGGCTGCTCCTGCCGGTGAACCTCTTCTTCATCTGGCGGCTGGCGCGCAACGAGGAGCTGATGGGGGAGCACCGCAACCGCGGGCCGGTGGACTGGCTGACCGCGGCGACGGTGGCGATCACCTCGGCGCTCTCCCTGATCCTGGTTATGGTTACGGTGAGCGGGCTTTGACGACCGGGACGGTGACAACGAAACGGGTCGCCCGCCTGGAACACGGCGAGGACGCGGCGCGTGGCCGCGCGGCACGGGCGCAGGTCCCGCGGTCGGCGCACGCCGAGTGGCGGCCCGCCGAGGACCGCGAGGATCCGATCGCGATCCTCCGCCGGCAGGCCGAGACGCGGGTCGCCGAGCTGCTGCCGATCCGCTACGGCCGCATGGTCGCCTCGCCGTTCGCCTTCTTCCGCGGCGCCGCCGCGGTGATGGCGGTGGACCTCGCCCGCACGCCGGACGCGGGCCTCACCGTGCAGCTCTGCGGCGATGCGCACATCTCCAACTTCGGGGGCTTCGCTGCTCCGGACCGCCGGCTCGTCTTCGGCCCCAACGATTTCGACGAGACGCTGCCGGGCCCCTGGGAGTGGGACGTGAAGCGGATGGCGGCAAGTATCGAGATCGCCGGTCGCGAGCTTGGCCTCGGCGTCGGGCGCCGCCGCCGGACGGTCGCCGAGGCGGTCTTCCACTACCGCAAGGGGATGCGCGAATTCGCCGCCGAGACGATGCTGCAGGCTTGGTACGAGCGCCTCGACGCGGACCAGTTGACGGCCCGTTTCGGGACCCGGCTCGATGCCGATGGGCGTGAGCTCTTCGATCGCACTTTCACCAAGGGCCGGCGCAAGGACAGCGCCCGGGCGGCGCGCAAGCTGACCGAGGAAGTCGACGGCGAGCTCCGTTTCGCCAGTGCGCCGCCGCTGCTGACGCCGCTCGCCGAGCTCGAGGCAAGCAGCGATCCCGACGAGCGTGCCGCCTGGGTGCGCGGGCTCCTCGACGCCTACGCCGCCGGCCTTCACGCCGACCGCAAACACCTCTTTCGGTCCTATCGCTTCGTCGACATGGCGCGCAAGGTGGTCGGCGTCGGCAGCGTCGGCACCCGCGCCTGGGTCTTCCTCTTCGTCTCCCACGGCGTCGGCGATCCGCTCGTGCTGCAGGCGAAGGAGGCGGTCGCCTCGGTGCTCGAGCCATACCTAGGGTCGAGCGAATACGCGAACCACGGCGAGCGGGTGGTGCGCGGCCAGCGGATGATGCAAGCGGCCACCGACATCTTCCTCAGCTGGCAGCGCAGCTCCGGCCTCGACGGGCTCGAGCACGACTTCTACGTGCGGCAACTGTGGGACTGGAAGGCGTCCGCCGACCTCTCGCGGATGAGCGAGCGGGGTCTCCTCACCTACGTCCGCGCCTGCGCCTGGTCCCTTGCCCGCTCGCATGCCCGCTCCGGCGACCGTCTGGCGATCGCCGCCTACCTCGGCAAGGGCGACAGGTTCGACAAGGCGATCGCCGAGTTCTCCGCCCGCTATGCCGATCGCAATGAAGCCGACCACGCGCGGCTGGTGGAGGCGATCGCGGCCGGCGAGCTCGAGGCCACGGAGGGCGTCTGAGCGCCCGGGTCGCGGCGACGGTCGGTGCCGGGTTGGCGGTGTTGGCGGTCCTCGTGTCCGGATGCGGCGGGGGCGCGAGCGCGTCGCCGGGCGGTGCGGACGAAGGCGCGGGGACCTGCGACGGCTTGGCGGCGCTCTGCGGCAGGCGGCTCGACCAGGTCGTCTTCCCCGGCACCCACAACTCCTACGCCGCCTCCGAACAGCCGGGCTGGCACTTCGCCCCGCAGCGATACGGGATCGGCCGGCAGCTCGACGACGGCATCCGGGCGCTGCTGCTCGACGTCCACTACGGGCTGAGCGCGCCGGACGGGGTGGTGCGGACCGACTTCGCCGCCGAGGGCGCCGAGGCGAACAAGGTCGCCGCGACGCTGCCGCCGCGAGCGCTGCGGGCCGCCGAGCAGATCGCCGGGCCGCTCGGCGCCGGGATGCCGGCCGGGAAGCCGCGGCTCTACCTCTGCCACACGCTCTGCGAGCTCGGCGCCGAGCCGCTGGGGCAGGAGCTGAAGACGATCGCCGACTTCCTCGACGCGCATCCGCGCACCTTCCTCGTCCTGGTGATCGAGGACTACGTGCCGGCGGCGTCGATCGCCGACGCGTTCCGCGCGGCGGGGCTGGCGCAGCTCGCCGCGACCCTGCCGCGGCACGCGCCGCAGCCGACCCTCGGCGCGCTGCTCGGCGAAGGCAAGCGTCTCGCCGTCTTCTCCGAGCAGCGCGGCGGCAAGCCCTCCTGGTACATGCCCGCCTTCGACTACATCCAGGACACGCCGCTCGGCGCCAGCAGTCCCCACCAGCTCAGCTGCGCCCGCTTCCGCGGCGAGCCCGACAGCCCGCTGCTGCTGATCAACCACTGGATCCCGCCGTTCCCACCCAGCCCGCGCCTGAACGCGTTGATCGGCAAAGCGACCTTCCTCCGCCGGCGCGTGCGCCACTGCATGCGCGAGCGCGGCTTCGAAGGGTCGATCGTCGCGGTGGACTTCTACGAGCGCACCGCGGTCGTCCGCGTCGCCCGCGAGCTGAACGGCGGCTAGGTGTCGAACCCCAACACGTCCCGAACGCGCTCGATCGGAGGCCGGTGGCCGAGTGCCGAGTGGGAGCGTCGCCCGTTGTAGTGGTCGAGCCAGTGTGGCAGCGCCTCGCGACGGGCGTCGCTCGAGGCGTACTCCATCGCGTAGGCCCACTCGCGCATCAGCGTCTGGTGGAAGCGCTCGACCTTCCCGTTCGTCCTCGGCGTGTAGGGCCGGATCAGAAGGTGGGAGACGGCGCGGCGGTCGAGCAACTCCGCCAAGGCGGTGCTCTTCGTGTAGCTGAAGTGGTTGTCGGTCATCAGTCGCTCGATCCCCACTCCGCGCCATTCGAACCACTCGAACGCCCGTCGGGTGAAGTCGGCGACGGTCGATGCCCGCTCGTCATCGTGGATCTCCGCGTAGGCCAGGCGCGAGCAGTCGTCGACGATCGAGTGGACGTACTCCCAGCCGACCCGACGTGAGCGCCTGCGCCGGTCTCCCGTCACGGCGTGGCCAGGCTCCTCGAAGCGGCCGAGCTTCTTCACGTCCATGTGCAGGAGATTCCCCGGGCACGGCCACTCGTAGCGGATCACCACGGGCGGCTCAGGCCGAGGCGCCCGCGAGCAGCCACCGCGATGCAGGACGCGGTGGACGGTCGAGGCGGGGCGGGAGACGCCTGGGTCCTCGGCGAGGCGGCGCGGGCTCCAGCCGGTCCTCTCCCGCATCTCGCAGATCCTCCGGGCCTCCTCGTCGGGTACCTGCGCCGGACTCGTCCTCGGCCGTGAAGGGCGATCGTGCAGGCAGCTCAGGTCGGCCTGCTGCTCCTCGCCGGCACTGCGCCATCTCCAGACCCAGGTATGGGCCGTCGACCTCGACACGTTCGAGGCGGCCGCGGCCGCCTCGAACGTGAGGCCGTCGTCCTCGACGAGCGCCACCAGGCGTCGTCTGCCGAGCGGGGTGAGCGGGGCGTTACGGTGCTGCATTCCGGGTCCTCCCTGAGGTCGTGAGCTTCGAACACCCACAGCCTCTCGGTGGACCCGGATCTATCTCATGGCGTTCGGAACGTCCATGGGCTCGTCAGCTAGGTCGGGCGCCTCGGCCCCTCGGCGGCGGGATTCTTCACGATTCCGGGTGATCCGGCGCGACCTTTTGTCCCGAATAGGGTTTGTACCTCTGATGCCATTTCTCGTTGCCCATGAAGTCGAAGTCGGCGCCTGGGAGGCCCTCGGCGCGATCGAGGTCGAGTCCTGGGAGGAAGTCGGCATCGCGATCGCCCGCCTCGACTGGAACGCCCTCCCCGGCGTCTTCCGCCTGATCGAGCTCGAAGGCCCCGACTGGGTCGAACTCGAGCTCGCCGCCGACGGCGTCGTAGTCGAGCCGTAGCCCGGCCGGGGGAGGGCGCACTTCGGGGCCCCTGCGGCCGGCGTTCGCACTTTCCCGTAACCCGTACGGGGAACTGCGAACGCATTGCCGGGGACGGCGCGCTTCGGACGCCTGCGACCGGGGACGGCGCGATTCGCGGCGCGGTCGATTGGGGACGGGCGCGTCCTGGGCGTCTCGCGGCGGCCCGGGCAGGCTGTGGCCGCCGCGAGACGCCCAGGACGCGAGCCTTTCGGGGGGAAGTGCGCGGGGTCGGGCGCAGGCGCGGGGGCGCGGTCGACTTTTTCCAGCCTGGAGGGTGGAAAAAGTCGAGGGCATCGCGCTCTCGACTTTCACCCTGCCCTGGCAAGGTGAAAGTCGAGAGCGCGTCCGGACCTCCTTAAGGGACGTGGAGTTCCGCGCGGGACCCGCGCACTTCGTCGCGGATCTCCGCCGTGACCCGCACGGGACGCGCACCCTCGCCCTCTCCCCGAGGGCCGCGTCCCTTACCGTCCTTCGAAGCCGCCCGCTCTCTAATCCGGGGTGCCCGGCCCGTGCCGCTCGGCGGGGGCTGCGTCGCGGACGCGGCTGATCCAGTCGCCGCGGCGGTAGGGCGGCATCAGCAGCACCAGGCCGATCAGGATCCCGGTCGCCCCGGCGTAGGTGAAGAGCTCGGCGACGCCTTCGTTTTCCCCGGTCACGTTCTGGCCCATCGCCAGGATCGAGAAGGTGAAGATCGCCAGCGCGAGGGCGGAGAGGAGGAAGCTCTTGCGCCGCTCGGGCAGGAACTCGAGCCGGACCAGGCTGATCACGACGAGGATGAAGATCAGCGACTCGAGGATGCCGAGGATCGTCCAGGCCGCGTCGACGCCGGGGATCGTGTCGAGGAAGGTACCGGCGAACTGTTTGGCGATCCCCGGCGGCGCGCCGTGACCGTCGATGATCTTCTCCTTGCCCGCGTAGAAGAAGAGCACGCCGACCAAGAGGTAGATCCCGGCGAGGACGAGCGCGTAGACGACCCAGTCCTCCCACTTCATCGATCGGCGCGAGTCCGACATGACGGTTACCGAACCTAACCCGGACGAGTGCTCCTGTCCAGTCGTGAGGGACGCCTGTTGGAAGAGACGCGCGCGACGCCCAGGCTTCAGCCCGTGGTGGGCATCGCGGCGATGTCGGCGCGGCCCTGTTCGAGCTTCTGTTCGAGGTAGCCGAGGCGGTTTTCGCGCGTCGTGTTCAGGGCCGACTTCTTTTCCAGGTACTGCTTGTTCCAGTGCTTATCGATCTTCTTCACGGTTTCTTCGGCCGCTTCGCCGATTTCCGTTTCCTTCGCTTCCGCCTTCGACTTGATCGTCTCGCGCTGCTTCGCGATCGCGCTCTTCAGGCTCTGGCGCTTTTCCTTTTCGTCGGTGCGGTTGGCCTTGATTTCGCCGCTCACCTTTTCGATCCGTTCCTGGATCTGGGTCTTCGGCGTGCCCGGCGCGGCGGCGGCCTTTTTCGAGCGCAGTTCGGCGATCTGCCCCTTCAGCGCCCTTTCGCGGTTCTTGTGGCCGGTCGCGATGCGTTCGAACTTGATGTGGAAGCCGGCCTCGGTGCGGTCGAGCTTCTGGTGCAGGGCTTCGAGCGCCTGGTCTTCCTTGCCGCGCACTCCTTCGACCTGTTCCTTGGCGGTTTCGTTCGCTTCCGCCTTCGTTTCTTCGCTCGCCCGCTTGAAGAGCGCGTTGGCTTTGTGGGCGGCCGCCGTCTTCTTCGCCGTGAGTTTCGCCTCGTAGGTGTTTTTCTGTGCGGTCGAGGTCGGCTGCGACGCCAGGCCGTCGAGCTTCTTCACGTATTCGATGAAGGCTTTGTACTGCGCCGAGGAGGCGAGGCCGGGGGCTTTGACGGCGACGGCCGTGGCCGCGCCGGCGACGAGGAGGGCGATCGCGGCGACGCCGGGGACGAGAACTCGGAGATACCTGCGCTTGGCCATCGGAACCCTCCTCATGTCGACACCGTTCGAGCGGCAGCTACCCCGTCGCCCGCCGTCCTATCGCGACACCGACCACCGTCATCTGTCACCCGGGGAGCGATGAAAGGAACCGGACCCCTAGGCTCGGGGCATGTGGCTCCAGCGCACCGTCACCCTCGAGCCCCGCCCGCGCGGCATCCACCTGGTCACCGCCGAGGTGCTCGGGGAGCTGCCCGAGCTGGGCGACTTCGGGGTCGGGATGCTGCACCTGCTGATCCAGCACACCTCGGCCTCGCTGACCCTGAACGAGAACGCCTCGCCGGAAGTGCGAGCCGACCTCGACGCCTGGCTCGACCGGGCGGTGCCGGAACGGGCCCCGTACTGGACCCACACGCTGGAGGGCGACGACGACATGCCCGCCCACGTGAAGGCGGCGCTGATGGGACCGTCCCTGAGCCTGCCGTTGCGCGGTGGCCGGCCGGCGCTGGGGACCTGGCAGGGGATCTACCTGTGCGAGCACCGCGACCGCGGCGGCCCGCGCTCGATCGTCGCGACCGCGTTCGGCGAGGGCTGATCGCGCGCCGGCAGCAGCCACGCGACGACGGCGAGGAAGATCGGCGTGAGGCCCGGTGTCAGCGCTTCCGGCATCGGTTCGATCCCGACCGCGGCGGCGAGGAAGCCGACGATGCTGTGGGCGCCGCCTTCCGCCTGACCCCCGGCGGGGTCGCGGGCAGGTGCGGCGCGCCGGATTCTGGAATTTCCAGGCCTTTTTCCAGGCCGGATCAGCAGCCGGCGAGGATTTCTTCGAGCCCTTCTTCGTTCTTTTCGAAGACCATCGCTTCGGCTTCTTCTTCGCTCATGCCTTCGACGCCTTCGGCGACGCACTCGACCTTGGTCGGATCGGCGCCTTCTTCTTCGTTCAGCAGTTCTTCGAGTGCGCCGCCGAGGGCCGCGGCGTCGTAGTTGGCGAAGCCCATGAATTCGTCGAGCTTCCAGGATCCTTCTTCTTCTTCTTCTTCTTCTTTCAGGGCGACGGCGATGGCCTGGCCGCTCAACGGGCTGCCTTCGACTTCGGCGATCGCGGCGGCGGTCCCTTCTTCGACGATTTCGACGTTGGTGACGGTCACCGATTCGGCCTGATCGTCGCCTTCTTCGACTTCTTGTTCACAGGTCTTCAGCGCCGCTTCGCCGGTTTCGCCCACTTATCGCCCTTTCGACAGATGGGTTGAGATGCTTAAGCGGTTGGCGCCCAAAAGCGAGGAGGGCTCCTTTGGACGTGGGAGATCTGGGGGGCCGCAGGTAGGTTCGGCGGGACCGCGGGGTAGACGAAGACCATGCTTGCCGCCGGGTTGATCGCAGGGATCGTTGCGTCGGTCCTCTTCAACCTCGGGGTCGCCCTACAGGCGATCGAGGCGCGGCGGGCGCCCCGCGAGGAGGGCCTCCGCGCCTCGCTGATCTGGGACCTTCTGCGCCGCCGGCTCTGGGTCGCCGGGCTGGGGGTCGAATGGCTCGGGGTGCCGCTGGAGATCCTCGCCTTCGCCTGGGCGCCGTTCGTGGTCGTGCAGCCGCTGCTCGCCTGCGGCCTGCTGGTCCTGCTGGCGGTGGCGCGGCGGCTCCTGGGGGAGATGCCGAGCCGCGAGGCGCTGGTCGGGGTCGGCCTGATCATCGCCGGGATCGGGCTGATCGCCTGGGGCGCGCCGGGCGAGCAGGACACCCACCGCGGGGCGGCGGCGGTGCTCGGGGTGGTCGGCGGGCTGGTGCTCGCCTCGCTCGTCCCCTTCGCCTTGCGGGGGCGGCGGGGGGACACGGCGATGACCGCGGTGCTCGGCTCGGCCTGCGGCTTCGCCGCCACCAACGTGGCGATGAAGCTGATGGCCGACAACCTCGGTCACGCCCACTGGCCGCGGGCGGCGGCCTGGCTGGTGGTCGCCGCGCTGGTCGGCTTCGGCGCGACCGTGACCGGGATGACCGCCCTGCAACGGGCCCCGGCGACGACCGTGATCCCGATCTCCACCGCGGTGCAGACCTTCCTCCCGGTGGCGCTGGAGCCGCTCTTCCTCGAAGAGAGCTTTCGCAGCGCCGACCTCGAAGGGCTGCCGTTGCTGGTCGGGATGGTGGTGATGCTGGTCGGCATCGTGGTGCTGGCGCGCACCCGTCACGTGAGCGCGATCGCCGCCGGCGGCGCCGTACCATCGGCCCCATGACCTACTCGCTCGTCGCCCTCGATCCCGACATTGGACGAAGCGTCGGCCGCCGCCGAGGCCCGCCGCCTGCTCGACGAGTAGCGACGGTGCGCGAACATAGGCCATGCGAATCGTCCGGCTGACCTTGGACTGCGCCGACCTCGGCGCGCAGGAGGAGTTCTGGGCGGGGACGCTTCGCCTGGAGGTCGAGGCGGGGGAGGACGCGCTCGACGTGCGGCTGCGCGACTCGACGATCCGCTTCCGCCGCGCCGCCCCCGGCACGGCGCCGCGCCATCACTTCGCGATCAACGTGCCGCCGGGATCGATCGAGCGGGCGGCGGCCTGGATCCGGGAGCGCCACGAGCTGCTCGCCTTCCACGGCGATCCCGACGAGGAGGAGGGCGCGACGATCGTCCACACCGACCGCGGCACCCCGGCGGTCTACTTCCTCGACCCGGCCGGGAACGTCGTCGAGCTGATCGCCAACGTGCGGCTCGCGGGTGGAGCAGATGCCGACGTCCGCCCTGGAGGGCCGCTCGGCGTCGGCATCGGGGGCTCGGGCGAGGACGCCACGTTCGGCCCAGAGGCATTGCTCGACCTCGCCGAGGTCGGGATCGCCGCCGTCGATTGCGGCGCCACCTGTGCAGCGGTCCGCGACTTCCTCGGCGAGGGAGTCCTCTGGGGCGGCGCCCCCGGTTGGCAACTGACCGCGATCGGCGACGCCCGCGCGGTCGTGATCGTCGCGCCGCTCGACCGCGGCTGGATCCCCGTCGGCCTGCCCGCCCGTCCGGTGCCGACCGAGATCGTCGTCCTCACCGCCGAGCCTGCCGAGCTCACCCTCCCCGAGGGCCCCTACGTGCTTCGCCGCGTGACCAGTCCGTCGGCGGCGTAGGCCCTACATAAGAGGCGCGCGGGCGGAAGCGCAGCCGGTACCCGTACTCCTCCAGCGCGTGGGCGACGATCCCGGCGATCCGGGCGACGGTGAAGATCGTCGGCGACGCCCCGTCCCGCAGCCCGTGCGCCCTGACCAGCGCCGCCAGCGCGAAGTCCACGTTCGGCGCCGGCATCCCCCGCTCCGCCGCCGCCTCCAGCAGCGCCGCCGCGGCCGCCACGTGCGAACCCTGGTCCTTTTGTCGCCCTGTGGGCGACAAAAGGACCAGGGTTGGGATGCCGAGGCGCTCCAACAGGTGGTCGGCGCGGGGGTCGCGGTCACGGTAGACGCGGTGGCCGAAGCCGGGGACGTCGCCGGCGGCGAGCCGGGCGTCCAGGGCCGCGCCGGGATCGACCCCGGCCGCGACCTCGTCGAGCAGGGCTTCCACCGCCGGCCCGGCGCCGCCGTGCAACGCCCCGCCGAGCGGCCCGAGCCCGGCGAGGATCACCCGGTAGGGACCGGCCCAGGCCGAGGCGGCGACCCGCGCGGCAAAGGTCGACGCCGCGAGTTCGTGATCGGCGAGGAGGATCAGCGCCGCGTTCAGCGCCGCCACCTGCTCCGGTCGCGGCTTGGTCTCGGGACCGGTGAGGGCCGCCCAGAGCCGCGCGGCCAGGTTCATCGACGCGTCGCCTCCGGTCGCGGTTGCGCGCCGCGTCGCGGTCGACTTTCGATCCGCGGCGCCCGCGCGTCGCTTCGCGGTCGACCCTTCGCCCGTCGGCCCGGCCTGAGATCGGTCGCGGCCCAGCGCGGTGAGGATCCCGGCGAACACTTCGGATCCGGCGCGGCGGACAGAGTCGGGGTCGCGGGCATCGCGCCGCGGGTCGCGGGCGGCAAGGACGGCGACGACGGCGGCGATGCGGTCGGCATCCGGCGCGTCCGGGCCGAGCGCCCCGCCCAGCGCCTCGATCGCCGCCGCCCGCTCCGCGCCCAACTCCCACGGCGTCGGTGGCGCCCCGCCCCAGAGCAGCGACACGACTTCCTCGAAGCCGCGGAAGCGGGCGAGCTCGATCGCGTCCCGCCCCCGGTAGGAGAGCCGCCCCTCCGGCTCGAGTAGCGTCAGCTCGGTCTCGACCACCACCTCCAGCGCGCTCGACCGGTCCGGTCGCCGCGCCCGCGTCGCCAGGCGCTCGACCTCGTCGGGGTCGAACTCGGAGTGGTGGGGGCCGCTCGCCGGGTGGCGCTGGAGCAGGCCGCGGCTGACGTAGGCGTAGACCGTCTCGCGCTTCACGCCGAGCCGACGCGCGACCTCCTCGGTGCTCAGCCTCTCCGTTGTCTCGCTCAAGCCGTCAATGCTGACAGCGGACGGGCCGGAGGGCCGACGTAGAGCGCCGCCGGGCGGATCAGCCGGCCGGTCCGCTTCTGCTCGAGGATGTGGGCCGACCAACCGGCCGTGCGGGCGCAGACGAAGAGCGGCGTGAAGAGGGTCTGGGGGACGCCCGCGTGCTCCAGCACCACCGCCGACCAGAACTCGACGTTGGTGGCGAGGATGCGGTCGGGCTTGTGTTCGGTGAGCACGGCGAGGGCGGCGCGCTCGACCTCGCGGGCAAGGTCGAGGCGGGGCGAGCGCAGCCGTTCGGCGAGCCGGCGGAGGACGCGGGCGCGCGGGTCCTCGGCGCGGTAGATGCGGTGGCCGAAGCCCATGATCCGCTCGCCGCGGTCGAGCAGGTCGCGGATGTGGGCGTCGGCGTCGCCCCGCGCTTCGACCTCGTCGAACATGCGCTGGACGCGGGCGGGGGCGCCGCCGTGGAGCGGTCCCGACAGCGCCCCGACCGCGGCCGAGAGCGCCGCCGCCACGTCGGCCCCGGTCGAGGCGACGACCCGGGCGGTGAAGGTGGAGGCGTTCATGCCGTGCTCGGCGGCGGTGATCCAGTAGGCGTCGATCGCCGCCACCGCGTCCGGGTCGGCCTCGCCGCGCCAGCGCAGGAGGAACCGCTCGGCGAGCGTGCGCCCCTCGTCGATGCGGGACTGGGGGACGGGGGCGACGCCGCCGCCGCGGGCGGACTGGGCGACGAAGGAGAGGGTGGTAGAGGCGGTGCGGGCGAGCTGGTCGCGGGCGACCTCGGGGCTGACGTCGACCAGCTGGCCGAAGCCCCACTCCGGCGCGAGCGCGGCGATCGCCGACTGCACGTCGACCCTGGTGTCGCCGGTCCGATACCCGAGCGGATGCGCCCCCGCCGGCGCCAACGGCCGGTCCGGCCGACCGTCCACCAACAATCCCCAGACCCCCTCGAACGGCAACACCCCGACAAGGTCTTCCACATCGACCCCCCGGTACCGCAACGCCCCACCTTCCCGATCCGGCTCCGCGATCTCGGTCCCAAACGCCAGCACCCCCTCCAACCCGTCCCGCACTTCGTCAATGGCCGCCATCCCGCACCTCCTGGTCGCTTTCGTCCCGATCGATGCTGCGGCGAGAGGTGAGCCCGATCAACGTTGATCACGATCAACCCTAGGCGCCGGTGAGGGCGGGATGGGGGTGACCCCGAACGAACCTCCCCGCTGTTGTGAGAGAGGGGTCACCCCCATCCCGCCTACGCCAGCCTCGCTAGTGTCAGGCCCATGAGCGATAAGAGCCAGATCGGGGTCACCGGCCTCGCCGTGATGGGGGCCAACCTGGCCCGAAACATCGGCCGCAACGGCTGGTCGGTAGCGGTGCACAACCGCAGCCCGGAGAAAACCCGCCAGTTCATCGCCGACTACGGCGAGGAGGGCGATTTCACCGGCACCGAGACGAGCGAGGAGTTCGTCGCCGCCCTGGAGCGTCCGCGGAAGGTCATCATCATGGTCAAAGCGGGGGCGCCGGTCGACGGGGTGATCGAGGAGCTGGCGCCGCTGCTCGACGACGGCGACATCCTGATCGACGCCGGCAACTCGCACTTCCCGGACACCAAGCGACGGACCGCCGAATGCGAGGAGCGCGGGCTGCGCTTCCTCGGGATCGGGGTCAGCGGCGGCGAGGAGGGCGCGCTGCTCGGGCCGAGCATCATGCCCGGCGGCGCCCGCGAGGCCTACGCCGAGATCGAGCCGATCCTGACCAAGATCGCCGCCCAGGTCGACGGCACCCCGTGCTGCGCCTACGTCGGCCCCGACGGTGCCGGCCACTACGTGAAGATGGTCCACAACGGGATCGAGTACGCCGACATCCAGCTGATCGCCGAGGCCTACGACCTGATGCGGAACGTCGCCGGGCTCGAGGTCGCCGACATCGCCAGGACCTTCGAGGGGTGGAACGAAGGCGACCTCGAATCGTTCCTGATCGAGATCACCGCCAAAGTCCTCGCCAAGCAGGACCCGCAGGGCGACGGGCCGCTGATCGACAAGATCGTCGACCAGGCCGAGCAGAAAGGCACCGGGCGCTGGACCTCCGAAGACGCGCTCGACCAGGGCGTGCCGCTGACCGCGATCACCGAGGCCGTCTTCGCCCGCACGCTCTCCTCGCTGAAAGAGGAGCGCGCCGCCGCGTCGAAGGTGCTGGCCGGGCCGGAGCCGACGAGCACCGAGGCGCGCCCCGACCTCGTCGACGACATCCGCGACGCCCTCTACGCGAGCAAGGTGGTCGCCTACGCGCAGGGCTTCCAGCAGATGGAGGCGGCCTCGAGCCGCAACGAGTGGGACCTCGACCTGGGGGAGATGGCGACGATCTGGCGCGGCGGCTGCATCATCCGCGCCCGCTTCCTCAACCGGATCAAGGATGCCTACGACGAGGGCGAGGTCGTCAACCTCCTCACCGTGCCTTACTTCCGCGACGCCGTCGCCTCGGGCGAGCAGGCCTGGCGGCGGGTGATCAATGCGGCGGTCGACCAGGGCGTCGCCGTCCCCGCCTTCACCTCCTCGCTCGCCCACTACGACGGGTACCGCCGCGAGCACGGCCCGGCCGGCCTGATCCAGGGCCTGCGCGACTACTTCGGCGCCCACACCTACCGCCGCACCGACGTCGAGGGCAGCTACCACGTGCGCTGGCCCCAGGACGGCGCCGAGGTCCGCACCGATGCGTAGTCGCGTCGCCCCCGGTACGGCCGAAGCGGAATTCGCCTCCGTCGCGGTCACGGTCGAGTCGGCGGGCGAGGGCGCCGAGACCTTCGATTCCTTGACCCGCCGCGTCGGGGCGCGCAGCCTCGGCGTCAGTCGGCTCGAGCTGCAGCCCCGGCAGCGGATGCGGGTCCACCTGCACGAACGCCAAGAGGAGTTGTACTTCGTCCTCTCCGGCGCCTTGACGCTGATCGTCGATGCTGTCGAGCACGAGATTCCGGCCGGGTCGCTGGCTCGCGTCGGCCCGGCGACCCGCCGTCAGCTGGCGAATCGTGGCGAGGCGCCGGTCGTCATCCTCGCCCTCGGCGCCGCCGGCGAGCACGTCGCGCGCGACGCCGTCGCCTGGGGCTCCTGGGACGAGGATGGCCCGGGCCGCCCACCGCGCGAGGTTCCCTATCCACCCGATTTCGAGAAGTAGGGAGTGGGTAACGAGGAGCCATGCCCGGTTTCGCCATAGTCCGCGCCGACGATGTCGACGATCCGTATGCGGGCACCGACGTCCCCGGCGAGTTCCGCCGCCTCACCGACGCGCTCGGCACCGAGCAGCTCGCCGTGACCCTGATCAGAGTGCCGCCCCACTCCGACTTCGAACAGGGGACCGGGCACACCCACTCGGAGGTCGAGGAGCTCTACATCGTCGCCAAGGGGACGATCACCTTCCGCTGCGGCGAGGACGTGTCGAAGGTGGCCGCGCCGGCGGTGGTCAGGGTGTCGCCGGGCACCGTCCGCTCGCACCGCAACGAGGGGGACGAGCCGGTCGAGATCTGGGCCGTCTCGGTGAAGGGCCACCACGATGCGACGAAGGTCGACGACTTCTGGGAGGCGTCCCCGGACGCGAGGCAGACCCGCTGACCGGGAGTGCGTTCGCACTTAGCCGTACAGAGCACGGCAAACTGCGAACGCGCTAGGGGACGAGGACGATCTTGCCGAGGGTGTGGCGGTCTTCGAGCTGCTGGAAGGCCTCGCGGACTTCGTCCAGCGGGTAGGTCGCGGCGATCGGGATCTCGATCTTGCCGAGGGCTACGAGTTCGGCCATCTCGCCGAGGACCTCCGGCGAGGTCGCGTCGGCGGAGCCTTCCGATTTCGCCCCGACCTCCTGCGCCTTCTCGTAGGCGATGATCGTCTCGATCTTCGCCGGCGGCACGTCGAGCTGCACCGCCAGTTCGACGTACTCGGGGCCGAAGAGGTCGATGAAGGCGTCGATCCCGTCGGGGGTCGCCTCGAGGATCCGCCCCATCACGCCCTCGCCGTAGGTGACCGGGGTGACGCCCTTGGCGCGCAGCCAGTCGTGGTGGTCCTCGGAGGCGAGCCCGACCACGTTCGCCCCGCGCACCTTCAAGAGCTGGACGACGACCGTGCCGACCCCGCCCGCGGCGGCGGAGACGACGACCGTGTCGCCAGCGGAGATGTCCACAGCGCGCACCGCGGCGAAGGCGGTGACGCCGACCACGTGGAGCGCCCCGGCCGCCTCCCAGGAGAGGTCGGCGGGTTTGGCGATCAGCTGTTCGGCCGGGACGACGACTTCCTCGGCCTGGCTCGAGCGGTCCCAGCTCCAGCCGAGCACCTCGTCGCCGGGAGCAAACCCCTCGACGTCGATGCCGACCTCCGCCACCACGCCGGCGAGGTCGCTGCCCTGGCCGGAGGGGAAGGTCGCCGGCCACCTGTCGTGCAGGAGGCCTTTGCGGATCGAGGCCTCGCCCGGGTTGATCCCGGCCGCCCTGACCTCGACCCGGACGTCTTCCTTGCCGAGCTCCGGCAGTTCGATCTCCCTCACCGTGAGGACATCGAGGCCGCCGTACTCGTCGAACTGGACCGCGCGTGGCACGAGCCGAACTTTACCCGTCGGCGCTCAGCTTGAACCCGAGGCGGGCGAGGACGGCGGCCTCGTCGCGCAGTCGCCGGTCGGAGCGGCCTTCGACCGAGTACGTGACCGTCAGCCAGCGGTTGCCGCGCACGGCGAGCAGCGAGTTCAGCGCCGGGATCCATTGGGCTTCGGCGTCGCCCGGCGCGCCAGGTGGACCCGGGTCTGCCGTTCGGCGGTCTCCCCGGGCAGTTTGCAGTCGACGGCCGAGGGCGCCTTGGTCGCCGCTTCGGTGGCCGGGTTTTCGCCTTTGGTCCCGCGCGACTGGATCGGCGACTGGACGGCCCGTTCGCCCGGGGCGGCGGTCGAACCGCCCGCGGTCGTCCCCCCTCAGCCGGTCAACTCAGCCGCGAATTCGCGCAGCACCGCCGTGTGGGCGTCGACGTCGGACTCCCGCGTCGCCGGGGACATCAGCGCCATCATGTGGAACGGGGTCATCAGCACCCCGCGGTTCAGCATGTAGAGGTGCAGGAGCGCGTCGAGCGGGGTGTCGAACGCCGCGTACGCCTCGCCGCCGTTGCGCGGCGGGGTCGGGCTGAACATGTACTCCACCCGGCAGCCGAGACGGGTCGCCTGCCAGGGCAGCTCGAAGTCGGCGATCACCTCGTCGCAGCCCGCGGCGAACCGTTCGCCGAGCCCGATCATCCGCGCGAACGCCTCCTCGGTCAGGACCTCGCCGAGCGTCGCCCGCACCGCCGCCAGCGAGAGCGCGTTGCCGGCCAGCGTGCCGCCCACCCCGCCGACGTCGGCGGCCTCCCAGACCGTCTTCTCCAGCACCTGCGCGGCGACCTCGTCGGTCATCCCGTAGGCGCCGACCGGGATCCCCCCGGCAATCGCCTTGCCGATCGTCACCAGGTCCGGTTCCAGGCCCTCGGCGCGGGTGTACCCGCCCGGCCCGCAGCACAGGGTGTGGGTCTCGTCGATGATCAGGAGCGTCCCCGCCTCGCGGGTCAGCCGCCGCAGCGTCTCGTGGAAGCCCGGCTCGGCGAGCACGATGCCGATGTTGGTCAGCGCCGGCTCGGCCAGCACGCAGGCGACGTCGCCGTGGGCGAGCTCGCGCTCCAGCGCCGCGGCGTCGTTCCACTCGATCACCCGGGTCGTCTCGGCGATCGGCACCGGCGGCCCGACGTTGCCGATCCGCGGCGCCGGGTTCCCCGCGGCGTCCAGCGTCGCCACCGTCTCGTCGACCGAGCCGTGGTAGCAGTGGTTGAAGACGAGGATCTTCGGCCGCCCGGTGATCTCCCGGCAGAGCCGCAAGGCGAAGCGGTTGGCGTCGGAGGCGGTGAGGCTGAACTGCCAGTTGCGCAGGCCGAAGCGGCGCGACATCTCGGCGCCGACCGGCCCCGCGTCCTCGCTCGGCAGCATCGTCGTGATCCCACGCTCCAGCCGCGCCGCTGCGGCGGCCACGGTGGGAGCGGGGGAGTGGCCCGCCATCGCGCCGGTGTCGCCGAGGCAGAAGTCGACGTAGGCATTGCCGTCGACGTCGGTCAGCGAGGCCCCGGCGGCGCGCTCGAAGACGACCGGGAAGGCACCCGGCCAGCGCGTCATCCAGTTCATCGGCACGCCGGCGAGCAGGGCCCCGTCGGCGGCGTCCCGGAGCTCCCCCGATCGCGCATGGGAAGCGGCGAAGCGGTCGAGTTCACGGTCGGTCAGTTCGGTCACGCGTGCGGTCGTCATGTGCCCATCTTGTCAAATTGTGGAATAATCCAACACATGCCAAAAACCATTGAGATCCCCAGTCCCCCTGAGCTCGGCATCGCGACGGTATCCACCGTCGAGGCAGCGGCCAAAGCGATTCGTGAGCTGATCCTCGACGGTGACCTTGCCCCCGGCACCCGCCTGCGCGAGAACGAGTTCGCCGAGCGGCTCGGCGTCGCCCGCCACTCCTTCCGCGCCGCGACCCAGATCCTGATCACCGAAGGCCTGCTGCGCCGCGAGCCCAACCGCGGCGTCTCGGTCCCGGTCTTCTCCGAGGAGGACGTCAGGGACATCTTCAAGCTGCGCGCCGCGCTCGAGATCGAGGCGGTCCGCCTGGTGATCGCCGAGGGCCTCGTCCCGGCCGAGGCGAGCGCCGCGGTCACCGAGCTCTCCGGCCTCGCCGACGACGCCCCCTGGAGCGACGTGGTCGACCCCGACCTGCGCTTCCACCGGGCGATCATCGACTCCGCCGGCTCGCGGCGCCTGCTGCGCGCCTACTACGGGCTGCAGGCCGAGATCGTGCTCTGCATGGTCCAGCTGCAGCCCGCCTACGACCGCCCGGCGCAGGTAGCGGCCGAGCACGAGGAGCTGCTGGGCGCGATCGAGGCCCGCGACGCGGAGCGCGCCGAACGGCTCTGGCGCGTCCACCTCGACGAGGCCGCCGCCAACCAGATCAAGGCGCTTTCGACCGCCTACACGAACAACGAGGAGGACAACCAACGATGAGCACCCCGAGGATCACCGCGATCGACGCCCGCGAGGTGCTCGAATGCCGCGGCCTGCCGACCGTCCAGGTCGACATCTCCCTCGACGACGGGACCGTGGCGACCGCCGACGTGCCCTCGGGTCGCTCGACCGGCGCCTACGAGGTGGCCGAGCAGCGCGACGGCGGCGAGCGCTTCGGCGGCTTCGGCGTGCGCGGCGCGGTCGCGGCGGTGACCGGCGAGATCGCCGGCGCCCTGGTCGGCGAGGAGCTGCCGACCCAGCGTGAGCTGGACCGCCGGCTGATCGAGCTCGACGGCACCGAGGACAAGTCGCGCCTCGGCGGCAACGCCGTCCTCGGCGTCTCCCTCGCCGCCGCCCGCGCCGCCGCCGCCAGCACCGGGCTGCCGCTCTACCAGGCGCTGAACGCCAACTCGCACGTGCTCCCGGTGCCGCTGGTCAACCTGATCAACGGCGGCCGCCACGCCTCCAACGACCTCGACTTCCAGGAGTTCATCATCCTCCCGGTCGGCGCCGACTCGATCCTCGAGGCGCTGCAGATCTCGACCCAGGTCAACCTGGCGCTGGCCGAGATCCTGCTCGGCCGTTATGGCAAGGTCGCCCTCAACACCGGCGACGAGGGCGGCTTCGCGCCGCCGATCTCCGACCCGCGCGAGGCCCTCGGCCTGCTGCACGAGGCGGTCGAGGCGGCCGGGCTGACCGGCAGCTTCCGCTACGGCCTCGACTGCGCGGCGACGCACTACTACGACGCCGAGGACGGCACCTACGCGCTGGCCGGGGAGACCCGCGACCGCGACGGGATGATCGAGCTCTACCTCGACCTGATCCGCGAGTTCGACATCGTCACGATCGAGGACCCGCTCGACGAGAACGATTTCGAGGGCTTCGCGGCGCTGACCGCCGCCGCCGGCATCCAGATCGTCGGCGACGACCTCTTCACCACCAACCCGGCGCGTCTGGCGCGGGGGATCGAGGCGGGCGCCGCCAACTCGCTGCTCTGGAAGGTGAACCAGATCGGCACCCTCTCGGAGGCGATGGACGCCGCCGAGCTGGCCCATCGCAGCGGCTACACGGTGGTCGTCTCGGAGCGCTCCGGCGAGACCGAGGACCCGATCATCGCCGACCTCACCGTCGCCCTCGGCGCCGGACAGATCAAGACCGGCGCTCCGGTGCGCGGCGAGCGCACCTCGAAGTACAACCGGTTGATCCGGATCGCCGAGGAGCTCGGCGAGACCGCCGTCTACCCCGGCGACGTCTTCGGCGCGGTGGCGGTGCCGGTTGCCTCCTGAGTCCGGCAACTCGGCCGCGGCGACGATGTTGACGTCGCCGCGGATCCGCAACGTCGACGCGCTCGCCGGCCACGGCCAGGGTGAGCTGCGCCGGCGGGCTCTCGACATCGCCCAGGCGGGGCTGTCCGCCTGCGATGCCGGGCACGCGGCGCTCGACGCCGTCAGCCTCACCGACGACGGGATCGCCATCGCCGGGCGCGAGTACCCGCTGTCCGAGCGCTCGCGCGTCGTCGTCGTCGGCGCCGGCAAGGCGACCTTCGCGATCGCCGCGGCGCTCGACGCCCGGCTCGGCGACCGCATCGACGCCGGCCTGATCGCCGTCCGCCACGACCAGGAGACGACTCCGCTGGGGATCGAGGTCGCGGTCGCCGACCACCCGCTGCCGAGCGACCGCTCGGCCGCCGTCGCCGCTCGATTGCTGGCGACGGTCGAGCCGCTCGGCGCCGAGGACCTGGTGATCGCCTGCTTCACCGGCGGCAGCTCCGCCCTCGCCAGCCTGCCCCCGGTCGGCGTCTCGGTCGACGACAAGCGGGCCCTGCACGAGCTGCTGCTCGCCTCGGGGATGCCGATCACCGCCGTCAACACCGTGCGCAAGCACGTCTCCCGGATCAAGGGCGGCCGGCTCGCCGCCGCTGCGGCGCCGGCCCGGATCGTCAACCTGACCGTCTCCGACGTGGCGGGTGACGTGCTCGACGCGATCACCGACCCCACCGTCCAGGACACCTCGACCGCCGCCGACGCGCGCGCCGTGCTCGTCGCCTACAGGCTCTGGGACCAGGTCCCGGCCTCGATCAGGGAGCACCTGCACGGGCCCGTCGCCGATTCGCCGGAGCTCGACATGGGGTCGATCGACTCGGAGCTCCTGGTCACCGGCCACGGCGCCTGCGAGGCGATGATCGCGGAGGCCGAAGCGGGCGGCTCGGCCGCGGTCCAGCTCTCCACCAGCCTCGAGGGCGAGGCGCGGGAGCTCGGCCGGATGGTCGCCAACCTGGCCCGCGGCAGCGCCGCCGAAGGGGCCCCGTTCGAGCCCCCCGTGGTGTTGGTCTGCTGCGGCGGCGAGTCCGTCGTGACCCTTCGACCGGGGACCGAGTTCGGCACCGGAGGCCCCAACCAGGACGCGGCGATCGCCGCCGCGCTGGAGCTCGAGGGCGTCGCGGTGGCGGCGGTGCTGATCGACACCGACGGCTCCGACGGCGGCACCGCCTGGGCGGGCGCGGTCGCCGACGGCACCACCGTGGCCCGCGCCCGGGAGCTCGGCATCGACCTGCGCCAGGCGCTCCTCTCGCACCGCTCGGCCGAGCCGCTGGCGGCGCTCGGCGACCTGGTCGAGACCGGCGCCACCGGGACCAACGTCAACGACCTGATCGTGCTCGCGGTCGGGAAGGCGGAGCGATGAGCGAACGGCCGATGATCGAACTGCGGAGCCTCTCGAAGCGCTACGGCGACGCCCTCGCCGCCGACTCGGTGACCTTGGACATCGCCGCCGGCGAGTTCTTCTCCCTGCTCGGCCCGTCGGGCTGCGGCAAGACGACGACGCTGCGGATGATCGCCGGCTTCGAGGAGCCGACCTCGGGCACGGTGACGCTCGACGGCGAGGACGTCACCTGGGTCTCGCCGCGCCGGCGCAAGGTCAACATGGTCTTCCAGGACTACGCCCTCTTCCCCCACATGACGGTCGCCGAGAACGTCGCCTTCGGGCTGAAGTTGTCGAAGGTGCCGAAGTCGGAGCTGCGCGAGCGGGTCGCCCGGATCCTCGCCGCGGTTCGCCTCGAGGGCTACGAGAGCCGCCGCCCGGCGCAGCTCTCCGGCGGCCAGCGCCAGCGCGTCGCGCTCGCCCGGGCGCTCGTCAACGAGCCCGCCGCGCTCCTCCTCGACGAGCCGCTCGGCGCGCTCGACCTGAAGCTGCGCAAGGAGATGCAGCTCGAACTGAAGGCGATCCAGCAGCGCACCGGGACGACCTTCGTCTACGTCACCCACGACCAGGAAGAGGCGCTGACGATGTCGGACCGGATCGCCGTGATGAACGGCGGCAAGGTCGAGCAGATCGACACCGCGCGCGCCGTCTACGACCGCCCGGCCTCGGAGTTCGTCGCCGACTTCATCGGCACCTCGAACCTGCTCTCGCTGCGGGTCGACCGGCGCGAGGCCGGCGCCGTGGCGATGGACCTCGGCGGCGGCATGGCGATCGTCGCCCCCGACCCCGGCTCAGCCGCCGAGGCGATCTCGATCACCGTCCGCCCGGAGAAGGTCTGCCTCGGCGTCGAGCCCGGCCCGGGCTGGTCCTGCCTGCGCGGGCGGATCGCCCAGAACGTCTTCCTCGGCTCGGTCACCCAGCTGCTGGTCGAGCTGCAGACGGGGGAGACGCTGACCGTCCACGAGCTGAACGACGACGAGGAGGCCTCGCGCCTCGCCCCCGGGGCGGAGGTCACCGTCGGCTGGGCGCTCGCCAACAGCTACCCGGTCGGCAAAGGCCCGGCCGCCGCCGAGCCCGCCGCCCAGGCGGCGGCGCAGTGAGGTCGGTGGTCCTGGTGCTGATCGCCTGCGCCGGGACGGCGGCCCTCGCGGGCTGCGGCCTCGACCAGGGCACCGACGCGGTCGCGCCCCCGCCGGCGAACCCGAACGTCCCGGTCGGCGGCTCGCTGCGCGTCTTCACCTACGAGGACACGACGGCGCCCGACCTGATGGAACCCTTCGAAGAACAGAACCCGGACCTCGACGTAAAGACCGCCAGCTTCGGCTCCGACGAGGAGGCGGCGGCGAAACTGGTGGCCGGGTTCCAGGCCGACGTGGTCGAGTCCTGCCTCGACGAGATGGAGCCGTTGACCGCGCAGGGGCTGCTGCGCCCGATCGATCCGGCGGGGGTGCCGGAATGGGACAACCTCGCCTTCACCGACGCCCCCGGCGTCACCGAAGACGGCAAGACCTGGGTGGTGCCGCTCTCGGCCGGGCCGCAGGGCCTGATCGTGAACACGGCGAAGGTGAAGGACGTCCCCCGCACCTGGCAGGCGCTCTTCGACCCGAAGTACAAGGGCGAAGCCTCGATCGAGGGCGACTACGAGCTGCCCGCGGTCGCCGAGGCGGCGCTGGCGATGGGGATCGCCGAACCGATGAAGATGACCGACGCGCAGCTCGGCGAAGTCTCGGCCTTCCTCGACGCCCGCGCGGGCCAGTTCCGCTCCCTCTGGCAGAGCGACTCCGACCTGGTGAACCTCTTCAAGTCGGGTGAGATCGTGATCTCCGACGGCGGCCCCGGGGTCGCCGCGCGGATGGTCGAAGCCGGCATCCCGGTCGAATGGATCGCCCCCGAAGAAGGCCCGCTCTCCTGGGTCTGCGGGCTCAGCATCACCGCCAACTCGCAGAACGTCGACGCCGCCTACCGGCTGATCAACTGGCAGGCCTCGCCGCGCGCCCAGGCGATCCGCGCCGACGATGGCTACGTGCTCACCAACCCGACCGCGATGTCGTTGGTCGACCCGGCCGACGCCGCGACCGCCGACCCGGCGACGATCGAAGGGGCGATCCCCGAGTCGAGCCGGCCCGACGAAGAAGAATGGGTCCACGTCTTCCAGGAGTTCCAGGCGCGATGAGGCTGCTCGTGCCGACCGTCGTGATGCTGGCCGCGCTGGCCCTGGGCCTCGCCGCCTGCGGGACGACCGGCAACACCTCGACCGCGCCGCCGCCCGCCGAACCGGGTGCGCCCGCCACCGGCTCGCTGCGCACCTTCACCTACGAGGACACGGTCGCGCCCCACCTGCTCGACCCGTTCAAGGAAGAAAACCCCGACCTCGACGTGAAGACGGCGACCTTCGACTCCGACTCCGAAGCGGCGGCGAAACTTGTCGGCGGCTTCCAGGCCGACGTGGTCGAAGCCTGTGCCGACGAGATCAACCCGCTCGCCGAGCAGGACCTGCTGCGACCGCTGAGCAAGAAGGGCCTGCCCGGCTTCGACCGGCTGACCTTCCACGACGCCCCCGGCGTGGTCGACGAAGAAGGGCAGGTGCTCTTCGTCCCGGTCTCGGCCGGGCCGCAGGGGCTGATCGTGAACACCGCAAAGGTGAAGCACGTGAACCGCTCCTGGAAAGCGCTCTTCGAACCGCAGTACAAGGGCGAAGTCGCGATCGAGGGGGACGAGTCGCTGACCCCGCTCGGCGAGGCGGCGCTGGCGATGGGGATGAAGAACCCGATGGAACTGACGCCGAAGCAGATCGAAGAAGTGACCGCCTTCCTAAAGGAGCACAAGGGCCAGTTCCGCAGCTACACCGAATCCGACTCCGACACGATCAACCTGATGAAGTCGGGCGAGATCGTGCTCGCCGACGGCGGTCGCGGGACCGCGATCGCGGCCGAAGAAGCGGGCATCCCGGTGGAATGGATCGCCCCCAGGGAAGGGCCGCTGTCGTGGATCTGCGGCCTCGGGATCCCCTCCAACTCGGGCAACGTCGAAGCCGCCTACAAGCTGATCAACTACTACGTCAGCCCCGCGGCGCAGGCGCAGTCGGCGCTCGAAGGCTACGTCGTCACCAACCCCGAGGCGCTGCCGTTCGTGCCGAAGAAGTACGTGGAGAGCGCCGACCCGGCGAGCGTCAAGAACGCGATCCCCGAGCGCGAGCCGCAGAACTTCGAAGAATACGTCCACGCCTGGCAGGAAGTGGAGTCCGAGTAGTGGCGACCGTCGACACCACCCGTGCGGTCGCCGCCGCCCCGGCGCGCTCGGACGCCGGCGGCCCGCCGCTCGTCCACCGCCTGCGGCGCTCGCTGCCGCGCGTCGCCAGCATCGTGATCACCTTCCTGATCCTGGTGGTCCTGTTCGGCCCGGTGCTGCTGCTGGCGGTCTTCTCCTTCAACGACTCGCCGATCATCTCGCTGCCCTGGGCCGGCTTCACCAGCCACTGGTACAGCGTCGCCTGGAACGACGCCGAAGCGCGCGAAGCGGTGATGCACTCGGTCACCGTCGCGATCGTCGTCACCGTCCTCTCGGTGACCCTGGGGACGATGGCCGCCTGGGGCCTCACCCGCCTCACCTTCCGCGGCAAAGGCGCGGTCGGCGGGATCCACGGTGCGGTCCTCGTCGTCCCCTGGCTGCTGGTCGGCGTCTCCGGGCTGATGTTCTTCAGCCGCCTCGGCATCCCGCTCTCGCTGGAGACGGTCGGCGTGATGCAGCTGGTGGTCACCTTCCCGCTGGTCGTCGCGATCGTCTCCGCCGGGCTGATCCGCTTCAACCGCTCGCTCGAGGAGGCGGCGGTCGACCTCGGCGCCTCGCAGCTGCAGATGCTCCGCTACGTCGTCCTGCCGCAGCTCGCCCCGGCGCTCGCCGCCTCGACGATCTTCGCCTTCTCCTGGTCCTTCAACAACTTCGAGGTCAGCTTCTTCACCGGCGGCTTCGAACAGACCTTCCCGGTCTGGGTCTTCTCCGTCCTGCGCCACTCGCAGAACCTGCCGATGGTGAACGCGATCTCGACCGTGATCGCAGCGATCCAGGTGGTCCTGGTGATGGGGGCCTGGCGGCTGATGAAATACCTCTCGCACGGGGCGAAGGACGAGGAGCTCGCCGACATCATGGTCGGGGGGATGCGCTGATGGAGGCGGCAACGGTCCCGGGGCGGATCGGCCCGCGTCGCTCCTGGCTGCGCCGCGCCGTGCCCTCGCTCGGTTTCATGGGGCTGCCGACGGCGCTGCTGGTCGTCTTCTTCCTCGTGCCGATGGTGATCCTCGCGGTCATCAGCTTCGAATACGGCCCGCTGAGCGGCCAC
>ERZ778021.1177-NODE-1177-length-33467-cov-5.991111_pt1 | contig 33467 bp, 29 predicted proteins | sample MGYA00375751_ERZ778021 | MGnify/ENA primary metagenome ERZ778021 (study PRJEB29350, sample SAMN05389814) | bioreactor metagenome | isolation source: Thiocyanate stock bioreactor | place: South Africa: University of Cape Town | collected 2013-08-29 ... | reverse complement strand
GTCTTGCCGGCCTTCAGCATGTAGCCGAAGCCGCGCTTGGTCTGGATGAGCGGCTCCGAGGAGTACGGGTCGATCTTGCGGCGCAGGTACGAGATGTAGCTTTCCACGATGCCGGCGTCGCCGTTGAAGTCGTACTCCCAGACGTGATCGAGGATCTGCGCCTTGCTGAGCACCCGGTTGGGGTTGAGCATGAGGTAGCGCAGGAGCTTGAACTCGGTGGGGGACAGGTCGATCGAGACGTCTCCCACCGTGACGTCGTGCGTGTCCTGGTCCATGGTCAGCTCGCCGGCGCGGATGGTCGACTCCTCGTTGGCCTGCATGGTGCGTCGGAGAATCGCCTGGAGTCGCGCGACGATCTCGTCGAGGGAGAAGGGCTTGGTGACGTAGTCGTCGCCACCGGCGTTCAGCCCTTCGATCTTGTCCTCGGTCTCGTCCTTCGCCGTGAGGAAGAGGATGGGGGCCGTGTACCCTGCGCCGCGGAGGCGCTTGGTGACGCTGAACCCGTTCATGTCGGGGAGCATCACGTCGAGGATGATGAGGTCTGGTTCCTCTTCGAGCACGGCCGAGATGGTCTGCGCGCCGTTCGCGACGGCGCGCACCTGGTAGCCGGCGAACCTGAGGCTCGTGACCAGCAGGTCTCGGATGTTCGGTTCGTCGTCCACGACGAGGATGCGCGGTGCGGTCATAGCCCCATCCTGGCATCGCAACCCTTCCCTTTGCTGGATATCGGAGAAGATGGATGGATGACGACGCCCGCGCCGCAGGTCCCCGTCCCCCCGTCGGCACCGCTGTTCGCTCCCGCGATGCCGCCCGTCCCGCCCACGATCGTCCGGACGGCCCGCGCCCTCCCGGTCGACGCCGTGATCGGTGGTCTCGCCTTCCACCGCCTGAACTTCGCGCGCCGTCGGTCGGGATGGTGGACCCCGCTGGTGACCGGCATCCTGGGCCTCGCGATCTACCTCGGGTTGCTGGTGGTCGTCATGGTCGTCATCGGCATCGCGCTCTTCCGCGACCCGGAGCGCCTGGACGACCTCGCACGCCTCGGTCAGTCGGGCGGCGTCGACATGGGCGACCCGCTCATGGTCGCGATCCTGCTCGGCACGATCGCCCTCATGCTTCCGGCCTACATCCTCGCGTCACTGATCGTGAACGGACGCCGGGTCGGGCTCGTCTCCTCGGCCGCGGGACGGCTGCGCTGGCGCTGGATGCTGCTGTGCGGTGCGCTCGCCGTCGGCGTGTCGGTCGTGCTGACCGCGGTGGGCTTTCTCCTTCCCGGCGCAATGGAGGAGCCCGGGATGCCCGTCTCGACCTCGACCTGGCCGATCACGCTCGTGGTCGTGCTGCTGCTCGTTCCCGTGCAGGCGGCGGCGGAGGAGTACATCTTCCGCGGTTACCTCATGCAGAGCATCGGACGCTGGCTGCGGCATCCGGCGTTCGCGATCCTCCTGCCGGTGCCGCTGTTCGTCCTCGGCCACGGCTACGACCTGCTCGGCCAGATCGGCGTCGGGCTGTTCGCCGTCGCTGCCGGCTGGCTCACGTGGCGCACCGGAGGACTGGAGGCGGCGATCGCCCTGCACGTCGTGAACAACCTCTCGGCGTTCCTGCTCTCGCTCGCCTCCGGCTCCAGCCCCACCAAGAGCACGACGGGACTGGTCAGCTTTCTGTGGTCGTTCCTGCTGATCGCCGGGTACGTCGCGCTCGTCGAGTGGATGCTGGCGCGTCGGCCGCTGCCGCGCACGCTCGTCCTGCCGCCACCGGCTCCGGTGTGGTGAGCTACGCGGCGGCGATGCCCTCGGCATCCAGGATCGTGTAGCTGTAGCCCTGCTCGGCGAGGAAGCGCTGCCGGTTCTGGGCGAAGTCCTGGTCGACGGTGTCGCGTGCGATGAGCGTGTAGAAGCTCGCCGTGTGCCCGTTCGACTTGGGACGAAGCAGCCGGCCGAGCCGCTGCGCCTCCTCCTGACGTGAGCCGAACGACCCCGACACCTGGATCGCGACCGAGGCGTCGGGCAGATCGATCGAGAAGTTCGCGACTTTCGAGACGACGAGGACAGGCAGGCGCGCCTCGCGGAAGGCGGCGAACAGCTCCTCGCGCTCGTCCACGGGCGTCGCTCCGGTGATCTTCGGTGCGTCCAGAGCCTCGGACAGCACGTCGATCTGATCGAGATACTGGCCGATGACGAGGATTTGCTCTCCCGCGTGACGGGCGACGAGATCCTTCACCACACCGATCTTCGCGTGAGCCGTGGCGGCGAGACGGTAGCGTTCGTCGTCGGCGGATGCCGCGTATTCCATGCGGTCGGAGGGCGGGAGGTCGACGCGCACCTCGTAGCAGACGGCCGGAGAGATGAAGCCCTGGGCCTCGATCTCCTTCCACGGGGCGTCGAAGCGCTTGGGGCCGATGAGGCTGAACACGTCCCCCTCGCGGCCGTCCTCCCGGACGAGCGTCGCGGTCAGTCCGAGGCGGCGACGTGCCTGCAGATCGGCGGTGAGCTTGAAAACCGGAGCGGGAAGCAGATGCACCTCGTCGTAGACGATGAGGCCCCAATCCAGCGCGTCCAGCAACGCCAGGTGCGCGTACTGGCCTTTCCGCTTGGCCGTGAGGATCTGATAGGTCGCGATGGTGACCGGCTTGATCTCCTTGGTCTGACCCGAGTACTCGCCGATCTCCTCCGGGGTCAGCGTGGTGCGCTTGAGCAGCTCGTCGCGCCACTGGCGCGCGCTGACGGTGTTGGTGACGAGGATGAGGGTCGTCGTCTTCGTCGCGGCCATCGCCGCAGCGCCCACGAGCGTTTTGCCGGCGCCGCAGGGGAGCACGACGACACCCGAGCCGCCCTCGCTGAAGATGTCGACGGCGTGGCGCTGGTACGGACGCAAGGTCCACCCGTCCTCGTGCAGGTCGATCTCGTGCGGGGTGCCGGGGGTGTAGCCGGCGTGATCCTCCGCCGGCCACCCGATCTTCAGCAGCTCCTGCTTGATGTGACCGCGCGCCCAGGCGTCGATCACGTAGGTGTCGGGGGAGGGGTGGCCGATCAGCAGCGGCTGAATGCGCTTGTTCTTGGCCATCTCGGCGAGAACGGCGGGATCGGAGCCCCGCAGCACGAGCGCGCCCTCGGCATCCCGCTCGATGACCAGACGCCCGTAGCGGTTGACGGTCTCGCGGATGTCGATCGACACCGAGGCGGGCACCGGGAAGCGGGACCAGCGGTCGAGCGTGGCGAGCATGTCGTCGGCGCTGTGGCCGGCGGCGCGTGCGTTCCAGAGCCCCAGCCGGGTGACCCGGTAGGTGTGGATGTGCTCGGGTGCGCGCTCGAGCTCGGCGAAGATCGCGAGCTCGTGCCGCGCTGTCTCCGCCTGGGGGTGAGCGACTTCGAGCAGCACGGTGCGGTCGCTTTGCACGATGAGGGGGCCGTCAGCCATAGCGTCCCAGTCTACCGACCTCGCAGCGGCGGGGGCTCGCGTCGCCAGCCGTGCGTGCGCGGGGGCCCGGTCAGAGGGGGCGGATGCCGCTGATGCTGGATACCGGCAGGGTGCGCTCCACATCGACCGCCCGGTCGAGTCCCCGCAGGCGTCCGCCGCCGAGGCCGGTCGCCTCGATCGTGAACTCGCGCTCGGTGCCGTCGGGCATGCGGACGGCGACGACGATGGTGGCGCGCGCCTTGACCGCGTGATCCAGTTCGCGGCCGAGCCAGGCCGCGTCGGCATCGTCAGCGGGCGCGGCGCGCAGCCGTGCGAGGAGCGCGGCATACGTGTCGCGCGCGGGCGCGGGCTGCGACGGCGACGGTGCCAGGCGGTGGCGGTCGAGTCGTCGGCGCTCGCCGTCGGCATCCACCGCGACGACCGGATATCGGGCGTCGGCGATCATCCAGAACGCCGTGTCGGCCCCGCTGCGGGTCACGAGGCCGTCGCCGTCCGGCACGAGCCCGAGGGGACGAAGAGCCTGATCGACGGCGAGGGTGCGCAGCAGCGCCTCGTCGTCGCTCCAGACCCGGGTGCGGCCCTCGTCGTCGGGACCGACGCGGACCATGCCGTGCGTGCGAGAGGTGCGTTCGATCTCGTACGCCAGCGGCTGGGGCAGGCCGGTGAGCGAAAGCTCGGTGAGAAAGGCGCGCAGCGACTCGGCGCTCTCGCCCGCCGTGAGGGCGTCGGCGATGCTCTCGGTCGTGAAGCGGTAGCTCGACGCCTGCGCGCGCGACTCCCGCCGCGCCATCGACCGCAGCCGCATGTCGAGGTGCGGCGACAGCGGCCCGGGCGCGATGGCGGTCAGATCGTTCTGCAGGTACACCCGGTCGACCTCGCTGGGCAGCAGCCGCGCGAGGGTGTCGAGGGCGGCGGCCGGGAACGGCGATCCCGCGCCGTCGAGGAATGCACCCCGCGCCCACGAGGTGGGGCGCCCAGCGTCGTCGAGGACGCCCCAGCGTCGCAGGAGCCCACGAAGATCCGCCGCTGTCTCTGGCCAGAGCACGTCCCACGGGTAGGCCTGCGCCCACGCGGCGGGCGCGATCCAGCCGCCGGTCGGTCGCCGCAGTCCGCGCGGCAGCCCTTCGAGGAACGCGGTGGCGACGGCGCTCCACCGTGCGATCGTGTCGGAGTGCAGCCACTGAACACCCGCGGGCGTCACGAGCCAGCTCTTGTCCTGACCCGACAGCAGACCCGTCCGCTCGGCGATCTTGACGAGGTCATCGGCGGTGGCGCCGTCGTCGACGATCCCGTCCTCCATCAGTCGGCGGCGGTCGGCGGCCCCGAGCGCTCCGGAACCGATGCGGCCGAACGGGTGCGTGAGCGCAGCATGCAGGATGTCGCCGAGTGAGCCGAGCGAGGAGAGCGCCCGCTCGGCGGCAGCGGCGTCGTCCGGCCGTGCCGCGGCATCCGGGTCCTCGGCTTCGTCGACGTCGGCCGCGGGCGTCGATGCCGCGGTGAGGGCCGTCAGTGCGGACGACACCGCCTCGTACATCGTTCCCTGCTCGTCGACGAGCGCCAGCTGCTGCAGCCGCGAGCGGGCAGCGTCGTCCGTGTCGAGGGCGGCGTCGGCGAGGGCGGAGATCTCGCCCGAGGTCAGGCCCCGCAGGGCGCGCTCGATCGACGAGGGCTCCAGAAGCGCCTCGGCCGCGTCGAAGGCGTCGTTCCATACGACGGTCGGCGACACCTGTCGCGCCGCGAACAGGGCCGTCAGGGCGTCGTCGCTGCGCTGCACGAGATGCTGTGCGAGAGCGCGCGCGTCCGACCCGGTCACGTCAGCGGCCCTTGCCGACCCGGGCCTTCCGCACGAAGGTCATGATGAGCACTGCCATGAGCAGGATGAACGCGACGATCGGCGCGATATAGACGAGCGTGCCGACAAGCGGCCACATGCCCTGCCCGAAGTCGTCGTGCTTCATGCCGGCGGCGGAGCCGATCATGATCGCGACGAAGCAGATCACCGACAGCAGCAGCAGGCCCAGGGACATGAACGCGAGGACGCGGTCGATGCGGCGGACGGGCAGATCGTCGGCCGAGCCCGGTGTGCGTGAGGACGAAGATGGCATCGGGATCACCCTACTGCGTCCCCGCCTCCGGCGTGACGGTGCCGTAGGCTGGAAGAGGGCACGATGCCCACCACGTGCCCTCACGGCACATGTCACCATGTCACCGCGCCCGTAGGGCGCCGACGAGCGAGGTTTGTGCGATGCCCACCGGCAAGGTCAGGTTCTACGACGACGAGAAGGGGTTCGGCTTCATCACCACCGATGACGGCCAGGACGTCTTCCTGCACGCCACGGCCCTCCCCGCGGGCACGGAGGGACTGAAGGCCGGGACGCGCCTCGACTTCGGCGTGGCCGACGGCAAGCGCGGGCTGCAGGCGCTGGCGGTGCGGGTGCTCGACGCTCCCGTCAGCCTCGCCAAGCGCAACCGCATGAAGCCCGACGACATGGCCGTCGTGGTCGAAGACCTCGTCAAGCTGCTCGACAAGGTGGGCGGCGACTTGCGCCACGGTCATTACCCGAACGCGGGACAGGGCAAGAAGGTCGCCGCGATCCTGCGTAAGGTCGCCGATGAACTCGACGCCTGAGTCGGTCGACTCCGGCGCGGATGCCGAGGGCGAGGCGCCGGCGCTCGTCGCCGACGACCGCCTGCTCGCGGCCCACGACCTGGCACTGTCCGCGCTGCGCGAGATCACGCCGGCGGCGACGATCGGCGACCCCGCCGGATACACGCTCGAGGCCGACGGCGTCGTGTCGTTGCGCTTCGCCACGACGATGGAGGGCTATCCCGGCTGGTTCTGGACGGTGAGTCTCGCTGTCGTCGACGACGCCGAGCCGACCGTGCTCGAGGCCGAGCTCCTTCCGGGCGAGGGTGCGCTCCTGGCTCCGGAGTGGGTGCCGTGGGCGGTGCGTCTGGCCGAGTACCAGGCCGCGCAGGCGGCGCTCGCCGCCGAGCGCGGCGTCGAGGCCGAGGACGCTGCCGACGCCGATGACGAGTCGGACGATGATCTCGACGACGACGACCTCGACGACGTGGACGATCTGGATGCCGCCGACTTCGACGACGACGGCTCGCCGATTCTGCACGCCGGCGACGTCGACGGCGTCGACATCGACGTGCTGGACGACGACACCGAGGACGACGACGCCGACGACGAGGACGACGATACCGACGAGGATTAGCGGCGTTTCGACTCGCGCCGGCGGCGCGCGCTCAACGACCGGGTGTCAGAACGCGACGGTGAACCGCGCGGACTGCAAGACCTCCTCGCGCGACGCCGCGATCCTCGCCGTCATGGACGGCTTGCAGGTGCAGTGGCTGCTCGAGCCCGATGCGCTCGATCTCGGGACGGCCTCCGAGTTCGCGATCGAGGCCATCGTCTCGGCCGTCCTCGATCCGCGACCGTCGCCGCTGGCCTGAGCCGGCGGCGCGGCCCTGCGGGCCTCAGGCCTGCATGTGCTCGATGGTGTAGTCGATCGCCTTGATGAGCTGGCGGACGTCGTCCGGCTCGATCGAGACGAACGTCGCGATGCGCAGCTGGTTGCGGCCGAGCTTGCGGTACGGCTCGGTGTCGACGATGCCGTTGGCGCGCAGGCTCGCCGCGACGGCCGCGGCATCCACCGTCTCGTCGAAGTCGACGGTGACCACGACGGGGGAGCGGTCGGCGGGATCGGCGACGAACGGGGTGGCCACCGCGGAGCCTTCGGCCCACTGATACAGGGCCTGCGACGACTCCGCCGTGCGGCCCGCCGCCCAGCCGAGGCCACCGTTGCCGTTGATCCACTCGAGCTGCTTGTCGAGCAGCACGAGAGTGGCGACCGCCGGGGTGTTCAGCGTCTGGTTGAGTCGCGAGTTGTCGAGAGCGTTCTTCAGGCTGAGGAACTCGGGGATGTAGCGACCGGATGCCGCGACGCGCTCGATGCGCTCGATCGCGGCGGGGGAGACCGCCGCGAACCACAGTCCGCCGTCGGAGCCGAGGTTCTTCTGCGGGGCGAAGTAGTAGACATCGGTCTGCGAGACGGCGACGTTGATGCCGCCGGCCGCGCTCGTCGCATCGATCACCGTGAGGGCACCCTCGTCACCGGAGACACGGGAGATGGGTGCCGCGACGCCGGTGGAGGTCTCGTTGTGCGGCCAGGCGTACACGTCGATGCCCTCGACCGCCTCGGCGACCGTGCGCGTTCCGGCATCCGCCTTGCGCACGTCGGGCGCGTCGAGCCACGGCGCGGCGGCAGCAGCCGCGAACTTGCCGCCGAACTCGCCGAAGACGAGGTTCTGCGCTCGACGTTCGATGAGACCGAACGCGGCCGCGTCCCAGAATGCCGTCGAGCCGCCGTTGCCGAGGATGATCTCGTAGCCGTCGGGAAGACGCAGCAGGTCGCTGAGGCCCATCCGCACCTGGCCGACGAGGTTCTTGATCGGAGCCTGTCGGTGCGAGGTTCCCATCAGCACCGCACCGGGGCCCGCCAGGGCAGCGAGCTGCTCCGGCCGGATCTTGGACGGGCCGCAACCGAAGCGACCGTCGGCGGGCAGGATCTCGCGGGGCAGCGTGACGTGGGCCATGCTCCCGATTCTAGGGTCAGCGCCGCCGGCGCCCCGCCGCGTCGCCGTAAGAAACGGATAGGCTGAGAACACACCCACGAACGTGCACGAGGCCTGCCCATGACGGATCTGATCGACACCACCGAGATGTACCTGCGTACCATCCTCGAGCTCGAGGAGGAAGGCATCGTCCCCCTGCGTGCGCGCATCTCGGAGCGTCTCGGCCACTCCGGTCCGACGGTGTCGCAGACGATCGGGCGCATGGAGCGCGACGGTCTGGTCGTGGTCTCCGACGACCGCTCGCTGGAGCTCACGACGCCCGGGCGGCAGAAGGCCGTCGACGTCATGCGCAAGCACCGCCTCGCGGAGCGACTGCTCAGTGACGTGATCGGTCTCGACTGGGCGTACGTGCACGACGAGGCCTGCCGCTGGGAGCACGTGATGAGCGAGCTCGTCGAGCGTCGCCTGATCGAGCTGCTGGGCCATCCCACCGAGTCGCCCTACGGCAACCCGATCCCGGGCCTCGACCAGCTGGGCGACGTGCCGGCCCGCACCTTCGATGACGGCGTGGTGGGTCTCGTGCGCCTGCTGAATGAGACCGGCGGCCCGGTGCACGGCACCGTTCGGCGCCTCGCTGAGCCGGTGCAGGTCGACCCCGAACTCCTCGAGCAGCTGCGCGACGCCGGCGTCATGCCGGGAGGCGTCGGCGACTTCCGGTTCAGTGAGGGCTACGTCCTCGTGCAGATGGCGGACAAGGCGGATGGGCTGGAGCTGCCGGTCGAGGTCGCCTCGCACATCTTCCTCGTCGATGCCGTGCCCCACGCCTGAGCGTCACCCGGGAAGCGCCTGGGCATGAACACCTGTGCGTGACTTATTCGTTACCTTCCGGTAGCCTCGAAAAGTCCACGTGGCGAGAAGCCCGCCACGGACCTCCGCACGAGTTGCCTCATCGGTTCGTCGTTCGCGCGGTGACACCCGTACATCTGTGCCCTGACACCGAGTGCCGACGAACCAGCATCCCGTCCCGGACGGGGTCGCAGAGGCGCCGGAGGACAATTGGCTGAACAGTACGACCCGTCGCGGGAGATGCCCGAATCCGAAGCGACGACACCGACCCGGCGTAGCCGCGCGCAGCGCGGCGCGTTGACCCGCTCCACAGGCTCCGCCCCCGCTGTGCGAGGAACGGCTGTCTCGACGGCCGCCGCGACGCGCCGCTCACGCCGCACAGGCCATCCGGTCCGCAGCCTCATCACGGTCGCCGCCGTCGGCGGTCTGATCGCCACCGTCGCGATCGCGCCGGCCTTCGCCGCCTCGACCTCGAGCCCCGCCGAAGCGGTCACGCTGCAGCAGGTGGCCGCGGAGAACGCGCAGTCGCTCGTGATCGCGTCCGAAGCGACGCCGGCGGCCCTGGCCCGCGACAGCTATTCGGCGACGACGCCCGAAGAGATCCAGACCAAGAAGAACGAGGATGCCGCCAAAGCCGCGGCAGCTGCCCGCATCGCGGCGGCATCCACCGCGTCCGCCGATGCTTCGGTCTACTCCGGCTCGCTCGCCGAGACGATCGCTCCGGCCGGCTCGGTCGTGCGTCCCCTTCCTTTCTTCAACCACTTCGGTGAGCCGTACCCGGGCCACAAGGGCACCGACTACATGGTCGACCGCTACACCCCGATCTACGCGATCGCCGACGGCGTCGTGGTCGAGTCGAGCGAGGACGGTCCCGGATGGGGCGTCTACGTCAAGATCGCCCACAACATCGGCGGCAACACGGTGACCTCGCTGTACGCGCACATGTCGTACGGCACCCGTCGCGTGGTCGTCGGCGACACCGTGCGCGCCGGACAGATCATCGGTCAGGTCGGTGACACGGGCCGCGCGTTCGGCACCCACCTGCACCTCGAGATCTACGTCAACGGGTCGTGGACCAACGCCGAGGACTTCCTCGTCGCGAACGTCCGCTGACGCTGTCTGCGTCGACACGCGGCATTCGTTCACCTCTGATTCGCCCCGGCGGGCTCTGCGTGCATTAGCCTGATCCCGACGCTCGCACAGCCGAGGGGGAGCCGCATGGACACAGGATCTCGCATTCGAACCGTGAATGCGGTGGGCCGCTATGTCCTTCGGCATCGTGTGCACGACTGCCGCGACATTCGTCGTGGGTTCAAGGCGCTGTCTTCATGACAGCGCCTTTTTTCGTGCCTGCGCCGCCGTGCCTGCGCCGCGTCGACAACGGAGAGCCGTCGAAGCCATCGACGGCCGTTCGAGAGGAACGCGCATGCGCACACTGGTGCTGAACGCCGGATACGAACCCCTGGCCGTCGTCTCGTTCAAGAGAGCCCTTGTGCTCGTCATGAACGAGAAGGCGACCGTCATCGAACGCATGGACGGCAACCCCGTCTGGGGGATCCGGGGATCCTGCGACCGTCCGGCCGTCATCGTCCTCACGCGCTACGTGCGCGTGCCGGGGGCTCGGCGGGTGCCGGTCACGCGTCGCGGCGTGCTTCGCCGTGACGCCCACCGGTGCGCCTACTGCGGCAAGGGCGCCACCACGATCGACCACGTCCTGCCGCGTTCACGTGGCGGCGCCGACTCGTGGGAGAACCTGGTGGCCGCGTGTCTGCGCTGCAACAACATGAAGGGCGATCGGACCCCGCAGGAGATGGGGTGGGAGCTGCGGTGGGCACCGCAGCCGCCGCGCGGACCGCAGTGGACGGTGCGCGGCACCGAACGCTCTGAGCCGGCGTGGGAGCCGTACCTGTCGCTCGCCGCGTGACAGGCGTGCCCGCCCGCCACGCGGCGGCGGTCAGCCGGGCAGCGTCGTGAGGGTCCAGCCTGCAGCCTCGCGCGTGTAGGCGATGCGGCGGCTCGCGGCGAGCGGGTTGGAGACCCAGAACACCAGGCGGTGCGGGGTGACCGCGAATCCGGCCCACGCCTCGGGCGGCGTGAAGGAGGGGTCGTCGGGACCGCCGTGAGCCCGCAGGAACTCATCCCAGCGGGCGCGCCGTTCGGCCAGCGGCAGCTGCGCGAACGCGTCGGTGTTCTGCCAGGCGAGCTGCTGGAGGTAGGCAGAGCGCCGGCGGTAGGCCTCGTCGGACTCGGCGCGCGACGAGCGCGCCGCCGTACCCTGCACGACCAGCTGGCGTGTGAACGCGGGCCACAGGATCGTCAGCGCGACGCCGGGCTGGGCGGCGAGTTCGGCGGCCTTACGGCTGAGAGCGTCGGTGTGGAAGAAGAACCGTTCGCCGTCGAAGTCGCTCAGCATGGTCGTGCGGGCATCGGGCAGCCCGTCGAGGCCGATCGTCGACACGGTCATCAGCAGACGGTCCTCGCCGGGACCGGGAAGCCAGGCCCCGGCGAGGGCCAGGGGATCGTCGACGGGGGTGTCGGACTGCACCGGGTCGCTGTCGTGATCGATCACGACGGGCGCGGGCGGGATGCCGGGAGTGTATGACGCCGTCACCCGAACACGAACCCGTCGATCTCGGCGAGCGCCTCGCACACGAAGTCGACGCCGCGCTCGTAGAGCTCCTTGCCGTGCGCGGCGTTCGCGCCGGTCGCGTCGCCGATAACGCCTTCCGGGCCGAAGTCGTCGCTCGTCCAGCCGAACATCACCGGCTTGCGGTTGAAGCCGATGTGGGTGAGGCCGGCGATGTGCTCGGGGATGTTGCGCGCCGGCATCTCGGGGGCCACGAGGTGCGGCGCCAGGTGCATGACCAGGGAGGTCTCCGAGAAGCCGCCGTGGATGCCCTGGCCCTTCTCGTCGGGGCGTCCGTCCAGGCCGTCGCCGGCCCCGGCGGCGGTCGCGGGCATCGAGAACGTGCGCAGGCCGAAGCGGCGGCGCAGCTCGCGGTTCGCCCATCCGAGCAGCATGACGTTGCCGCCGTGACCGTTGACGAACACGACGGTCTTGGCGGGGGTCATCGCGATGGATCGACCGATGTCCACCAGCGTGTCCAGCACCGTGGTGCCCTCGAGCCAGACGGTCCCGGGCGCCCAGTGGTGCTCGTCGGACTTCGCGTAGCTGATCGTCGGCAGCACCCATGCGTCGATCCCGTCGGCGGCAACGCGTTCGACCGCCGCGGTGGCGATCGTCTCGGCGACCAGGGCGTCGGTGCGCAGCGGCAGATGGGGCCCGTGGTGCTCGATCGCACCGATGGGCACGACAGCGATCGAACGCTCCGTGAGTGCAGCCGTGAGCGCCGGACCGGACAGATCGGCCCAGTGGCGGGAGGTCGGGGTGAACGGGGGCGTGAACGCGGCGGTCATCGGATCGATCCCTTCACCGGACCGGTGTAGTCCGGGTTGAGCTTGCCGGGGTTCAGCAGGCCCCGGGGGTCGGTGGTGCGGGCGAGGGCGACCGTCTCGGGCAGGCGGAAGTCCACGTTCCACTGGTGCGGGCTGTGCACGCCGACGCCGAGGGCGGTGAGCGCTGCGATGCCGTCGACGACCTGCTCCGGGCTCTCGTACACGCCGGCGAGCATGCCGATCGGACGCAGCGCGGTCGCTTCGATGTGCAGGTGCGCACCGGGATAGACGGCCATGACCTCATCGTGGCGATCGATGAGCGCGTCGCCGCCCACCTCGACGTGGAAGTAGACGCCCGGTTCGGACTTCTGCAGCCACTCGATCGGATGGTTGTAGCTGAGCACCGAGATCGCGGCCGACACCTGGGGGCCCTCGCGCACGTCTTCGATGCGTCCGCCGGCGCCGGTGATGATCATCGACGCCTCTTCGACGAGGCTCGCATCGATGATCGTCCGCAGCGAGCTGCGGCCCTCGGGGAAGGCCGGGTCGGGCGGCAGCTGGGCGCTCACGTGCGGGTCATCGGCGGAGACGAGGCGCGGCGTCGGGGTGAGCGCCGCGAGGCGCTGCAGCACCGACATCGAGCCGGTGAAGTCGTCGAAGGACGCGTAGAGCCCGCGCCAGTCGTTCATCGGCTCCAGCCGCACCGTGGCGCGCGCGATGATGCCGGCCGTGCCGTAGTTGTGGACGTACCCGAGCGCCTCATCGCCCTCCACCCGGACGAGCTCGCCCTCGGATGCCGGGGTCACGACGTCCAGCGCGAGGACGAAACCCTCGTGGTTGGCGCCATGCGCGATCGAGCCGGTGCCGCCGGATCCGCCGGAGAGGAACCCGCCGAGGGTCGAATGGACGGTGGAGGGGTACATCCACAGCTGCTGGCCGTGCTGGCGAGCGGCGAGCTCGAGGGTCGCCATCGGTGCTCCCGCCTCCGCGGTGATCCAGCCGTCGCCCACCTCGACGACGGCCCGTGCGCGCGAGGTGTCCAGGACGAGTCCGCCCGGCATGGGGATCGCCTGACCGTAGTTGCCCGTGCCCTTGCCGCGCGGGGTCACCGGCGCGCCGTGGGCGACGGCGATGCGGACGGTCTCGGCGATCTGAGCGGCATCGGCGGGAAACGCGACCAGGTCGGCCACCCCGAGCGGCAGCTGCTCGGCGATGATCGGCGACATGCGCGCGCCGTCGACCGACGCCTTCTCGCGCTGACGCGGGTCGCTGGAGACGCCGCGGGGCCCGAGCGCGGTGGCCAGCTCCGCTTCGAGGGCGGCGTAGTCGGGGGCGGAAGCGGCGCCGGTCGCCGCGGGATCGAGGACGTCGGTAGGGGTCGCGCCGGTCATCTCGGTTTCCTTTCGTGTGTCATAGTCTTCAGTCATGTCGGATGCCGTCTCCTCGCGCCGTGGCGCCAAGGGCGACGACGGGCCCGCGTCCGCGTCGCGTGCGCTGGGCGCTCGGATCCGGGCGCTGCGCCAGAGCCGCGGGATGACGCTCACCCAGGTCGCGGTGCAGGCGGAGCTGTCGCACTCGTTCCTGAGCCAGGTCGAGCGCGGGCTGGAACGGATGAGCATGACGTCGCTGTTCCGCGTCGCGCAGGCGTTGGGCACGACCCAGCAGGCGCTGCTGACCGACGACGCCGACGCGGCGCCGCGAGGGGCGGGCAGCTTCCACGTCTTCCGGGCGAGCGAAGCGACGCCGCTGGATGCCGGGGGCAGCCCGATGCGGGTCCTCGCCCGCGACCATCCGCGCTTCGTGCCGATGGTGATGTCGGGAACCTTCACCGATGATCTGTGGTGGGTGCACGACGAGGAGGAGTTCGTCTACGTGCTCCAGGGCCGCCTCGTGGTGGTGCTGGACACCGACGAGTTCGCCCTCGAAGCCGGGGACGCGGTGTATTACCAGGGCGGCATACGTCACCGGTGGCGCACCGAACCGGGCGAGAGCGTGCAGGTCCTCACCGTGAAGGAAGGCAGCGCCGGCGCGCACTGACCGGCCGATCACGATCCGCCTCCGAGTTCCCGTGCGACCGTGGCGAGGTCGGCGGCGTACGCGGCCTCGCCTCCGGGGCGGGCTCCGCCGGCGATGACCACACCGCCGACGGCGCCCGTGGCGAGCAGCGCGCGCCCGTACGCAACAGCCAGACGAATGCCCTCCGCGCGCACGTCCCGCGCGGCGAAGAGGCGGTCGATGAAGCCGGAGGGCAGCTTCGCGGCGTGGAAGGACGCGAGCAGCTCTGCGCCCTCACGGTCGACGACGAGGGGCACGCCCGCGAGCACGGGCACGTCCGCGCCGGCCGCACGGCACAGCGCGACGAAGGCGGCGACCTCCTCGGCATCCCCGGCGTACTGCGTGAGACACATCCGTCCCCCGGCGCGCTGCTTCTCGGCGACGCGTGCGCCGCGTTCGGCGACGGGCGGGGCGGCGGGCGACTCGGCGAACGAGGGGAGAAGCCCGAGGGAGGCGGCCCGAGGCAGCGTCGTGGTGGATTCGAGGTCGAAGACGGGGCGGGCATCGGGCCGGTCGCCTGTCTGCGTGTGGTCGCCCGTGACGCAGTGCACCCCGGCGACGCCCAGCGCGCGTAGCGACAGCAGTTCGCGCTCCAGGGCGGTGCGGTTGCGGTCGCGGGCGTTGAATCCCATCCACACCCGCAGTCCGGTCGCGCCGATCAGCGCCGCACGGTACGACGGGGGGAACTGCACGCGGGAGCGTCCGGCGTCGCCGGAGAGGACGGCGTCGACGCTGCCGGCGAGCGCCTCGGCGGTCGGTCTCACGGCATCGGCGCGCAGGGCACGCACCGGAAAGCCGGTGAACACGAGCGGCCGGCGCGCGGCGATCTCGACCAGCTCGCGCCCGGCGGGCGTCGCCGGCCTGGAGGGGTGCTCGGAGACGGCGTCCGAAGGTGTCTCCTCGGTGGCCGGGCTCGTCCAGCGCACCGGGAGGTCGCGGGTCAGGAACACGCACGGGGTCGGGTGCACCTCGCACGTCCCGTCGGCGTTGACGCCGCCGCAGGGGCCGTAGGCCATCGACTTCGGGCACCCGGCGATGCGGCTGGCCGCTGCCGCGGGGGTCGCCGTCGCGACGCTCATGCGGTGCCCGCCGTCTCGGTGGCGATCGCGTCGGTGGCGATCGCGGTCCGCAGTCGCGCGGCCGCCGATGCCAACGCGTCGACCGCAGTGAGTTCTGCGGCATCCGCCGCCCCCGCGGTCGGAGCGGAGGCGGCAGCGGCGATCGCCGACAGGTGGATGCCGACGACGCCGGGGATCGCGAGCGCGCGGCGCGCCCAGGCGACCGCCGCGGCGATACCGGCGTCCACCGGGTCGTCGGCGCCGGCCACCGCCGTGACGAGCTCGTCCGGCAGGCCGACCCCGGGAAGCGCGGCCAGTCGTCGGGCCGTCGCGACGGACGTGAGCACCGGCACCGACACGAGTACCGGCACGGGGGCCGCCGTGGTCGCGAGGGCGGCGGTGAAGCGGCGGATCTCGGCGAGGTCGCCGCAGAGGTTCAGGATGCCGAGTTCCGCCCCGGCCTGCGCTTTGCGGGCGAGACGGACGGGCCGGTAGTCGACGGGCGGTGCGGAGGGCTGTTCGGCGACCGCGACGAAGAGCCCGGCCCGGCGGGCGAGAGCCGTCAGACGTGTCGCGTCGAGATCGAAGACCGGCTGCGCCTGCGGCAGGGCGGTGGAGGCCGGGTGGTCACCGGTCACGGCGAGCACGCCGGACACGCCCAGGTCGGCGAGGGCGGCGAGTTCTCCTTCGAGTGCGACCCGGTTGCGGTCGCGACAGGTGAGGCCGGCCACCACGCGCGATCCGGCGGCGGCGAGCAGGAGGGCCTTGTGGGTCAGGCTGAGCGCATCGCGTAGCCCCGGCGGCTCGCCGGCGATCACGGCGGTCAGCTCTCGCAGTCGCACGCCCGCCTCAGTGATGACGGCCGGGTCGGTGGAGCGCACCGGGAGGTCGGCCGTGATGACCGCATCGGCGTCGACGAGGGCCGCGAACGCCGTCGATGCTTCTCCCCGCGGGGAGACCGGCAGCGCGTCGCCGCTCGCGCGGGCCGCGTTCGGAGCATCCACTTCGGCGGCGGAGAACTCCAGATCGTGCAGTACCGCGGGGTCGTCGACGAATGAGCATCGGATGCCGGGCACTTCGCAGCCGCCGTCGATCGCGACACCGCCGCAGGGCCCGTGGACCATGCGCTTCGGGCAGCGCCGTGTTGCTTCGCGCAGGCGCAGGGGAGCGGTCACGGGTGCTCCTCTCGCGTTCGCGGATCGGTCCGGCGATGTTGGTGTCGCCAACAATGCCACTGTAGGAGCGCGCCGTTTCGCCGGTGTTACGGTCACGTGTGCGTCGATGTCGCCGCGGAATCACGCGGCGCGCGGGGCTCTAGAGTGAGGCCCATGCCGACGTCCGCGCTCGCCGCCTCCCGCATCGACGACTGGCTGCAGCAGTTGTCTGCGCCCGTCCCCGATCCCGGCGGCGGTGCCGCCGCGGGGATCGTGATCGCCACCGGTGCCGCGCTGGTCGCGATGGCCGCCGGCTACGCGCCGGCCGAGGCTGCGGCGGAGATCGCGGCCGCGGCGACCCGGGTGCGCGGCGATGCGCTCACCGCCGCGGAGCACGACGGGCGGATGTCGGGCCGGCTCGTCGCGGCCTTCCGACGCTCCATCGACGACCCCGAGCGCGGCGAGGCGCTGCGCACCGCCACCGTCGCTGCCGCGGACGCCGGCGCCGACCTGGTCGCACTCGCGGCATCCCTCGAGGGGCCCCTCCTCTGGCTGGAACGCTTCGGCGAGGATCGCCTGGCCCCCGATGTCGCCGTCGCCGCGCGGATGCTCGCCTGCGGCATCCGCTCGACTGCCGTGAACATCCGGGGAAACACGACCAGCGCCGCCGCCGCGGGAGTCGACGCCGTGACCCTCGAGCGCCTGCGTGATGCGTGGGATCAGGCGACGCACGCCGCCGGCGGCCTGGACGCGGTGGCAGAACGCGTGACCGCGGCGCTCTGAGAACACGGCGATGCCCTGACCCCCGCGGGGGAGTCAGGGCATCGCCGGTGAGGACGGTCAGTTCATCTTGATCGACGTGTCGATGAACTGGTTCGTGTAGAGCGCGGACGGATCGATCGCCGACGCGGCGGCCTGCGAGATGCTGCCGGCCGTGACGAGGAAGGGCGTGAAGTCCTTCACGATCGACGCCATGCGGGCGGGGTCGAACTGCCCGAACACGCCCGATGCCTTGTCGTTGGCGACGAGGCCCAGCTTCTTCTGCTGCTCGACGGAGAACTGCGCGACGCCCTCGGAGTAGGTCCAACCCGTGTCGTACTTCTCGACGAGGTCCAGGATCACGGCGTTGCCGTGCTCGGGGGAGTTGAGGAAGTCGATCTGCGACTGCTGCATGATCGGGACGAGCTTCTTCAGGCAGTCGGCCTTGTCGGTGACGTCGGCCTTTCGCACCGCGAGCGGCTCGGGGTAGATGTTGTAGCCCAGCTCGGACAGCAGCTGGTAGCCGACGTCCTTGCCCCACTGCGAGATCTCGTTCTTGTAGATGTAGGGCTCAGCGGTCGCGAAGCCCTGCTGCAGGATCTTCGGGTCGGAGACGAAGCGCTGCGGGGTGCCCTCGTAGCTCGTGTCGATCTGCGACGTCGTGATGATGCCCTGCGAGAGCAGGAGGTTCGGGATCACGTCGCCGGAGGTGACGATCGGGTCGCCGGCCGAGGCGGCCTCCTTGATCGTCGTGGCGCCGTTGTGGCTGGCCGGGTCCCACATGAGGATCTGCGGGCTGAAGGTCAGCTGCGAGGTCACGGCCACGGTGGGCTGGTCGGCGTTCGCGACGATCGCCGCGTCGGTGTTGACGGCGCCGATGAGGATGTCGGTGTCGAGGTACATGAGCGCCGGGACGGGCTGGAAATTGACCGCGGGGCCGCCGGAGCGCACCTCGATCTTGACGCCGGTGTCGGTGCCGTTGACGACGAGCGGGCCGGTGACCGTCTTCTTCTCGGTGTCGACGGTGTAGCCGTCGCCGACGAGGTTGTACATGGCGCCGTGCTCGGACTCGGGCTGCCAGTCCTGCTGCATGACGACGGTCGCCGGGCAGACGCTCGCGAGGTCGAGCGGGCCGCCCTTCTCGGCGACGTTCGCCGCCGAGGTGGTCGCCGGAGCCGCGGCGTCGGTGCTGGAACATCCCGCGACGGCGGCGACGGTGGCGGCGAGCGCTCCGATCGCGACGGTGCGTGCGATCACGCGGCGGGAGAGAAAGGCGGGCTGTGACACGGTGTCCTCCTGGAAGGCTTCGGGTGCGGTGTGGACAGACGGGTGGTGCGTGTTCGTGGTGCAGGGAGGGAAAGAAGAGGTGGTTCAGCGGGTGGCGACGCCGAACAGTCGACCGACGACGACGCGGTCCAGCGCGGCGAAGATCGAGAAGACGATCACGCCGAACAGTGCCGTGAAGATGATCGCGAGGAACAGCGGCTCCATGTTCAGACGCAGCGTGTAGGTGCGCAGCAGTCCGCCGATGCCCTGGCTGCCCTGCTGGAAGAAGAAGTCGCCGACGATCGCGCCGATGACGGCGAGGCCGGCCGACTGCCGCAGGCCCGTGAAGATCGACGGGATGGCGGCGGGCAGCATGAGCTTCGTCATCCGCTGCCACTTGGTGGCCTTCTGCAGCGTGAACAGGTCGTGGGCGGCGGGCGTGGCCGACTGCAGGCCGAACAACGTGTTGGAGATCATCGGGAACACCGCGATGATGACGCAGACCACGATGCGGGCGGGCAGTCCATAGCCCATCCAGATGCCGATCAGCGGGGTGAGGGCGAGGATCGGGATCGTCTGCAGGATGACGGCGTACGGGTAGAGGATCTTCTCGGCGAGGGTCCACTGCGACATGACGATCGCCCACCCCATGCCGATCGCGACGGCGATCGCGAGGCCGATGAGGGCGACGGTGATGGTCTGACCCAGTGCGGCGATCATCGGGCCGATCACCTTGTCGTTGCCGATCGTCTCGGCCAGCACCTGGTGGGGAGGCGGCAGCAGGAAGCGACGGCTCTCGCTGAGCAGCAGGTACGACACGGCGTACCAGATCGCGATGATGCCGATCAGGGCCGCGACGATCGGGAACGCACGCGACCAGGTGCGGCGGGCGACGCTCGCCGCACCGCTCGGGCGGGCCGGACGGGCGGCCATGGTCGCGGTCGCCGTCTCGGCGGATGCCGCGGCATCCCCGACGGACGCGGAGGATGCCGACTCGGCGAGCGATGCCGGGGCCTTCAGGGCGAGGTTCTGGCTCACGAGTGCGCCTCCAAAGCGTGCGAGAGGTGTCCGACGATGCGCCCGAACTCGGGTTCGTAGCGCAGCTCGGGGGATCGGGGATAGGACCAGGGCAGCTCGATGTCGTCGACGATGCGGCCGGGCCGTCCGCTCATCACGAGCACGCGGCTCGACAGGTAGACGGCTTCGGAGATCGAGTGCGTGATGAACATCGCGGCGAAGCCCTTGAGCTGGAACAGGCGCTGCAGTTCGGTCTGCATCTTCAGGCGGGTGATCTCGTCGAGGGCGCCGAACGGCTCGTCGAAGAGGGCCAGCTGCGGCTCGGCGACCAGCGCGCGGGCGATCGAGACGCGCATGCGCATGCCGCCGGACAGCGCACGCGGATGCTGGTTCTCGAAGCCCTTCAGGCCGACCAGTTCGAGGGCTTCGGCGGCGCGGCGGCGCCGCTCGGCTGCTCCCACGCCGGCGAGCTCGCCGACCAGCTCGACGTTGCGCTGGGCTGTGCGCCACTCGAGCAGCGTCGCCTCCTGGAAGACGAAGCTGGTCGTGTCGGCGCGGACGTCGACTGCTCCCTCGGTGGCGTCGTCGAGGCCGGCGGCCAGGCGCAGCAGGGTCGACTTTCCGCAGCCGGATGGGCCGACCACCGACACGAACTCGCCGGGACGGACGTCGATCGACACGCCCTCGAGGGCGCGGGTGCCGGTGGCGAACACCTTGGCGACGTCGGTGAAGGCGAGTGTCGGTGCGGTGGTGGGGTCCACCGCTGTCGCGGCGGTGGCCGGCGCGACAGCGGATTCGATGGTGGTGCTCATAGCAGGGCTCCCTCGGAGGTCGGGGCGGAGGGCGGGGTGGGCAGGGCGCGCAAGTCGAGCACGCTGCTGACCACGCGGCGGCGGACGGCGATCACGCGCCCGTCACGGATGACGATGCGGTCGGGGGCGCGCTCGGCGAGCGCCTCCGCGATGTGCGCGGCGCGCACGAGCACGACGTCGGCGACGTCGCCGACGCGTCCTCGTGCCGGTGGCAGTCCGAATGCCGCGCGTCCGCCGTGGGAGCTGACGTGCCAGGCTTCGGCGGGCGTGAGGTGACCGGCGACGACGAGCTCGGAGGCGACATCGACCATGTCGGCGTTGCCGAGCGGGTTGAAGGGGTCCTGCACGTTGTCGCCGCCGGCGGCCAGTGTGATGCCGGCGGCAAGGATCTCGCGCAGCGGCGGGATGCCGCGGGGTGTGGCGACCGGGTGCTGCCAGCCCTGCAGGTAGAGGTTGGTCAGCGGGTTGGTGATGATCGAGACGCCGGCCTCGGCGACGGCGGCGAGGGTGCGGGCGCGCGTGGCGGCATCCTGCGTGGACAGGCTCACGCAATGACCCGCCGAACGGATCACACCGGCCGGCCAGTGGCGTGTGCGGGCGGCGAGCTCGGCGAGACCCGTGGATGCCGGATCGAGCGTCTCGTCGGTGTGCAGGTCGATGCCGAGGCCGAACTCTTCGGCGAAGGCGGCGTTGCGCTCCAGGTCGGCGCTCGGGTCTTCGGCGAGGTGGGGGAAGCCGCCGATGAGGTCGATGCCGAGGGCCACCGCCGCGCGCCCGAGGTCGTCGGGGCCGTCGGAGGCGCCGGGGCTGGCGACGATCTGCAGGTCGACGATGCCGGCGAACTCGTCGCGCAGCTCGATGAGGGCGCGCACCCCGCGGAGGGGGTCGTCGCCCAGGTGGTAGTTCGTGTGCGAGCGCACGGCTGTGACACCGGCGTGCAGCGCGGCCATTAGGTGCCGCCGGGCGCCGGCCTTGATGTCGGCGGAGGAGTGGTTCTCGCCGTGGTCGATCCAGCACGCGATCGCGTCGTCGAGCGATCCCTCCGGCTGGCCGAACGAGGTCCAGGTGTAGCCCTTGTCGAGGTGGGCGTGCAGATCCGCCAGGGGCGGCAGGGCGATCCAGCCGGTCGCGTCGACCGTCTCGCCGACGGTGTCGCCCGTGAGGTCCGACGCGTGCGTATCGACCACGACGCCTCCCGCGAAGGCCAGGTTGTCGCCGATCTCGCCGCACGGGGTGAGGCCCGTCAGGGCGGCGATGCGCTGGCCCGGCTCCAGGAGTTCGGCATCCATCTGATCGTCCTCCTCGGGGTCTGCGGTGTCGCGTGGTGTTGTTGGTATGGCCAACATCGGGTGAGAATCAGTAAACGCTCGACGTGTTTCCTGCCAGGCCTGTCGGGATTGCGGCCGTGTTAAATCCGCGCGAAGAGTGCGGCCGGTCGGCGCCCCCGCGCACAGGCGGCGCTGTGCGAGCGGAGAGAGTGGGAGCATGAGCTACTTCAGTGACGTCGAACGCGACCTCGTGGTCGCCGCCCGCACCGTGCTGGCCGACGGGGTCGTGGCGCTGGCCCTCGTCGCGCACAATGGCCGCGACCTGCCGGTCTGGGAGCCCGGGTCGCACGTCGATCTGATCTTCTCCGACGCGCGCGTGCCCGCGGCCGAGCGCGTCGAGCGGCAGTACTCGCTCTGCGGCGACGCGGCCGATCGTTCCACCTGGCGCGTCGCGGTGCTGCGCGAAGACGAGGGGCGGGGCGGATCGGTGCGGGTGCACGAGGAGGTGCAGGTCGGCCAGCGCCTGCGCGTGCGCGGACCGCGCAACCACTTCGCCTACGAGATCGCTCCCGCCGTCACTCACCGCTTCGTCGCCGGCGGCATCGGGATCACACCGATCCTCAGCATGGTCCGCGCGGCGGCGCAGGCCGGCGCGGAGTGGACCCTCGATTACGCCGGACGATCGCTGTCGACGATGGCGTTCGTCGACGAGCTGCGCGCCCTCGACGACGGCGCGGGCCGGGTGCGCCTGTACCCTGCCGATCGCGGTGCGCGTCTCGACGTGGCCGGGGTGGTGGATGCCGCGGGCGATGGCGGTCCGGTCTACGCGTGCGGGCCCGCCCGGCTGATCGCCGCCCTCGAGGACGGCTTCGAGGCCGCCGGACGCGCCGCGGCGCTGCACGTCGAGCGGTTCGAAGCGATCGAATACGGCGAGCCGGTCTGGCCGGATCCGTTCGAGGTTGAGCTCGCCCTGTCGGGCGACATCGTCACCGTGCAGCCGGGGCAGTCGGTGCTGGAGGCGATCGAAGAGCACAGTCCCACGACGATGGTGCTCTCCAGCTGCCGGCGCGGGACGTGCGGCACCTGCGAGGTGCCCGTGCTGGAGGGCGAGATCGAGCACCGCGACTCCGTGCTCACGCCGCTGGAGCGTGAGCAGAGCGCGGTCATGATGGTGTGCGTCTCGCGCGCAGCGTGCCCACGGATCGTGCTCGACGCCTGAGTCGATGTCTGAGTCGCGGCGCGGCGTTCAGCGGCCGACGCGCTCCCGGAGGGCGGCGGTGAGGGCGTCTTCGTCGGCGGTGACGAGCCGGTAGTCGCGGACGACGACGCGTCCCGCGACCACGACATGACGGGGCCGGCGCCCCGGGTGGGCCCAGAGCAGGCCCGCGACCGGGTCGGCCACTCCGGCGTCGGCGACCCCGGAGACGTCCCAGACGCAGAAGTCGCCCACCGCGCCCGGGGTCAGGATGCCGAGGTCGGCGCGACCGAGGCCGCTCGCGCCACCGGAGGTGGCCATGGCGAGCACATCGCGGGCCGGCAGGGCGGTGCCGACCAGGCCCGACACCTGCATCGCCAGGCGCGCGTCGGCGAGCAGGTGCCCGGCGTCGTTGGAGCCGCCGCCGGAGGTGCCTAGTCCCACGGTGATGCCGGCCTCCTGCAGGCGGCGCACCGGCGCGATGCCCCAGCCCATCGGCACGTCGCAGCCCGGGGCGTGGGTTGCGGTGATGCCGGCGGCGGCGAGCCGCGCGATCTCTTCGTCGGTGACGTCGCACAGGTGCGCGATCGTCACCCCGGACTCGAGCCAGCCCCATTCCTCGAGGAGGTCCAGGGGGCGCCGCCCGTAGCGGGCCAGGGCGATCTCGGTGTCGACCTGCTCGTTCGCCTGCGTGCGCCGGCGCAGACCGTAGCGCCGGGCGACCTCGCCCAGCGCGCGGAAGGTCTCCTCGCTGTCGGAGTGCACGCCGGCGGGGCCGACGGCGAGCTGCAGCATGCCGTCGGCGCTCGTGCCGCCGGGAGAGGACGCCGCAGCCTCGGGGAGTAGGGCACGCACGATCGCGTCCGCGCTCGCTGCCGCGGCATCCGGTGCATCGCGCGCCGAGCCGCGCACGAACACGAGCCGGGCGCCGAGCGCCGCGGAGGCGGCGGCGATCGCGCGGGCGATGTCCACGGTGTCGCCGACCGGGTCGTCGCTTCTGGCCGGGTCGGGCCAGTTGAGCTGATGGTCGGCGACCGTCGTCACCCCGCTCAGCAGTGACTCGGCCACGCCGACGCCGGCGGTCGCGCCGACCAGGGATGCGTCGATATGGGCGTCCGTGTAGGCGGCGGCCATGGCCGGCAGCCACTCGCGCATCGGCACCCCGCGGGTGCCCGGGAGGGTGCGAAAGCCCGACTGCAGCAGGTGGTGGTGCGCGTTGACGAGGCCGGGGGTGACGATCCCGCCGTCTGCGTCGAGGGTGTCGATGCTCTCCTCCGGCGAGGGCGCGGATGCCGTGCTCGCGACCCGTCCGCGTCGGATCACGAGGTCGCCGCCGCGGTCGCGGGCGGGGTCGTCGAAGCGTTCCACGATGCGCGCGGCGCCGGTGAGGATGAGCGATCCGGTCATGCCGTCCGTCCTATCAGCCGCATGTTTCGGGCAGATGTGCGGGCCGACGCGCAATGTCCGAACCCGTTCCTATCTTCGAGACAAGCACATTGAACTAGTCGAATACATGTTCTAATCTGTCGAAGTGAGGCCGATCGTGGGGACCGTTGCTGCCGCGGATGTCGCGGGCACCGTGAGCACCCTGCGCGCTCAGATGGAGCGTATGCAGGGGCGTCGCCTCGACGCGCCCGTGCTCCCCGTCGCCCCGGCGCTGGCGGAGCTGCTGCCCGGCGGCGGACTGCGAACGGGGGGAGCCTACGCGCTCGGGCGGTCGATGGCGCTGCTGTTCGCCCTGCTCGCCGAGCCCTCGCAGGCCGGGTCGTGGTGCGCCGTGGTCGGCATGCCGCACGTGGGCGTCGAAGCGGCTCGCGCCGCCGGGGTCGATCTGTCGCGGCTCGTGCTCGTGCCCGACCCGGGAGAGCGGTGGCTGGCCGTCGCCTCGACCCTCGCCGACGTGCTGTCGGTGGTCGCGGTACGCCCGCCGTCGCGGGCGAAGGATAGCGAGGTGGCCCGGCTGGCCGCCCGCATGCGCGAGCGGGAGGCGGTGCTGCTCGTGCAGGGACCGTGGCCGCAGACCGAGGCGATGATCGATGTGTCCGATCCGTCGTGGTCGGGCCTCGGCGAGGGGCACGGCATCCTGTCGGGGCGCGAGCTGACGGTCACCGTGACCAGCCGCCGTGCGCCGGTTCCGCGCTCGCGGCGCCTGATGCTGCCCGACGATCGGGGGCGCCTGGGCGGCGGGTCTCAGCCCGCCCGCACGCGCCTTCCCGAACCCCTGCCGATGAGACGGGCGGTGTGAGATGGGTGTCGTCCCTGCGGGCACCCCGCCGCGGAGCCTCGTCGTCTGGGTGCCCGACTGGCCGATCGTCGCGACCACCCGCGACGGCGATGAGCCCCTCGACGCCGCGGAGCCGATCGCCGTGTTCGAGAAGGGCGCGGTCGTCGCCTGTTCCGCGGCGGCGCGCGCCGCGGGTGTGCGCCGCCGCATGCGCCGCCGCGATGCCCAGGCGCGCTGCCCGCAGCTGACGGTGGTGGATGCCGACGCCGTGCGCGATCACCGCGCGTTCGCCCCCCTGATCGCGGCGATCGAGGAGGTCGCGCCGAACGTGCAGGTGATGCAGCCCGGGCTGTGCGCGCTGCGCGCCCGGGGTCCGGCGCGCTACTTCGGCGGCGAGGCGGCCGCCGCCACCGTGCTGGCCGGGGCGATCGCCGCGCTGGGCATCGACGACGTGCGCGTGGGCATCGCCGACGGCACCTTCACGGCCGAACAGGCGGCACGCTCCGGCACCCGGCGCGAGGATCCGGTGCGGATCGTGCCCGCAGGCACCGCGGCGGACTTCCTCGCACCGCTGCCGGTCGTCGTGCTCGATGAGGAGCTGGCCTCGCTGTTCGGCCGGCTCGGTGTGCAGACGGTCGGCGAGGTCGCCGCGCTCGGCGCCGACCGCCTGGTCGAGCGCTTCGGCACCCGTGGCCACTGGCTGTACGCCCTGTCATCCGGCCGCGATCCCCGGCCGGTCACCGCCCGCACGCCCCCGCCCGAGCTGCACCGCGAGGTGGCGTTCGAGCCGCCGGTGGAGACCGCCGATCAGATCGCTTTCGCCCTGCGGGTTCCCGCCGCGGAGTTCGTCTCCCGTCTGGGTGCGCAGGGGCTGGTCTGCACCGAACTGCGCGTCGTGCTGACCGGCGATCGCGGCGAGCGCAGCGAACGGGTCTGGCTGCACCCGGGGGCGTTCGATGCGGCCGCCGTCGTCGACCGGGTGCGGTGGCAGCTCGCCGAGCAGGGGCCCGGCGCAGCGAAGAGCGTGGCGCCGTCGAGTCGCCTGGCCGGGCAGCTGCGCAGCGCCGTGGCGCGGGTGCGGATCGAACCCGAGGCGGTGGATGCCGCCGCGCACCACACCGCACGTCTGTTCGGATCGGGGCCCGAGGAGCGCGTGCACCGCGCGCTCTCGCGCGTGCAGGCGATGCTCGGCCATCAGGGCGTGCTGACGCCGGCCGTCGGCGGAGGGCGCTGGCTGGGCGAGCGGCAGCGCCTCGTGCCGTGGGGCGATGTCGCGGGCGACCTGCAGGCAGGAGAGCGGCCCTGGCCGGGGAGCCTTCCCGATCCGCTGCCCTCGGCGGTGTTCGCCGAGCCGGTTCCGGTGGCGGTGCTCGACGACGACGGCGACATGATCGCGGTCGATGCGCGTGGCGAGCCCACGGCGGCGCCGACCGTGATCGAGCTCGGAGGCAGACGCCGCGGCATCCGCACCTGGGCCGGGCCGTGGCCGGTCATCGAACGCGAGTGGGATCCGGCGCGGGCGCGGCGGGCGCATCGCTTCCAGATGGTCGACGACGCCCAGGGGGCGTGGCTGCTGGTGTGCGAGGAAGGGGTCTGGCAGATCGAGGGGAGGTACGACTGATGGGGTTCAACAATCCGTCGGTGCGCTGGTCCGAGATGGCGCGGCTGCTGGGGTCTCCCGATATCGGCGGCGACACGCAACCCGATGGCGGCGACGGCCCGGCCTTCTCGCGCAAGCGGGGAAAGTACGAGCCGCCCCCGATCGAACGTCCCGCGGATGCCGTGCCCTACGCCGAACTGCACGCGCATTCCTCGTTCTCCTTCCTCGACGGCGCCTCCTCACCGGCGGAACTGGCGGAAGAGGCCGAACGGCTGGGGTTGCACGCGCTCGCGATCACCGACCACGACGGGTTCTACGGCATCGCCCGCTTCGCCGAGGCGGCGGAGCACCTGCAGCTGAAGACCGTCTTCGGGGCGGAGCTGACGCTCGCCGCCGGAGGCGACGGGGACGTGAGCACGCCGCCGGCCGGATTGCTGAGCGGACCGAGTCCGGCCCGGTCGGGGGCGGCCGATCCGCTCGGATCGCACCTGCTCGTGCTGGCCCGTGGTGAGGAGGGCTATCACCGTCTCGCCGCGGCGATCACGCATGCCCAGCTCGCCGGCGGCGAGAAGGGGCGTCCCTGGTACGACCTCGACGACCTCGCCGATCGCAGCGGCGGCCACTGGGCGGTGCTCACCGGATGCCGCAAGGGCGCCGTGCGGCAGGCGCTCGCCGCCGATGGTGCCGATGCGGCCGCCTCGGCGCTCGACCGGCTCATCGCCCTGTTCGGCCCTGAGGCGGTCTTCGTCGAGCTGATCGACCACGGGGCGCCGACCGATACGCGCGACAACGACGTGCTGGCCGCACTCGCCGCCGCGCGGGGTCTGCCCGTGCTGGCCAGCAACAACGTGCACTATGCGGTTCCCGAACGTGTGCACCTGGCGGCGGCGGTCGCGGCGGTGCGGGCGAATCGGGGGCTGGACGAGCTCGACGGGTGGCTGCCGTCGCATGCGAGCGCCCACCTGCGCTCGGGCGCCGAGATGACACGGCGGTTCCGGCGCTATCCCGGCGCGGTCGCCCGCACGGTCACCCTCGCCGACGAGCTCGCCTTTCCGCTGCGCCGCGCCAAGCCCGCGCTGCCGAAGCTCCCCGTCCCCGAAGGGCACACGCCCATGTCGTGGCTGCGCCAGCTCGTTTGGGATGCGGTGCCGCACATGTACCCCGACCTCGACGGCGACGGGCGGGCGCGCATCGAGAAGGAGCTCGGCGTCATCGAGCAGAAGGACTTCCCCGGCTACTTCCTGATCGTGCACGGCATCGTGGCCGAGGCGCGTCGACGCGGCATCCTCTGTCAGGGGCGCGGGTCGGCCGCCAACAGTGCGGTCTGCTATCTGCTGGGTATCACCGCGATCGACTCGATCTTCTACAACCTGCCCTTCGAGCGCTTCCTGTCGGCGATGCGCGAGGAGGAGCCCGACATCGACGTCGACTTCGACTCGGATCGGCGCGAAGAGATCATCCAGTGGGTCTTCGACACCTACGGGCGCGAGCGCGCGGCGCAGGTCGCGAACGTCATCCAGTACCGGCCGAAGAACGCGGTGCGCGACATGGCCAAGGCGCTCGGGCACTCGCCCGGGCAGCAGGACGCCTGGTCGAAGCAGGTGGAGAGATGGGACGGCGCCGTCGCCGGCGCGCACGACATCCCCGACCGGGTGCTCGCCTACGCCGGCGAGCTGCTGAAGGCGCCTCGCCATCTCGGCATCCACTCCGGGGGCATGGTGCTCACCGAGCGGCCGGTGGGGGAGGTGGTGCCCATCGAGCATGCGCGGATGGAGAACCGCACCGTCATCCAGTGGGACAAGGACGACGCCGCCTGGATGGGGCTCGTGAAGTTCGACCTGCTGGGACTCGGCATGCTCGCCGCCCTGCAGTACTGCTTCGACCTCATCGCGGAGGCGACGGGCGAGACGTGGACGCTGCAGAGCATCCCGAAGGAGGAGGCGGCCGTCTACGACATGCTGTGCCGTGCGGATTCGATCGGGGTGTTCCAGGTCGAATCGCGCGCGCAGATGGGCCTGCTGCCCCGGCTGCAGCCGCGACGGTTCTACGACCTGGTGATCGAGATCGCGCTGATCCGGCCCGGGCCCATCCAGGGCGGCGCGGTGCACCCGTACGTGCGGCGCAAACTCGGGCTGGAAGAGCCGACGTACGCGCACGAGAAGCTGATCCCGGTGCTGGAGCGCACTCTCGGGGTGCCGGTGTTCCAGGAGCAGCTGATGCAGATGGGCATGGCCGTCGGCGACCTCACCGGTGAGGATGCCGATGTGCTGCGCCGGGCGATGGGCTCCAAGCGCGGCATCGAGCGCATCGAGTCGGTGCGTCAGAAGCTCTACGACGGCATGGCACGCAACGGTCTGGTGGGAGCCGTCGCCGACGACATCTACGCGAAGATCCAGGCGTTCGCGAACTTCGGCTTCGCCGAGAGCCACTCCCTGTCGTTCGCGCTGCTCGTCTACGCCTCGTCATGGCTCAAGCTGCACTATCCCGGTGCGTTCCTCGCGGCCCTGCTGCGTGCGCAGCCGATGGGGTTCTACTCGCCCGCGACCCTCACCGCCGACGCCCGCCGCCACGGCGTCGTCGTGCGTCGTCCCGACCTGCACGCCTCCGGGGTGGATGCCGGGCTCGAGCCCCTCGACGCCGACAGCAGCGGCCCCTCCCTGGCTGCAGGGGCTCCGGTCGTTGAGCGAGCGAGCGCAGCGAGCGAGTCGAAACGCGTCCCCACCGGCATCCCCTCCTGCACCGATCGTCACCAGCCGCCCGTGCCCCCGTTCGACATCGCCGCTCCCGATGCGTCGGCCGCCCACCGTCGCGACGCCGGCCACGCCGTGCGGCTGGGGCTTGCGGCGGTCACCGGGGTGGGAAAGCGGCTCGCGGAACGCATCGTCGCCACCCGCGACGCCGAGGGTCCGTTTCGCGACCTGCGCGATCTCGTGCGGCGCACGGGCGCCACCGCCGCGCAGGTAGAGGCGCTGGCGACGGCGGGGACGTTCGAGAGCATGGGCATCAGCCGGCGCGAGGGCATCTGGTTGGCCGGCGACGCGGCACAGGATCTGCCCGAGTTCCTGCCCGGCTCGCTCGTCGCCGTACAGCCGCCGCTGTTCGGCGACCCCTCGACGTACGACGTGCTGGCCGCCGATCTGTGGGCCACGGGCATCTCGACCGACGATCACCCTCTCACGCACTACCGCGCGCCGCTGGATGCCCGCGGCGTGCTCACCTCGCGAGAGCTCCGCACGCACGAGGTCGGCCGTCGGGTCGAGGTCGCGGGTCTGGTGACCCATCGGCAGCGGCCGGCGACGGCATCCGGCATCACCTTCATCAACCTCGAAGACGAGCACGGTCTCGTCAACGTCATCTGCTCGAAAGGCGTCTGGGATCGTTATCGCCGCGTGCTGCGCGACGCGCCCGCCCTCATCGCCCGCGGCATGCTGGAGCGCTCACCCGAGGGTGTCACCAACCTCGTCGCCGACGCCTTCGAAGACCTGCGCGTCGGCGTGCGCCACCGCTCCCGCGACTTCCGCTGATGTCACCGCCGCGCCGAGGCGTCAGGGGCGGCCGGCGTGCTGCTCGGTCTTGGCGAGCTGGTCGGCCAGGTCGTCGGGCGACAGGGCCGCTTCGCGGAACTCCGTCGTCAACGGCAGACGCAGGTGCAGGTCGGTGCACAGGCACAGCTCGACCGTGCCGTGGTCCAGCACGAAGTCGAGCACGTGGCCGCCGCGGGTGCGTCTGTCGTCGATGAAGTGCGCGTGGCATCCGGGAACGCCGATGCCCTGCTCGTACAGCGGGGTGCGGAAGGCCACGATCGTGCCGTCGACCTCGTCGAACTGCAGCACCGCATCGTCGTCGGTGGCCTCGGTCATCGGGCGGTACGGCTTCTGCTGACGGGTGACCGTGCGTGCCGTCACGCGGCGGAAGTGCCCCGTGATCCGCAGGGCGTACATGTAGTTGGCCGACGCGGTGATCGCGTCGATCGCGGCCGACGCCTCCGCGCGCGTGACGCCGTCGGGGAGCGTCCGCGTGATCGTGGGCACGAAGTCGGTCACCACCGCGTAAGGCGTGGCCGAGTCGGCGGATGCCGCGGCGGCGGTGCCATCGCCGCGCAGGCGGTACGCGACGCCGTCAACGACGACCATCTCGCCGTCGAGGGCGTTGAACGTGCCGATACCGAAATCGCCGTGGCCCAGCAGTTCGCCGACGGTCATGTCGTCTTCGTAGATGCCGTCCAGGAGCGCGGCCATGAGGCTCGTCTGGAACAGGGTGTGACGTTCGGCGCTCATGCGGGGTCCTTTCGGGAGGAGGGAAGGTGGATGCCGCGAGGCCGGAGTCTGCTCACAGCAGCACGTCGGCGAGCAGGTCGCCGCCCAGGCGGTGCAGATTGTCGCGGTAGTCGACGGGGACGTCGATCACCGAGGGGCCGGGTTCGGCGATGGCGGCGAGGATCGTCGGCACGAGGTCGTCGATGGATGTGACGCGGTGGCCGTGGGCGCCGAACGACTCCGCGAACGCGACCACGTCGTAGGCGCCGAGCTCGACCGCGGCGGTGCGCCCGTATTTCTCGACCTGCTGGAAGGCCACCATGTCGTAGGCCGAGTCGTTGAACACGATGTGCGTGAAGCTCGCCCCGACCCGCACGGCGGTCTCCAGTTCGACGGCGGAGTAGAGGAACCCGCCGTCGCCCGACACCGACACGACCGGTTCGCCCGCGTCGGCGAGGCTGGCCGCGATGGCCCACGGCAGGGCGACGCCGAGCGTCTGCTGCCCGTTGGAGAACATCAGCGAGCGGGGACGGTAGGTGCGGAAGTGGCGCGCCATGTAGAGGTAGTTCGAGCCGACGTCGCAGAGCACGGTGGCGGCATCGGGGAGGGCGGCGCGGATGCCGGCGACGACGGCGACGGGGTCGAGGCCGAAGGCGTCGTCGTGGTCGGGGTCGCCGAGGTCGGTGTTCTCGGCGAGGCGGGTGCGCTCGCGATCGACGATGCGGGCGGTTTCGGCATCGTGCGGGAGGGGAAGCCCCGCGGCATCCACGGCCAGGAGCAGGTCGACGAGGGTGGTCGCGAGGTCGCCGACGAGTTCCACCGTGGGCCGGTAGTCGTTGTCGATGTCGGCCGGCACGGTGTCGATGTGGACGATGCGGCGGTCCTTGCCGGCGTTCCATTCCGCGGGCACGAACTCGACGGGGTCGTAGCCCAGCGTCAGCACGAGGTCGGCGTGGTGCAACAGCACGTCGCCCGGCTGGTTGCGGGCGAAGCCCACGCGTCCGAGGTAGTGGTGTTCGAGCTCGCGCGAGATGATGCCGGCGGCCTGGAAGGTCTCCACGACCGGCAGCCCGGTGGCGCGTAGCAGCGAGTGAAGGGCGTCGACGGTTCGGGGATCGCCGCTGCGGGCACCGGCGAGGATCACGGGAAAGCGCGCCTCACGCAGCAGTGCGGCGGCGCGATCGACGGATGCCGAGGCCGCCCCGCCGGTGACGGCGGGCACGATCGCATCGCGGAAGCCGATCGTGGTCGTCGCCGTCGACACGTCGTAGGGGAGCACCACGGCGGCGGCGCCGCGGGGTTCGCGGGTCGCGGCGCGGAACGCGTTCACGATCGCCTCCGCGACGTTGTCGGCGGCGGTGACCTCGGCCGCCGAGACCGTCACGGTCTGCAGCATGCCGACGGCATCCATCGCCTGATGCGCCCGCTTGAGGTGCTGCGTGCGCGACACGGCACCGCAGATCGCGACGACCGGGTCGCCCTCGGTGGTCGCGGTGAGCAGCCCCGTCGCGAGGTTGGCGGTGCCGGGGCCGCTGGTGACCAGCACGACTCCCGGGATGCCGGTGAGCCGACCGACCGCGGCGGCCATGAAGACCGCGTTCTGCTCGGTGCGGCACGTGATGAGCTGCGGCGCCCCGGCGATGCCCTGCACCGCCGCGAGCGCGTCGAAGACGGGATCGATCTTGGCGCCGGGCACGCCGAACACCCACCGCACGCCGTGGGCCATGAGCACGTCGACGACGCGGTCGGCAGCGCGACGTCCCGCGGGTGGCGTCGGCAGGTGCGTGGCGGAGGGCGACGTGGGGGGAGTGGCGACCGTGGCGATACTCATGACTCCATGCTCCGTCGCCGGCGTCGGGCGAGGAAGACGGCGTCGATGATGCGAGTCATCTGATTCACAGATGATTTCCGTCGCGTCGACAAGCGCGGCATGATCGAGGTATGGATGTGCGCCACCTCTCCGTCTTCGTCGCCGTTGCCCGAGAGATGAGCTTCACGCGGGCGGCCGACAGCCTGCTGCTCGCGCAGTCGGCCGTGTCGACCACCGTGCGCGAGTTGGAACGTGAACTGGGCGTCGAGCTGTTCGACCGTTCTCATCGACAGATCCGACTCACCGGTGCCGGGGAGGAGTTGCTCACGCGTGCCCAGGCGGTGCTGGAGCAGATGCGCGAGATCGGCGAGGCGGTCTCGTCGGCGGCGACCGAGCTGCGGGGGGCCGTGACGATGGGGCTCATGACCGGCGTCGACCTCGTCGATGTGCCGGGGCTTCTCGGCCGTTATCACGAGCGGCATCCGGCCGTCTCGGTGCAGCTGCGGGCGACGGGGTTGGGCTCGTCGGGTCTGGTCGCCCAGCTCGAGCGCGGCGAGATCGACCTGGCTCTGCTCGCGGTCGTCGATGCGCTTCCGGCGAGCCTGCGGGGTGAGGTCGTCGCCGCATCGCCGTACGTGCTGGTCGTGCCGGGGACGCACCGGCTCGCGGATGCCGAGGGCGTCACGCTCGCGATGCTCGAGGGGGAGAGCTTCGTCGACCTGCCGCCGGGGGACGGGGCGCGGCGCATCG
>ERZ778021.1175-NODE-1175-length-33550-cov-6.435916_pt1 | contig 33550 bp, 31 predicted proteins | sample MGYA00375751_ERZ778021 | MGnify/ENA primary metagenome ERZ778021 (study PRJEB29350, sample SAMN05389814) | bioreactor metagenome | isolation source: Thiocyanate stock bioreactor | place: South Africa: University of Cape Town | collected 2013-08-29 ... | reverse complement strand
CTGATGGCGCGCCTGAAGTCGGAAGTGGCCAGCAAGCTGGCCGATGCGCACGGCGATCTGGACGTGCCCAAGATGATGGTGCAGACGGAGGCACGCACCCTGGCGGCGGGCAACATGCCCGAAGGCCAGCAGCCGCCGCAGCAGCTGATCGACGCCGCCTTGCCGATTGCCCGCAAGCGGGTGATCGCCGGCCTGCTGATGGGCGAGATCGCGCGCAAGCAGGCGCTCAAGATCGACCGCAAGCGGGTCGCCGAGCAGCTGGCCGCGATTGCCTCGACCTACGAGGAGCCGGAGAAGGTCATTGAACTCTACAACGGCGACCCCCAGTTGATGTCGGGGCTGCAGAATCGCGTGATGGAAGATCAGGTGGCAGAGTGGGTTGCCGAGCACGCCAGGACCACTGTGCAGGAAATGAGCTTCGATGACGTGATGCGCCCAGCCAACGCCTGACAACTGCCAGGCCCGTCCACTCCCAAGCCGCGAGCATGACCATGGATCCCATCAAGAATCTCAACCTGGTACCGATGGTCGTCGAGCAGACCGCTCGCGGCGAGCGCTCCTACGACATCTACTCGCGCCTGTTGAAGGAGCGGGTGATCTTCCTGGTGGGTGAGGTCAACGACCAGGTGGCCAACCTGATCGTGGCGCAGATGCTGTTCCTGGAGTCGGAGAACCCGGACAAGGACATCCACCTGTACATCAACAGCCCCGGCGGAGCGGTTACTGCCGGGCTGGCGATCTACGACACGATGCAGTTCATCAAGCCGGCGGTGAGCACCATGTGCATCGGCCAAGCCTGCAGCATGGGCTCGTTCCTGCTGATGGCGGGCGCCAAGGGCAAGCGTTTCGCCTTGCCGAACTCCCGCATCATGATCCACCAGCCGTCCGGCGGCGCCCAGGGTCAGGCTACCGACATCGAGATCCAGGCGCGCGAGATCCTGTATATCCGCGAGCGGTTGAACAACCTCTACGTGGAGCATACCGGCCAGCCGCTGCAGAAGATCGAGGCGGACATGGAACGCGACCGCTTCATGAACGCGCAGGATGCCAAGACCTACGGCCTGATCGACGAAGTGCTCGACAAGCGCGCCGTGGATTCCGTGAAATCCGCCTGATTCGACGACTTTACCCGGTGTCCCGTCATGGGCTCTGCGTCTGCAGGCAGACGCGGAGGCCTGTGGTATTCTCGCGGCGCACACGGATTTACCAGCAGGATCGAGAGTTATGAGTGACGACCGGCAGGGGCGTTCCAGCGACAGCGGCAAGATTCTCTATTGCTCGTTCTGTGGCAAGAGCCAGCATGAGGTGCGCAAGCTGATCGCGGGCCCGTCCGTGTTCATCTGCGACGAGTGCGTCGAACTGTGCAATGATATCATCCGCGAGGAAACCAAGGGCGGCATCGCAGGCAAGCGCGATGGCGGCGTGGTCAGCCCGCGCGAGATTTTCGAGACGCTCAACGATTATGTGATCGGCCAGGACCGCGCCAAGCGCGTGCTGTCGGTGGCGGTGCATAACCATTACAAGCGCCTGAAGCACAGCGGCAAGGGCGGTGATGTAGAACTGTCCAAGTCGAACATCCTGCTGGTGGGCCCCACCGGTTCGGGCAAGACGCTGCTGGCCCAGACACTGGCCAAGACGTTCGACGTGCCCTTCACCATGGCCGACGCCACCACGCTGACCGAAGCCGGTTATGTGGGCGAAGACGTGGAGAACATCATTCTCAAGCTGCTGCAGGCAAGCGACTATAATGTCGAAAAGGCGCAGCAGGGCATCGTCTACATCGACGAAATCGACAAGATCAGCCGCAAGGCCGAAAACCCCTCGATCACGCGCGACGTGTCGGGCGAGGGTGTTCAGCAGGCTCTGCTCAAGCTGATGGAAGGCACCACCGCCAGCGTGCCGCCGCAGGGTGGGCGCAAGCATCCCCAGCAGGAATTCCTGCAGGTGGACACGACGAACATCCTGTTCATCTGTGGCGGTGCCTTTGCTGGTCTGGAAAAGATCATTGCCGACCGCCTGCAAAAGCGTTCGATCGGTTTTGGCGCCCATGTCGCCGATCCGGAAAAGCGCAAGGTGGGCGAACTGCTTCAGAAGGCTGAGCCGGAAGATCTGCAGAAGTTCGGTCTGATCCCCGAATTCATCGGCCGTCTGCCGGTGATCGCCACGCTCAACGATCTCGACATTCCCGCGCTGGTGCAGATCCTGCGCGAGCCCAAGAATGCGCTGATCAAGCAATATGCCAAGCTGTTCGATCTGGAAAACGTCAAGCTGACCTTCACCGACGATGCGCTCGAAGCCATCGCCAAGAAGGCCATCGAGCGTAAGACCGGCGCGCGGGGCCTGCGTTCGATCGTCGAAGGGCTGCTGCTCGACACGATGTTCGACCTGCCGACCGAGAATGATATTGCCGAAGTGGTGGTGGACAAGGATGTGGTCGAAGGCCGCAAGGAACCTGTCCGCGTGCTCAAGGGCAAGGAAGAAGCGGCCTGATCTCAGGTTGAGCGAGGATAAAGGAAAGGGGCGGGGCCATATCGGCCGCCGCCCCTTCTATTTGGACCTTTCAGCCTTCGCCGGCCTTGCGCCGCGCGGCCATGCCCATCAGTCGGGCGAGACGATCCGGCGGCAACACCTCGGCCGGATTGGAGTTGGTGGCGAATTGCGGAATATCGGTGGGCAGGGCCACCCATGGCATCGCCTCGCTGACATAGATCACCGCATCGGGACGCATGATCTCGGGCGTATCGAGCGTGGTCACGCGCAGCCCCAGACCGAGCCGCCCCAGCCGGGGATAGAAGCTCCACAAGGCGACGCCGCATTGGGCGCAGCGACAGATCGTGTGCGCCCCGCCGCTGCCCGATCTGACGGTATTTTCCACCAGCGCGCCGCACAGCAGTTCGACCGCCTCGGCCTCGTAAAAGGCATTGACCACGCTGGTCGAGCCGGTCTGCTGTTGGCATTGGCGGCAATGGCAATTGTTGACGATGATCGGCATCCCCTGCGCCCGATAGCGCACATGGCCGCAACCGCATCCGCCTTCCAGAACCACATCCATCCTCACGTCCTCCTTATCGCCGCCGCCACATATCCCAGCTGAACACCGCCAGCGCGGCCCAGATCAACACGAAACTGGCCAATTGGGCCGATTGCAGCGGCTCGTGAAACAGCAGCAGGCCCTGAAAGAACACCAGCGTGGGGGCCAGAAACTGGACAAAGCCGAGGATCGAATAATTCATCCTCTGGGCTGCCATGGCAAACAGCACCAGCGGCACCGCCGTAATCACCCCCGACATGGCCACCAGCGCGTCATGCACCCCGTTGCCTTGACCCAGCGTGATGCCCAAAGGCCCATGGCCCAGCGCAATCATTGCCACGCCGGGCAGAGCCAGAATCCCCGCTTCGATCGACAGGCCGGGCAGCGCGGCCACCGGCGCCTTTTTCCGCACCAGACCGTAGCCCGAGAAAGTCGCGGCCAGCGCCAGACTCCATCCCAGCGTTTCGGCCGCGCCCGAGGCCAGGATCACCACGCCCACCGCCGCCAGCGCCACCGCCACCCATTGCGCCCGACTTAGCTTTTCGCCCAGCAGAAAGGTGCCCAGCACGACATTCATCAGCGGGTTGATGTAATAGCCAAGGCTGGCGGCAAAGATGTGCCCCTGCTGGATCATCACGACATAGGTGGTCCAGTTTGCCCCGATCAGCAGCGCCGAAGCCGTCAACGCCATCACCTTGCGGCGGTCGCTCAAGGCTGCCCGCAAGGCCGCCCCCTGACGCAGCACGACAATGGCCAGCGCACAGGCGGGCAAGGTAAACGGGTTGCGCCAGCCCACGAATTCAAACGGAGGCACATCATGCACCTGCCGCAGATAGAGCGGCAGCAACCCCCAGATCAGATAGGCGGCAATGGCATAGGGCATGCCGTCATTGCGGGTTTCGGGCTGCGTCATGTTCAATCCTTTCGCCCTGCTCCATGGCGCAAGAAAGGGTTCAACGCATCCCGAAATTGGCGATCAAATCATACAAATGTCAGATTTCGGTCTTAGATTTCGGGGGCAAAGCCCGTGCCGATCATCGCGCGCGGATGATCCATCTCGGCCGAGCTGACCGGATAGGCGCAGGAATCGGCCTCGTAATAACCACCGGGGCGAAAATTGCCCGACAGGCCGACGCCGCCCGACGGCACGCCGGGCAATTCGGTGATGGTCGCCCGGTTCCAATGCGTCAGTCCGGTGCGAACATTGGCCCAGAATCGGTTATATTCCTCCTGCGTCCCGCCGATCAGCGCCGAAACCAGCCCATAGCGCGTGGCATTGGCCTGGGCGATGGCGGTGTCGAAATCGGGAACGCGGATGACCTGCAGCAGCGGGCCGAACAATTCGACATCGGGCCTTTCGCGCATGTCGGTGACATCGATGATTGCCGGGCTGATAAAAGGTCGCTGCGGGTCGAGGCGGGCCATATGCTTGATCGGCCGCCCCCCGCGCGACATCAGCCAGATGAAGCTCTGCACCAGCCCATCGGCGGCGCGATTGTCGATCAACGGCCCCATGAAGGGCGTGGTCTCATCACTCGGCGCGCCGCAGATGATCCGGTCGGCCAGACGCTTGACCGCCCCCAACAAGGGTTCGGCCATCGCCTCACGCACAATCAGGCGGCGTGCGCAGGTGGCCCGCTGGCCCGAGGCGGTAAAGGCCGATTGGACGACCAGCATCGCGGCATCCTCGATCTGGGGTGTATCCCAGACCACGATGGCATTGTTGCCGCCCATGTCCAGCGAGAGCAGCTTGCCCGGCCGTCCGGCAATTCGCCGCGCCAGATTTTGCCCCACTTGAGTCGAGCCGGAAAAGAGCACGCCATCGACACCATCATGCGCGGCCAGATCCATCGCCGCCTCGCCCTGCGCCACGGCGATCTGAACGATATTGGCAGCCAGCCCCGCGCGTTTGATGCAATCCTCGATCAGCAAGGCGGTGGGAAGGGCGCGGCTGGAGGGTTTGAAGACAACCGCATTGCCCGCCAGAATCGCTGGCGCGATATGCGAGAGCGGCGTCAGCATCGGTTGGCAGAATGTGGTGATGACGGCCAGCACGCCCATCGGCTTGTGTCGCACGGCCACCGCGCCATTCGCGCCGCTTTCATGTCGCCGGTGGGCGCAGCGGTCGGCATAGGCGCGCACGCAGCCATCGACGCGGGCCAGCGCGGCCTCGACCTCGGCAAAGCAGTCCCACATTGGCCGACCGGTGTCGCGCGCGATGGTCTCGGCAAATTCCTGCGACCGCTGGCGCAGAGCCCCGGTCAGGCGGCGCACCGCATCGACCCGCGTGGAAAGCGGCTGGCAGGCCCATCCGGCATAGGCGGCGCGCGCAGCCGCGATCTGGGCCTCAAGATTGGTGGGCCAGGTCTGCATCAGCACCGCGCCGCTGGCCGGATCGCGCGAAATTACGGGATCAGGTGTGTCATCGGGCAGGGGGGCAAGGGCGATGGCTGACAAGATGGCTTATCCGAAAGGGGGCAGGCGGCGTTGGGCGGCGCCACGATTGCCAAGTCTAAACCAATCTAGGTTGGCAAATTCTTAATGCTCCCTTCCGTGTATCGGCTCCGCTGTCGCTTAAGCCATTGATGCAGAAACATGTCCTGCGGGGATGGGCGGTTCGCCCAAGGCATCGCCCAGCGCTCGTATGGCCGCGATGTGGCGATGGAGCGGGTCCCAGTCATCATCGCGGTCGATGGCGAGCCAAAGGGCCTCGACGGTTTCGATATGATTGTCGGGGGCGGGAGTCTGCCATGCGGGATGCACACGGGCATCGGCAACGGGCGTATAATCGCCCAATACCCCGGCCAGCGGCGAGCCTTCACGCAGCAGCGCCCGTGCCTCATCCGGCGCGCCGCGGAACAGGTGGAAGAAAGCATCGGGCGACATCTGCTCTTCGCGCATATGCGCGCCCGCCGCCGCCAGCAGCGCGCCGTCCTGTTCATCGCCCAGCGGTTGCAGCCCGATCCGCCACAGCACTCGCCGCGCCAGCGCCGCCTGATACAGCCCATCGAACCGGTCTAGCGCGGCGATCAAGGGCGCCGTATCGGCCACCAGCAGGCGCAGCGACACCGCCAACTGTCCGCAATTCCACTTGATCGCCTCGGCCTGTTTGCCAAAGCGATAGCGGCCCGCATGGTCGAAATAGGCGGCGGTAAAATCGGCATCCCATCGCGGCAGCCAACGCCACGGGCCATAGTCGAAACTTTCGCCCGAAATGTTCATATTGTCGGTGTTCAGCACGCCATGGACAAAGCCCGAGGCGACATAGGAAGCTGCCATATCGGCAAGGCGCTCGACCACCTGATGCAGCAGGATGATCCCGGGTTGGTCGCGGCCGGGTGCATCGGCGGGCGGCAACGGGCCGGGAAATTGCGCCAGCGCATAATCGACCAGTTCGGCCATATGCTCGGCTTCCTCCAGCACCAGAAGGCGTTGGAACGTGCCGATGCGGATATGGCCATGGCTCATCCGTACCAGCACCGCCGATCGGGTGGGCGAGGGCTCATCGCCGCGCCACAGCGCCTCGCCGGTTTCGATCACGCTGAAAGTCTTGGAGGTGTTCGCGCCCAAAGCCTCCAACATCTCGGTTGCCAGAATTTCGCGCACAGCGCCCTTCAGCGTCAGGCGGCCATCGCCCTGCCGGCTCCACGGCGTCTGCCCCGAACCCTTGGTGCCGAGGTCGATCAGCCGTCCGGCGCCATCGCGCATCTGGGCAAACAGAAACCCGCGTCCATCGCCAAGTTCTGGATTATACACGCCAAACTGATGACCATGATAGCGCAGCGCCAAAGGTTGCGGCAGATTGCCGTCTAAAGGCGCGAACCGTCCGAAATGGGCAACCCATCCCGCATCGTACAGCCCATCCAGCCCCACGCCCCGCGCCCAGCGGTCATTGCGCCAGCGCAGATGCGCCTCGGGAAAGTCAGCGGGCGCAACCGGATCGCCCAGCCATGGGGCCAGACTGAGGATTTGCGGATCGGGGGCGTAGGCATTCGCTTGCGGTTCATGGCGCATGGGGCAATAAGTGGGCGCACAAGCGGCGGGGCGCAAGCCATGCCTGTGCAAAATTGCGATAAGGAAGCGCCCGCAAGGCCATGAACAATTTTACCGATCAATTCTGGCAAAGCCCCGATGGGCTGCGTCTGCACTATCGTGATTATGCCGGACCGGCGGATCGTCCGGTGGTGGTCTGTCTGCCGGGCCTGACGCGCAACGCACGCGATTTCGAAGGGCTGGCGGGGCGGATCGCGGGGCAATGGCGGGTATTGTGTCCGGACATGCGCGGGCGCGGCGATTCGCAATATGCCAAAAATTCGGCCACTTATAACCCGCTGCAATATGTTCAGGACATCAACGCGCTCTTCGATGAATTGCGGATCGAGCGCTTTGTGGTGGTCGGCACCTCGCTGGGCGGGCTGATGGCGATGCTGTTGGCGATGATCGACGCCAAGCGGCTTGCGGGCGCTGTGCTCAACGACATCGGTCCGGTGATCGAGCCATCCGGCCTTGCCCGCATCCGCGATTATGTGGGGCAGGGGCGCAGCTTTCCGACATGGATGCACGCCGCTCGCGCGCTGGAGGAGGAGCAGAGCACATCCTTCCCCGATTATGACGTGCATCAATGGCTGGCCATGGCCAAGCGCGTGATGACGGTGGGCCAGAACGGTCGCATCGTCTATGATTACGACATGAAGATCGCCGAGCCTTTCGAACGCCCCGGCGGCGAGGCGGGGGTTGATCTGTGGCCCGGCTATATGGCGCTTGCCGGAAGGCCTTTGCTGCTGCTGCGCGGGGAATTGTCGGATCTGTTGTCCACCGAAACGCTGGGCGAAATGGCGCGGCGTATTCCCGATGCCGTTGCGGTCAGCGTGCGCCGGGTCGGTCATGCGCCCACGCTGGATGAACCCGAAGCGGTGCAGGCCATCGAGCGCCTGCTGGAACGGGTGGCGCAACAGGCATGAGTGTCAATCCCTTGCGTGTCCTGCATCTCCATTCCAGCTTTAACCCCGGCGGCAAGGAACTACGCTGCGTTCAGCTGATCAACGCCTTTGGCGCGGGGGTGGCCCATACGATCGTCTCGGCCATGCCCGATGCGATGGAGGCCGCGCGCCGCATCATGCCCGGCATCCGCTGGCAGGCAGGCACCGACTTCCCTTCGCTTCAGGGCAAGCCAAGCCCCAAGCGTCTGATCGCGCTGGCCAGCGCGATGGCCGATTATGACCTCGTGCTGACGTATAATTTCGGCGCGATGGATGCGGTTCTGGCCCATACTCTGTTTGCCCAGATCCTGCGCCTGCCGCCTTTGATCCATCATGAGGACGGGTTCAACCAGGATGAGGCGGTCAGCCTGAAATCCAGCCGCAACTGGTATCGCCGGATCGCGCTGGGCCGCGCCAGCGCGCTGGTGGTCTGTTCGCAGCGGTTGGAGGGCATTGCGCGCGGCGTGTGGCAACAGCCTGCGGGCAAGGTCCACCGCATCCCCAACGGCATCCGCACGGCTGCCTATAACGCCAGGCCGCGCCCCGATGCCTTGCCCCGCGTGATCAAGCGCGAGGGGGAATTGTGGCTGGGCACGCTGGCGGGGCTGCGGCCGGTGAAGAACCTGCCGCGTCTGGTACGCGCCTTTGCCGCCTTGCCCGAACCGTGGCAATTGGTGATCGCAGGCGATGGGCCGGAACGCGAGGCGATCCGCGAGGAGGCGCTGCGGCTGGATATTGCGCACCGGGTCCATCTGCCCGGCCATGTCGGCGATCCGGCCAAGGTGGTGGGTCTGTTCGACCTTTTCGCGCTGTCATCGGACAGCGAGCAGTTCCCGATCAGCGTGGTTGAGGCGATGGCGGCTGGACTGGCCGTGGTCAGCCCGGATGTGGGCGATGTCGCGTGTATGCTGGCGGCAGAGAACCGGCCCTTTATTGCCCCGGCGGGCGATGAGGCCGGCTTTGCCGCTCATATGGCGCATCTGGCCGGGGATGCGGATCTGCGCCGCACGGTGGGCGCCGCGAATCGCGCGCTGGCTGTGGCCGAATATGACGAAGGCGGGATGGTTGAGCGCTACCGCGCGCTTTACGCAAGGGCGATGGGGCGCAATAGTTTCCCATGATTGCCGATCTGTTGCCCAGCCATTGTTAACCTGCCGTCTCATTGCCGTTGAAAAGCCCGGCCCATCCGCTAAACGGCAGTTTCGTTTTTTTACACGCGGTGTGACTTTTTCGCCCGCATCGATGATCAGGAAGTGAAGTCCCTTGGCCCTGCGTCCTACTCCTCCTCAGACTCGCGCCCAGCAACTGGCCGCACAACAGGCCCAGCAGGGCGACGCTTTCCTGCGCGAGGTGGATGACGCGCTGCGCGAGGATCAGATGATGTCGGCGGTCCGTCGCTATGGCAAGCCGGTGGGCGCCGGGCTGGTGCTGGGTCTGGCGGCGCTGGGCGGCTATCTGTGGTGGGGCCACCATCAGGAGCAGCAAGCGGCCACGCGTGCCGAGCAGCTCACCATCGCGCTGGACCAGATCGAGGCGAGCCGCACGGACCTAGCCAACAAGACGCTGGACGGTCTGGCCGCAGGCGGCGATTCCGGCTCGGCGGTGGTCGCGCGGCTGGTCGAGGCGGGCTTGCTGGTCACTCAGGGCAAGGCTCAGGACGCTGCCACGCGTTATGCCGCCGTGGCCGCCGACGCCAATGCGCCGCAGACCTACCGCGATTTCGCCACGTTGCGTCAGGTCTCGCTGAACTATGACCAGATGAAGCCCGAAGAGGTTGTCGCCAAGCTCAAGCCTCTGGCCGCACCGGGCGCGCCGTGGTTTGGCGCGGCGGGCGAATTGCTGGGTCTGGCCTATCTGAAGCAGGGCAAGAAAGAACTGGCCTCGCCGCTGTTCGGCGCGATTGCCAAGGATAAGGATCAGCCGGAAAGCCTGCGCGCCCGCGTGCGTCAGGTCGCCAGCCAGCTTGGCTTTGACGCGGTGGATGATGTGGCCCGCCCGATTGAGATGAACGCGCCCCAGCCGGGCGCCGCGCCTGCGGCCGCCGCGCCGGTTGAGGCTGCTCCTGCGTCGGCTCCGGCCCCTGCGCCTGCCAGGGCGGCCGCCTCGGCCAAGGCGGCGAAGGCCGCCACGCCCGAAATCCCCCTGATGGTGGGCAAGCCTGGTGCGGCAACGCCTGCTGCGGCTCCTGCCTCTACCCAGCCCTGATCCATTCCTGACGGACCTTAAGGACCTGCCTCATGAAGTCTCTTGCCTCCTTCCGTCGTAATCCGGGCCGCGTCCTGCTGTCGGTGGCGCTGATCGCCGCGCTGTCGGCCTGCGGCGGCGGGCCCAAGCTGGGCCGCAAGCCCAAGCCGACCACGCCCACCACGGGCAAGCGCGAGCCGATCCTGAGCCGCGTCGAATCCTCGGCGCAGGCGGATATGGATATTGCCACAATGGCCGTCGTGCTGCCGCTGGCCCAGCCCAATGCCGAATGGGCCCAGCCGGGCGGCTCGGCTTCAAAAAGCTATGGCAATCTGGCGCTGGGCGAAAATCCCAAGCCGATCTGGCAAGTGCAGGTGGCCGGTTCGAACGTGCGGCGGCGTCTGGGTGCAGCGCCGGTTGTGGGCGGCGGTTCGATGTTCGTCTTCGACACCGATGGCGTGCTGCATGCCTTTGATGCGGCCACGGGCGCGCCGCAATGGACTCAATCGCTCAGCGTCACGGGCGGCGCGGGCGAGGCGGTGTTCGGCGGCGGTGCTTCGTATGACTCGGGCCGCGTCTATGTGACGACCGGGGTGGGCGATGTCGCCGCGCTGGATGCCAAGACCGGCAAGATCGCATGGAAAGTGCGCCCCGGCGGCCCGCTGCGCGGCTCGCCCACGGTGGCCTTCGGCGCGGTCTATGTGATGACGCAGAACAACGAGATCCACGCGCTGAAAATCGAGGACGGCACCGGCCTGTGGCAGGAATCGGCCTCGCTGGGCGCCACGGGCGTGTTCGGCGTGGCCGCCCCTGCGGCAGGTCAGGGCTCGGTGGTGGCCGGTTTCTCGACCGGTGAACTGATCGCCTATCGTTATGAAAATGGGCGGACGCTGTGGAATGACGCTCTGGCGCGCACCTCGCTTTCGACCATGGTGGGCGTGCTGACCGACATTGATGCCGATCCGATCATCGACCGCGGCCGCGTCTATGCGCTGGGTCAGGGCGGGCGTATGGCCGCCTATGAACTCGTCACCGGCCAGCGTCTGTGGGAGCTCAATCTGGCGGGTATTTCGACCCCGGCGATTGCGGGCGACTGGATCTTTACGCTGACCGACGAAGCCAAGCTGCTGTGCATCGCCAAGAACAGCGGCAAGGTGCGCTGGGTGGCCCAGCTCAACCGCTGGACCAAGCCCAAGAAGAAGGAAGGCCCGATCTTCTGGACCGGCCCGGTGCTGGCGGGTGATCGCCTGTGGGTGGCCAACAGCCGGGGCGAGGTCCATGTGGTGAGCGCGATGGACGGCGTTTCCAAGTTCTATACCGAGGTCAAGGCGCCGATCACGCTGGCCCCGATCGTGGCCAATGGCATCCTTTATCTGCTGGACGATTCCGGCCGGATTACCGCTTTGAAGTAAGCGTTTCCGCAGTCTTAACCAGTGGCTGCTAGGGCTGGCGGAATGGATTGTTCCGCCAGCCCTTCTGTTGTGGCCAGACCGCAAAGCGATGTTTCCGCCGGTGTCGGGCTGGTGGGGTTGGCTGTGTTGGTGGCCTGGGTGATGGTTTGCCGGTCATGGCCGATGGTGGCGGCCGCGCTCGATCTGCGCGGGCCGCGCGGGCCTTTGGCCGGGCACTGTTCGGCGGTTTTGGCGCTGCGGCTGTCCTCGGGTGCGATGGCCTTGTGGTCGGTGCTGGTGGACGAGGTGCATCGGCGGGTCTCGACGGGCAGGGACTGGGCCCATCCTCGCCCCTTGCGCGATGTGCTGGGCATCAGCGCGGTCAAGCTGGTGGGCCTGTGGGCGACATGGGCGGTGATCGGCACGGCCTATTGCGTTTTCCGCTTTTACTGGCAGGAGCCTTGGCTTTTCGGCATCCGCCTGATCGGCTTGGGCGTGGTGCCGATGGCTTTGCTCTCGGTGCCCTATGTGCTGTGGCTGGACCGGGTGCTGATTGATCCGCGCGATGGGGCGTGGCATTGCGGGGCGTGGGTTCTGGGCCGGGATGGGGCCGATGGCGGCCAGCTGCTGCTTCATACGCGGCGCTGGGCGGTGAAGGGGTTTTTCACGGCCTTCATGTTCTCGATCCTGCCGGGCGGCTTTGCGGCGGTGGTGCATGTGGACGGGGCCGCGCTGGGCGATCCGGTGGTGCTCGTCAACTGGCTGATCACCTGGCTGTTTATGATCGACGTGCAGATCGGCACGGCGGGTTATCTCTTCACGCTGCGCCCGCTCGACGCGCATATCCGCAACGCCAATCCCTATCTGGATGGCTGGGTGGCGGCGTTGGTGTGCTATCCGCCGTTTATCATGATGGGGGGCAATGGACCGCTCGACTATCATCCCGGCACGGCCGAATGGTCGCAATGGCTGGCCGGGCATGAATGGGCGCTGTGGGGCTGGGGGGCGTGGCTGGTGGCGTTGACGGGCGTTTATGCCTGGGCCACGGTGGTCTTTGGCCTGCGCTTTTCCAATCTGACCTATCGCGGGGTCATTACTCATGGACCTTATCGGCTGACGCGCCATCCGGCCTATGTGTCGAAAAACCTGTTCTGGTGGTCGGTGACGCTGCCTTTTCTCAGCCCCACCGGATCGCTGGTCGATTGCATCCGCAACACCGCGATTCTGGCGATGGTCAGCGCGGTCTATTGGTGGCGAGCCAAGACCGAGGAGCGGCATCTGTTGGCACAGGACGCCAAATACCGCCAATATTGGGCATGGGCCGAAACAGGCGCGCCGATCACGCGCCTGCTCAAGCGGATAGTTTAGAAACTGGCTTCGTCGTAAACGCGGCTGAGATCGCCGCCCCATTCGCCGTGATAGCGGTCCAGCCAGAGCTGAGCCGGAACCTTGCCGCTGGCCACGATTGCGTCGAGCGGGTCGAGATAGCGGGTTTCATCCGCGCCCTCGCCATTCAACCGTGCGCGCGATTTCAGACCGGCGCGGGCAATCGCCAGTACTTCGCCTGCTATGTCACCCAACCGGCCCCCGGCAATCGGCGCATCCAGCGCCAGCTTGGGCACGCTGGAGCGCAAAGTCTCGCGCTCGTCCATGCTCCAGCCCTTGACCAGATCCCATGCGGCATCGAGCGCGCCCTGATCGTAGAGCAGGCCCACCCACAGCGCGGGCAACGCCACGATCCGTTCGACCGGCCCGCCATCGGCGCCGCGCATTTCAAGAAAGCTCTTGAGGCGAACTTCGGGGAAGGCGGTGGACAGGTGATCCTGCCAGTCGCCAATCGTCGGGCGCTCGCCGGGCAGGGCGGGCAGCTTGCCATCAAGGAAGTCGCGGAAGGACTGGCCCGCAGCATCGATATATTTGCCATCGCGGAACACGAAATACATCGGCACGTCGAGCATATATTCGACATAGCGTTCGTATCCGAAACCATCCTCGAACACGAAGGGCAACATGCCCGTGCGCGCCGGATCGGTGTCCGACCAGATATGGCTGCGATACGAGAGGTAGCCGTTGGGCTTGCCTTCCAGAAACGGCGAATTGGCGAAAAGCGCGGTGGCCAGCGGTTGCAGCGCCAGCGAAACGCGGAACTTCTGCACCATGTCGGCTTCGCTGCTGTAATCCAGATTGGTCTGGATGGTGCAGGTGCGCAGCATCATGTCCAGCCCCATCGACCCCACGCGGGGCATATGGCGCAGCATGATGTCATAGCGACCCTTGGGCATGATCGGCAATTCATCGCGCCGCTTGTCGGGATAAAGGCCAAGGCTGAGGAAGCCCAGATCGCTCTTCGCGCCCACGGCCTTGACCTGATCGATATGGCGGCGTGTTTCCGCGTCGGTCTGGTGCAGGTTTTCCAGCGGCGCGCCCGACAATTCGATCTGTCCCGCCGGTTCCAGGCTGACCGCCCCATCACTGCCCTTGAGGGCGATGACATTCTCGCCCTCCATGATCTCGCTCCAGCCATAGGGCTTCAGTCCCATCAGCAGGTCGCGGATGCCGCCTGCCTCGTCATAGGCGGGGGCGTGCCGGTCGGGGCCGTGATAGACAATCTTTTCATGTTCGGTGCCGATGCGCCATTGGGCGCGCGGCTTCTCACCCTCCTGCATCGGAGAGGCAAGTTGATCCAGCCCGGTAATCAGGGGATCATGCTGGTCGGTCGCTTCGCGAGTGCTCATGGCGCGACTTCCTAGTGGGCCAAACGTCTTTGCGCCAGCGAGAAAATCTATTCACCTTACATTGTCAGTCGGCGTTCTGATTATGCGCCCCAGTCACCCATCCCGCCCATCCACAGCGCGGTGGCCGCGATACAGGCGGTTTCGCCCCGCAAAATGCGCGGGCCCAGTGTAATCGCATGGGCCGATGAATGGGCGCGGATGGCGGCGCGCTCCTCATCGGTAAAGCCGCCCTCTGGCCCGGTCAGCAGCGCAGCGGGGCCGGCATGGGCGGCAAAGGTACCCAGCGCGGGCGCGCCGCCCTGCTCATCGGCAAAGAATAGGGCGCGCGGCGCCTCCCAATCGCGCAGCAAGGCATCTAATCGCATCGGTGCGGCAATCGTGGGCAAGGCGGTGCGCGCGCATTGCTCGGCCGCCTCGATCAGCGTGGCGCGGGCGCGGTCCAAATTCAACTTATCTGCCACGCATCGCCGCGTCAGCACCGGCTGAATATGGCGTACCCCCAATTCGCAGGCCTTTTCCAACACCAGATCGAAGCGGTCCTTTTTGAGCAGCCCCGCGCAAAGCGTGAAATCGGGCACCGCCTCGCGCTCGCGCAACAGGTCCACGCATTCCAGCACCAGATCGCGCTTGCCCACCGAGACGGCCCGCGCCGCCCATTCGCCTGACACATCATCGCACAGGATCACCGCATCGCCCGGCCCCACGCGCATAACGCGGCCCAGATAATGCGCCTGCGGCCCGTCAATGCTGACCTGTGCCCCGGCGGACAGGGGCGTTTCGACGAACAGGCGCGGCGCGCTGCGCGGGGGCCATGCCGGAGTGGCTGGAAGATGATCGCTCATGCCCTGCGCTCTAGCCGATTGCGGTGCGCCACGCTATGGCATGGCGCATGAGCGAAACCGTCCAGATCGTACCCGACAGCGAACATCGCGGGATTATGGGGTTGCTGCCCGCCGCGGCGCGCGATTATGCCTCTCTGGCGCGGCTGGACCGCCCCATCGGCTGGTGGTTGCTGTTCTGGCCTTGCGCTTGGGGCGTGCTTCTGGCGGGCGGCGCGCATCGCTGGGGCCTGCTGCTATGGCTCCTGCTGGGCAGCGTGGTGATGCGCGGGGCGGGCTGCGTCTATAATGACATTGTGGATGTCGATATCGACCGCCGCGTGGCGCGCACGGCTCTGCGCCCGATTGCCAGCGGGCGGGTGAGCAAGAAATCGGCATGGGCCTGGCTGATCGCCCTGTGCCTGGTTGGCCTGCTGGTGCTGTTGCAATTGCGGTGGGAGGCGCAACTGGTCGCGCTGGGTTCGCTGGCGCTGGTGGCTGCCTATCCTTTCATGAAGCGCATCACCGGCTGGCCGCAGGCGTGGCTGGGGCTGGTGTTTACATGGGGGGCGCCGGTCGGCTGGGTCGAGATGCGAGGGTTCGAAGGGCTGGGGCCGCTTGGCCTGCTCTATGCGGGCTGCTGGGCGTGGTGCATGGCCTATGACACGATCTATGCGCTGCAGGACCGTGAGGATGACGCGCTGGTGGGCATCGGTTCTTCGGCGCTGTCGTTCGGTCGCCATGTGCATCAGGGGGTCGGGGCGCTTTACTTGATGGCGCTGGGATGCTGGGCGGGGGCCTTGTGGCTGGTGCGGGTAGATTGGCTGGCCTTACTGGCGCTGCTGCCGGTGGGGCTGCATTTCCTGTGGCAAGTGGGGACGTTGAAGCAGGATGATGGCGGCAATGCGCTGGCGCGGTTTCGGTCGAACCGGTTTGCCGGGTTCCTGATGGCGCTGGCCTGTCTGGTGGTCGGCAATGCCTGATTTCTGGGCTTAACTCGCCTCGGCCAGCAATTGCTCGGCCGCGCTCAGATCCACGCTGACCAGCCGCGACACGCCGCGCTCCACCATGGTCACGCCGAACAGGCGATGCATCCGGCTCATCGTCACGGCATTATGCGTCACGACCAGATAGCGCGTTTCCGTCTCACGCGTCATCGCCTCCAGCAGATCGCAGAACCGCTCGATATTGGCATCGTCGAGCGCCGCGTCCACCTCGTCCAGCACGCAGATCGGCGAGGGATTGGTCAAGAACAGCGCAAAGATCAGCGCCACCGCCGTCAATGCCTGTTCGCCGCCAGACAGCAAAGTCAGTGATTGCAGGCGCTTGCCCGGCGGCTGGGCGAAGATCTCCAGCCCCGCCTCCAGCGGATCGTCCGAATCGACCAGCGCCAGATGCGCCTGCCCGCCCTGAAACAGCGTAGTGAACAGGCGGCGGAAATGGCCATCGACCGCCTCAAACGCCGCGCGCAGCCTCCCGCGCCCTTCGCGGTTCAGATTGCCGATCGAGCCGCGCAGCCGGTTGACCGCTTCGGCCAGCTCGGCCCTTTCGCGGATCGATTCGCCTGCACGTTCCTCGGCGGCGGCCAGTTCCTGCGCGGCAACCAGATTGACCGGCCCCAGCCGCTCGCGATCCGCCGCCCATTGGTCCATGGCGCGGCTTTCCTCGCCCGCCGTACCAGTTTCGGTAAAGCCGAAACGTTCGGTCAGCAGCGGGGGCGGACATTGAAAGCGTTCGCCCGAGGCGCGGTTCAATTCGGCGCGGCGCTGGTTTTCATTTTCTGATCGCGCCAGCGCCCCCGCGCGCGCCTCACGGGCGGCCACAAGTGCTTCCTGCGCGCTGGTTAATTCGCGCTCGGCCTCGGTGGCTTCCTGCGCCGCCTGAGCCATCGTGCTTTCGGCCTTTATCTGGGCTTGGCTCAGCGCCTGCTGCTCTTGCTCCAGCCCATCCATCTCGACACGGATCGCGGCCGGTCTGGCAGCATGGACGGCGCGCTCCTGCGCGATTTCCTCGATCCGCCCCGCCATCTGCGCCAGCCTTTTGGCCGCATCGCTGGCCCGGTTCTGCCAGTTGCGGATCTCGCCCGATTGCGCATGAACCCTTTCGCGAGCGACGGCCATAGTCTGATCCTGCGAGGCCAGCAGAGCGGTGGCCGATTGGTGATGCGCCCGTGCCGCCTCATGCCGCAAACGCGCCGTCTCCAGCATGGCCCGCCCCGTATCGGGCGCGGGCAGGGCGGCGCGGCGCTCCAGCGCGGCCTCCTGCTCGGCGCGGGCCGCATCGCGCTGCTGGGTCAGGTCGAGCGCGGCGGCCTGCAATTCGGCGCGGCGGGCGGCGGCGCGGTCGCGCGCGGCCTCGGCGGCATCCATCGCGCGCAGGGCGGCGCGCTCGGCATCGATGGCGGCGGCTACATCGCGCTCAAGCCCGGCGGCCTCATTCTGCGCCTGTGCCAGCGCCCCGGCCACCGCGCCCGCCTCGACCTCGGCCTGGGCGAGTGCATCGCGCAATGGCGGGATCTGTGCTTCCAGCGCGAGGAAGCGGTTATCCGCCTCCATCCGCGCCGCTTCCGCCGCGCCTTCGCCCCTCGCCACAAAACCATCCCAACGTCGGACATGCCCCGCGCGCGTCACCAACCATTCGCCGGGTGCGAGGGCGCGTCCATCATCCTCATCATCCACCCAGACCAGTGCCAGTCGGGCCGCCAGTTCCTCCGGAGAATCGGGAACATACGCGGCCAGACTCTGCGCCACCGGCACAGGCGGCACGGCCCCGGTCCAAAAGCGTCCCTCAGCACCGGCTTCTCCCAAAGGTGCCTTCGCATCGCGCCCCAGCACGGCGGCCAGTGCGCGCTCATAGCCCGGCGCGGCCCGCACATGATCGAGCGCGAGGCGGCGTCCGGCGGCGTTCTTCTGCGCCTTGGCGCGGGTCTCGCGGTCGCGCTGCAAGGCCTGAAACTCGCGCTCGATCCCGGCCAGATCGGCGCGGGCCGCCGAAAGCGCGCTGGCGGCGGCATCGCGCCGCCCCAGCAAGGCGGCGCGGCGCTCTTGTGCGGTATGCAGCGCCTCCCGGGTCTGTGCCAATCTCGCGCCCGCCTCGTCGCGCCGCGCGGTGGCGGCGGCCAGATCGGCCAGCGGATCGCCCGCCCGGTCCAGCGCGGCCAATGCCTCGCCATTGCGCGCCAGATCGGCCTCCGCGCGGGCGCAGCGGGTGCGGGCCTGCGCGATCTCGGCCTCGGCCACGCGCCACTCGGCCTCGACGCGCGCCTGTTCGGCATTGGCCTGCGCATAGGCGATTTCGGCGGCGCGGGCATTGCTGTCTGCTTCCTGAAGGGCCTGCGCCATGGCGGGCCTTTCGGCCTCTGCCTGCGCCAATCGCGCCCGCGCTTCGTCCAGTTCGAGTTGCAGCCTTTGCAAGGCCTGCGCCGCATCATGAGTAAGCTGGTCGGCCTCGTTGCGGTCGGCCTCCAGTCTTGCCTGTTGCCGGTCCAGGTCGGCCAATTTCGCCTGTGCCGCCTCCCACTGGCTGTTCAAGGCGGCAAGGCGGTGGGTATTGGCGCTGGCAGCCTCGCGCGCGATGCTCAGCGCCTCGCGGGTGGCGATGGCGGCCTGGGCGGCGGCGACCTGCTTGGTTTGGGCGGCATCGGCGCGGGATTGTGCGGCCGTGGCGCGTTCCTCGGCCAGTTTGGCTTCGGCCTTGGCATGGTCTGCTGCCTGCGCCGCCTCGCGCCAGCGGGCAAACAGCACGCGCGCCTCGGCCACGCGGATCTGTTCGGACAGGTGGCGATAGCGCTCGGCCGCGCGCGCCTGCCGCCGCAGCCCGGCGATCCTGCTTTCCAGCCCCGCCATCAGATCTTCAAGACGCGACAGATTGGCCTCGGTCGCGCGCAATTTCTGTTCGGCATCGCGGCGGCGCACATGTAGGCCCGCGATTCCCGCCGCTTCCTCAAGCATGGCGCGGCGTTCGGCAGGGCGGGCGTTGATGACAGCGGCGATCCGCCCTTGACTGACCAAGGCCGGTGAATGCGCGCCGGTTGCCGCGTCGGCAAAGACCAGCGCCACATCCTTTTGCCGCGCATCGCGCCCATTGATGCGATAGGCCGAACCCGCGCCGCGCTCGATCCGGCGCACAACCTCCAGTTCCTCGCCCGCGCTGTCATGGGCGGACAGGATCACTTCTGCAAAGTCGCGCGGCGGGCGGGTGGCCGTGCCCGCAAAGATCACATCCTCCATCCCCCCGCCGCGCAGCGACTTGGGGCTGCTCTCGCCCATCACCCAGCGGATGGCCTCGAGCAGATTGGATTTGCCGCAGCCGTTGGGGCCGACCACCCCGGTCAGCCCCGGCTCTATGCGCAGTTCGGCAGGCTCAACAAAGCTCTTGAAGCCTGAAAGTTTGAGCCGCCGAAAACGCATGAAAGCCTATCAGGCGCCCGCAGCCTTCAGCGCGGCTTCGACATTCTTCCACTCGGCGCCTTCGACCTTGTTGCCGTTGACGAAGACGGTGGGGGTCGAATTGATGCCCTTGGCGCTGATAGCCTCGGACGCCTTGGCCACGGCCTCGGCGCGAGGCAGGTCGGCAAGGCACTGGCGCTGCTGCGCTTCGGGCAGGCCGCGCGCCGAGAAGAAGGCGGTGTAGCCCAGCGCGTCGGCAATCGCCGGATAGCGCTGCGCGGCGGGCAGCTTCATCGCGGCCGAGGCCTGATCATACTGCTCCTTGGTCTGCGAATTCATCGCGTCGAAATTGGTGTAGACCTGTTCGATCAGGCCGAAATAGGCGTCACCCCCGCCGCAGCGTGCCAGAACCGTCAGCGGAATATCCTGCGGGTGGATGGCAAAGCTGCGGAATTCCAGGCTCACCTTGCCGCTGGCGATATAATTGCCGGTCAGCGCGCTCATCCCGTCCTGCGCCAGTTTCGCGCAGTGGGGGCAGGAGAGCGAGCCATATTCCACCATCTTGATGGCGGCCTTGGGATTGCCCACGATGATGCCGTCGCCATCCTCGGTTTTGGCAAAAGTTTCGGCCCATGTCTTGCCCGCGGGCGGGGCCACGGCGGTCACGCTGCCGGCGGGCGCGGTGGCGGCGCCGTTTTCCGACTTGTTGCAGGCGGCAAGACCCAGCGCGAGCGGCGCCATGGCCAGCATGGTCAGGGTACGGGTGGAAAGCGGGGCAAATATCATCTTGCAACCTATCCTTGGGCAAAGAATGAAATGGGTGTTACTTCAGCACGGCGGCCAGCTTGGGCTGCAATCCGGCCCAGTCATGTTCTTCGATCATCTTGCCGTCCAGCGTGAAGGTGGGCGTGCCGGTCGCGCCTAGTTCCTGCGCTTCCTTGGTCTGGGCGATCACGCGGCGCAAGGTGGCTTCGTTGGCGAAACAGGCGTCGGCCTGCGCGTGGCTCAGGCCCGCGCCGGCGGCGATGTCATAGAATTTCAGATCCGAAGCGATCGCGCGCATCCGCTCGGGCATCTGGCCTTCGTTCCAGCGCTTGGTCTGAGCCTCGGTCAGCTTTTGCGCGGTGGCGATCCACTGGTCCTGCTCGGCCAGAAACTTGTGATGCAGCGGGAAGAATTTTACCGGCGGCACACAATTGGTCAGCATGGCGATGGTGATGTCGAGCGGATCGCGGACCAGATGGCGCACCTCGAACGACAATTGCCCGCCGCCCACCGGCCCCATGCGCAGCGGCAGCGCCGTCTCTGCCTCGAAATGGGCGCAATGCGAGCAGGTGTAGCTCATATATTCGATCAGCTTGTGGGCTGCGGCCGGATTGCCCTGAATATGCCCGCCTACCGGGCTGACGGCCACTTTGGCGCCCCATGCGCCGCCCGTTGCCGCAGGCCGGGCCGCATGTTGGGGCGTGGCGGCCAGAACCGGCGCGGCGCTCAGCCCAAGCGTCAGAGCAACGGCGGCCATCATGCGAAGGGGAAGAAGCATCCAGAGTCCTTTGCTGAAAACAGAATTCGTCACGCCTCGTCCTGACGGGCGATGCTGCGGGCCAGCGATTCGAGAACCGCCTTCAATTCGGGATCACCGATATCGCGCAGCGAATCGCCAAGCTCGATCGGGATCGGCTTGAGGCTGGGCGGCGCGGCGCGGGCCGGGCTCTTTGGACGGGCGATCACCTCGCCTTGCCGCATCTTGACCTTGGACACCGCCTGATAGCCAAAGAAGCGGTTCACCCGCTCGATGATTTCGGGGATCACATGGGTGATGATCGGCGCATGGGCGGGCAGCACCACCAATTGCAGGATGCCGTCGCTTTTTTCACCGGGCGGGAAACGGATCGCCTCGGGCATACAGACATTGGCGTGGATCGGCCCGACGATTTCGGGCCAGCGCGTCACCACGCTGGATTGCACAAAGCCGAAGCGGCGAAAGGCGGTGCGGCCGATATCGGGCATCAGTTCGGCAATCGGCCTAGCCTGTCCGCCGCGCGGGCGTTCATAGGGCTGGCCCACGCGCGATTTTCCGCCGCGCGCTTTATCATCACGCGCCGCGACAGGGCTTTTGCTGCCCTTTGGTGTATTTGGCCTATCCCTTTCCATACCTGTCCAGCCATGCCATAGCCGCCCCATGGATGCCAGAGGCCAGAGCGTGAAATGCGGTAAAGTGGATAGCCCGCGCGCAGGATCAGTCGCGCAGGCGCTGCTCGATTGGTATGATGCCCATGCGCGGGCGTTGCCATGGCGCGCGCCGCCCGGTGCCAATTGGGCCGATCCCTACCGCGTCTGGCTGTCCGAAGTGATGCTGCAACAGACCACGGTGGCGGCTGTCATCCCCTATTTCGAACGTTTCACCACGCGCTGGGTTGATGTTGCCGCGCTGGCCGCCGCGCCTGAGGAAGAGGTAATGGCGGCATGGGCGGGCCTTGGCTATTATTCGCGGGCGCGGCGATTGGTGGAATGCGCAAGGGTCGTGGCCGATCGGGGCGGTTTTCCCGAGGATGAGGCGGGATTGCGCGCCTTGCCGGGGCTGGGGGCCTATACGGCGGCGGCGGTGGCGGCGATTGCCTTTGGCCAGCGTGCGGTGGTGGTCGATGCCAATGTCGAGCGGGTGGTGGCCCGCCTGTTTGACATTGAGCAGCCTTTGCCCGCCGCGCGCGCTGCCATCCGCGAGGCCGCCGATGCCATTACTCCCGATGCCCGCAGCGGCGATTTTGCTCAGGCGATGATGGATTTAGGCTCAGGGATTTGCAGCGTTCGTGCGCCGCAATGCCTGATCTGCCCCCTGCGTAGCGATTGCCGGGGGCAGGCGCGGGCCGAGCAATTGCCGGTCAAACCGCCCAAGAAGGCGAAGGCCCAGCGTATCGGTCATGCATGGTGGATCGAGCGCGACGATGCAGTCTGGCTGATCCGCCGCCCGGCCAGCGGGATGCTGGGGGGGATGCGCGCGCTGCCCGATGATGGCTGGAATGCGCGGGCCGACGGGTCGGGCGATCCGCCGCTCGATGGCGGCTGGCGCGAGGTGGGCAGGGTGACGCATGTGTTTACCCATGTCGCGCTCGATCTGGCCGTGATGGTGTCACAGGGCGGTGATAGTCCGGAGGGTGTCAAAGAATTGGAAGAGGGTGAATGGTGGCCGCTGGCCCGGCTTGACGAGGCCGGATTGCCCACGCTCTATGCCCGCGCCGCAGCGGTCGCGATGGCCAGAAAAGGATAGATATGCGTCCCCCCATGACCTTTACGGGCAACCCTCTGGACCGCGCCGATGCAGTGCGTTCTGATCCTGCGCGTCTGGCGGCGCTGTGGGCGCAGGGCGGGCGGCTGTTGCAGATGGAAGGGCTGGAGCCCAGCCTTGCCAGCGGCGCTCTAATCTGGAGCGAGGCGGATGAAGCCCCAGAGGGTGAGGCGGTGCTCCTTGGGCTGGACGGCGCGGGTATCGGCCATTTCGCCCCGGTGCCTGCTCCCGATCAGGCCAGTACGGCACCCGCTAGTTTCAACCTGTGGCAGGCGCTGAACGGCATGGATGGCGGCGAGATCGCGATCTATGGCGCGGCGCGGGCGCTGGTGGGCTGGCATGCGCGGCATCGGTTCTGCGCGCGTTGCGGCGCGGCCACGGCGCTGGCCAAGGGCGGATGGCAGCGCGATTGCGCCGCCTGCGGGGCGCAGCATTTTCCCCGCACCGATCCGGTGGTCATCATGTCGGTTGAGCATGAGGGGCGGCTTCTGCTGGGCCGCCAACCTCGTTTTCCGCCGCATCGCTATTCCGCGCTGGCCGGTTTTATCGAGCCGGGGGAGAGCATTGAGGAGGCCGTCGCCCGCGAGATTTACGAGGAAGCGGGGGTCAAGGTCCGCGATGTGCGCTATGTCGCCAGCCAGCCCTGGCCTTTCCCTTCCAGCCTGATGATCGCGGCCCATGCCTTTGCCGATGATCCGGCGCTGACCATCGACCACAGCGAGTTGGAAGATGCCCGCTGGTTCACCCGTGCCGAAGTGGTCGAGGCCATGCATGCGCGCGACCGGGGCGAGGATGGCGCGGCCTTCAGCGCGCCTTCGCGTACGGCGGTGGCGTGGCATTTGCTGGCGGATTGGCTGGAGGATTAGGTCATGCGCGTTCTGGTGATGGTCAAGGCTACCCAGGAAAGCGAAGCGGGCCGGTTCGAACCGGCGTGGACGCAGGAGATGATGGCCGCGATGGGGCGCTTCAACGATGCGCTGCGCGAGGCGGGCGTGCTGATTATGGCCGAGGGATTGGCGGCATCGGATCAGGGCAAGCTGATCGTGTTTGACGGTGCGAGCCGCGAGATCATCGATGGTCCCTTCACACCCAGCGAAGAACTGGTCGCTGGTTTCTGGCTATGGGAAGTGAAAGATATGGACGAGGCGCTGGATTGGGGGCGCCGTTGCCCCAATCCGATGCCGGTGCCCAGTGTGATCGAGATCCGCCCGATCCACGAGCATCGTTAGGCGTCAGACCAGCCCCAGCTTCGCCAATTCCGCCGCTACATTGGCGGGCAGGACATCGCCATTGTCTCCGCTGGCCAGATCGGCCGGGGCGTCCTTGGCCTCCAGATAGCGCCAGCCCTGATGCGCGCGGCGCGGCGTGGGCACGACATCGATCAGATCGGTTGAAATCAGGATCGCGGTGCGCCCGCCTTCGTCCTCCTCAAAGCCCAGAATTTCGCTGCGCGCCACCAATTGGTGCTTGAAAATCCAGAACAGCGATCCGCCGATCATCTCGGCGGCTCGCTTGGGCCGGTTGCGTGTGGTCAGCCGCGCCACCTTGGCGCCCCCGCGCCGCCCCTCAGGCGAGAACCATTCGTGGATTTCGGCCATGGATTGGGCGCCATAGGCAACTTTGGTCATATTCAGGGGCATCAGGCAAGTCCCGTCAGAACGGCAAGGCCGAGGAAGGAGAAGAAGCCCATGACATCGGTGGCCGTGGTTACAAATACGGCCGAAGAGACGGCTGGATCAACCCGCAGCCGGTCCAGCGTGACGGGCACCAAGATGCCCGCAAGGCCCGCGACCAGATTGTTGATGACCATGGCCGCACCGATCACCGCGCCCAGATGCGGATTGCCGAAAAGCAGCGTCGTGCCCGTGCCGATCATCAGACCCAGCGACAGGCCATTGGCCATCGCGATGCGCAATTCGCGCAGGACCATGCGGACCGTATTCGAGCTGGTCAACTCGTTGGTAGCAATCGCGCGCACCACCACGGCCAGCGTCTGGGTGCCCGCATTGCCGCCCATCCCGGAGACAATCGGCATCAGAACGGCCAGCAGCGCGAATCGCGCAATTGCCCCCTGAAACAGGCCGACCACGGAAGAAGCGATGATCGCCGTGCCCAGATTGACCACCAGCCATGACAGGCGCGTGCGAACCGTCATCAGGATCGGTTCGTTGATGTCACCATCGCCCGCACCAGACAGGCGCAGGATGTCCTCGCTGGCTTCTTCCTGAATGATGTGGACCACGTCGTCGACCGTGATCTGACCAACCAGCCGTCCGCTTTCATCGACCACGGCGGCCGAAATCAGCGCGTATTTCTGAAAGCGCAGCGCCACTTCTTCCTGATCCATGCCCACCGGGATCAGCGTCTGGTCGCGCTTCATCACATTGGATAGCGTCACATGGCGATCGGTGCGCAGGATCCAGGAAAGCTGGCACGTGCCGACCGGATGGTGGCGGGCATCGACGATGAAGATTTCCCAGAATTCGGTGGCCAGATCCTTGTTGTCGCGCAGATAATGGATCAGCTCGCCCACGCTCATATGCTCGCCCACCGCGATATAATCGCGGCTCATCAGGCGGCCTGCGGTTTCCTCGGGATAGGCCAGCGCGGATTCGATGGCCGCGCGTTCTTCCGGCTCCATTTCGGCCAGAACCGCCTGCTGTTCTTCCGGCTCAAGGTCTTCGAGCAGGGCGACCGCGTCGTCGGTCTCCATCTCCTCGGCAATGTCGGCAATGTCTCCGGCCGACAATTCATCGACCAGTGCCTCGCGCACGTGGTCGTTCAGTTCGGCAAAGACCTCGCCGCCCATCAGGTCGGAAATGGCATCGGCCAGCGCCGGGCGCTCATCGGCGTCGATCTGTTCGAACAGGTCGGCCACGTCGGCCGGGTGCAGCGGCTCGACCCGCGCATAGACCGCGTCGACCTCGCCCGCATCAAGGGCCGCGCGGACCCGGCGGACGAATTCCCCCTTCAACTGGTTGTCTTCGTCCAGGCTGTCATGGCGCGTGTTTTCCTCCGCCGCCTCGATTTCGGCGGTGGGGGCATCGGCATAGAGAGGATCGACAGGCTCGACAGTCATGGGGGAAGGGGATTAGGCATTAAGCGAATAAAAGCAACCGTGCAGGATGCGTTTAACGCAAGGGACCGCACAAACTGCTGGCCTTGGGCGCGGGGCCCCTTTATCAGCGCGGCCAGAAAAGGGCGATGATGGCCAATCCTCGCCACGTCCATACAGGAGCTTTACCCATGGCCGACGAAATTCTCACCTTCACCGTGGATACCGGCAACGGCATCGGCGATGTTGTCATCAAGCTGCGCCCCGATCTGGCCCCCGGCCACGTTGAACGCATCAAGGAACTGGTCGGCGAAGGCTTCTATGACGGCATCACCTTCCACCGCGTGATCCCCGGCTTCATGGCGCAGGGCGGCTGCCCCAACGGCACCGGCACCGGCGGCAGCGACAAGCCCGACCTGAAGGCCGAATTCAACAACGAACCGCATGTGCGCGGCGTGTGCTCGATGGCCCGCACCTCCTATCCGCACTCGGCCAACAGCCAGTTCTTCATCTGCTTTGACGATGCCACCTTCCTCGACCGTCAGTACACGGTGTGGGGCGTGGTCCAGTCGGGCATGGAATTCATCGACGCGCTGCCCAAGGGCGAACCGCCGCGCAATCCGGGCAAGATCGTCAAGGCCGTGGTTTCGGAAGCCTGATCCCGTGGTCCGCCCCGCGCTCTCCCAGTTGGAGGGCGCGGGGCGGATCTGCGTTTGCACCAACTGTTAACTCTTCTTCAGGGCTCGTCCCTAGCCATCGGTTCAACCGATCTCCATTGCTTGTGAACGATAGTAAACGGACAGTCTCGAGAGGATAGTCCGTGCTCGCTCGCGCAAAAATCAGCACACTTGTCGCCGCAGGCTCGCTTTCGCTGGCGGCCATCATCGGCTTTGGGGCCACATTGGCCGTTCAGGGCGCGTCGACCATGCGCGCCGATATGGCCTATCTGGCGAGCAATTCGGTCCCCAGCGTGGACAAGCTCAATTCGATCATCGTCGATTTTGAAATCGCGCGCATCCGCATGTCGCGCATGATTCTGGCGCAATCGCCTGATGAGGCCACCAAGCAATCCGCCTCGCTCGACAAGGCTCTGGCCAATGCCGAACAGGGTATTGCCGATTACAAGAAATTGATCAGCGACAAGGAAGATGGGCGGCTTTACGAGGATTTCGTCCAGCGCTGGCAATTGTTCCGACAGGACGTTGAAGCCATTCGCACCGCTGAACTGAGCAATCAGCATGACCGCGCCATTGCGCTGTTCAATGGCGATATCGTGGGCCATTCGCGCGATCTGCAAGGCGCGATCGAGGCCGACAAGGATTACAACGTCAAGCTGGTCAATCAGATTGCGGGCAAGGTGCTGGAACAGGCCGATACCGCGATCCAGCGCAATATTGTGCTGGGTATGCTGGGCGTCGGCATTGGCTTGCTGGTGCTGCTGATGTTCTCGCTGCGGGTGACGCGGCCGGTTTCGCATTTGAAGGATGCGATGGGCGATATGGCTGCGGGCAATCTGGACCGCGACATTCCCGGCATCGACAAGAGCGATGAATTGGGCGACATCGCCCGCGCGCTGGAGGAGATCCGCCAATCGGTTGCCAATCGCAGCCGCGCCGAGGCCGAGACCAAACTGGCCGCCCAGCAGAAGATCACCGGCGCGCTGGAGCGCGGTCTGGCCGCCCTGCGTCAGGGGCGGCTGGATGAGCGGCTGGACGAGGAATTTCCGGCCGAATACGAACAGTTGCGCAATGATTTCAATGCCACGGCCGCCTCGCTGTCCGAACAGATTTCGGCCGTTTCGGTCTCCTCCAACGCGGTGCGTTCCGGGGCTGGCGAGATTTCCTCGGCGGCGCAGGATCTGGCTCATCGTACAGAGCTCCAGGCTGCATCTTTGGGCAACACAGCCAATACCGTGCGCGAACTGGCCCATTCGGTGGCCCAGACCGGGCAGGGCGTGACCAGCGTGGCCGGATCGGCGCATGAGGCCGAGCGGGAGGCCTCGAACAGTGGCGAGTTGATGCAGGGCGCCGTGGCGGCGATGCAATCCATCGCGGCGACCTCGGAAAAGATGCGCTCAATTGTCGAGATCATCGACGGCATTTCGTTCCAGACCAACCTTTTGGCGCTCAACGCCGGGGTCGAGGCCGCGCGGGCAGGGGACGCCGGGCGCGGCTTTGCCGTGGTGGCCACCGAGGTGCGCAATCTGGCCGAGCGCAGCGCGCTGGCGGCCAAGGAGATCGGTGCGCTGATTGTCAATTCGGGCGAGGAGGTGCGCGCGGGCGTCGATATGGTCAGCCGCACCCAGTCGAGCCTTGAACGCATTGTCGAGCGTTCGACCGAGGTCGCGGGCATGCTTTCCACGCTGGCCACCAATGCGGCCCAGCAGTCCGAGGCCATCGCCGGCGTCAATCAGGTTCTGAACGAACTGGATATGGCCACCCAGCAGAATGCCGCGCTGGTCGAGGAATCGACCGCCGCCTCGCGCTCACTGGCCCATGAGGCCGAGCGTCTGTCGGGCGTGGTGCAGCGTTTCACGCTGGCCCGCCGCTCCACTCGCGACGGGTTGCGTCATGCGGCTTAAAGCCCGGCCTTGATCAGCCAATCGTGGAAAATCCGCACCGGGCGCGTTTCCAGCGCGCGCGGGCGGCACACGAACCAATAGCTGTAGGGGCTGTCGATATCGGCGTCGAACAGGCGGACCAGACGGTCATCGCCGGGACGCAAAAAGTGGTCGTCATGGACGATGGCGATGCCCAGCCCCTGAACCGCTGCGGCAATGATAAGCTGGGCCGAATCGAAATGGTCGATCGCGGCCGGTTCCAGTCGCTCCAGTCCCAGCGCACCTTTCCACACATCAAGGCTTTCGGGCAGATCGGTAGAGATCACGAAAGTCTGCTTTGACAGGCGGGCCAGATCGGGTGTCGCGCCAATCTCGGCGGCCAGCGCGGGCGAGGCGAAAGCGTGGATCTTGTTATGATCGAGCCGCACCGAATGGAGCGCGGGGTCAGGCTCCTTGGACAGCACGATGGCCGCATCAATCGAATCGCCCAGTTCCGATTCGAGCTGCGCCCCGGTGTCAAAGTCGATATGCAGCCGCGGATGCAACTTGCGCAATTCGGGCAGGCGCGGAAACAGGCGCGTGCCCGCAAACAGCGCGGGAACGCCCAGATGCAGGCGCATCACATTGCTGGCCTCCATCTGCGATTCGACCGCCTCGGCCAGATCTTCCAGCTTGGGGCTGACGGCGGCGTAAAAGGCATGGCCGTCATCGGTCAGCTTCATTGCCTGATGCTGCCGTGTAAACAGGCGCTTGCCCACGAAATCCTCCAGCGCGCCCACGCGGCGGGACAGCGCAGAAGGGCTCAGGCCCAATTCGCTGGCCGCGGCCTTGGCCGAACCAAGGCGGACCGTGCGGACAAAGGCTTCCAGCGCGCGCAGGGGGGGCAGGCGGCGGGTGGCGGGCATGATCGATCAGTCCTCTTGTGCGCCATGGCTGGCGGGCGGATGCAGGCGAAGGCGAATCACGTGGCGCTCGTCAGCCTCGGTTACTTCGATGATCCAGCCGCTGGCATGCGCGATCCGCGCGCCTACCGGCGGCACATGGCCGGACAGCACAAAGGCCAGCCCGCCCAGAGTATCAATGTCTTCCTCGACTTCGGCGAGGCGCGGATCGACCCGCTTGCCCACTTCGTCAAGTTCGACCTTGGCATCGGCATCCCATAGACCATCGTCGAGGGGGCGCAGCAATTCGGCCGGAGCATCGTCATGCTCATCCTCGATCTCGCCGACGATTTCCTCGACCAGATCCTCAAAAGTGATGATGCCCTCTGTGCCCGAATATTCATCAACCACCACGGCCAGATGCACCCGGCTGGAGCGCATGTCGGCCAGCACGTCGAGCGCACCGCGCGCGGTGGGCACGAACAAGGGCTGGCGCATCATCCGCGTCCAGTTGCCCTGCGGCTCCTCGCCGCGCGCCAGATAGGGGAAGACGTCCTTGATGAGGATCATGCCGATCACCTCATCGAGCGTCTCACGATAGACAGGCATGCGCGAATGGCCATGTTCGGCAAAGGCGGCGACCACATCGGGCCACGGGGCATTATGCGCCAGCGCGATGATCTGGCCGCGCGGGATGCAGACATCGGCCGCGTCCAGTTCGGAAAAATGCAACAGGTTGCGCAGCATCTGCCGCTCAAGCATCGAAAGGTCGCCCGCCTCGCCGGGGCTGCCTTCCTCCTCATGTTCGTCGATGATGTCTTCCAGATGGGCGCGCAGCGACTGATCCTGATCGCCCCCTTCAAAGAAGCGCAGAACCGAGCGCCATAAAGAGCGCTTACTGTCCGGCTCTCCGAGGCCGGAATCCCCTGTTCGGCCCATGTCGGCCACTTTGTGCATTACTCCGATTGCAAGAAATTCAAAGGTGATGGTCGCCATATGGGTCGGCAATGCCGATCAGCGCAAGCGCCTTTATCTCCAAAACTTCCATCTCGCGCGCATCTTCCTCGGAAATCTCGTGATCGAGCCCCGCCAGATGCAGCAAACCATGGATAATCAGGTGCGAGGCATGATCGGCCAGCGCGATGCCCTTATCCATCGCCTCACGCGCGCAGGTTTCATAGGCCAGCGCAATATCGCCCAGCAATTCGGGCGGCCCATCATCGGCCAGATCAAGCAGATCCTCGCGCGCTAGCATGGGAAAGGAGAGCACGTTGGTCGGCTTGTCCTGCCCCGCCATTCGGCGTTGAGCACCTGCACCTCTGCGTCCGAGGTGAAGATCATGCTGGTGCTCAGGCATTCCTTGGCCAGTTCGGGGGCGACCACGGACAAAGCCCCCGCCGCGCGGGCGGCAAGGGCTTCCCAATCAGTGGATTCCGGCCAGGGAGATTCGATGTCGATTTCAAGCGTCAGCATAGGTCGGCTCCCCTAGGCGCTGGCGGCGGGAATGTCGAAGCCTAATCCTCGTTCTTGCCTTCATAGGCTTCGACAATGCGGCCCACGATCGGGTGGCGCACCACGTCCGATCCCTTGAAGCGCACCGTGGCGATGCCTTCGACACCCTCCAGCCGCACAACGGCATCGTTCAGCCCACTGGCCGCCATGCCGCCGGGCAGGTCGACCTGCTTGGGGTCACCGCAGATGACCATCCGGCTGTTCATGCCAAAGCGGGTCAGGAACATCTTCATCTGGGCCGCCGTGGTGTTCTGCGCCTCGTCAAGGATGACGAAGGCATCGGCCAGCGTGCGACCGCGCATGAAGGCGATGGGCGCCACCTCGATCTCGCCATTGGCCAGACGTCGCTCGACCTGCTCGGGCGGCATGCAGTCAAAGAGCGCATCGTACAAAGGCCGCAGATAGGGATCGACCTTCTCCTTCATGTCGCCGGGCAGAAAGCCGAGCTTTTCGCCCGCCTCGACCGCTGGGCGGCTCAGGATCAGGCGCTTGACGCTGCCGGTGATGAGTTGCGACACGGCCTGCGCCACGGCGATATAGGTCTTGCCGGTGCCCGCCGGGCCAAGGGCGAAGATCACATCATTGCGGGTCAGTGCGCGCATATAGTCGATCTGGGTCGGGCTGCGCGGGACGATGGTCTTGCCGCGCGTGCGGATCATGATCGGGGGATGGGTTTCATCCCCGGTGATGATGCCTTCCAGCGTTGGCTCGACCGACATGGCGATCAGCGATTCGACCGCGCCCGCGTCCACTTCCTGCCCCGAGAGCAGGCGGCTGTGCATGCCTTGCAGCACTTCACGCGCGCGGGCGACATTGTCTTCATTGCCTTCGATCAGGATGCGATTGCCACGGGCCGAGATATAAACCCCCAGCCGGTTTTCGATCAGCACCAGATTGGCGTCAAACTGGCCAAAGAGCGCGCCCAATATGGTCGGCTCGTCAAATTCCAGCTCGGTTCGCGCACGTCGGGAAGGATTGGCGCGAGCGTTCGGGCTGCGGAAGGAGGCCACATCTTCGATGGGGTCAAAAGCGGCGCGGATCTGTTTGCGGGCCATGTGCTCCTTGTCTGTGGCCGGAGTCTCAAGACCGGCTCACTAAGTTAAGATATGCCTCCTCATGCCATCCGCCAAGGGGCCCCGCGCGCCGCAGTGGTGGAAAAGCGTAGGCGAGGGCAGGGATGGGCGTACAAATTGATACAAACCTGACTGAGATCTGAGCGTCCAGTTCCAAATGGGTTCATGGCGTCAGGCCCATAAAGGCTTCATCGGGGCCAGTCCTGTTCCTCAGGCGTCCCTCCCGGAGTTTCAAAGGAGAGCAAGATGCGAAAGATCCTGATGCTGGCGCTGGCCGCCGCGACTGTTGTTCCGACCGTTGCCTCGGCCCAGAGCGCCCATGAGCTGCGCCGCGATCAACGCGACATCGCCCGCGAACACCGCGAGATCCATCGCGACATGGCGCGCGGCGATTATCGCGAAGCCCGCCGTGACATGCGTGACCTGCGCAATGCCCGCCAGGAATATCGCGAGGACTGGCGTGATTATCGCCGCGCCCATGGCGATGTGTTCCGTGGTCCCGCCTATGTCGGCCCGCGCGGCTATGCCTATCGCCCCGTCGCGCCGGGTTATCGCTTCGCGCCTGACTATTACCACCGCCGCTACTGGATCGCCGATCCCATGGTTTACCGCCTGCCCCCTCCGGGCATGAACCAGCGCTGGGTGCGTTATGGCCGCGATGTGGTGCGGGTTGACCTGCGCACGGGCCGCGTCCTGCAGGTTTACGGCTCATTCTTCTACTAATTCAGCGCGCTTCGGTCGGGAAGCTGTGCTGGGCCGCCCCTTCCGCAAGGAGGGGGCGGCTTTTTATGCGTTTCAGGCGATCACCCGCCCGGTGAGCGAATTCGGCCCTGCCTGCACGAGTTCGGCGCGCAGGATATCGCCCACGCCGTAATCGCCCTGGAAATGCACCGATTGCAGCCAGGGTGATTTGCCCAGCCATTGGCCCGGCAGCTTGCCCTTGCGTTCGATCAGCACGTCGCAGTTGCGGCCAAGGCTGGCCTGATTGAAGGCATGCTGGTCGCGGTTGAGCGCGGCCTGCAAACGCTGCAACCGGTCGTCCATTACCTCGCCGGGGATCTGATCATCCATCGTGGCCGCAGGCGTGCCGGGGCGCGGCGAATATTTGAAGCTGAAGGCCTGCGCATAGCCAACCGCGTCGATCAGTGCGATGGTTTCGGCGAAATGCTCCTCGCTCTCGCCGGGGAAGCCGACGATGAAATCGCCCGAGAGAGCAATATCGGGCCGCACCTCGCGCACGCGTTCCAGCAGGCGCAGATAGCTTTCGGCCGTATGGCTACGGTTCATGGCCTTCAGGATCGCATTGCTGCCCGATTGCACCGGCAGGTGCAGGAAGGGCATCAGTTTTTCCACCTCACCATGGGCGGCGATCAGGCCATCGGTCATGTCATTGGGATGGCTGGTGGTATAGCGGATGCGCGCCAGACCGTCGATCGCGGCCAGATCGCGGATCAGCCCGTCAAGGCCGACCTTCTGCCCCTTGCCGTTCTCGCCGCCCCAGGCATTCACATTCTGGCCCAGCAGCGTGATTTCCTTCGCGCCCGCTTCGACCAGACGATGCGCCTCGGCAATCAGGTCGGCATAGGGGCGGCTGATTTCCGCGCCGCGCGTATAGGGCACCACGCAGAAGGTGCAGAACTTGTCGCAGCCCTCCTGC
>ERZ778021.1173-NODE-1173-length-33569-cov-6.306737_pt1 | contig 33569 bp, 34 predicted proteins | sample MGYA00375751_ERZ778021 | MGnify/ENA primary metagenome ERZ778021 (study PRJEB29350, sample SAMN05389814) | bioreactor metagenome | isolation source: Thiocyanate stock bioreactor | place: South Africa: University of Cape Town | collected 2013-08-29 ... | reverse complement strand
GGATGGAACTGCGTCGCCGACAGGGGTCCGTTCTCGACGGCGGCGAGGAACGGCGTGCCGTAGTCGCACCACGTGAGGGCGGGTTGACGGAACGGCCGCGTGACCTCGAGCGACCAGTGCTGGGCGGCGTAGGAGTGCACGAAGTAGAACCGTTCGTGCTCCAGGCCGCGAAAAAGAGTCGAGCCTTCGCCCACCCGCACCGTGTTCCAGCCCATGTGCGGGAGCACCGGCGCGTCGAGTTCGGTGACCGCGCCGGGCCACTCGCCGAGCCCCTCGGTGTCGTCACCGCGTTCCACACCGTGCTCGAACATCACCTGCATGCCGACACAGATGCCCAGCACCGGCAGACCTCCGGCGAGACGACGTTCGATGATCTCGTCGCCGCGCGTGGCGCGCAGGGACTCCATCACGGCCCGGAAGGCTCCGACGCCGGGTACGACCAGACCTGCGGCGTCGTGGATCAGGCCACGATCGGCCGTGAGCCGCGCATCGGCTCCCGCGGCGACGAGGGCCTTCACCGCGGAGTGGACATTGCCCGACCCGTAGTCGAGCACAGCCACGAGAGGCCGCTCCTCGATGCGGGTACCGGCCTCGAGCCCTGCGGTGGCGTCGGTCATAGGGCGCCCTTCGTACTGGGGATGCCGTGGACCAGGGGGTCGAGCGCCTTCGCCTGCCGGAAGGCCCGCGCGAACGCTTTGTACTCGGCTTCGGCGATGTGGTGCGGGTCCCGTCCGCCGAGCACCGTGACGTGCATCGTCAGACCGGCATTGAAAGCGAGCGCTTCGAACGTGTGACGCACGAGCGACCCGGTGAAGTGGCCGCCGATGAGATGGTGCTCGAACCCGACCGGCTCCCCGGTGTGGACCAGATAGGGGCGCCCGCTGATGTCGACCACGGCCTGGGCCAGCGCCTCGTCCAGGGGAACGAGCGCATCCCCGTAGCGCGAGATGCCGCTCTTGTCGCCGAGCGCCTGACGGATCGCCTGACCCAGGACGATCGCGGTGTCTTCGACGGTGTGGTGCGCATCGATGTCGGTGTCTCCCGAGGCGCGCACGGTGAGATCGGTGAGCGAGTGCTTTGCGAAGGCTGTGAGCAGGTGGTCGAAGAACGGCACCGTGGTGTCGATGCTGCTGTGCCCGGTGCCGTCGAGGTCGAGATCGAGTTCGACCGTGGACTCGCTGGTCGCGCGTCGCAAGGATGCCGTGCGGGGGGCCGGGGTGCTCATGAGCCGAGTCTACCGAGAGCCCGCGCGCCGGCCCGGCGTGTTACCCCGGCGTTCACCGTCAGTGCGCGCCGGAACCGCCCGGGCCGAGGGAGGCGAGCGCGTCGAGGAACGCCGTCGACTCCTCCGCGGTGCCCGCCGTGACACGCAGACTGTGGGCGATGCCGACATCGCGGATCAGAACGCCGCGGTCGTAGAGCCCCTGCCACGTCGCCGCAGGATCTTCCACACCGGAGAAGAGCACGAAGTTCGTCCAGCTCTCGAAGGGGCGGTAGCCGAGCGCGTCGAGTGTCGCGGAGATACGGTCGCGCTGAGCGACGATCTCGTCGACCATCGCGAGCATCGCCGGCGCGTGACGCAGCGCGGCCGATGCCGCCGCCTGCGTCAGCGCACTGAGGTGGTAGGGAAGCCGCACCAGACGCAGAGCATCGATGACGGCGGGGTCGGCCGCGAGGTAGCCGACGCGAGCGCCGGCGAACGCGAAGGCCTTGCTCATCGTGCGAGACACGACCAGCCGCGGCCGATCGGGCAGCAGCGTCAGTGCCGACCGGGAATCGCGGGGCGCGAACTCCTGGTAGGCCTCGTCGACGATCACAATGCCCGGTGCGGCGTCATAGACGGCCTCGATCACATCGAGTCCGAGTGGCGTTCCGGTCGGGTTGTTCGGCGCGCACAGAAAGACGACATCCGGCTGCGCACGGTCGACCTGAGCGGCCGCGTCTTCGGGGGCGAGTGTGTAGTCGACGCCGCGCGTCCCGCTCACGTACGTCGCGCCAGTGGCACGAGTGAGCAGCGGGTACATCGAGTAGGTCGGTGCGAAACCGAAGGCCGTCCGACCGGGGCCGGCGAACGCTTGCAGAAGGTGCTGCAAAACCTCATTGGATCCGTTCGCCGCCCAGATCTGCGCGGCCGACAGGCCATGACCCAGGTAGTCCGCGAAGCCCTCCCGCACGGCGGTGAACTCGCGATCCGGATAGCGGTTCACCTCCCGGAGCGCACGGGCGATGCTGTCGAGGATGTCGTCCGCGACCGCTTCGGGCACCGGATGCGTGTTTTCGTTGACGTTCAGCGCGACGGGCAGCGGAGCCTGGGGAGCGCCGTAGGGCGTCAGGCCGCGCAGGTCGTCTCTGAGGGGAAGGTCATCGAGTCGAACGCTCACCCTCACCATCGTAGAGGTCGCCGTGATGAGCGGACGAGGCTGATCAGTGGCCGGCGGAGTACTCGGCGGGGATCGCGATGCTCTGTCCGGCATCGAGGCTGCCCGAGTCCAAGGCGTTGAGTCGAACGATCGCGTCGACGGCGTCGCGCGGGTCGACGTCAGGTGCGACCGCGCGTGCGATCGACCAGAGCGTGTCGCCCGGCTGAACCGTGACGTGGGTGAACGTGACTCCCGAGGATCCCTCATTGGAGGCCAGCGCGCCGCCGCCGGACACGATGCCGATACCGAGCGCGACGATGACGGGGATGGAGGCGAGGAAGGCGAGCACCCGGCGACCACGAACCGTCAGGCGCAGACGGGTGGCGGGGGCCGCCGCGATGACACGGCCGCGGGGCGAGGCGCCGAGGATGTCGATCGTGGTCATGGGTTCCTCCTTGAGACGTGTCCCGCGCCGCGGCGTCGGGGGTGAGAGCGTCACCTCGAAGATTCGAGTCGAGATTCGCATCCGCCTCTCGGCCGGGAGAGCCGGATGCGAATCTCTGTTCCGAATCTATCTTCGATAGTGTTCGAGTGTCAAGCGATACGGTTCTCGCAGATGAATCGAATCCGACACGCGCACGCGTGCCGTCCGACCGTGCGAAAACCGGATACGGTTTCGACAAGACGACCCCATCACCAACCTCCGACATTCGAAGGCTCTGCCTTCCGGGGACGCGATCGAAGGAGCGCGCGATATGGCCGAGAAGCCTCAGACACGCAGGCGGAAGAACCTCAGCGACAAGCAGCTGAAGATCCTCGAGGTGATCCAGACCTCCATCGCGCGCCACGGCTACCCGCCGAGCATGCGCGAGATCGGCGATGCCGTGGGCCTGAAGTCGCTGTCCAGCGTCACCCACCAGCTCAACCAGCTGGAGCTGAGCGGCTACCTCCGCCGCGACGCCGGCAAGACGCGCGCGATGGAGGTCCTCATCGATCTGCCGGGTGCCGCCGCCGAGAATCCCGCCGACCTCGTTCCGGCCGTGGGCGATGCGGCACTGGTCCCTCTGGTGGGGCGCATCGCGGCGGGCGTGCCGATCACGGCAGACCAGCAGGTCGAGGAGATCTTCCCCCTCCCCCGCCAGCTCGTCGGCAAGGGCGACCTGTTCATGCTCAAGGTCAGCGGCGAGTCGATGATCGACGCCGCCATCTGCGACGGCGACTGGGTCGTCGTGAGATCGCAGCCGACCGCGGACAACGGCGACATCGTCGCGGCGATGCTCGACGGCGAAGCGACGGTGAAGACCTTCCGGCAGCGGGACGGCCACACGTGGCTGCTCCCCCGCAACTCCTCCTTCGAGCCCATCCTCGGCGACGACGCGGTGGTCCTCGGTCGCGTCGTGGCCGTCCTGCGCGCGATCTGATCATGTCGCGGGGGGCGCGCCCTCGCATCGGCCGTCGCGATCGTCCTGGCCGTCGTCTGCCTCCCGTTGTCCATCCTGAGCGTCTGGGCGCGGGTGCAGCTGGTCGACGAAGACGCGTTCACCGCGACGCGTGCACCGCTGGCCCGTTCGACCGCCGTGCAGGACGGGCTGATCGCGGCATCCGCCGACGCGGCCGACGCATTGCGGCGGCTGCAAGCGCCCGCCGCCGCCGCCGCGCAGACTCTCGTGCACGACACGATCGCCGACGCGATCCGCTCAGACGGCTTCGGGGCACTGTGGGAACAGCTTCTCCGACAGTCTCACCGCGCGCTCACGCTCGCCGCGACCTCCGATGGCTCCGGCGTCGTGGTGCAGACCGAGGCCGGACTCGGCATCCAGGTCGGCGCCGTGGTGGCGGGCGTGAAGGAACGTCTGAGCGCGCAGGGCGTGGCGTGGGCGACGCTCATCCCCTCCGTCGATCACGTCGTGGTCATCGGCTCCGGAGACGCCCTGGCCGCCATTCGAACGGGATATGCGCTCGGCGTGACGGTGGGATGGTGGATGCCGGTCGCTACCGTCATCCTGTTCCTCAGCGGGATCGCGCTCGCGCGGCGACGCCTGAACGCCCTGCGGCGGGCCGCGCTCGCGGCGGCCGCGGGCCTCGGAGCGCTGCTGATCGCGGCCGCGGCGGGCCGGGCGGCCGTATCGTCCGCCGCAACCGGGACGGCACTCACGCCGGCCGCGGCGGCCGCCGTCTACGACCAGCTGGTGTCGGCGGCGGTCGGCGCCGCCGGGGCAGCTCTGGCGATCGCTCTCGCCGTCGCCGCCGGAGCGTGGCTCGCCGGTCAGTCCGCGCGGGCGGCGGCTCTTCGCCGCGCGTGGAGTCGTTGGGGTCTTCGCCGCGCGGCGGCGGACGAGTCGTCCGACTGAGCGGACGGCGTCACGGGCTCGCTTCGGGGATCAGCTCTGCGGCGCGCAGCACGCCCAGAACGGTGTCGTGGTTGTTGAAGGCGTAGAGGTGGATGCCGTCGGCGCCGCCGGCGACAACGGACCGCGCGAGGTCGGCGGCATGGGCGAGGCCGACGGCGCGCTGCGCGGCGGCATCCGGAGCCGACTCGAGCGCCGCGGCGAGGGAGTCGGGGCGCGCATCCCCGGTGAGCTCGAGCACTCGGCGCAGTCGCCCCGGAGAGGTGATGGGCATGATCCCGGGCACGATCGGGATGACGACCCCGGCGGCGCGGGCGCGCTCGACGAAGTCGAGGTACTCGTCGGCGTGGAAGAAGAGCTGTGTCAGGGCGGACGTCGCCCCGGCGGCCTGCTTGGCCAGAAGTGCGTCGATGTCCTCGTAGCGGTGACGCGAACGCGGGTGACCGTTCGGGAACGCCGCGACGGCGATCTCGACGCGGTCGCCGTCGGTGACCTGCACGGCTCCCGGAAGCCCCGGGATCTCACGCTCGCGATACGGCGAGCGCTCCGCCTGCACCCGGCCGATCAGCTGCACGAGCTGAGCGGCCGACTCCAGATCGCCGACCACGATGTCGTCCTCGCCGACGCCGGCGGGCGGGTCGCCCCGCAGCGCCAGGAAGCGGGTGATGCCGGCATCGAGGAAGTCGCGGATGACCGTCGTGGCTTCGGCGTAGCTGCTGCCGACACAGGTCACGTGCGCGACGGGCGGAACGGTCGTCTCGCGGAGGATGTGCGTCAGCACGGTGAGCGAGCGGTCGGTCGTCGAGCCGCCCGCGCCGAACGTCACGGAGATGAAGCGCGGACCGGCGGCGGCGAGCACGCGAATGGTCTCGTAGAGAGCAGGCAGCTGCTCGGGGGTGCGCGGAGGGTAGATCTCGAACGAGAACGGTACCCGCGGCGAGGCCGCGCCGGCGACCGCCGGAGCGTCGACGCGGGGTTCGTGGGACATCATCGCTCAGTTCCCTCTCGGGTCGGGGTCCTGCAGCCGGTCGGCCGCGGCCTCGATGCCCCACTGTAGAGCCAGCGCCGTTCCCTCACCCGCGTGTGACGGCACGTGTCTGCCGACGTGGCAGGTCGCACACGCGTAGCGTGGCAGCCATGGTCGATGTGCACCCCTATGGATCCTGGCCCTCCCCGTTCACCGCCGCCTGGGCTTCTTCGGCTTCTCCCCGGATCGACGGCGCCGCGCTCGTGGGCGACGAGGTGTGGTGGGCGCAGTCGGTGGCCGAAGAGGCCGGCCGCACGGCCGTGTTCCGGCGCGATGCGACCGGCACGGTGCACCTCGTCCTGCCGGCGCCGTGGAACGCCCGATCCGGCGTCCACGAGTACGGCGGCGGGTCGTGGGCGGTCGACGATTCCGGTCGGCTGTTCTTCGTCGAACGCCGCGATCAGCAGGTGTGGGTGCGGGAGCCCGGCTCGGACCCTCGTCCCCTGACGGACGATGCGGATGTCCGCTACGGCGGACTTCGCGCGACCGGCGGGATGCTGCTCGGCATCCGCGAGCGCGCCGGCCGCGAGCGGGCGATCGTGCGCATCGACCTCGACGGTGCGGGAGCGAGCGACCTTGTCGCGGGCAGCGATTTCGTCGCTCAACCCGCACTGTCCCCGCGCGGGGACCGGCTCGCGTGGGTGGCCTGGAATCATCCCGACATGCCGTGGGACCGCACGACCCTGCGTATCGGTCGTCTCGAGGACGGCGCCGTGGTCGAGTGGACCGACGTGACCGACGGCAGCACGGCAGCGCTCCAGCCCGAATGGACCGACGAGGACGACCTGCTGTACCTGGACGATGCGACGGGTCGGTGGAACCTCTGGAGCCTACGCCTGGATGCCGACCTGCCGCGGGCGCCTCTCGCCCCGGCCGATGCGGACACGGGGGGCCCGCTGTGGTCACTCGGCAGCCGCTGGTTCGGTGTGACGTCCGACGGCGGGGTGATCGCTGTCCGCACCAACGGCTCGGATGAGCTCGTCTGGCGGGATGCCGCGGGCACCGAGACCGTGATCGACATCCCCGCCACCGCATCCCTCGCCGTCGAGGCGGTCGTCGGCCGCCGGGCGCTGGTCTCCGGCATGGCACCGGGCGTGAGCGGCATCTGGCTGGTGGAGTTCGATGCGGAGGGGGCGACGGTGCACGTCGACCTCATCGTCGGACACCGTGCGGAGATCGCGGGTGAGGATCTCGATGCGTGGCTTCCCGAGACGCGCCCGTTCTCCGTGGAGGGTCCGACGGGGACGGTGCACGCATTCGTGCACCCCCCTCACCATCCGCGTGTCGCGGCATCCGATGCAGAGCGCCCGCCCTATCTCGTGCTGGTGCACGGCGGACCGACCGGCCACGAGGGCGGCGTCGCCGATGCGAAGACGCTGTTCTTCACGAGTCGCGGCATCGGAGTACTGGAGGTGAACTACGGCGGCTCGACCGGATACGGCCGCGCGTACCGGGAGCGTCTGCGCGGACAATGGGGCGTCGTCGACGTGGCGGACGTCGCGGCAGCCGCCTCCGGCCTTGCCGCCACCGGCGCCGCCGATGGCGGCCGCCTGGCGATCAAGGGCGGATCGGCAGGCGGCTGGACGGTGCTCGCGGCGCGCGCGCGCACCGATGTGTCCCGCGCGGGCATCTCCCGCTACGGCGTCGGCGACGCCCGCACCCTGGCCGCCGATACGCACGATTTCGAGTCACGGTATCTCGACGGACTCATCGGGCCCCTGCCGGAGGCCGAGGAGCTCTATATCGAGCGCTCCCCGTTGACGCATATCGACGGGTTCCGCGTGCCCGTGCTGCTGCTGCAGGGTGCGGATGACGCGGTCGTGCCTCCGTCGCAGGCCGAAGCGATCCGCGACGCTCTCGCCGCGCGCGGCATCCCGCACGCCTACGTGCTCTACGAGGGCGAGGGACACGGGTTCCGCGGCGCTGAGGCAGTCGTGCACGCGCTGGAGAGCGAGCTCGCTTTCCTCGGCCAGGTGTTCGGCTTTCCGACGCCCGGCGTGCCGGCGATAGAGCTGACGGCAGGCTAGGCGTGCGTCAGAGCGCGTAGGGCGCGAGCTCCGCCGCGAGCCGCTCCGAGACGTGCGCGTGCACGGCGGTACCGCCCTCCTCGTGGGCCGTCGAGACGATGTGCCCCGACTCGTGCACCGCGTTGATGAGGTCTCCACGCTCATACGGCACGAGTGCGCGCACCTCGACCGCCGGCAGCGGCAGGGCGTCCTCGATGACGGTGCGCAGCTGATCGATGCCCTCCCCCGTCCGCGACGACACGAACAGCGCGCTCGGCTCGAGACCGCGCAGCACCAGCCGCGTGTCGTCGTCGACGAGGTCCGCCTTGTTGAAGACGACGATCTCGCGCGTGGAGCGCGCACCCACGTCGCCCATCACATCGCGTACGGTCGCGAGCTGCGCCGCGGGGTCGGGATGGGAGCCGTCCACGACGTGTACCAGCACGTCGGCGTCGCCCACCTCTTCCAGCGTGGAGCGGAACGCCTCGACGAGCTGGTGCGGCAGGTTCCGCACGAAGCCGACCGTGTCGGTCAGGGTGTAGACGCGCCCGTCGGCCGCTTGGGCACGGCGCACCGTCGCGTCCAGCGTCGCGAACAGCGCGTTCTCCACGAGCACGCCGGCGCTCGTGAGCCGGTTGAGCAGGCTCGACTTGCCGGCGTTGGTGTAGCCGGCGATCGCGACGGACGGGATCGTGTTGCGCTTGCGTTCGCTGCGCTTGGCCTCGCGGGCGGGCGCGAAGTCGCGCAGCTGCCTGCGCAGCTGCGCCATCTTCGTGCGGATGCGCCGGCGGTCGAGCTCGATCTTGGTCTCGCCCGGTCCGCGTGAGCCCATGCCGGCGCCTCCGGCGCCGACCTGGCCACCGGCCTGACGGCTCATCGACTCACCCCATCCGCGCAGTCGCGGAAGCAAGTACTCGAGCTGGGCGAGCTCGACCTGCGCCTTGCCCTCGCGGCTCTTGGCGTGCTGGCTGAAGATGTCGAGGATGACGGTGGTGCGGTCGATGACCTTGACCTTGACGACGTCCTCCAGCGCGCGACGCTGGCTCGGAGCGAGCTCGGTGTCGGCGATGACGGTGTCGGCGCCGACCGCGGCGACGAGGTCGCGCAACTCCGCCGCCTTGCCGCGGCCGATGTAGGTCGCCGGGTCGGGGTGCGGACGTCGCTGCAGCACCCCGTCGAGCACGACCGCGCCGGCGGTCTCGGCGAGCGCGGCGAGCTCGCGCAGGGAGTTCTCCGCGTCTTCCTGCGAGCCCTGGGGGTACACCCCGACGAGCACGACGTTCTCCAGCCGCAGCTGGCGGTACTCGACCTCCGTGACGTCTTCGAGTTCCGTGGACAGACCCGGCACGCGGCGCAGCGCCGCGCGCTCCTCCCGGTCCCACTGATCGCCGTCGGTGTCGCCATAGGCGACGGTCGCGGCATCCTGCAGCGCCTGGGCGGCACCGAAGACGTTCGCGCTGGAGCGGCCCTCGGCACGTGCCAGCACGCGATCCACCGGATCGAGCGGCGTGTCGTCGCCGTGCGCGTCGGTGGTCTCGGTGGTGTGGGTCATGGATTCCTTCCAGGTCAGCCTTGCAGTCTAGCCTCCCGCACAGGCCGGTGGCTCCGGTACGCTCGCAGGATGGGGAGTGACCACTACTTCAGCGCCTCCCCGTCCAGCGCCGAGAACCTCCGTCGCATCCGTGTGTCCCTCGGCGGGCGCATCGGCGAGGTCACGACCGCGGGCGGGGTGTTCAGCCCCGACCACGTCGACGGCGGGACGGCGGTGCTACTCGCGAATACTCCGCCGCCCCCTCCGGGCGGCCACCTGCTCGACCTCGGCTGCGGCTGGGGGCCGATCGCGCTCAGCCTCGCCGTGCAGTCGCCGCACGCCACGGTGTGGGCGGTGGACGTGAACGACCGCGCTCTCGACCTGGTGCGACGAAACGCGCAGGAGTGGGGTCTCACCAACATCAACGCGGTGCGCCCCGAGGACGTTCCCGGCGACGTCCGCTTCCGCGGCATCCGATCCAATCCCCCCATCCGCGTCGGCAAGAACGAACTTCACGGTCTGCTGGAGACGTGGCTGCCGCGCTTGGACGAACGCAGCGACGCGTGGCTGGTCGTGCAGCGCAACCTCGGGTCCGACTCCCTGCAGCGGTGGCTGGCGGCGACATTCGACGACGGATACTCGGTGACGCGTGCGGCGACCGGACGCGGCTTCCGCGTGCTCAAGGTGCGCCGGCACGGCGCGGTGCCGACCGGCGCGATCGACCTGCCCTGAGTCGCCCGCGATCGACCGCGCGTCAGGCCAGGCGCACCTCGCCCGAGTAGACGAGGGTCGCCGGACCCGACAGCAGCACGTGGTCGCCGTCGGCATCGGCGACGATGCGGACGCCGAGTATGCCGCCGGGCACCTCAACACTCCAACGATCGGGCGCCGCGGGTCCGGCCCAATGGCGGACGGCGAGCGCCGCTGCTGCGACACCCGTGCCGCAAGAGAGCGTTTCACCCACCCCGCGCTCGAAGACCCGCATACGGATGCTGCCGACGCCGTTCTTGACGAGCGGATCGGCCGGCACCACGAACTCCACGTTCGCCCCGGCGACCGGCTCCGGATGCAGCAACGGCTGCACCGTGAGATCGAGCTCCTCGAGCTCGCCCGCGCTGGAGAGCGCCACGACGACGTGCGGGTTGCCGACGTCGACGCCTTGGCCGGGGCGGGCGACGTCGAGTCCCCGCGCCTTGACGACGGTCTCGCCGTCGATGGCGAAGACGCCGAGGTCGACCTCGAACCCGAGGTCGCTGCGCGTCAGGGTCTTGATGCCGGCGCGCGTGCCGATGCGCAGCGGTGCCGCGTCGATGTCGGCGCGACCCGTGTCGACGAGGTACTTCGCGAAGACACGCGTGCCGTTGCCGCACATCTCGGCGGCCGACCCGTCGGCGTTGCGGTAGTCCATGAACCACTCGGCATCCGCCGTCGCTTCGCCCTCGCGTATGCGGGCGCTGCGGACGACGCGCAGGATGCCGTCGCCGCCGATGCCGAAACGGCGGTCGCAGAGCGCGGCGACCTGAGAGTCCGAGAGGTCGAGGACGCCCTCGTCATCCGGGACGATCACGAAGTCGTTGCCCGTGCCGTGTCCCTTGGTGAATGCGATCGGCTCTGCCACCCGGTCAGTCTACGGTCCACAGCCCGAGGCCCGGCCGGCCGCGCGCGAGCGACGTGGCAGGATCTTCAGGTGGCAGAACCCGCTCTCTCGTGCTGTCGGGGCGGAAACGAGCGACGGCAGAGCTCGTGGCCGACTTCGTCGCTCGGGGCGATCTCGTGCCGCGCATCGGATCGCACTGGATCGCGTGCGACAGCTCCGGCGCACCGCGCATCATCATGCGCACGACCGAACTGAGGTTGGGTCCTTTCACCAGCGGCGACGCGGCATTCGCCGCCGACGAGGGCGAGGACGACGGATCGCTGGAGAGCTGGCAGCGCGAGCACCGCCGCTACTGGACGCGCGTCGCCGCCGCCCGCGGAGCCGAATGGTCGGAGGAGGACGAGATCGTCTTCGAACGCTTCCGCGTCGTGTGGCCCCCCGAGCACGCCGACTGAACGACGAGGAGCGGCTCGGGCTGCACGGTGAGTTTGCGGACTTCGCTCACGCCACCGAGTCTGCCAGGACGACCGCGTCGACGTCGGGCGCGACCCAGCGCACGTCGGCATACCGGCGAAACCACGACACCTGGCGCCGCGCGTAGCGTCGGGTGAGCGCCTGCGTCTGGGCGATGGCCTCGGACGCATCGAGCTCACCCGCCACGTGCGCCAACGCCTGCGCGTAGCCGATGGCCCGGCTGGCCGTCACGCCCTGCTCGAGGCCGCGGTCGCGGAGGGCTGCGACTTCGGTGAGAAGTCCCTCGCGCCACATGCGGGTCACCCGCTCGTCGAGGCGCGCGACGAGGGTTGCACGCTCGACCTCCACACCGATGAGGGTCGTCGGCACGTGCCAGAGCACGGGATCTGCGGGCAGGACGGCGCCGTGACCGCGGTCTCCCTGCACGGCGACCTCGAGGGCGCGCACGATCCGCCGAGCGTTGCGCGCATCGATACGGTCGGCGGTCGCCGGGTCCAGTGCGCGTAGACGCTCGAGGAGCGGCCCGGGGCCGCCCTTTTCGAGATCCGCTTCCAGCTGTGCGCGCAGGATGTCGTCGTGCGGCGGGAAGCGGAAGTCGTAGACGACACTCGAGACGTAGAGGCCCGAGCCGCCGACGAGGATGGCGTCCGCTCCGCGGTGGAAGATCTCTGAGATGACGGTACGGGCCGCTTCCTGGTACGCGGCGACCGCGGCCTCATCCGTGACCTCGAGCACATCGAAGAGATGGTGCGGGATGCCGCGGCGCTCGGCGACCGACAGCTTGGCGGTGCCGATGTCCATCCCGCGATACAGCTGCATGGCGTCGGCGTTGACGATCTCCGCCGGGCGACCGCGGGCGGTGAGCGCTTCCGCGAGCCGCAGGGACAGATCGGACTTGCCCGTGCCCGTGGCGCCGACGACGCCCCACAGACGCCCGGTCACCCGAGGCGGAGCGTCGGCAACCCGAGCGACACCGCGCGGGGTGCGCCCGTCTCGCCCGCGACGCCCGAGGATGTCGGCACGCCGCATGACTCCGCCTGGGTGCGATCCCAGGCGTCGCCCGCGCGCGTGCGCCGAATGCGCAGCGGCGCCCCGTCGGGGCTATCGGCGAGCAGGTGGAACGGAGCGGCGTGCGTCACGGTCGCCGTCACGACGTCTCCGGGGCGCGGAACGGCCGAGCCCCGAGGCAGCTCGAAGTGGACGAGCCGATTGTCTTCGGCGCGGCCGGTCAGGCGGTGGGTCTCGGCATCCTTCTTTCCCTCGCCGGTCGAGACCAGCACCTGCAGCTCGCGGCCGATCTGGGCCTCGTTCTCTTCGAGGCTGATGCGCTCCTGCAGGGCGATGAGCCGCTCGTACCGCTCCTGCACCACGGCCTTCGGCACCTGGTCGGGCATCGTCGCGGCGGGGGTGCCCTCACGGATCGAGTACTGGAAGGTGAAGGCGCTGGCGAACCGTGCTTGCGCGACGACACGCATCGTGTCCTCGAAATCCTCATCGGTCTCACCGGGGAAGCCGACGATGATGTCGGTGGAGATCGCCGCGTGCGGGATGCGGTCGCGGACCCGCTCGAGGATGTCGAGGAAGCGGTCACTGCGGTAGGAGCGCCGCATCGCCCGTAGGACGCGATCGGATCCGGACTGCAGCGGCATGTGCAGCTGCGGCATGACCTGAGGAGTCTCGGCCATGGCATCGATGACGTCATCGGTGAAGGCGGCCGGGTGCGGACTGGTGAAGCGGATGCGCTCGAGCCCCGGGATCTGCCCGGCGGCACGCAGCAGCTTGCCGAACGCCTGACGATCACCGAACTCGACCCCGTAGCTGTTGACGTTCTGACCGAGAAGGGTGACCTCGACGGCGCCGTCCTCGACGAGGAGCAGGATCTCGTTGAGGATGTCGCCAGGGCGGCGATCCTTCTCCTTGCCACGCAGGCTCGGCACGATGCAGAAGCTGCAGGTGTTGTTGCATCCGACGGAGATCGAGACCCAGCCGCTGTGCACGGCGTCGCGCTTGGTCGGCAGGGTCGAGGGGAAGACCTCGAGCGCCTCGAGGATCTCCAGTTCTGCATCGCCGTTGTGGCGCGCCCGCTCGAGGAGGCTGGGCAGCGAGCCCATGTTGTGGGTGCCGAAGACGACGTCGACCCACGGCGCCTTCTCGAGCACGGCCTCTTTGTCCATCTGAGCCATACAGCCGCCGACGGCGATCTGCATGCCCTCGTGACGATCCTTGCGACTCTTCAGATGCCCGAGGGTGCCGTACAGCTTGCCGGCGGCGTTGTCGCGCACCGCACACGTGTTGATCACGACGACATCGGCCTCGGAGCCCGCCTCCGCTCGCACGTATCCGGCGCTCTCCAACGAGCCGGAAAGTCGCTCGGAATCGTGCACGTTCATCTGGCAGCCGAAGGTGCGCACCTCGTAGGTCCGGGCACGACCGTCGGCGGCGACGGCGGCGTCCGATGGCGCGATCAGCGTGGGGGCGGCGGACGGAGAAGTCATGATGCGTTCATTCTACGATCCGTCACCATGCACGAACCCGAGGTCCCGCGCACCGGGAAAACGGCTCACTCGAAGCGCACGGTTCCCGCCGGCGCACGCCGAACCGGTCGCCCGAGTTCTTCGAGGGCCTGCCGCGCTGCGGTCAGCGCGCTCGCACCGTACCCGCGCCGCGCGAGTTGGCCCGAGAGCCGCCGCAGCGCCGTATCGCGATCGAGGTCGCGCATCGTCCGGGCCTTCTGCCGCGCGAACTCGAGAGCACGGTCCGCATCATCGTCAGGCAGCGCATCGAGTGCCTCGTCGATGACCTCGCGCGGGATGCCGCGGGCCGACAAGGTCTGCACGAGCATCGCGCGCCCCTGTCCCTTTCGTTCGACGCCACTGTGCACGAGCTGCTCAGCCAGTGCCGAGTCGTCGAGATATCCGAGGCTCCTCATGCGGTCGATGACGTGGTCGATCGCCGCATCGCCGAGCTCGCGTTCGCGCAAGAATCGCGATGCTTCCCGTTCGGACAGGGAGCGCGTTCGCAAGCGCTTGATCAGCGCGGCCTCCGCATCGTCGATGACGGTCGCGATGTCGTCCTCCCACGCCGCGTCGACGGGCTCCTCCGTCCAGGTCGGATGCCAGCTGAGATCGCCCACACCGCCTCTACGCCCGGACGGACCAGGGAACACGGGGGGTGTCGCGGGTTGCGGGTCGCGCGGACCTGCCTCATCCTGTGGCTGGTTCGCGGAGGCGGAGGAGACGCGTGCGTCGGCGGCATCCCCGCCGAACAGCGGGATCACGGGGGCGAGCCGCTCGGACTCGTCCCCGTGTCGCGACGTCGTCATCAGGCCGGTCGGCGCGCGGCCAGATCATCGGCAGGCGCGACCTCTGCCCCACCGCGCGGCTGACCGATTCCCAGCTTCTGCTTGATCTTGGTTTCGATCTCCGCCGCGATGTCGGGGTTCTTCAGCAGGAAGTTGCGGGCGTTCTCCTTGCCCTGACCGAGCTGCTCACCGTCGTAGGTGTACCAGGCGCCGGACTTCTTCACGAGGGCGTGCTCGACGCCGAAGTCGATGAGCGAGCCTTCGCGCGAGATGCCGGTGCCGTAGAGGATGTCGAACTCGGCCTGCTTGAACGGCGGCGCCATCTTGTTCTTGACGACCTTGACGCGCGTCCGGTTCCCGACCGCGTCGGTGCCGTCCTTCAGCGTCTCGATGCGACGGATGTCCAGACGCACCGAGGCGTAGAACTTCAACGCCTTTCCGCCGGCGGTGGTCTCGGGTGAGCCGAAGAACACGCCGATCTTCTCGCGCAGCTGGTTGATGAAGATCATGGTCGTGTTGGTCTGATTGAGACCACCGGTCAGCTTGCGCAGCGCCTGAGACATGAGGCGAGCCTGCAGGCCGACGTGGGAGTCGCCCATCTCGCCTTCGATCTCGGCCTTGGGGACGAGCGCAGCGACGGAGTCGATGACGACCAGATCGATCGCTCCCGAACGAACCAGCATGTCGGCGATCTCCAGCGCCTGCTCCCCCGTGTCGGGCTGCGACACGAGCAGCTGATCGATGTCGACACCGAGCTTCTGCGCATAGTCGGGGTCGAGCGCGTGTTCGGCGTCGATGAAGGCGGCGATGCCGCCGGCGCGCTGCACGTTGGCGATCGCGTGGAGCGTGAGCGTCGTCTTACCCGAGGATTCGGGACCGTAGATCTCGATGATGCGCCCGCGGGGAAGACCTCCCACGCCGAGAGCGACATCGAGGGCGATCGAACCGGTGGGGATGACTTCGACGGGGGCACGGTCGTCGCTGCCCAGTCGCATGACCGAGCCCTTTCCGAACTGCCGGTCGATCTGGGCGAGGGCCGACTCGAGGGCCTTCTCGCGGTCAGCGGGTGAGGGCATGACGTGCTCCTTGTGCTCTGCCGTGGACGGCGCTGCCGGCCTCGGGATTCCGTCGCCTGTAGGCTGTCACGCCCCCTCCCGGCGGGAAGGATGCTGCGACAAGGCGGAGGTGTCGTGATGACGGTGTCCACGTTAGAGACGGTCTCCGACATCGGTGGGCGACAGGCCTCGAATGTGGACAAACGTCCCGAGTCACCTCATGTGCAGGAGCCTACGCCCATCGAACAGAGTTTCGATCACGCGACACGCCGCGCGTCCGTCGCGGATCAGCGTCGGCGCGGCTCCATCAGGCCGACGCCGTGGCGCCGCGAAGCGGGGACGTCCGTCTCGTCGCACAGAGCAAACCAGATCTCGCGCGGCTCGACGCCGTCGGCGAGGGCTTCGGCGGCGGTCCGGTGACCCACACCGGGCAGAGCGAGGTCGGCGACCAACATCGCTGCGCGATTGCCGAACTCGTCCTCGACGGCTCGCGTGAACTCGCTGCGCCGCACGTCAGCGCAGCGACAGCTCGGGCTGGACGAGGCCGTCCTCGAGCCCGGCGAGATCGTCGGGAACCACGTCGGGGAAGACCTGCAGGCCCTCCAGCACCGACAGCCGGTCTCCGACCTCGCGCATGATGGTCGAGATCGGGACGTCCAGCGCCTCGGCGACCGCGGCGAGGATCTCGCTCGAGGCCTCCTTCTGACCGCGCTCGACCTCGCTGAGATATCCGAGGGCGACACTCGCACGGCCGGCGACCTGGCGGAGGGTACGACCCTTCTGCAGGCGGAAGTCGCGAAGCACTTCGCCGATCTCCTGACGAACCAGGATCATGTTCGGGCCCCCTCCTCTACTCGAGATTCCCACCGGGTATCGGTGCCCGGGTGGACAACAGTACCCCACGTGCTGGTCACGATAGCCCCCTCGTGCTGGGTAATGAATGGGAATCGCTGTCATGTAACAGCGTCGACACGAGCGGTATTCCCCGCGTCATCTGAGGGCTCAGAGCGCGTCCAGCACCAGCCGGACGGCGCGCGCCGCCGTCTCGGTGCGGATGGCGGCGCGGTCGCCGTCGATCAGCACGGACTCGACCCGTGAGCCCAGCGGAGTGGCGACGGCGATATGCACCGTGCCGACGGGCTGGCCGTCCGGTGACAGCGGGCCCGCGATGCCGGTCGTCGCCACGCCCACGTCGGCGGGCACGCCGTCACGTCCGAGCGCGCGGCGCACACCCTCCGCCATCTGGCTGGCGACCCGGGGATGCACCGGCCCGTGCGCGTCGAGCAGATGCTGCTCGACGCCCAGAAGGCTCGCCTTCACGTCCGTCGCGTAGGCGACGATCCCGCCGCGGAAGACGCGCGAGGCCCCCGATACCGAGACGATGGATGCGGCGAGCAGTCCCCCGGTCAACGATTCGGCCGCCGCAATGCTCCAGCCGAGGTCGGCGAGTCGGGCGACGAGGCGCTCCGGCTCGCTACTGCGACGACCCGCGGAGACCAGGGTGCTCTCGAGGTCGTCTCCCTCGGCATCCGGATGTTCGTCGTGCGCGCCCCCGCGCCGGGACGAGGCGCTCATCGACGCGTGCCCGTCACGGTGCCGCCGCGGGCGGCTCGGGCTCCACGGATTTCGGTGACCACGTAGTCGACGCCGCTCGCCGCCGTGAGGACCACCGCGATCCACATCGCCGCGGTGTTCACGACGTGGACCCACTCACCGACCACGTTCCACAGCGGCAGCAGCGCGAGGGAGAGCGCGACCGCCTGCGCGACGGTCTTCAGCTTGCCCATCCACGCCGCCGCGACCACGTGACTGCTCGCGACGATGAGGCGATGCACTGTGATGCCGACCTCGCGGACGAGAACAACGATCGTGACGGCCCAGGGGAGCTCGCCCAGGAGGGAGAGCCCGACGAAGGCACAGCCGGTCAGAGCCTTGTCTGCGATCGGGTCGAGGAGCTTGCCGAGGTCGGTGACGATCTCGTACGTGCGCGCCAGGTAGCCGTCGATGCCGTCCGTCGCGATCGCGACGATGAACAGCACACCTGCCCACCACCGCAGCGGGCCGTCGCCGCCCTGATCGGCCAGGAGCATCCAGAGGAAGACCGGCGCGCACAGGATGCGGACGATCGTGATCGCGTTGGGGAGCTGCCGGGGAATCGCCACGAGGCGAGCCTACTCGGGGCCGGTGGTCCGCACGGGCCCCGAGGCGAGCTCAGTCGCGGCCGGTGAGGCTCCACGCGTCTTCGGATCCGTCGTCGCCATCGACCACCGGAAGCCCGTCGAACTGGGCACCGACCGCATCCGGCCCGTACGGGTCGCTCACCGGCGCGGCCGGCGGGTCGTCGCCGCGCAGGCGCGCGAGCACCTCGGGCAGCTGATCCGGAGTGACGAGCACGTCGCGAGCCTTCGACCCCTCCGAGGGACCGACGATCTCTCGCGACTCCAGCAGATCCATGAGACGACCGGCCTTCGCGAAGCCGACGCGGAGCTTGCGCTGCAGCATCGAGGTCGAGCCGAACTGCGTCGAGATGATCTGCTCGGCCGCCGCCAGCAGCAACTCGAGGTCGTCACCGATGTCGGCGTCGATCTCCTTCTTCTCGGCGACCGCGGCGACATCGGCGCGGTACTCCGGCCGAGCCTGGTTCTTGACGTGCGTGACGACCTTCTCGATCTCGCTCTCCGCCACCCACGCGCCCTGCACGCGGATCGCCTTCGACGCCCCCATCGGCAGGAAGAGGCCGTCGCCCTGGCCGATGAGGCGGTCGGCACCGGGCTGGTCGAGGATGACGCGCGAATCGGTGACGCTCGTGACGGCGAACGCCAGGCGCGAGGGCACGTTCGCCTTGATCAGACCCGTGACCACGTCGACGGAGGGCCGCTGCGTCGCGAGCACGAGGTGGATGCCGCTGGCGCGGGCGAGCTGGGTGATCCGCACGATCGAGTCCTCGACGTCGCGCGGGGCGACCATCATGAGGTCGGCGAGCTCGTCGACGACGACGAGCAGGTACGGATAGGGCTGCAGCACCCGCTCGGACCCCGCGGGAAGCTGGATCTCGTTCGCGAGCACCGCGCGGTTGAAGTCGTCGATGTGGCGGAAGCCGAACGACGCGAGGTCGTCGTACCGCATGTCCATCTCCTTCACGACCCACTGCAGCGCCTCCGCGGCCTTCTTCGGGTTCGTGATGATGGGCGTGATCAGGTGCGGGACGCCGGCATAGCTCGTGAGCTCGACGCGCTTGGGGTCGATGAGCACCATGCGCACCTCGGAGGGCTTGGCGCGCATCAGCAGGCTCGTGATCATCGAGTTCACGAAACTCGACTTGCCCGAGCCGGTGGAACCGGCCACGAGCAGGTGGGGCATCTTGGCCAGGTTCGCGACGACGTAGCCGCCGCCGACGTCCTTGCCGACGCCGATCGTCATCGGATGCGTCTGACTGGTCGCCGCCTGCGAGCGCAGCACGTCGCCCAGGGTGACGATCTCACGGTCGGTGTTGGGGATCTCGACACCGATGGCGCTCTTGCCGGGGATGGGCGCGAGGATGCGCACCTCGTTCGACGCCACGGCGTACGCGATGTTGTTGGTGAGCGCGGTGATGCGCTCGACCTTGACGCCGGGGCCGAGCGAGATCTCGTACTGGGTCACCGTCGGCCCGCGCGAGAAGCCCGTGACGCGCGCATCGACACCGAACTGCTCGAAGACGCCTCTGATGGCCGCGACCACGCGGTCGTTCGCCTCCGATCGCGCCTTCGGCGGGTCGCCTTGGGCCAGTGCGGCGACCGAGGGAAGCCGATAGGGCGCCTGCGGCGGCTGACCGTCGTGGTCGTCCCCCAGGGCGGAGATACCCGGGAGGATCCCGTCGTCGAGGATGATCTCGCCGCTGTCCTCGCGGATGCCGGTGTCGGCGCGACGCGCGGCCTTCTTGGCGTGGGCGATCACGGCCGGATCGATGATCTCGGTCGGCGCCTCCGGAAGCGGGGGGACCGGCGGAACAGCGGCCGGCATCGCGACGGCCTGCTCGAAGCCGCCGTCGCCGCTGGTGTCCAACAGCGCCGTCAGGTCGTCCGAGCCGAGGTGGCCGTCGACATCCTCCTCACGGCCGGACTTGTTGCGGCGCCACCACGGCAGGTCCTTCTCCGCGGCATCGTCCGTCTGGCCGAAGGCGACCGTGGGTGCGTCGGCCGCGGGCGCGTCGGGGCGCTCGGCGCCGAACATCCACGCGTACAGGTCTCCGAGACGGCGGCCGATGCGGTTGGGCGGGGTCTTGGTGAGGATGAGAATGCTCAGCAGTGTCAGCGCACCCAGGAGGATGTAGGCGCCGATCGGCGTGAGCAGCGACAGCGGCTCGCCGATGGTCCACCCGAACAGACCGCCCGCGGCGCTGAGCGCCGGCATGCCCTGCGACGGCTGCGGCCGACCGCCCGCAACATGGCAGAAGCCGGCGATCGAGAGCACGAACAGTCCGAAGCCGATGCCGATGCGCCCGTTGTCGTGGATGGACGGCGGGTGCCGGAACAGCCAACCCGCCAGCACCAGCAGGAGCACGGGCATGATGAAGGCGACGCGGCCGACGAACAGCCCCACGGTGTAGGCGCTGATCTGCGTCGCGGCGTCGTTGCCGATGAAGAACCATTCGTTGACGGCGCCGAGCGCGGCCAGCACGACGAGCAGGAACGGGAAGCCGTCGCGGCGCTGGTCCTTCTCGAGCGTCTCGAGGCCGAAAGCGCGGAACATGCCGCCGACGGCGTGCGCGACGCCGAGCCAGGCGCGGACGGCGAGCGGCGGGCGGTCGGTGTCGTCGACGTACTTCGTGGGAGCCGGCGCGGGCTTGCGGGCACGGGTCGATGAGCCCTTCGCGGACGCGCGGGCGTTCGTGGGCGTGCTCGTGGATCGTGCCATTACTCCACGGTAGGCGCAGGGACGCCCGGATCCGCGGATTGACGCGGCCCGAGACGTGCCCGGCATCCGCGGCGCCGCCGCGTCAGCGCAATCGCTTGACCATGGTGTCGCGACCGTGACCGGCCTGGGTGAGCGCGAAGCCCTCGCTGCGATAGAGCGTCTGGGCGTAGTTGCCCCGTTCCACCGACAGACTGATGCGGCCGTAGCCCTCGGCCCGCGCATGCTCGCACAGTCGCTGGAGCAGGGCGCGTCCGACGCCGTGCGCGCGCCAGAGCGGCCTCACACCGATGATGAGCTCCGGCACGCCCGTGCCGATGTACCCGAAGCCGGGGTCGCTGCGCGGCAGCATCCGATACCACGCCGCGCCGACCGGGCTGTCCTGCGCGTCGATCGCGACGAAGCCGGCGTCGCCGGGACGCATCCACCCCGAGATGTAGCGGTTGTGGTCAGGATGCGTCAGCACCTCGTGCCGCGGGCGCGCGCCCCCCTGCCGCCAGTTCGCCGCTTCGACGACCATGTCGCCCAGGAACGCCCCATCGGCCTGTGTCGCGGGGCGCACACGAAAGCTGACGGGCATGGAGCCGATCGTAGCGCTGCGCCGCGACCGCTCAGGCTTCGATGACGAGGGGGACGATCATCGGGCGACGACGCAGCCGCTGGTTCACCCACCGACCGATCGTGCGGCGCACGACCTGCGACAGCGCGTGGGTGTCGCGGACGCCCGATTGAGCCGCCTCAGTGAGGGCCGCGGCGATCTTGGGCTTGACGTCGTCGAACACCTTGTCGTCCTCCGCGAAACCACGCGCGTGGATCTCGGGGCCGGTGATGATCCGCCCCGTCGCGGCATCGACGACGACGATCACCGAGATGAAGCCCTCCTCGCCGAGGATCCGGCGATCCTTGAGGTCGGCGTCGGTGATCTCACCCACGGTCGATCCGTCGACGTAGACGAAGCCGAGATCGAGCTGGCCGACGACGCGGGCGACGCCGTCCTTGAGGTCGACGACGGTGCCGTTCTCGGCGATGATCGTGTTCCCCGCGGGGATGCCGGTGTCCTGCGCGAGCTTCGCGTTCGCGATGAGGTGACGGTACTCGCCGTGCACCGGCATGACGTTGCGCGGCTGCAGGATGTTGTAGCAGTACAGCAGCTCGCCCGCCGCCGCGTGACCCGACACGTGCACCTTGGCGTTGCCCTTGTGCACGACGTTGGCACCGAGCTTGGTGAGGCCGTCGATCACGCGGTAGACCGCGTTCTCATTGCCCGGAATCAGGCTCGACGCGAGGATGACGGTGTCACCCCGACCGGGCTCGATCGCGTGGTCCAGGTTCGCCATGCGGCTGAGCACGGCCATCGGCTCGCCCTGCGACCCGGTCGACATGTAGACGATCTTGTCGTCGGGAAGATCCTGCGCCTTCTTGTAGTCGATCAGCACGCCGTCGGGAACGCGCAGATAGCCGAGATCCTCGGCGATCGTCATGTTGCGCACCATCGAGCGCCCGAGGAACGCGAGACGGCGCCCGTTCGCCGCGGCCGCGTCGATGACCTGCTGGACGCGGTGCACGTGGCTGGAGAAGCTCGCCACGATGACGCGCCGGGGAGCCTTGGCGATCACCTGGTCCAGCACCGGACCGATGTCGCGCTCGAGGGGGGTGAAGCCGGGCACGTCGGCGTTCGTGGAGTCGACCAGGAAGAGATCCACGCCGTCCTCGCCGAGGCTCGCGAACGCGCGGAGGTCCGTGAGGCGGCCGTCCAGGGGCAGCTGGTCCATCTTGAAGTCGCCGGTGGCCAGCACCGTACCGGCGTCGGTGTGGATCGCGACAGCGAGTGCGTCGGGGATCGAGTGGTTGACGGCGACGAACTCGAGGTCGAACGGACCGACCTGCTCCTCCTGCCCCTCCTGCACGGTCAGCGTGTAGGCCTTGATGCGGTGTTCCTTGAGCTTCGCTTCGACGAGCGCGAGGGTGAGCTTCGAGCCGATGAGGGGAATGTCGCTCTTCAACCGCAGCAGGTAGGGCACCGCGCCGATGTGGTCCTCGTGGCCGTGCGTGAGCACGACGCCCACGACGTCGTCGAGCCGGTCCTTGATCGGCTCGAAGTCGGGGAGGATGAGGTCGACACCGGGCTGGTGCTCCTCGGGGAAGAGCACACCGCAGTCGACGACGAGGAGCTTGCCCTCGTATTCGAAGACCGTCATGTTGCGACCGATCTCGCCCAGCCCGCCGAGCGGGATGACGCGAAGGGTCTGCGGGGCGAGCGCGGGGGGCTCGGAGAACGTCGTGGGCATCGTCTGCCTTTCGTGGATGCCGCGGCATCCACCGGTATCGCGGTCGCTCAGCGGGTGGTGCCGTGGACCTTGGGGAGCGCGCCGCCGGCGGCGGCGTTGCGGTCGGGTCGGAAGTTGGAGAAGTCGGCTCCGTCGACGCCCTTGACGAGTGCGAGCTCGTCCTCGATGAGGGCGGCCTCCCACTCTTCGGGGCCGACGAGCGGCAGGCGCACGCGCGGGCTGGAGATGCGGCCCAGGCCGTGCAGGATGTACTTCGCGCTCACCGTGCCGGGCACATGGGTCATGACGGCGCGGACGAGCGGTTCGAGCTGCTGGTGCGCGGCGGTGGCGGTGGCCAGGTCGCCGCGGTTGACGGCATCCACGATGACACGGTAGGGCGTCGCGGTGATGTTGGCGGTGACGCCGATGAGACCCGACGCGCCGATGGACAGGTGCGGCAGGACGTTCGCATCGTCGCCGGAAAAGTACATGAGATCGGTCTGGTTGAGCACCCGACTGACCTCGCTGAAGTCGCCCTTGGCGTCCTTCACGGCGAGGATGTTCGGGTGGTTGGCCAGCCGCAGGATGGTCTCGTACTTGATCGGCACGCCGGTGCGACCGGGGATGTCGTAGAGGATGACCGGGAGGTCGGTCGCATCGGCGACGAGGCGGAAGTGCGTCAGGATGCCGGCCTGGGTCGGCTTGTTGTAGTACGGCGTGACGATCATGATGCCGTCGGCGCCGGCCTTCTCGCTGGCCTTGTAGAGCTCGATCGCGTGCGCGGTCTCGTTCGAACCGCCGCCGGTGATGATCTTCGCCCGGCCGCTGGAGACGGACTTTCCGACCTCGACGAGCTTCAGCTTCTCAGGATCGGTGAGGGTGCTCGTCTCGCCGGTGGTGCCGGTGACGACGATGCCGTCGGCTCCGGCGGTGATGACGTCGTCGATGTGCTTCTCGACGGCGGGCCAGTCGACTTCACCGTCGGCCGTCATCGGAGTGACGAGCGCGACGAGGACCTGTCCGAAGGGATTGCCCGAGTGCGTCATGTCTCCAGGCTACCGGCTCGCGGCGACCCCGTCGGAGCAGACCACGGGCGCGTCATCCCCGTCCGTCACCGTCCGGTGCGGGCCGTCACCGTCCGGTGCGGGCCAGACGGGCGGCCAGGGGGCTCGGCAGCAGACGCATCGCCGCCACGAGCAGCTTGTAGCGCACCGAGGCGCAGCCCTTCGCGGACGACGTCCGCGGCGTCGAGCCACATCACCGACGGAATACCCTCCCGCCCCGGCGGCAGCCCCAGGCGCTCGTGAAAATTCGTGTGCGTGAAGCCGGGGCAGAGCGCCGTCACGGTGACGCCGCGCGGTGCGTAGACCGCGTTGGCCCACCGGCTGAAGGAGATCACCCACGCCTTGACCGCGCCGTACGTTCCGCGGGGCATGAATCCGGCGACCGAGGCGACGTTGACGATGCGCCCGTGTCCCCGCTCGAGCATGGCGCCCAGCGCAGCGTGCGTCAGGTGCATCGTCGCCCGCACGTGCAGATCGAGATGACGCTGCTCGTCGGTGATGTCGCCCGCCGCGAAGTCGAGATCGAGTCCGAATCCGGCGTTGTTGACCAGGATGCCGATCGGCCGCTCGCGGTCGGCGACGCGAGCGACGACCGACGCGAGACCGTCATCGGCGACGAGATCCGCGGCCAGCACCTCGACCTGAACACGGTAGTCGGCACGCAGGCGCTCGGAGATGTCCCGGAGTGCGGCGCGGTCACGGGCGACCAGGACGAGGTCGGCTCCGCGGGCCGCAAGCTGACGGGCGAACTCCGCGCCGAGGCCCGAGCTGGCACCCGTCACCAACGCTGTCCTGCTCATCGCGCGCTCCCTCTTGTCGTTGCGGCTGGTCGCTGCGGCTCGCTGTGCGAACCGATCAGGGTCGGATCAGCGTCAGGAACCGGTAGGGGATGCCTGTGCGCGAGACCGACCATCCGTCCGTCGGTTCCACCCGCGCCACGCTCCAGCCGTGCCGCTCGGGGGCGAACGTGTCACCGTCGACCTCGAGATCGAGCTCGGTGACCTCCAGCACATCGGCGCGCGCGATCACCTCCGCGAACAGCCCCGCTCCCCCGATGACCCAGGCTGATTCCTCGCCGTCAACGAGCTTCAGCGCCTGATCGAGCGAGACGGCCCGCTCCGCGCCGTCACCCCGCCAGGAGTCATTGCGCGTGACGACGATGTTCCGGCGACCCGGGAGGGGTCGGAACCGGGGCGGGAAGGACTCCCACGTCCGCCGCCCCATGATGACCGGATCCCCCATCGTCGCGGCGCGGAAATGCGCGAGGTCTTCCGGCACGTGCCACGGCATGCCGCCGTCCTTGCCGATGACGCCACCGCGCGCCTCGGCCCAGATCAGCCCGAGTCGGGTCATACCGCGACCGCGGCTCGGATCGTGGGGTGGTGCTGATAATCCTCAACGAGGATGTCCTCGTACGTGTAGTCGAAGATCGACTCGGGCGTCCGAGCGAACGCGAGGCGGGGATACGGATACGGCTCCCGCGTGAGCTGCTCGCGGACCTGCTCGAGGTGGTTGTCATAGATGTGGCAGTCGCCACCGGTCCACACGAAATCGCCGGGCTCGAGCCCGGTCTGCTGGGCGATCATCATCGTCAGCAACGAGTACGAAGCGATGTTGAACGGCACGCCGAGGAACATGTCCGCGCTGCGCTGATACAGCTGGCACGACAGCTTGCCGTCGGCGACATAGAACTGGAACAAGGCGTGGCAGGGAGCGAGCGCCATCTGCGGAATGTCGGCCGGATTCCACGCCGACACGATGAGGCGACGCGAGTCGGGGCTGGTGCGGATCTGATCGATGACCTGGGAGATCTGGTCGATCTGTCCGCCCGACGGCGTCGGCCACGAGCGCCACTGCACACCGTAGACCGGTCCGAGCTCGCCCTCGGCATCCGCCCATTCGTCCCAGATGCTCACACCGTGCTCCTGCAGCCACGAGACGTTCGACTCGCCGCGCAGGAACCAGAGCAGTTCGTAGGCGATCGATTTCATGTGCACGCGCTTGGTCGTGATCAACGGGAAGCCCTGCGACAGGTCGAAACGGATCTGGCGTCCGAACACGCTCGTCGTGCCGGTGCCGGTGCGATCGTCCTTGTGCACGCCGTCGGCGAGCACGTCGCGGAGGAGGTCTTCATACGGGGTGGGGATGGATGCCGCGCTCACGCCAGCCACCCTACCCTCGCCCGCCGACACCGGGACGGTTACGAACGGCCCGTCATCGGAGCCGGGTCCCGTCGGGAGGCGGTATCGTGGCAGACCGTGAACATCGTCGATGCCGTGCTCGTGCTGACCGCACTGCTCGCCGTGACCCTCGCCGTCGGACTCTTCCTGCGGTGGACGCAGAACCGTCCCCGCCGCGCCTCGACCGATGAAGTCGTGGAGCCGCGTCGGCTCGGAGCGGACGCCCTCGGTGAGCGCGCCACCCTGCTGCAGTTCAGCACCCAGATGTGCGCCCGCTGCCCCGGCGTGCACCGCGTGCTCGGATCGATCGCCGACACCCATGACGGCGTGATGCACCTGGACGTCGACCTCACCGACCGTCCCGACATCGCGAAGCACTTCCACGTGCTCCAGACGCCGACGACGTTGATCCTCGACCGCGACGGGGTCATCCAGACCCGCTTCGGAGGCACTCCCAGCCGCAGCGCGATCGAGCTGGAGCTCGGACGCGTCACCGGCGCCCCCGCCAGCGTCTGAGGGTTCGCTCCTGCCGCCAGCCCGACCGGTTCCGTGGGGGGACGGGCCCGTCTAGGCTCGGATGCACACCGCCGCCACGCGGCCCGCATCCGACACGAGGAGCACACATGAGCGTCACGAGCGAAGCGTCCACGAGCTGGAAGGGCTCCCTCACCGACGGATCCGGCGAGATCGCCCTGGAGAGTTCGAACCAGGGTCCGTTCGCCGTCAACTGGAAGGCCCGCAGCGAAGGCTCCTCATCGGTGACGACGCCGGAGGAGCTGCTCGCCGCGGCGCACTCCTCGTGCTTCAGCATGGCCCTCTCGCACGCGCTCGCCGGCAACGGAACGCCCCCGGAGAGCATCGAGACCACGGCATCCGTCACCTTCATCCCGGGCACCGGCATCACCGGCTCGCACTTGAACGTCAACGCGGTGGTCCCGGGACTGTCGGCCGAGGACTTCGCCCGCATCGCGGGCGAGGCGAAGACGGGCTGCCCCGTCTCGGCCGCCCTGGCCGGCATCGAGATCACGCTCGAGGCGACGCTTGCCTGAGAACGACCCATCGCGCGCCGAGGGGCGCGTCGTCGTCGCGGGAGCCTCCGGTCTCATCGGCCGCGCTCTCGTGGCGAGCCTGCGCGCCGACGGCATCGCCGTGACGCGCCTCGTGCGCCGCGCGAGCGCCGCGCCCGACGAGATCTCCTGGGATCCGGCCGCCCAGCCGCTGCCCGCGGCGGCACTCGAAGGTGCGCGGGCCGTCGTCGGGCTCAACGGCGCAACGCTCGGGCACTTTCCGTGGACGCGACGGTACAAGCACGATCTCGTGTGGTCGCGGATCGCTCCGACGCAGGCGCTCGCGGCAGCGGTGCGCGCGCTCGGCGAGGACGCCCCCCATTTCGTGTCCTCGTCAGCGGTCGGCTACTACCCGTCGGCGCCGGGGGCGAGTTTCACCGAGTCGTCTCCGCGCGGAGACACCTTCTTGGCGGACCTGTGCGGCGAGTGGGAGACGGCCGCGACCCGCGGCGCCGGGGATCGCGCCCGCGTATCGCTGCTGCGCACCGCGCCGGTCGTGCACGCCGACGGTGTTCTCAAGCCGCTTCTGCTGCTCACCAAGCTCGGCCTGTCGGGCCCGATCGGTCGCGGAACCCAGGTCTGGCCGCTGATCTCTCTCGACGACGAGGTCCGCGCGATCCGCCATGTCATCGACAACGGCCTCGCCGGCCCGGTCAACCTCGCAGGGCCCGAGCGCACGAGCGCCAACGATCTCGGGTTCGCTCTCGCGAGGCGGATGAATCGCCCCTACCTGCTGCGCGTACCGGAGTGGGCGCTGAAGCTGGTCCTCGGGCGCGACGCGGCAGAGGGACTGCTCACGTGCGACATGAATGTGGTCCCCGAGGCGCTCACGGCATCCGGCTTCGTCTTCTCGCATCCGACGGTCGAGGATGCCGTGGCCGCCGCGGTGCCGGCCTGATCAGCGCGTCGGCGGGTTCTTCTCGAGCGTGATCGCCCGTCGGATGGCTTCGCGGGCGCGGCGTCGATCGCCGGCGCCGTCGTAGGCCAGCCCCAGCCGGAACCAGGCGCGCCAATCGGTGGGGTGCGCCTCGACGTCGTGCCGGTAGTGCGGGAACACCGCATCGGCCTGCGCACGGTCGGGACGGCCGCTGACGCGGACATCCATCTCCTCGCTCGGGAGCGCGCCTTCGGCCTCCAGCCGCCTGGCGAGGCGCTCGGCGCTGCGCCCGAAAGCAAGCTCCCGCCAGAGCGCCCACCCCGCGATGACGGGCAGGACGATCAGCGCCACGCCCATGGCGACGCCGATGATCTGCCCCGAGATCAGCAACAGCCACGCGCGCTGCGCGACGAGAACGATGTAGAGGACGAGCAGCGCCGCCATGACGGCGACGCCCGCGCGGGCCTTCATGCCCCGGTGACGCGGGCGACTTGCCCGGGAACGGAGCCCTCGTCGACGACCTCGATGACCGGCGCTGCGGGGCGCGGCGCGCCGAGACCGAGATCGATGAGCGCGTCGAGGCCGATCGTCACCCCGCGCGCGTCCCGCGCCGCCGCAAGGGCGACGCGGATGCCGGGCGCGTACGCGCGGGCCGGCTCGATCGTGTCGTGGACGATGGTCAGCGACTCCCCCGGCCCCGACAGGATCGTCTCCTGCTTCGCGATGACGCCCGGCCGGCGCAACGAATGGATGGGAACACTCGCGACCTGCTGGCCGCGCGCCCGCTGATCGACATGCGGGGACTCGACCGGGCCGACCCCGGCGCGAGCGTCGGCGATGAGTTCGGCGGTGCGCACGGCCGTGCCACTCGGCGAGTCGACTTTCGTCTCGCGATGCGTCTCGACGATCTCGATCGAGGGGAACAGAGGTGCCGCCGCCGCCGCCAGTGCCGTCGCGACGACCGAGCCCAGGGAGAAGTTGGGAATGAAGACCGCGCCCGTACCCGCCGCCTCGACGAGGGGGCGCACCAGCGCGATCCGTTCGGTCGACCAGCCCGAGGTGCCGACGAGCACGTTCTTCCCGCGTTCGATCGCTGCGCGGACGACATCGATCGACACACCGGGCGTCGACGCATCGACGACGAGATCGGCCGCGTCGATCTCGGCGAGATCGCTCGCCGACCCGAGAACGGCCACCGTCTCGAAGTCGTCGAGCTCATCGATCACGCCGGCGATGATCGCACCGAGCTTGCCGGTGCCGCCCACGAGGGCCACTCTCGTCGTCATGGTTCCAGCCTAGGCCGTGCGGCCGACACGGTTACGCTCGAGGGATGGTGCTGCTCGACCCCCTCGCCGCCGACGACCCGCGCGCACATGCCCTGCTGGAGGAGTACTTCCAGATGCGTGCCGACGCGTTCCCTCAGGGGCAGGCGTACCGTCCCGTCTTCCCCGCGGCATCCGTCTTCACGCCGCCGGCCGGCGCCTTTCTCGTGCTCGTCGACGACGACGGGGCGGATGCCGGGTGCGGCGGCATCCGCAGGGTCGAGGACGGACCGGCGGGCGTGCGGTACGAGGTCAAGCATCTGTACCTGCAGCCACGCACCCGCGGTCGCGGCTGGGGTCGGCTTCTGCTGGACGCGCTCGAGGGGCGGGCCCGCGCGTTCGGCGCGGCAGAGCTCGTGCTCGACACCCACCACACGCTGGAGGCCGCCGGCGCGCTCTACGCGCGCTCGGGTTTCACCGCCATCGAGCCCTACAACGACAACCCGAACGCGACCCGCTGGTACGGCAAGGTGCTCTGAGCTCGGGCGTCTGCGTCGACTGACCGGCCGAGGCGCGTGGAAGATGTCGACATGCCCGCTGCGGAACACGACGTCACGGAACTCGTGGAGGCCGTGGCCTGGTGGCGCGCACGCGGCCTGTTCACAACTCCGGAGTTTCGTCGACTCGCGCCCGGGTTTCCGTGCGGGGGCGCAGGCGTCCCGACGGCCCGGCGAGAATCTCCGGAGTTGTGAACGCGGACGACCGCTCGCGCAGCGGCGGATGCCGGGCCCCGGAAGCGGTCGCCGCTCATCCCGCGTTCGCTCAGACCGGAGGAACCTCGGGCAGGCCCGTACGCAGCTCCATCGGCAGATGGGCGAGGTCGTTGTGGGTCACAAGAGCCCACGGCCGGCCCTTGCGCTGGGCGAGCACCGTGAGACCGCAGTGCGCCTGATTGATCGTCATCCATCGCCAGTCCGGGGCGTCGAGCACCTCACGGACGAACCAGGCGATGACGGAGTTGTGGGTGATGAGCAGCTCATGGGCGGCGGGTTTGCGAACGAGGAACTCGGCGACCGCATCCCCCATCTGTGCGCGCCCGGCGTCCATCTCGGCCTCGGTGTAGGAGCCGAAGAACGGCTCGTAGATCGACGGCGTCTCGGGCAGCATCCCGGTGGGAATGCAGTCGAACAGCAGCGCCGAGGGCTTCGGAGTCACCGAGGGGAGGCGACCTGCCACCGCGCGGGCCGTCTCGGCCGCGCGCTCCAGAGGCGAGTGCCACACGGCATCCAGCGGCACGCCGGACAGCCGGTCGGCGAGAAGCTCCGCCTGGCGTCGACCCCGCGGCGACAGCGGGCCGTCTTCGAGTCCGTGCTCCGCGTCGAGATGCTCTCCGTGTCGCACGAGGTACAGGTAATGCGTCACGTCATACTCGTCTCGCCTGGGGGTGGGGCAGCTCCCAGCCTACGTCAGGCCGTCGCCGTCGCCCCGGGTCTTGACACCGGGCGACACGCCACCCTCTACTGCGTGGCGCGTGCGATCTCGCCCAGGTGAGAGCGGCTGAGCCGCGCCCCCACGCCCTGCACCAGCTCGTCGACGTGGCTCACCGCGAAGACGTTCACGATCGGGGCGACGACGGCGCGCGGCACCGCGAGTTCGTCACCGATGCGGTCCAGCGCACGGAGCGTTCGCGATCCGCGCCGGTTCATGGCCGCCGCCAGTTGGATGCCGCGAACCGAATACGCCACCTGAGCACGGTCGCGATGTACGCCGGCGAGGTAACCGTGCTCGAGCGCCTGCGACGGCGTCACGGCGATGCCCTGGGCGCTGGCCACGAGACGCAGGTCTCCCTCGAACTCCGACTGCCGCAAGATGTTGTACGGGACATCGAGCACCGTGAAGCGGGGGTAGCCCGCCGAGGCGAGAATCCGGGCTTCGACCAGCTGGGCGGCCGTATGACCGTAGGCGCCGACGGCGCGCACCTTTCCCGACTCGATCAGCCATTCCACCGTGGCCAGAGTGTCCTCGAGAGTGGTCGCGTCATCGGACAGTGCGTCGAGGTACAGCAGATCGATCCGGTCCGTGTGCAACCGCGTGAGCGACGCTTCGACAGCCCGGATGAGGTTCACCGGACCGAGCCCGGGGTGGTCGGGGTTGGCGCCGACGCGAACGGCGACGACGATGTCGTCGCGGATGCCGCGACGCTGCATCCATTGCCCGACGATGTGCTCGCTGCGCCCCGCCGCGTAACCGTCGGACGTGTGCACGGCATTGCCGCCCCGGGCACGGTACGCGTCGAGGATGCCGTGCGCGGCGGTGAGGTCGACGTGCCAACCGAACTCGGCCGCGCCGAGGATGAAGGGGAAGACCTGGAGCCCGGACTCGCCGAGCGCAACGCGGATGCCGGCTCCCACGGGTGCCCCCTGAACGGGAATGGGAGCGGACGGGTGCACGGGCGGCGCGGCGCGTACGGCCGTCGGCGTCGCTCCGATGCCGAAGTAGCCCATCCGTTCACCCCCTTCACGAACCGCGGATGCGGTGTCGCCCTTCTTGTCTACCCACCCCCCGATGTGTAGTTCCGAGGGTAAGGCAGACGCGGGTACGGGCCGCGCATTGAGCCCAACGAACGGTAAACATTCCATAACGCTTGCGTCACGACGCCGTTCCGCGTGGGCGCGTGTCCCCCATCCGGTGGACATCGCGTGAACGAACGGATGCCCGCCCCTCCGAGACGGGAGGAAGCGGGCATCCGTGTCCTGGTCGCCGCCGCAGCACTGTCAGGGTGAAACCCTCAGCGCCGGGCGACGAAGCACTCAACCTTCGGCGGGAGCCTCCGGGCCCTCGCTGGCGGCCGCACGGCCCTCCTGGTCGGCAGCCTCTTCGAGCACGGGCTCGAGCGACAGCTTGCCGCGGTCGTCGATCTTGGTGATCTTGACGAGCAGCTTCTGACCGACGCCGAGGACGTCTTCGACGTTCTCGACACGCTTGCCACCGGCGAGCTTGCGCACCTCGCTGATGTGCAGCAGGCCGTCCTTGCCGGGCAGCAGCGAGATGAACGCGCCGAACGCCGCGAGCTTGACGACGGTTCCGAGGAACTGCTCGCCCACCTCGGGGTTGGTCGGGTTGGCGATCGCGTTGACCTGGGCGCGAGCGGCTTCCGCCGCGGGGCCGTCGGTCGCACCGATGTAGACGGTGCCGTCCTCCTCGATGGAGATCTGCGCACCCGTCTCGTCCTGGATCGCGTTGATCGTCTTGCCCTTCGGGCCGATCAGCTCACCGATCTTGTCGACGGGGATCTGCACGCTGATGACACGCGGGGCCGTCGGCGCCATCTCGTCCGGGCCGTCGATCGCGGCGTTGAGGACGTTCAGGATCGTCATGCGCGCGTCCTTGGCCTGCGTCAGCGCGGCGGTCAGCACCGACGACGGGATGCCGTCGAGCTTCGTGTCGAGCTGGATCGCCGTGACGAACTCGCTCGTGCCCGCAACCTTGAAGTCCATGTCGCCGAGCGCGTCTTCCGCGCCCAGGATGTCGGTCAGCGCGGCGTAGCGCGTCTGGCCATCGACCTGGTCGGACACGAGGCCCATCGCGATACCGGCGACGGGGGCGCGCAGCGGCACACCCGCGTTCAGCAGCGACAGGGTCGATGCGCAGACCGAACCCATCGAGGTCGAGCCGTTGGAGCCGAGGGCCTCGGAGACCTGACGGATCGCGTACGGGAACTCCTCGCGGCTGGGCAGCACCGGCACGAGGGCGCGCTCGGCGAGGAAGCCGTGCCCGATCTCGCGACGCTTCGGCGAGCCCACACGACCGGTCTCACCGGTCGAGTACGGCGGGAAGTTGTAGTGGTGCATGTAGCGCTTGCTGGTCGTGGGCGACAGCGAGTCGATCTGCTGCTCCATCTTCAGCATGTTCAGCGTCGTGACACCCAGGATCTGGGTCTCGCCGCGCTGGAAGATCGCGGAGCCGTGCACGCGCGGGATGACCTGGACCTCGGCATCCAGCGGACGGATGTCCGCCAGACCGCGGCCGTCGATGCGCACACCCTCGGTGAGGATGCGGCTGCGCACGATCAGCTTCGTGACCGACTTGTACGCGCCACCGAACTCGGCCAGCGCGCTCTCGGGCAGCTCGCCCGCCTCGACGGCGGCGACCAGCTGCGCCTTGACGTCGTCCTTGACGGCGTCGTCGGCGTTCTGACGCTCGATCTTGTCGGCGATCTGGTACACCGGCACGAGGCGGTCGTACGCGCGACCGGCGACG
>ERZ778021.1168-NODE-1168-length-33629-cov-6.138143_pt1 | contig 33629 bp, 31 predicted proteins | sample MGYA00375751_ERZ778021 | MGnify/ENA primary metagenome ERZ778021 (study PRJEB29350, sample SAMN05389814) | bioreactor metagenome | isolation source: Thiocyanate stock bioreactor | place: South Africa: University of Cape Town | collected 2013-08-29 ... | reverse complement strand
CGCCGACCGGGTGGCGCTGCTCGAAGCCGGTCGCGTCACCGCCGTCGGCACCCACGCCGAGCTGCTGCGCACCAGCGAGCACTACCGGCACGTCATCTCGAGCCTCGAGGATGCCGAAGCAGAAGAGAACGCCCGCCTGCGGGAGACGGAGGTGAACCTGTGAGCACGGCATCCGTCGCCGGAACCACCGGTGAAGATCGCTCGGACTACACGCGCGACGAATCGCGCGCCATCCGGCAGCGTTCGCTGCGACTGCTGGGATCGCTCGTCGATCCGCTGCGGTGGCAGCTCGTGCTGGCCCTCGTCGTGCTCGTGGTCTCCACCGCGCTGCGCGTGGCCGGCCCTGCCCTGATCGCCTACGGACTGAACACCGCGTTGCCGCAGGCGATGCAGGACGCCGACTGGATGCCGACCATCGTGATCGTCGTCGTGTACCTCATCGCCGGCGTTGGCGGTGCCGCGCTCATCGGCTGGTACGCGGTGGTCGCCGCGCGCCTGACGCAGGCCGTCATGCTCGATCTGCGCACCCGGATCTTCCTGCACACGCAGCGACTCAGTCTCGAGTTCCACGAGTCGTACACCTCGGGGCGCATCATCTCGCGTCAGACGAGCGACCTCGACTCCATCCGCGAGCTGCTCGACGGGGGCCTGAACGAGCTCGTCTCCGGCGTGCTCTACGGGGCGTTCACCCTGATCGCGCTGCTGCTGCTGGATTGGCACTCGGGCGTCATCCTCGCGATCGCCGGCATTCCGCTGTACCTGCTGATGCGCTGGTTCTACCGCAACTCGCAGCGCGCATACCGCGAGTCGCGGGTGGTCAGCGCCAAGGTCATCGTCAAGTTCGTCGAGACGATGACCGGCATCCGCGCCGTCAAGGCATTCCGCAAGGAGCCGCGCAACGACGAGGAGTTCGGTGATCTGTCGGGTCAATACCGTGACGTCAACATGCGCTCGCTGCGTCTGTTCGGCACCTTCGAGCCGGGGATGATGGCGGTCTCGGCCTTCGCCGTGGCCGGTGTGCTGCTGTGGGGCGGGCTGCGTGTGGTCGACGGTGCGCTGCTGGTGGGAACGCTGCTGGCCGCCGTGCTGTACGTCCGCAACTTCTTCTCGCCCCTCCAGGAAGTCGCGATGTTCCTGAACTCGTACCAGTCGGCGACCGCCGCGCTGGAGAAGGTCTCGGGTGTGCTGGAGGAGCGGCCCACCGTGCCCGACCCGGCACGGCCGGTCGACCTGTGGAAGGCCGCCGGGCACGTCGAGTTCCGGGACGTCGTCTTCGGCTACTCCGACGAGCGCACGATTCTGCCGCACTTCTCGCTCGACATCCCCGCCGGTCAGACCATCGCCCTGGTGGGAACGACCGGGGCCGGCAAGTCGACGCTCGCCAAGCTCGTGTCACGGTTCTACGACCCGTCGCGAGGCGCCGTGACACTCGATGGCGTCGATCTGCGGGAGCTGCACCCCAAGGACCTCCGTCGCGCCATCGTGATGGTCACGCAGGAGGCGTACCTGTTCAGCGGCACGGTCGCCGACAATATCGCGCTCGGAAAGCCCGACGCGACGTTCGAGGAGATCCGCGCGGCTGCCCGTGCCGTCGGCGCGGACACCTTCATCGAGCGGCTGCCGGACGGGTACGACACCGACGTGAACAAGCGCGGCGGTCGCGTGTCGGCGGGACAGCGCCAGCTGATCTCCTTCGCCCGCGCCTTCCTCGCCGACCCCGCGGTGCTCATCCTCGATGAGGCGACGGCGTCGCTGGACATCCCCAGCGAGCGGCAGATCCAGGCGGCGCTGCAGACGCTGCTCGCCGACCGCACCGCGATCATCATCGCGCACCGGCTGTCGACCGTGTCGATCGCCGACCGCGTGCTGGTGATGGAGCACGGCCGCATCATCGAGGACGACACCCCCGCCAGCCTCATCGCCGGAACGGGCAAGTTCGCGCAGCTGCACAGTGCGTGGAAGCAGTCGCTCGTCTGACGCTGCCGACGCGGCCATCTCCGCAACCGCAGATTCGATCACGATAGAGCGCGCGGCGTCGCCGACGCAAGAGTTTTGTCGAGATTGGCAACAAACAGGATCGTCGGGCGGTTCCCTGGCGCCCGGCTCGGCTGTTCCTACAGACGGACTTCGGCGACGACCTCGCCGAACTCGGTCTCGCCGACGGGGGTGAACCCGACCCTGCGGAAGAACGCATCGGGGCCGCCCTGCCCCTCCTCGTAGATCACGTGGACGTGGTCCATGCCGCGGCTGCGGGCCTCTTCCAGGAGCTGCTCGACGGCGAACCGGCCGACCCCGCGGCCCTGGTCGTCGGCGTCGACGTTGATGCGCCACAGCACGGAGCGGAAGTGCTCGTGCAGGGCGTCGGGATCGAAGTTCGCGCTCACGAAACCGACGACCTCGTCACCGTCGAGCACCACGCGCTGCCACGCGGTGCTGGGGTTTGCCACCGTGCCGGCGACGGCATAGCTGGTGGGGGCGAGATACTGCTCCTGCCCCGGTTTGAGCGACATCGTGTTGACGGCGACGATCGTCGCGGCGGACAGTTCCTCGAGGCGCAGCTCGGTCATGCCCTCAGGCTACCCCGGGCGAAAGCGCGGGGGCACCCTCCGAATGGTGAGAAAACCCCCAGCGCTGCGCGTGCGCAAGAGGATGCCGAGGAGCGGGGCGAGAATTATCTTGACGTCAAGATAGTTTCCGTCGATGCGATAGCCTGGAGGCGACCCCGCGACGCTCACCACGACGCCCACGACGACGCTCACGACGGAGAGATCACACGTGCCCGAGTCCACCATCATCTACACCCACACCGACGAAGCGCCTGCCCTGGCGACGGCATCGTTCCTGCCGATCGTGAAGGCCTTCGCCGGGCAGGCGGGCGTCGAGATCGACACCCGCGACATCTCGCTGGCCGGCCGCATCCTCGCCGCTTTCCCGCAGCGCCTCGCGCCCGAGCAGCAGGTCGGCGACGCCCTGGCCGAGCTCGGTGGACTCGCCACCCTTCCCGAGGCCAACATCATCAAGCTGCCGAACATCTCGGCATCCATCCCGCAGATGAAGGCCGCGATCGCGGAACTGCAGTCGCAGGGCTACGACATCCCCGACTATCCCGACGACGCGTCCACGGTCGAGGAGAAGGACATCCGCGCCCGCTACGACCGCATCAAGGGCTCCGCGGTGAACCCCGTGCTGCGCGAGGGCAACAGCGACCGCCGCGCACCGCTCGCGGTCAAGAACTACGCCAAGAAGCACCCGCACCGCAACAAGCCCTTTGCGGCCGGGTCCAAGACCCGCGTCGCCACCATGGGGCACGACGACTTCAAGAGCAACGAGAAGAGCTGGATCGCCGCGCACGACGACGTCCTGAGCATCCGTCACACCGCCGCCGACGGCACGGTCACGGTTCTCAAGGAGGGGCTGAAGGTCCTGCCGCGCGAGGTCGTCGACGCCACGTTCCTCTCGGCGAAGGCGCTCGACGCGTTCCTCGCCGACACGATCGCGCAGGCCAAGGCGGAGGACGTGCTGTACTCCGTGCACCTGAAGGCCACGATGATGAAGGTCAGCGACCCGATCATCTTCGGCCACGTCGTCCGCGCGTTCTTCGCCGACGTCTTCGACGCGTACGGAGAGCAGCTCGCCGCGGCGGGTCTCAACGGCAACAACGGACTCGGCTCGATCCTCGCCGGTCTCGGCGAGCTCGCCGACGGCGAGGCGATCTCCGCCCGCATCGCACAGGACCTCGAGACCGGCCCCCGCCTCAGCTACGTCAACAGCGACAAGGGCATCACGAACCTGCACGTGCCCTCCGACGTCATCGTCGACGCCTCGATGCCGGCGCTCGTTCGCAACGGCGGCAAGCTGTGGGGCGCCGACGGCGCCGAGGACGACACCATCGCGGTCATTCCCGACTCGTCGTACGCCGGCGTCTACCAGGCCGTGATCGACGACGTCATCGCCAACGGCCCCCTCGACCCGGCGACGATCGGCACGGTGCCGAACGTCGGCCTCATGGCCCAGGCCGCCGAGGAGTACGGCAGCCACGACAAGACCTTCGAGATCCCGGCCGACGGTGTCGTCGAAGTGCTCGACTCCGCCGGCACGGTGCTCATCGAGCACCACGTCGAGAAGGGTGACATCTGGCGGGCGACCCAGGCCAAGCACATCGCGATCATGGACTGGGTGCGCCTCGCCGTCACGCGGGCCCGCGCGACCGGCGTTCCCGCCGTCTTCTGGCTCGACGTCAACCGCGCCCACGACGCCCAGCTCATCGGCAAGGTGCACCAGGCGCTCGCGACGCTCGACACCGGCGACATCACGATCGTGATCCTCCCGCCCGAGGAGGCGACGCGGTACACGCTGGCGCGCCTGCGCAAGGGTGAGGACACCATCTCAGTCACCGGCAACGTGCTCCGCGACTACCTCACCGACCTCTTCCCGATCCTCGAGGTCGGCACGTCGGCGAAGATGCTCTCGATCGTCCCGCTCCTGGCCGGCGGCGGCCTCTTCGAGACGGGCGCGGGCGGTTCCGCGCCGAAGCATGTGCAGCAGCTGCTCGAGGAGGACTACCTGCGATGGGACTCGCTCGGCGAGTTCTTCGCGCTGGCGGCATCCTTGGAGCACCTCGCCGAGTTCACCGGCAACGCGAAGGCCAAGATCCTCGCCGACACGCTGGATGCCGCGACCGGCACCTTCCTCGAGGAGGACCGCTCGCCCGGCCGCTCGCTCGGAACGATCGACAACCGCGGCAGCCATTTCTACCTCGGCCTCTACTGGGCTCAGGAGCTGGCCCGCCAGACGGCGGACGCCGACCTCGCCGCCGCGTTCGCGCCGGTGGCGGAGAAGCTGGCGGCCGCGGAGCAGCAGATCGTGGCAGAGCTGAACGGCGTGCAGGGACACCCGGTCGACATCGGCGGGTACTACCACCCCGACGTGGCCAAGGTCGCCGCGGTGATGCGCCCCTCCGGGACGCTCAACGCGGTCATCGACGCGCTCTGATCCACAGGCGAATACGAGAAGACGGCCCGGGGTGATACCCGGGCCGTTCTCGTTGCGGCGTGCGCGGCGAGCCGAAACGCGTCGCGAGCGTCAGTCGTGGATCCAGACGTCGACTCCCGTCGGCGACCAGTCGTAGATCTGCTTTGCGCGGTAGTTCGGCATGCCCACGCAGCCGTGGCTCTGCGGCGTGCCGAAGTTGTTGTGCCAGTAGACCCCGTGGAACGCCTCATCGCCGTTGAAGTACATGACCCACTCGACGTTGGGCACGTCGTAGTTCCAGTACGGGTTGTTCGGATCGGTGCTCGTCATCGTCTGCGAGCGGATGTGGCTGTTGATGCGGAAATGGCCCGTGTACGTCGGAGACTGCGCGACGCCGCTGGAGATCGGCCACGAGTCGACGACGCCGCCGTTCTCCTTCAGATACAGCATCTGCTCGCTGAGGTTCACCTCGAGCAGGCGCTGCAGCGTGACGGTGGATGCCGGGGTCAAGGTCACCGGCAGGACGAAAGCGGCCCTGCCTGCCGTCAGCTGCGCGGCGAACTCCTTCGCCACCGCGCTCGTGTCGCCGAGCGTGCGGCCATCGGCGCCGGGGACGCTGGTCTCGAGCACCGTTCCGTCGGAGTTGGTGATGACGGTGCCGTTGGCGGGGGCGCGGTTGACGGCCGCGGGCAGTGCATCGACGGAAGCCTGGATCTTGGCGGCATCCGCGCTGATGGAGAACGTTCCCGATGCGTCGGGCGTGATCTTCAGCCACGACGCGGCCGTGGCCGGGTCGACCGGCACGGTGCGCTCCTCGCCGACGTAGAAGCCGATCGTCTGCAGCATGGCGTTGAGCTGATCGGCTGCCGACTGGGCTCGTTCGCTCGTCGCTGGCGCGGCGACCGGCACGCTCGCGGCCGAGACCGTGACGGTGCTCTTTCCCGCGACGAAGGCGTCGTGCACCGCGGCGGCGATCGCGTCGAGGTCGAGTCCGGTGCCGGCCACCGCCGGCGTCACGGTGTACGCGGTGCCGGTGAACGACACCTGCGCGGGCACGGGGGCGGTGAAGGCCGAGGGCAATGCCGCACGCAGGGCGGCCTCTGCGCGGTCGGCGTCCAGCGTGACGGGGGCGTCGAGCCCGTCGCCGAACCACTGGGTCACGTTCCACATCGGCCGCGCAGCGAACGCGCGGTCCGCGAGGCCGTGGGCATCGACGGTGGCGCCCAGCTGTGCGGCCGTGACGGTCGGTCCTCCTTCGCCGAGAACCACGGTGGTCGCGCCCAGCCGCTGAGAGATCGCGTCGGTGGCTGCTCCCGCCGTGAGGAAGCCGACGGGAACGCCCGCGATCGCGGTGCCGGGGGCGATGAGGACGAGTGAGGCCGTAACGGCGCCTGCGGCGACGACGGCCGCGGGAACGCCGATCCACAGCCAGAGGCGCTTCTTCTTGCGCGGCGGTTCCGCGGGTGCCCACTGCAGCGGCGGGACCTGCGCGGGGGCAACGGCGGCGTCGTCGATCGTCTCGATCGGGCCGTCGAGCACGGCGGTCGCGGCGGTCGGAGGGCTCGCCGAGGAGGCGTCGGGCGAACCCTCTGCCTCTCGTTCGGTTGCAGGATCGGTCACCTAAACACCCCCGTGTTCTGCGCGGCCGCGCCCTCCCATGGTACGGGATGCGCCTCGTTCGCCGTCAGAGGCCGCCATCGGGGTGCGCCCGCGCTCCTGTCGAGGATCAGGAAGCGGGACAGGCGGCGGCGAACGCGCTCAGTGCCGACTGGATCTGCGCGGCGGCGCTCTGCAGCGACGCCAGGCGGGAGAGGTCGCCGCCCGCGATGGCGGACAGGTCGGCGGATGCCGTCGTGAAGCCCGATCGCAGCGGCGGCAGCAGATCGGCGACGCTGCGGTTGCCCACCGCTTGCGCGGCGTCGTCGAGGCGGGCGGCGACCTCGTCGAAGGCCGTCACCGCCGACGACGGGTCGCCGGGGTCGAGGCGTTGCACCTGGGCGGCGGCGTCCTGGACACTCGCGCGGACCGTCTCGCACGCCTGGCTCGTCGTCTGGGTGTCGCCGCCCGACGGCGCGGGGCCCGTCCCGCCGTCGGCGGCGCACCCGACGAGGCCGGCGAACGCTACGGCGGTCAGGAGGATCGCGGCGAGGCGGCGGGTCCGTGTCGTGACGGTCAACAAGCTCTCTCCTCTGGGCGGGCGTCGCGCAATGTAACAGTTTTGTAAATCGTCCTTCCGAATCCGCGTCGACGCTTGCGGATGCGGCTTTCGTAAGGTCTACTAACAAACATGTCCGGATCTGATCTCCCGCGCGGCGCCGTCGAGGCGACATCGCCGGCCCGCTCCATCGTGGCGGGTCGCGCACTGCGCCACGCAGCGAAGGTGCTGCCGGAGCATGCGCGGGCGCACAATCGCGCGCTCGTGCTGCAGACCCTCTTCCACCAGGGTGCCATGAGTCGCGCGGACCTTTCCCGTGAGACGGGTCTGACCCGGGTGACGATCTCCGATCTGGTCGCCGAGCTCATCGACGACGGCTACGTGGCCGAGCGCGGGATGCGCGAGGTGACGGGGCCGGGAAAGCCCGCGATCCTCGTCGACCTCGATCGGGAGGGCCACCGCATCGTCGGGCTGGACCTCTCGGGCACCGACCGATTCCTCGGCGCGATCCTCACGCTCGACGGAGAGATCGTCGCGCGTCGGGACGTGACGGTACCGGCGGACCCCGCCGACATCCTCGGCGCCGTCATGGAGCTCGCGCGTGGCCTCGTGGCCGACGCGCACGCGCCGGTCCTCGGCGTCGGCGTCGGCAGCCCCGGCATCGTGGACGATCGCGGCGTCGTTCTCACGGCGCCGAACTTCGGATGGCAGGGCGTCGACCTGGAAGGCGCTCTGCGTGCCGACCTGGGGCTGCCGGTGCTCGTCGCCAACGACGCCAATGCGGCCGTGCTGGCGGAGTACACCTTCGGCGGAGCCGCCGACGACGTGCTGTTGGTGCGCGTGGGTCGAGGCGTCGGGTCAGGCCTGCTCGCGGGTGGTCAGCCCATGGCCGGCAGTCGGTTCGCCGCCGGAGAGATCGGTCACGTCACCGTCGGCACGGACGGCGGCCCGCGATGCGTGTGCGGAAAGGTCGGCTGCCTCGAGGCGTGGCTGTCGGTTCCGGCGCTGGAGGCGCGCGTGGCCGAGCCCGGCGCCGACCGCGACGCGGTGCTGCGCGACGCCGGGGCTCGTCTCGGCATCGCCCTCGCCCCGATCGTGGGCGTCCTCGATCTGTCGGAGATCGTCCTCTCCGGCCGGCCCGATCTTCTCGACGCAACCCTCGCGACCGCGACCGTCGAGACCCTGCGCGCCCGGACGCTCGCCTCGTTCCACGACGGCGTCCAGGTGCGGATGACGGCGCAGGGGGAGGACATCGTCCTCCGCGGCGCGGCCGTCATGGTCCTGTCCGGACAACTCGGGGTGTCCTGACCCCATCACCGCGGGGCACAGCGCCCCGACACCACCAAGAGAGACAAAGGAAGACACCATGAACAAGAAGCTCGGCGCCTTCGCGCTCCTCGGCGTTTCGGCTGTCGTTCTCGCCGGCTGCGCGGCCGGAGACTCGGGCGGCAACGACGCCTCCGGCACTCCGGCGCCGGCCCAGCTGCGCGTGTGGTTGAACGGCACCGACACGCCGCAGGATGCCCGCGACTATCTCGTGAAGACCTTCGAAGCCCAGAATCCGGGCTCGACGCTCGTCATCGAGGAGCAGCAGTGGACGGGCCTGGTCGACAAGCTCACCACGAGCCTGTCGTCCAACGACACGCCCGACATCGTCGAGATGGGCAACACCCAGTCGCCCGCGTTCACCTCCAGCGGAGCACTGCTGGACATCTCCGACATCAAGGACACCATCGGCGGCGACGACCTGCTGCCCGGCTTCGTGGAGGCCGGCTCGTGGGACGGCAAGCTGTACGCCGCGCCGTACTACTCCGGCGCCCGCATCGTGTTCTACAACACGGCCCAGTACGCCACCGCCGGCGTGCAGGTGCCCACGACCCTCGACGAGTACGTGGCCAGCGGCGAGAAGCTCGCGCAGGCCCTGCCCGGGGTCTCGGGGGTCTACTTCCCGGGCAAGGACTGGTACAACGCGCTGCCCTTCATCTGGGAGAACGGCGGCGAGGTCGCCGTGCAGAAGGACGGCAAGTGGGAGGCGCAGATGTCCAGCGACGCCTCGGTCAAGGGCATCGAGCAGGTGCAGCAGCTGATGACCACGGCCTCGCTCGCCCCGAAGGACGGCGACGAGACCGAAGCCTGGGTTCCGTTCCGCACCGAGAAGGCGGCCACCCTGTCGGCGCCCAGCTGGGCGTACTGGTCGATCGTCGCCGATGAGAACAAGGCCGACACCGCCCTGACCAAGACCGTGGGCTTCTACGCGCTGCCGGGCAAGAACGGAGGCGCCGCGCAGGTGTTCGCGGGCGGCTCCAACATCGGCATCTCCGCCAAGTCGGCCCACCCCGAGCTTGCCAAGAGCGCGCTGGAGATCATGCTCAGCGACGACTACCAGACGCTGCTGGCCAAGGCCGGCCTCGTGCCCGCCAAGAAGGCCCTCGGCAGCCAGGTCGCCGCGGCGACTCCGGAACTCGCGAAGATCATCTCGGATGCCGCCGCGAACGCGAAGCTGACGCCGGCCTCGCCGAAGTGGGCGGACGTGGAGGCGAAGGGCCTGCTGCAGGACTTCTTCGTCCAGGTCGCGGCCGGCGGTGACGTCAAGACGCTCGCCACGGCTCTCGACGAGCGGATCGACTCCATCCTCAACGGCTGAGCCCGCTCGACCCGTCTGCGTGTCGACTCGTCGCTACGCTCCTCGCTCAACGATCGGCGGTGGTATCGCCTCCCCGGTCGTTGAGCGGGCGCCGCGAGTCGAGATGCCCCCGACACCCACGAAAGGAGAGCCGACATGACCACCGCTCACGCGCCCGCGGCATCTCCGCGTCGGCGGCGCCGCGACCGCACGCCGCTGGTCCTGTTGCTGCCCGCCCTGGCGATGCTGCTGGTCTTCATCGGCTGGCCCCTCGTGCAGCTGATCGTCATGTCGTTCCAGAAGTACGGGCGCGAGCAGGTCTTCGGCAAGCCGCCCACCTTCGTCTGGTTCGACAACTACGTGCGTGTGCTGACCGACTCCGAGTTCTGGGTCGTCCTGGCCCGCAGCTTCGGTCTGATGGTGGTCTGTGCCGCCGCCACCATGGTGCTCGGGGTTGCGATCGCGCTGATGATGACCTCACTCGGCCGCGTGATGCGCACCGTCGTCTCGGTGGGGCTGCTGCTGGCCTGGGCGATGCCCGCGCTCACCGGCACCATCGTGTGGGGCTGGATCTTCGACACGTCCTACGGCCTCGTCAACTACGCGCTGACGCGGATCACCGGGCAGAACTGGATCGGACACAGCTGGCTGTCCGACCCCCTCAGCTTCTTCGGCGTCGCGGCGATCATCATCACGTGGGGCGCGATCCCGTTCGTCGCGTTCTCCACCTATGCCGGGCTCTCGCAGGTGCCTGACGAGGTGCTCGAGGCGGCATCCCTCGACGGGTCGGGCGCGTGGCAGCGGTTCCGCTTCATCGTCGTGCCCTACATCCGCTCGATCCTCGTCGTGCTGCTCATCCTGCAGGTGATCTGGGACCTGCGCGTGTTCGCACAGATCTATGCGCTGCAGACCGTCGGCGGCATCCGCGCCGACACGAACACCATCGGCGTCTACATCTACAGCGTCTCGATGGCCACCGGCGATCTCGGTTCGGGAGGCGCGATCTCGGTGATCCTCGTCGTCGTGCTGCTCGCCATCTCCGCCTACTACATCCGCACCATGCTGACCTCGGAGGACGACTGATGAGCGCCCGCACGAGACGCGCCACCGGGCGTGTGCTCCTCAACCTCGCCGCCGTCGTCGTCTTCGTCTGCTCGGTCTTCCCGGTCTACTGGATGGTCAACACCGCCTTCCTGCCCGGCTCGGCCGTCAAGAGCGAGACGCCGCACTTCTGGCCCGACCAGTTCACCCTGCAGAGCTTCCGCGCGGCCTGGGACGGCGGGTTCATGCCGGCGCTGTGGGTCTCGCTCGCCGTCACCGTGCTGACCGTCGCTGCGGCTCTGGTCTTCGCCTTCCTCGCCGCCATCGCGGTCTCGCGCTACCGCTTCCGTTCCCGCAAGAGCTTCATCGTCGCGATCCTCGTGATCCAGATGATCCCCGCCGAGGCGATGATCATCTCGACCTTCCGGGTGCTCGACGGCTGGCACCTGCTGAACACCGTGATCGGTCTGTCGGCGGTCTACATCGCCATGGTGCTGCCCTTCACGATCTGGACCCTGCGCGGGTTCGTCAACGGCATCCCCGCCGACCTCGAGGAGGCGGCGATGATCGACGGGTGCAGCAGGGCACAGGCCTTCTGGCGCGTGACCTTCCCGCTGCTCGCGCCGGGACTGGTCTCCACCGGGATCTTCGCGTTCATCCAAGCGTGGAACGAGTTCATCTTCGCCCTCGTGATCATGACCCGCCCCGAGGCGCAGACGCTTCCCATCTGGCTGCGCAGCTTCGTCCAGGCGACGAAGGCGACCGACTGGGCCGTCGTCATGGCCGGCTCGACCCTCATGGCCATTCCGGTGATCATCTTCTTCCTCATCGTGCAGGGCAAGATGACCAGCGGTCTCGTGTCGGGAGCGGTGAAGGGCTGATGCGACTCGGATTCGACGTCGGGGGCACCAAGACCGACGCCGTGGTTGTCGCGTCATCCGACCCGCGCGGCGGCGACGCGTCGGATCAGCGGATCCTCGCTCGTGTGCGCCGGGCGACCGGGTGGGGCGCGGATGCCGTGATCACGACGATCCTCGACGCGGTGGACGAGCTGGCTGCCGCCGTCGCCATGCCCCCTGCCGCCTTCACCTCGCTCGGCGTCGGGATGCCGGGGCAGGTCGCTCCGGGAGGCGCGGTGGTCGCCCATGCGGTGAACCTCGGCATCGACGAGCTCGATCTGGCCCTCGCACTCGGGCCGCGCCTGGGCATTCCGGTGCGGGCCGAGAACGACGTCAAGGCCGCTGCCGTCGGTGCCTCGGTGCTGCGCGGTGCGGACACGCTGCCGTCGATGGCGTACCTCAATCTCGGCACCGGCATCGCCGCCGGCTTCGTGCACGGCGGCCGACTCTGGCGGGGCGTCCACGGAGCCGCGGGGGAGGTCGGACATATCTCCGTCGATCCGACGGGACCCCTCTGCCGCTGCGGACAGCGCGGCTGCATCGAGGCCTTCAGCGGGGGAGCCGCCGTCGCGGAGCGATGGGGCCGGCCCGCGGCGCTGCCCGTGCGCGACGTGTTCGACGCCGCCGACGCCGGCGACCCGCTCGCCGTGGAGCTGCGCCGCGGGCTCGCGTACGGCGTCGCGTCGGCGGTCCGCGTGATCGTGCTGTCTACCGATGTCGACGCCGTGGTGCTCGGGGGAGGCGTCACGGCGCTCGGCGACCGTATGCTGAGGCCCGTGCTCGCCGAACTGGACACCAGCGCCGCGGCATCCCCGTTCCTGCGGTCGCTGCGGCTCAGCGAGCGCGTCGATCTGCTGCCGCCGGGATCGCCCGCGGCGGCACTGGGCGCCGCCATCCTCGGCGCCGAATCCGAGCAGGAGGCTGTTTTCCATGGCTGAAGTCGTCATCGTCCCCTCGGCCGCGGATGCCGGGGCGCTCGTCGCCGACGAGATCGTCCGCCTCATCGCGGCACGCCCGGACGCGGTGCTGGGGCTGGCGACCGGGTCGACTCCGCTCCCCGTCTACGAGGCGCTGCGGCCCCGGCTCGCCGGCACCGACGTGTCGCGGGTGCGCGGGTTCGCCCTGGACGAGTACGTGGGCATCGACCCGCGGCATCCGCAGAGTTACCGCTCCGTCATCACGACGGAGGTGGTCGAGCCGCTCGGCCTCGATCCCGAGCGCATCCACACGCCGAACGGTGATCTGGCGAGCATCGCGCACGCCGGAGAGGACTACGAGCGGGCCATCGCCGACGCGGGCGGCATCGACCTGCAGATCCTCGGGATCGGCACCTCCGGTCACATCGGCTTCAACGAGCCCGGGTCCTCCTTCGCGTCGCGGACGCGCGTGAAGACGCTCATCGAGCAGACCCGACGCGACAACGCCCGCTTCTTCGACTCGATCGACGACGTGCCGATGCACTGCATCACGCAGGGGCTCGGAACGATCCTGTCGGCCCGTCACCTGTTCCTCCTCGCCTTCGGCGAAGGCAAGGCCGCGGCCGTCGCGGGCGCCGTCGAAGGCCCCGTGACGTCGTCGCTGCCGGGGTCGGCGATCCAGCTGCACCCCCACGTGACCGTGGTGGTCGACGAGGCCGCGGCGTCGCGCCTGGAGCATGCCGACTACTATCGCTACGCCTACGCCAACAAGCCGGCCTGGCAGGGCCTCTGACGGCGCTCATCCGTCCCCTCTCGCCGGTAGGCGTCGGCGAAAGCGACATGACGGGACGGATGAGCCGCGGTAGGGTCGGGGCCATGACGGATGCCGAGATCCGAAAGCCCGTGCCCGCATGGATCTGGGGCGGTGCGCTGCTCGCCGCCAGTGCGGTGGTGCCGACGGCGGTGCGGGCGGTGGCGCCGGGAGGCTTCGGCTCGGGCGTCGCGATCGTGACGGCGGTGCTGTTCGCGGCATCCCTCCTCGTCTTCGCCTTCGGGCTGCGCGGGCAGGGATCGATCGTCGCACGGCGTCCTTCGGGAATGGCGGCGCTGCTCGTGCTCGCGGTCCTCCCGCCGATCGTCGAGCTGGCGCTGTCGGCCCTGGCGACCGAGCAGGACATCTCGCTCCTGCAGATCGTGTCGTTCGCGCAGCTGGCCGTCAACGCCGCCGCGGCGCTGGTCGCTGTCGTCGCGATCGGGCGCGCCGCCGTCGTGCCGCGACCGTGGCAGTGGGCGCCCGCTTGGGGGCTCGCGGTGATCGTCGCCACCTCGGCGCTGCCCCAGATCGTGCTCGTCGGGGCGTCGGGTCAGGACCCGCAGGGGCTCCTGTGGCTGTTCGCGCTCGGATCCCTCGTGATCCTCACCGTGCCGCTGGCGCTGGGAATCCTCGCCATGGTGCTCGGCGCGCGCGGACAGGCCGCTCCGAGCCCGCAGATCTACCCGCCGGCCGTCTGAGCGCTCCAACTCAGTCGGTGAAGACCTTGCCCGGATTGAGGATGCCGAGGGGGTCGAAAACCCGGGTGATCTCGCGCTGCAGCTGCCACTGATCCTCGCCGAGCTCGTCGACAAGCCAGCGGCGCTTGAGCACGCCCACCCCGTGCTCGCCGGTGAGGGTGCCGCCGAGGCGCAGCGCCGAGCGGAACAGCTCGTCGGCGGCGCGCCACACGATCTCGGGCACCTCATCGCCGTCGAAGACGAAGTTGGGGTGCAGGTTGCCGTCGCCCGCGTGGCAGACGGTCGGGATCACGAGGTCGTAGGCGCGCTCGATGCGCGCGATCTCGTCGAACATCGCGGGCAGGGCGCTGCGGGGAACCGACACGTCCTCGATCAGGGTCGTGCCCATCGCCTCCATGGCCGGGTGCATCGAGCGGCGGATGGTCCACAGCAGCTCGGCCTCGGCGTCGTCGCGCGCCGCGCGCACGGCGCCTCCGGCCGCCTCCAGGACCGCGCAGATCGCCTCGGCGTCGACGGATGCCGACGGGCCGTCGGTCTGCACGGTCAGCTGCGCGGCGCCCGGCGGGGGAGCGGGCAGATCGAGAAGGCGGTGCACGGCCGCGAGGCAGGCGGCATCCATCAGCTCCATGATCGCGGGCTGGGCGCCCGACGCGGTCACGGCGGCCGCTGCGGCGGCGCCGGCGCGAACGTCGGGGAAGAGGGCCGTGAGGGTGCGTGCCCGTCCGGGGACGAGGCGCCGCAGCTTCAGCGTTGCGCCGACGACGACGCCGAGCGTGCCCTCCGAACCGATGACGAGAGACGTCAGATCCAGGCCCGTCACGCCTTTGACGCTGCGGTGTCCGAGGCGCAGCAGCCGGCCGTCGGCGAGCACGAGGTCGACCCCGAGGACGGCGTCGCGGACGACACCGTACTTCGCGCACAGCAGGCCGCCGGCGCCCGTCGCGATGTTGCCGCCGACCGTCGAGATGGCACGACTGGCAGGGTCGGGCGCCCACCACAGCCCGTGCACGACGAGGGTGTCGTTGAGGTCGGCGTTGAGGATGCCGGGCTCGACAACCGCCAGCAGGTCGTCGGCGCGCACCTCCAGGATGCGGTTCATTCTGCGCATCGACAGCACGATCTCGCCGGCACCGGCGTTCGCGCCGCCCGCCAGCCCCGTGCCCGCGCCGCGGATCACGACGGGCGTGCCCGTCGCGGACGCGATGCGCATCGTCGCCTGGACGTCGGCGACGGATGCCGCGTGCACGATCGCGATCGGCGGCCCGGCGGCTGCGTGCCCGGACTTGTCCGCGCGTGCGGCGTCGAGGGCGGTGGGGTCGGTGTCGATGCGATCGGCGAGCTCGGCGGTGAGCAGGTCGAGGACGGCGCTCATGATCTGGAGTGCCTCAGGCGGCGAGTCGGCGTCGGCCAGAGACCAGTCCGCCGGCCACGGCGACGACCGCGTACGCCAGGCCGATCCAGGCATTGCCGCTGGTCCACCAGACGATCGTCGCGGAAGCGTAGACGAGGAGCTCGACGAGGGCCCGCACGAACGGGTGCACGGCGAAGACGGCACGGGGCGAGACGAACAGTGCCCACAGCAGGATCGCGATCAACGGAGCGCCGATTCCGGCGACGATGTTCCAGGGGAACGGCCAGGCGGTGAAGCCCCAGACCGCGAGGGTGGCGAAGGCGAACAGTTCGCAGAGGAACGCGAGCAGATCCACCGCATCCAGCGCAGGGCGCACGCCCGCCGGACGCGCGGCGGCGCCGTCGGCCGATCGCGGGGCCTCGGGAGCGGCGGGACGGACGTGGGGCAGGTCGGACATTCGGCCAGTTTACGCGGCGCGGCTGTGGCTCACGTTGGCCGTCAGCCGACGAGGAGCCAGATGTCGGTAACGGTGGCCGGGCCCACGGCGGCGCCTGCCATGTACGCAATCGAGATCTTCGTGAACCAGAAGTCGAGGACGGTGCCCTCGATCGTGACCTCTGCCGTGCCTTCGGCGGACAGGGTGACCCGCGCTCGCTCAACGTCGCCGAACTTCACCGTCACCGTGCTGCCGGGTGCGCCGTTGATCGTCGTCGTTAGCGCGCCGAACAGGTCGTCGTCTGTCGAGATACTCGCCGGACCGAAGGCGGGTGAGCCCTCGGGAAGGACCGGTGTGGGTTCCGGAGTCGGTGTCGGTTCCGGGGTTGGTGTCGGCGTCGGCGTGGGTGTCGGTGTCGGAGTGGGCGTCGGCGTCGGAGTCGGAGTCGGTGACGGGGTGGGCGTCGGCGTCGGAACGGGCGTCGGCTGCGGCGCCGGCATCGGCGGCAGGACCGGAAGGCGCGTCGGCGCGGGCTGCGGCTTCGCATCAGGCGTCGCCGTCGCCGACGGCAGGGGTACCGCGGTCGGGGCCGCAGAGGGCACCGTGCTCGGCGAGGGCGTGCTCGCGGGAGGCGCGGCGACCGCATCGCCCCCGCCGTTCGCGGAGCCGCCCCCCTCGGCACCCGACCCGTCCGTCGGCGCGGACGCGCTGCTGGCGATCACCTGAGGCACGACGATCACTGCCGCCACCGCCGCCCCTGCCACCAGTGCGACGGCCGCGACCAGACCGACGACGGCCCCCGCGCCGGCGAGCGCGCCGCCGCCCGCGGCGGATCCGGCAGCCCCGGCCGCGCCGCCGGCTCCCGCGGAACCGCCGCCCGCCGAGCCTCCGGCTCCCGCGGAACTGCCCGCGCCGGCCCCGCCGGCACCGCTTGCCGACCCGACCACCGGTGCGGAGCCTGCCCCGACCGTCACCGCGCCTGGCATGGTCCCCGACGCGCCCGCCGCCAGCGCGATCAAGGGAGCCGCGCCGCCCTGGAGGGTGGCGAGGTAGGCCGTGGCAGCGCCCGCACCGATCGTCAACGGCAGCAGCACCAGGGCAAGACGGTGCGAGACCTCGGTGGCCTCGGCGGCCACGATCGTGCATCGCGCACAATCGGCGAGGTGCGCCTCGAGCTTCTTGTGGTCGCGGGTCCCCAGGTTGTCACGGGCGTAGGCGCCGAGCCGTTCGATGGTCCACTGACAGTCCGACCCGTCGGCCACCGTCTGCAGGTGCGCCTGGATCCACGCTTCACGCAGGCCTTCGCGCGCACGGAAGGCCAGCTGGGCCACCGCGGTCGACTTCATCCCCAGCAGGGGAGCGATCTCCGCCGGCTTCATCTGCTCGATCTCGGTGTACCAGAGCACCTCCTGCCACCGGGTCGGCAGGCTCCGGAACGCACGGTGCGTGAGGCTCCGATCGAGCGCCTCGTCGGTCGCGTGCGCGTCGGCATCCGGATCGGCAAGCGCCTCGAGCTCGTCGATGGCCGTCTCACGACGGGCGCGGCCCCACCCGGCGGCCGTATTGCGGATACTCGTGAACAGGTACGCGCGGAAAGAGCCGGTCGGGCCCCCGCCCTTCGCGATCGCCTGGTAGATGCGCGCGTACGCCTCCTGGACGAGGTCTTCGGCATCGAAGGTCGAGGTGATCGACGAGGCGACGGTCAGCCCCGACCGGTAGTGGCGGCGCCACAGCTCGGCGAACGCCTGACGGTCTCCGGCGCGCGTGCGCAGCACGAGGTCGGCATCGGGGCGCGGCTGATCGGGCGTGTCCATGACGAGAGAGTCCTGTCCGAGTGGGCGTCGTTCGTTGTCATCCAAGAGACGGCCACGGCGGCGGATTATGACGCGGGTCGCGCCATCGGTTCCTATTTTCACAGGTCCGGCGGGGGAGCGGCCGGTGGCGGGGGAACGATCTGAGCGCCGTCGGAAAAGATCGAGAAAAATCCACAACCCGCGTCATGGATCGTGCGGTGCGCGCTCTCTTGGGGTGAAGGGCTTCCCGTCGCGTGCTCTCCAGGGGGATTCGGGAGCAGCGCCGACGGGAACGGCCAGGGGAACGGAGCGATCCGTGGCCAGGACCGGAAGCGCGGAATCTCGGGGGAGGATCTGCGCGGTACCGGTGGACGGGGTAGAGCGGGGCGGACGGCGCGGGGGCGCCCTCCGCCCCGCTTCTGTCATCCGGTCCTGGTCGCCGTCGGGCGCGGGTGCCGTCAGATGCGGATGCCGTCGACCCACACCGTCCGCACCCGGAGGTGCTCGTCGAGCAGCACGACGTCAGCGACGCGATCGCTCTCGAGAGAGCCGTAGCGATCCTCGAGGCCGACGGCCCGCGCCGGAACGCGGGTCAGCGCGTCGACGGCGCTGGTCAGCGCGATGCCGTGGCCGACGGCGAGCCGCAGGGCAGCGTCCTGGGTGAGCGTCGAACCGGCGATGGCGCCGCCGTCATCGAGCCGCGCCGTGCCGCCGGTGACCGTCACGGCGAGCCCGCCGAGCTCGTAGTGCCCGTCGGCGGCGCCGGCGGCCGCCATCGCGTCGGTGATGAGCGCGACCCGACCCGGCGCCTGCGTGAACGCCAGCGCGACGACGTCCGGATGCACGTGCACCCCGTCGGCGATGATCTCCAGCGTCACCCGCTCGTCGCGCAGCGCGGCCACCACCGGCCCGGGTTCGCGGTGGTGGATGCCGGGCATGGCGTTGAACGCGTGCGTGAGGATCGTCGCGCCGGCGTCGAAGGCGGCGAAGGCGTCGTCCTCGGTGGCGTTCGTGTGGCCGACCGCCACCGCGACACCCGCGGCGCCGAACTGCGACACCGCCGCCAGCGCGCCCGGCAGCTCGGGCGCGAGGGTGACCTGCCGCACGGTGCCGCGCCCGGCGTCGAGCAGCCGTCCCACGGCCGCGGCATCGGGCGGGCGCAGCAGGCTGAGGGTGTGGGCGCCTTTGTGGCCGGGATCGAGGAACGGCCCTTCGAGGTGGGAGCCGAGGATCGTCGCGTCGCGCTCGACGAGATCGGCGATGACGGCGACGCGCGCGGCGAGATCATCGAGCGATGCCGTGACGAGCGACAGCACCGCGCGGGTCGTTCCGTGCGCACGGTGCACGGCCCGCGCCGTGGCGATGGCCTCGGCGCCGTCATCGAACGAGGCGCCCCCGCCGCCGTGGCCGTGGATGTCGATGAACCCGGGAGCGAGCACCCCTCCCGCGGCGTCGATCACCTGGGCCGCCCCCAGGGTGCGCCACGTCGTGCCCGTGCCGCGGCCGTCGATGACCCCGTCGGTGAAGGCGATCCAGGCGTCGGGGGTGAGTGTTCCGGCGGTGACCAGTTGCGCCGAGTGGATGACGGTGGTCATGTGTTGTCCCCTTGCACGGTGATCGGCTCCGCGGGTGTCCAATCGATCTCGGACAGCGCGGTGAAGCGGATGCCGAGTGCCGACCACAGCGGCCCGAGCCCGCCCACGCGCGTCCGGAAGGACTCCCATGTTCGCAGAGGGAGGGTTCCCAGCGCCGGGGACCACGCCGCTTCGGCGGCGGCGGCGACGCGCGGGAAGGCGAGGGCGTCGATGTCGGCGGACGTGCGGGCGGTCTCGCTCCACAGCGGCGCCTCCACGCCGAGAATCTGCGCCTGATCGATGCCGTCGATGACGGCAGTCGGCTCCCACTCGTAGGAGCGGCGGGCATTGGTCACTCCACGCGCCCACGTCAGCCCGAGTGGCGAGTCGGGGTCGAACTTCATATCGAGGTAGATCGCGTCGGCGGGTGAGAGGATGACGCGCCCGCCGCGGCGGACGAAGCCCCTGGTCTTCTCGTCCATGCCGTCGGTCGGCGACACGAAACCCCAGTACTGCCCGATGGTTCCCTCCGCGAGGCCGCCGCAGACGCCGGCCTCGTGCCAGGCGATGGCGGTCTTGCCGGTCTCGGCCACCAGCCGCGAGACGCGTGCGATGTAGCGGTCGTAATCCTCGGCATCCGTCCCCAGCGCCTCGTCGCCGCCGATGTGCAGGTACGGACCGGGAGTGAGAGCCGCCAGCTCGGTGAGGACGTCGGCGAGGAAGGCGTACGTCGCCTCGTCGCGGATCCGCAGCGACGAGAAGCCCACGCCGATGCCTTCGTAGGCGACGCCGCCGAGCGGGAGGGCGCTGCCGTCCTCTTCCGACTGCCGCCGCAGCTGCGCGCTCACCACCGGCGGTGCGCACAGCTCGGGGTAGGCGAGGGAGATGGCGTGGGTGTGACTGGGACCGTCGATCTCGGGCACGACGATCATGTGGTGGCGGCCGGCGTACGCGACGATGGCGCGGTAGTCGTCGTGGGTGTAGAAGCCGCCGCCGTCCGCGCCGACCGAGCTCGACGCGGACTTCTCCGTGAGCCGGGGGCGGGAGTGCATCTGGATGCGCCATCCCTGGTCGTCGGTCAGGTGCAGGTGCAGGGCGTTGAACTTCAAGCCGGCGGCGCGGTCGACGTAGCCGCACACCGTCGCGACATCGAGGAAGTGACGGGCGACGTCGAGCATGACGCCGCGATACGCGAAGCGGGGGGCGTCCTCGATCTCCATCGCCGGAACGCCCCAGCCCGAGGCGTCCGCCGTGGTCGCCTGCGCGAGCGTCTGCACGCCGTAGAAGAGGCCCGCCGCATCGGCGCCGGCCACGTGCACGGCGCCGGCGTCGCTGCGCAGCCGGTACGACTCGGCGGGCCCGTCGTGCTCGAGGCTCAATCGGAGGTGTGGCTCCTGGCCGTTCGCGGGCGTCGGAGCGGCGAGGCGGATGCCGGTGCGCGCCGCGATCAGCCGGCGGAGCTCCGCGGCGGCGTCGGCGACTCCCGCGGCATCCGTCGTCATCACGAGTGCGACGTCGCTCGCGAGGAGGAAGGGGCTGCCCTCGTCGAGGGTCAGCCGCGCGGGTGCGGGGACGAGGCAGGGCTGCGACACGGTGTCTCCATTCTGCGTGGCGGCCGGGGATCGGGGCCAGCGGCAGCGGCCCGAGCCTGCGGAGGTGATGTAAGGAGTCCTAACAAATCCGATAACGCCAGCCTAGCCGTGTGCCGGCGGCGTCGCATCCGATATGCTCGCACTGTCGCGACTGGCGTTGAGGTGGGTCACCATCGGGGAGCGGCGAACACGGCAATCGACCGCACGCCTGGGCCGGCCTTCGTTTGATACACCGGCGTGCGCCCGGCGCACACCGGCATCCACCCGACGAATGGCAGGAGACCGTCATGACCGATCCGTACTTCAACGCCCCGCTCGCCGAGGTCGACCCCGAGATCGCGCAGGTGCTCGAGCGCGAGCTCGAGCGTCAGCGCGGCTACCTCGAGATGATCGCCTCGGAGAACTTCGTTCCCGTCTCGGTGCTGCAGTCGCAGGGCTCCGTGCTGACGAACAAGTATGCCGAGGGCTACCCCGGCCGCCGCTACTACGGCGGCTGCGAAGAGGTGGACGTCGCCGAGGAGCTCGCCATCCAGCGCGCCAAGGCGCTGTTCGGCGCCGAGTTCGCGAACGTCCAGCCACACTCGGGAGCCTCCGCCAACGCCGCGGTGCTCCACGCCATCGCTCGCCCCGGCGACACCCTGCTGGGTCTCTCGCTCGATCACGGCGGGCACCTCACCCACGGCATGAAGATCAACTTCTCCGGCCGGCTCTACAACATCGTCGCCTATGGCGTCGACCCCGAGACCTCGACGATCGACATGGACGAGGTCGAGCGCCTCGCCGTCGAGCACCAGCCGAAGGTCATCATCGCCGGCTGGTCGGCTTACCCGCGTCAGCTCGACTTCGCGCGCTTCCGCGCCATCGCCGACAAGGTGGGCGCGCTGCTGTGGGTCGACATGGCGCACTTCGCCGGCCTCGTCGCGGCGGGCCTGCACCCCTCCCCGGTGCCGCACGCGCACGTCGTGAGCTCCACGGTGCACAAGACGATCGGCGGCCCGCGCTCGGGCTTCATCCTGACCAACGACGCCGACCTCGCGAAGAAGCTCAACTCGGCCGTCTTCCCGGGCCAGCAGGGCGGTCCGCTCATGCACGTGATCGCCGCGAAGGCGACCGCGTTCAAGCTCGCCGCGACCCCGGAGTTCACGGAGCGCCAGGAGCGCGTCGTGCGCGGTGCGGCGATCCTCGCCGAGCGCCTCTCGCAGCAGGACGTGAAGGATGCCGGGATCTCCGTCCGCTCCGGCGGTACCGACGTGCACCTCGTGCTCGTCGACCTCCGCGACGCCGCGATCGACGGCAAGCAGGCCGAAGACCTGCTGCACGAGATCCACATCACCGTCAATCGCAACGCGGTGCCCAACGACCCGCGTCCGCCCATGGTGACCTCGGGCCTGCGCATCGGCACCCCGGCGCTCGCGACCCGCGGCTTCGGCGACGCGGAGTTCACCGAGGTCGCCGACATCATCGCGCTGGCGCTGCTGCCGGACGCCGACGTCGAGTCGCTGCGCACGCGCGTGGCCGCCCTGACCGCCGCCTTCCCGCTGTACCCCGGCCTCACGCAGTAACCCGCCCGCGGCATTCCCCGCCCGCGCGGGTGCGCCGCGGCATCCACGGTCCGCGAGACACCGCCTGCGCACCGAGACACGCGCCGTTGACGCGTGTCTCGGTGCGGGAACCGTGTCTCGCGGGGAGAACACGGAGGAGACAACGCATGACTGCACACAAGCTCGACGGCCGCGCGACGGCCGCGGCCATCAAGGCGGAGCTCGCCGAACGCGTCGCGAAGCTGAAGGCCGCGGGGGTCACCCCCGGCATCGCGACCGTGCAGGTGGGTGCCGACCCGGCATCCCAGCTGTACGTCGGGATGAAGCATCGCGAGTCCGAGGCGATCGGCATGAACTCGATCCAGGTCGAGCTGCCGGCCGACGCCACACAGGCCGACGTCGAAGCCGCGATCGATCGCCTCAACGCCGACCCGACCTGCCACGGCTACATCGTGCAGCTCCCGCTGCCGCGGCACATCGACACCGATCGCATCCTCGAGCGGATCGACCCCGCGAAGGATGCCGACGGCCTGCACCCGACCAACCTCGGCAAGCTCGTGCTGAACGTCAACGACGAGATCACCTCGCCGCTGCCGTGCACGCCGCGCGCCGTGATCGAGCTGCTGGAGCGCAACGGCTTCGCCCTCGCCGGCACGCACGTCGTGGTCGTCGGCCGCGGGGTCACCATCGGCCGCTCGATCGGTCTGCTGCTGACCCGTCGCGCGGTCAACGCGACGGTCACCCTCACCCACACCGGCACGCGCGACCTGCCATCGTACCTGCGCCAGGCCGACGTGATCGTCGGCGCCGCGGGCGTCAAGCACCTCGTGCGCCCGGAGGACGTGAAGCCCGGCGCCGCCGTGCTCGACGTCGGCGTGACCCGCGAGAGCGACCCCGAGACCGGCAAGGCGAAGGTCTACGGCGACATCGCCCCGGGCGTCGAGGACGTCGCGGGCTGGCTGTCGCCGAACCCCGGCGGCGTCGGGCCGATGACCGTCGCCCTGCTCATGACCAACGTCGTCGAGGCGGCCGAGCGCAGCATTCGGGCCTGATCGCCGGCGGCGCGCGGATGCCGCGGCATCCGTCCCCGCACAGCGGGAGCGTCAGCCGCGCGATCCGCGCAGGTGCTCCTGGACGAGCGCGTCGTGCTCTTCGTCGGTGAGGGCGTCGTAGCCCGCGGCCTCGACGCGGTCGCGGCGTCCCCACCGCACCAGCAGGATGATCAGGATCGGCACGTCGGCGACTTCGGCGATGAACCAGAGCAGATCGCCGGCGAGGTGCTGATCGTGCAGCGGATTCGGCCACCACGCCGCACCCGCGGCGGCTGCCACGCCGTCGACGACCGTGTCGTTCAGGCGCAGCAGGATGCCGGGGATCGAGTCGATGACGAGTTCCACGAAGGCCAGCAGGAACTCGACCGCGAGGAACGTGCTGGTGTGGATGCCGGTGAGTGCCATCAGGGGCACCACGAGCAGCAGCCCGACCACGAGCGAGACGAGCCCGAGCGCCTCGCTGATCACGGGCGAGGTGCGGAGAACTCCCGCGAGCGGCGTGAGGAACACGCAGAAGATCGCCGCCACGAAGATCGCGGCGAACATCGCGTTGCCGAGAACCCGGAACACGCGACCGTCGAGCACGGCGTCCAGGCGCTGGCGACCGGCATCCGACAGGCCCGCGCGGAGCAGGTCGAGGGGGCGTCCGAGGCAGATGAACCCCGGAACGGCCATCAGCAGCAGCGCGATGCGGGCGACGAACGCCCAGCGGAGCTCGGCCGACCACGTGCCGAGGAAGCCGAGTTCCACCACGGCGTACGAGCCGAGCCCGAGGGCGAAGAAGAGCACCGTGCGGTGGGGCGGCCAGGAGGTGCCGCGTCGCCGTGCGCGTCGCACCCCGAGGGCGTAGAGAAGCGCCGCGCCGGCCAGGACCGCGATCGTGACGGGGTCGGCGCGCCAGGTCGTGAGCAGGGCATCGATGGGAGGCGTGGGCCCAGCTTACGGCGGGCGGCTATGCGTGCGCGGTGAATCAGCATCGCCACCAGCAGGATTGTGTAACAATGTTCCGGTGAGTCGGTCCCTGTCCGTCGTCGCCGTCCTCGTCGCGGCGCTGTGCTTCGCCACGACGGGAACGTCGCGGGCGCTCGCCGGCGTGGATGCCGACGCCCTCTCGATCGGCGCGGCGCGCGTGCTCATCGGCGGCGCGCTGTTGGGCGTGATCGCGCTCGTTTCGCGGGCGCGGCGCACAGCGTCGCCGGCGGCGGTCGACAGCCTCCCGGTCCGACGGGGGGTCCCTGCGCTCGTCATCGTGTTCGTCGGAGCCGCCGGGGTGCTGGCGTACCAGCCGACGTTCTTCTCGGGAACCGGGCTCAACGGCGTCGCCGTCGGCACGGTCGTGGCGCTCGGTTCGGCGCCCATCGTCACCGGCGTGCTCGACAGCGTGCTGCGCCGCCGCCGCCCGAGCCTTCGCTGGAGTGTCGCGACAGCCGTCGCGATCGTCGGTATGGTGCTGGTGTCGGGCGTGTTCGGCGACGGTTCCGCCGCACCGACCAGCCTCCTCGGCGTCGCCGCCTCCGTGGGCGCCGGCGCGTCGTACGCGCTCTACGCGATCGCGAGCAAGATGCTGCTCGAGCGCGGCTGGACGGCGCCGGCGGCGATGGGCGCCGTGTTCGGGACCGCCGCGGTGCTGAGCGTTCCCGTGCTCGTGTCGACCTCGACCGCGTGGCTGGGCACCGCGAACGGCCTCGCGCTCGCCCTCTGGCTCGGCGTCGTCACCGTCACGATCGCCTATCTCCTGTTCGGTGCGGGCCTGCGCGGCCTGAGCCCGGCGACCGTGTCGACCCTCACGCTCGCCGAGCCGCTCGCCGCGACGGTGCTCGGCCTCGTTGTGCTGCACGAGCAGCTCTCCGCCGTCTCGGTGGCAGGGCTCATCGTCATCGCTGCCGGGCTCGTCCTGGTCGCCGCCCCCGCCCGTCCCCGGAGCGCCGGTGTCTCCGCGCCGGCGTGAGGGCGCGCCGCGGCCGACGGTCGACGTGCGCGTGGCCGATGCGCTGCGCGGCGAGATCCTCAGCGGCGCGCTGGCGCCGGGCGCGCCGCTGCGCGAAGAGGAGATCGCCCGCGCGCACGACGTGTCGCGGCATACCGTGCGTGCGGCCCTGGCCGCGCTCGGGGCGGAACGCCTCGTCCAGCTCGTCCCCTACGCCGGCGCCCGGGTCTCGGCGCTCGACGACGACGATCTGCGGGCGCTCCAGCAGCTGCGGGCCGCGCTGGAGACCGAGGCCGTACGCCTCATCGCCGAGGCGCAGGGCGTCGCGTGGTCGGCCGCGACGCGCGCGACGATCGAGGCGGCGATCAGCGACCTCGCGGATGCCGAGGCCCGCGCCGACTGGCCCGCGACGATCCGCGCGCATGCCGCGGTCCACCGCGCGATCGTCGATGCCGCCGACAGCCCTCGTCTCGCGGAGGCCCACGCCGGCCTCGAGTCGGAGGTGCTGCTCCTGCTGACGCACGTGCGTCCCCACTACGCGCCGGGTGCGCTCGCCGCCGAGCACCGCGCCTACCTCGACGCGCTGCCCCGCGACGGGGGAGCGGCCGTCCGCGCGCATCTCGACCACTCGACGCAGCTCATCCGCGCCGCGCGCTGACCGGCACGCGCGGACGTCATCCGCAGAAAGTAACGAACTCCGCATGATTTCGCGGCATCCGTGCGGAGTTCGCGCGATTCTGCGGAGTTCGTGCGCCGCGCGCTGACCCTCAGCCGGAGAAGCGCGAGAGGAACGCCTGCGTGCGCGGATGCTGCGGCGCGGCGAACACGGATGCCGCGGTGCCTTCCTCGACGATGACGCCTTCGTCGAGGAAGACGACCCGGTCGGCCACGTCACGGGCGAAGGCCATCTCGTGCGTCGCCATCAGGATCGTCGTGCCGTCCGCGGCGAGGGCGCGCACGAGTTCCAGCACCTCGCCGACGAGCTCGGGGTCCAGCGCTGAGGTGATCTCATCAAGCAGCAGCACTTCGGGATCGGTCGCGATGGCCCGCACGATCGCCGCGCGCTGCTGCTGGCCGCCGGAGAGGCGGTCGGGGTGGGCCGTCGCGAACTCCGCGAGGCCCACGCGTGCCAGCAGATCGTGGGCGCGCTCCTCGGCCCGTGCCCGCGGCATCCGGTGCACGACCCGCGAGGCGAGCGTGACGTTGTCGAGCACCGACAGGTGGGGGAACAGGTTGTAGCTCTGGAAGACGGCGCCCAGGCGTGCGCGCACGCGGTTGCCGTCGACGCGGGGGTCGGAGATGTCGAGCTCGCCCAGCCAGATGCGCCCGTCGTCGATGGGTTCCAGGAGCCCGAGGCAGCGCAGCAGCGTCGACTTTCCCGATCCGGACGAGCCGATCAGGGCCACCACCTCGTGGGCGGCCAACGAGACCGAGACGCCGCGCAGAACGTCGCGCTCGCCGAACGATTTCCAGAGGTCGTCGGCGCGCAGGACGGGGGCGCCGGATGCCGCGACGTGCCCGCTCACAGGATCGATCCCTGCTGCTCGCGCTCGCGCAGCCGCGCGGTGTACCAGTCGGTGACGCGGATCGTCGGGATGGCCAGCAGGATGAACAGGATGCCGGCGACGACATAGGGCGTGAAGTTGTAGCTCAACGACGCCGAGGAGCGGGCGGCGGCGATGGCGTCGATCGCGCCCAGGATCGAGATCAGTCCCACGTCCTTCTGCATCGAGATGAAGTCGTTCATCAGCGGCGGCGTCACCTTGCGGACGGCCTGTGGCAGCACGACCCGGCGGAGGGTCTGCACGTAGCCGAGGCCGAGGGCACGCGCCGCCAGTCGCTGCGAGGGATGCACCGCCTCGATGCCGGCGCGCAGCACCTCTGCCACGTATGACGAATACGTCAGCGTGACCGCCACGACGCCGAGCACCACGACCGGGATCCGCGTGTTCATGATCGTCGGCACGCCGAAGCCGATCAGGTAGAGCACGATGATGAACGGCAGACCGCGGAAGAGGTCGGTGTAGGCCGCCGCGAGCACGCGCAGTGGAAAGAACACCGGCCCGCGCACGGTGCGCAGCACCGCGATCAGGAGCGCGACGGCCGACACGGTGACGAGTGAGATGCCCAGCACCTGCAGATTGATGAGGAAGCCGTCCCAGATCTTCGGCAGCGACTGCAGGGCGATCTGCGGGTCGAAGAACGCCTGCTGCACGCTCGCCCACCCGGGCGTGTTGATGACGCTCGCCCAGACGATCGCCGCGAACACGAGGCTCGAGGCGATCGCGACGAGCACCGAGCGCCGCTGCCGCCCGCGGCGGAACGCACGCCGCTCGAGCTCGAGCGCGCTGGGGGAGTGAATGGTCACGGACCGACGTTACCCGAGCGGGTCACTTCAGCTGCGGCACGCCTTCGGTCAGCACCGACAGCCACTGCTTCTTCAGCTCGTCGAGGGTGCCGTTGTTGAGAAGGGTGTCGACCGCGGCGCTCACCTTCGCGGTCAGCGGCGAGTTCTTCGCGAGCAGCAGTCCCCACTGGTCGGGGATGCCGGCGGCGGGCAGTTCGCCGACCACGAACGAGTTGTCGATGTAGGGCGCGTTGACCGCGACGTACGCGGTGGGCGTGTCGAGCACGATCGCGTCGATCTGGCCGGTCTTGAGCGCGGCGACGGCGTCTTCGTTGGAGTTGTAGAGCGACGGCGCGGTGGTCGGGGCGATCGCCTTCTCCAAGGTGGCGGCGCTCGTCGAGCCGGTCATCGCGCCGATCGCGAGGGGCTTCAGCCCCGCGATGTCGGTGACGCCCTGGACTCTTCCGCCCTTGATCGCGACGACCGACTGGCTCGCCTCGTAGTAGGGCGTCGAGAAGTCGACGGCCTGCTTGCGCTCGTCGGTGATCGTGTACTGCTGGATGTTGATGTCGAAGTTCTTCGGTCCCGGCGCGATGGCCGACTCGAAGGAGGTGCGCACCCAGACGACGTCGTCCTTCGCGAACCCGAGCTGATCGGCCACGGCATAGGCGACCGCTGCTTCGAAGCCCTTTCCGGATGCCGGGTCGTCGCCGTACACGTAGGGCTCGTACGCCGTCTCACCCGTGGCGAAGGTGAGTTTTCCGGGGGTGATGTAGCCGGCATCCGTGTTCGCGGAGTCGGACGCGGCACCTCCCGGGCTCGAGGTCCCTCCGGCGCAGCCGGCGAGGGCGAGGGCGAGGGCGGCCGCGGTGGCGGCGAGGGCGGTGCGCAGGATGGGACGCGGCATGGAGACCTCCGGGTGGGATGAGCGGCGCGCCGAATGCTGTGTGCGGATGCCGCGACATCCATCTTCGCCGCTGGCGCGGTGCCGGGCGTCGCCGGGCGACGCTTTGTTACAGGGTCTTCATCCGTGCCGTCCGCGGCGGGGAGGGCGCTTCGCCCGTCGACGGGTGGTCGGCGCGGCGGGATGAGGCGGCATCCGCTCGCCCGTGCCGTGCCACGCGCTCGATCCAGCCGCGGCGGGCGGTGTCGTCGCTGAAGCGCACGGGCGTGAAGCGTGTGATGCCCACGGTGCGCACGCCGCAGTAGCCGAGGGTCGCCCGGGAGAGCGATGCCTCGGCGGCGCCACGGTAGACGAGTCGGTTCCAGAACCGAGGGGAGTCCATCGTCATGACGATGCGTGCGGTGCGTCCGGCGAGCAGGCGGTCGGACAGGGCCGACCGTTCGCGATAGCGGAACGTTGCGTTGGAGAGGAAGACGCGGTCGATGAACGCCTTCAACGCTGCCGGCACGGTGCCCCACCACTGCGGGTGGAAGATCGCGATGTGATCGGCCCAGAACAGGTCGTCCAGGTAGCGGGCGACGTCGGGATCCAGCGGCAGGTCGTCGGTGCGCCCGCTGCGCGGCGCGCGCAGCTGGTCACGGCTGCGCGGATGGTCGGGAATGGGGTCGTGGGCGAGATCGATGAGGCGCACCTCGGCGCCGGCGGCGCGGGCGCTCACCGCGTAGCTCTCCGCCAGCGCATGGGTGAGGGTGTCCGCCAGCGGTGTGCCGACGATGACGAGCAGACGGCGATTCATGAGGTGCGACCTTTCGCGAGAACGATGTCGGTGAGTGCCGACAGGTGAGCGTTGAGCGCGGCCGGGCTGATGCCCGTGCCGGAGCGGAGCGGGTGCAGGCGAGGATCGGCGAGCATCTGAGCGAACTCGGCCTCGAGTTCACCCCCCGCGATGCGCACCAGCTCGACGCCTTTCGGGGTCAGCTCCAAGATGATGCGGCGTCCCTCGCCCGCAGTGGCGGTGAGCCAGCCGTCGGCGACCAGCGTCGGCACGCGCTTGCTGACAGCCGCCTTCGTCACCCGCAGACAGTGCGCGAGCCCGGTGATGTCGATCGGAGCACGCTCGGCGAGGGTCGCCAGGATCTCGAAGAGGTTGAAGTTCACGCCGTGCTTCTCTCGCAACCATGCGTCCGCGAACAGGTCCAGCTCGCCGACGAGCTCGTGGAGGGTGACGGTGAGACGCGCGGCCATGAGGTGAGTCAACCAGTTGACACTCTACGAGTCAACGGGTTGACTCCGGCACTCTTCTCGCCCGCGCGTAGATGTGCGCTCCACGGCGTCAGACGAGGCGGACCAGGCGATTCAGATCGTCGTCGGGGAGGACGTCGGCGGTGGCCGTCACCTGCATGTCGGCGAGGTCGGCGCGGCCGCGCAGGATGTTCAGGAAGGCGGTGTCCGCGGCATCCCGCCCCGTCGAGATCCGCACCAGCGTGTCGCGCGGGGCGAGGGTGGTGGCGTCGACGACGCACCAGGCACCGTCGACCCACGCCTCGGCGACGGCGTGGAAGTCCATCGGGTCGAGTCCGGGCGCGTACACCGCGGCCAACCGCGCGGGCACGCCGCCGGCGCGCAGGAGGGCGACGCACAGGTGGGCGTAGTCGCGGCACACGCCGCGGCGAGCCAGGAGCGTCCGGGTGGCCCCGTCGGTCGGCAGGCTCGAGCCGCTCACGTACGACAGCTCGGTGCCCACCCACGAGGACACTGCGATCAGCAGCTCGCGTGGATCGGTGATGCCGCCGAACTCGGCCGCGGCCGTCGGCGCGAGCGCGTCGGATTCCGCATAGCGGCTGGGGCGACCGTAGACGAGCAGTTCGCTCTCGTCGGCGCCCAGGGGTGCGCCCGTGCCGTCGATCGTCGCCGCGTAGTCCAGTCGAAGGTGGCCGATCGGGGCGTCCACACGGTGAAGGCGACCTCCGTGCGCGTCGGCGAGTTCGCGCGCCGGTACGGGGGCGCCGTCGACGCTCACCTCGAGGGTCTCGGATGCCGCGGCATACGCCCGCGACGCGGCGACCGCGAACACGAGGTCGGCGGGGGCGGAGACGTCGAGCTCGATGCGGGCGGTGACGATTCTCTGCATGCACACAGCGTGGCACGGCGCGGCATGGTGCGCCGGGGGCTTGACAGCGCCGCGACACCTTCCGACTCGCGGCGCCCCGCGTCAGTACGAGTCGCGCTCCGCGTCGTCGTGCTCCGCCACCCACCGCGCCGCGAGGGCCTCCGAGCCGCGGGCCAGCAGCGCCACGTCGGCGCCCACCAGGATGAATGCGGCGCCGTCATCGAGGTAGGCCTGCGCGAGCTGCGGGTCGAACGCGTTCACCCCGACGGGAAGGCCCGCCGCGCGGACGGCCGCGAAGGTGCGCCGCACGGCGGCGACGACGTCGGGGTGCGTCTGCTGACCGAGCAGTCCGAGCGAGGCGGCGAGGTCGCTCGGCCCGACGAACACGCCGTCGATGCCCTCGACGGCGGCGATCTCGGCCGCCGCGTCGACGCCGTCGGCGTTCTCGATCTGCACGAAGACCGACACGGACGCGTCGGCGGTGGTCAGGTAGTCCTCCACCCTGTTCCATCGCGCCGAACGTGCCAGGGCCGAACCGACGCCGCGGCGACCGCGCGGCGGATAGCGTGTGGCGGCGACGACGGCGCGCGCCTCGTCGGCCGACGACACCATCGGCACGAGGATGTTCTGCGCGCCGAGGTCGAGCACCTGCTTGATCGTGACGGTGTCGCCGATCGGAACGCGCACCATCGGGGTCGCGCCGGACCCGTCGACGGCCTGCAGTTGAGCGAGCACGCTGTCGAGCGTGTTGGGGCCGTGCTCCATGTCGACCAGCAGCCAGTCGAGCCCCGACCCCGCCATGATCTCCGCGACCAGAGGTGAGCCGCTGCAGACCCAGCCGCCGACGAGGGGGCGGGATGCCGCCGCCAGCCGGTCGCGGAAGGTCGCCCTCAGACGAAACGACACTCGATCACCCCCATCTGTCCGAAGTCGCAGTGCACCGCGTCGCCGCGCTGCACCCACATGGGCCGCGTGAACGATCCTGCCAGGATGATCTCGCCCGCCTCCAGCCGCGCGCCGTGCTGGTGGAACTTGTTGGCGAGCCACGCGACGCCGGTCGCGGGGTGGCCGAGCACGCCGGCGGCGACGCCCGTCTCCTCGATCTCGCCGTTGCGGCTGAGCACGCCCGGCACCCAGCGCAGATCGATCTCGTCGGGGCTCTTGCGCACGTCACCGAGCACCATCGCGCCGTACGCCGCGTTGTCGCTGATGGTGTCGACGATGGTCCGCCCCTCCAGCTCGATGTGCGAGTTCAGCACCTCGAGGGCCGCAACAGCGTAGTCGGTCGCGGCGAGGGCGTCCTCGAGTGTGCAGTCGGGTCCTTCGAGCGGCGTCTTCAGTACGAACGCCAGCTCCACCTCGATGCGCACGTTCGAGAAGTGATCCACGGGGATCTCGGCGCCCGAGCGGTAGACCGTGTCGTCGAACATGACGCCGTAATCCGGCTCGCTGATACCCGTCGCCTGCTGCATCGCCTTCGAGGTGAGGCCGATCTTGCGCCCCACGAGCGTGCGCCCGGAGGCGATCTGCGTGTCGCGCCAGCGCCCTTGGATCGCGTAGGAGTCCTCCACCACGGCATCCGGATACCGCGCGGTGATGCGCGGGATCACGCTGTGCGTGCGGTCGGCCTCGGCGAGCTCCGCCGCGATGGCGTCGATCTGTGCGTCGGTCAGCATGGCGTCCTTTCGGGTTGGCCGGCGGGCTAGAGCTGGTTGCCGAGCTTGAACTCCCCGGCGCCGACCTCTTCGGGGGCGCGGGTGTAGCTGAAGCCGTCGGCGCCGATCGTGACCGCCATTTCGCTCGCATCGGTGCGGGCGCGCACGGGCTGCGGGTTACCGTCGAGGTCGAGCACGACGGAGCCGTCGGTGTACCAGGACGGCACGACGGGGTTTCCCCACCAGTCGCGACGTTGGTTGTCGTGGACGTCCCAGGTGACGACAGGGTTGTCGGGGTCGCCGGTGTAGTAGTCCTGCGTGTAGATCTCGACCCGGTGACCGTCGGGGTCGCGCAGGTACAGGTAGAACGCGTTGGAGACGCCGTGTCGGCCCGGGCCCCGCTCGATGGAATCGGATCGGCGCAGCGCTCCGAGCTTGTCGCAGATGGCCAGGATGTTGTGCTTCTCGTGCGTCGCGAAGCACACGTGGTGCATGCGGGGTCCGTCGCCGCCGGTCATGGCGGTGTCGTGCACCGTGGGCTTGCGGCGCATCCAGGCGGCGTAGACGATGCCGTCCTCGTCCTGGATGTCCTCGGTGACGCGGAAGCCGAGGGACTGCATGAATCCGACGGCGCGCGGGACGTCGGGCGTGATCTGGTTGAAGTGGTCGAGGCGCACGAGCTCGCCGGGGGAGTAGAGATCGTAGCGCCACGACAGGCGCTCCACGTGCTGCGTCTCGAAGAAGAACTCGTACGGGAAGCCCAGCGGATCCTCCACGCGCACCGAGTCGCCGATGCCCTTCGTGAAGCCCTCCCGGCGCCGCTCGACGCGGCATCCGAGCTCGGAGTAGAACGCGACGGCCTTGTCGAGGTCCTGCGCCGACCGCACACGGTACGAGAAGGCGGCCACCGCCGCAACCGCACCCTTGCGCAGGACGAGGTTGTGGTGGATGAACTCCTCCGTCGAACGGAGATAGATCGCCTCGTCGTCCTCTTCGGTGATGTGCAGCCCGAGGATGTCCACGTAGAACTCGCGGGATGCCGCCAGGTCGGTGACGACGAGTTCCATGTACGCGCAGCGCAGGATGTCGGGGGCCGGGACGGAGGGCGTCGGGATGGGATTGTCCGCGTGGATCGGTGCCTCCTGCGAGGCGAAGAATCCCGAGGAGGTTCGGATCATCTGGCTGCGGTCGGTCATCTCAGGCTCCCTTGCCGAAGGTGGGGTTGTGGG
>ERZ778021.1165-NODE-1165-length-33693-cov-5.510108_pt1 | contig 33693 bp, 31 predicted proteins | sample MGYA00375751_ERZ778021 | MGnify/ENA primary metagenome ERZ778021 (study PRJEB29350, sample SAMN05389814) | bioreactor metagenome | isolation source: Thiocyanate stock bioreactor | place: South Africa: University of Cape Town | collected 2013-08-29 ... | reverse complement strand
AGATGCCCAGTTCCGAGATCGCACGCGACAGAACGGTCGTGGCGTCCAGGTGGGCGAAGGTGGTGGCCGGCGACGGGTCGGTGAGGTCGTCGGCCGGGACGTAGACGGCCTGGACCGACGTGATGGCGCCCTTCTTGGTGGAGGTGATGCGCTCCTGGAGGGCGCCCATCTCGGTGGCCAGGGTGGGCTGGTAGCCGACGTTCGACGGCATGCGGCCCAGCAGGGCGGAGACCTCGGAGCCGGCCTGGCTGAAGCGGAAGATGTTGTCGATGAACAGCAGGGTGTCGGCCCCGGTGGCGTCGCGGAACCACTCGGCCATGGTCAGGGCGGAGAGGGCGACGCGGAGGCGGGCACCCGGGGGCTCGTTCATCTGGCCGAACAGCATCACGGTCGAGTCGATGACCGACTTGCCGGTGCTGCCGACCTTGGTCTCCTGCATTTCCAGCCAGAGGTCGTTCCCCTCGCGGGTCCGCTCGCCGACGCCGGCGAAGACGGAGTAGCCCGAGTGGACCGACGCGATGCGCGAGATCATCTCCTGGAGGATGACCGTCTTGCCCAGCCCGGCGCCGCCGAACAGGCCGATCTTGCCGCCGCGGACGAACGGCGTCAGCAGGTCGATGACCTTGATGCCGGTTTCGAACTGCTCGGTCTTGGGCGACAGCGAGTCGAACGAGGGGGGATCGCGGTGGATCGGCCAGCTCTCCTCCGACGGCACGGAGCCGCGGCCGTCGATCGGCTGGCCCAGGAGGTTGAAGACGCGGCCCAGCGAGCCCTTGCCGACCGGCACGCTCACCGGCGCGCCGGTGTCGAGGACGGGCATGCCGCGGACGAGGCCGTCGGTGGAGCCCAGGGCCACGCAGCGGACCCGGTTGCCGCCGAGGTGCTGCTGGACCTCGCCCGTGAGGTGGATCTCCACGCCCTTGTCGTTCGTGTCGATCTTCAGGGCGTTGTAGATGTTCGGCAGCTCGCCCTCGTCGAACTCGGCGTCGAACGTCGAGCCGATGACCTGGGCGATCCGTCCGGTCCTCGTTGCAGTCGCCATAACGCGGGATTCCTCTGTCTTCGGGCGCCGGGGGCGCCTGGATCATTCAGATGTATTCGGATGTTCGCGGGGCGGACGGTTCGGCGGTCATTCGAGGGCGATGGCGGCGCCGACGATGTCGGCCAGGTCGCCCGTGATCTGGGACTGGCGGGCCCGGTTGTACTGGCGGGTCAGGTTCTTGGACAGCTCGTCGGCGTTCTGCGACGCCCCCTTCATGGCCACCATGCGGGCGATCTGCTCGCTCACGGCGGCGTCGAGGAAGCACTTGAACAGCCGGGCCTTGAACGAGACCGGCACCAGCTCCTGGAGGATCCCCTCGGCGTCCGGGAGGAACTCGTACTCGGCCTTCTCCCGGCCGGCGCCGGCCGCGGCGGGGGCGGCCTTGGCCTCGGCCGCCTTCGGGGCCGCGTCGGGGTCGTCGGTCGGGATCGGCAGCAGGGTCCGGACGACGGCCTCCTGCTTCGCCGTGTTGATGAACCGGGTGTAGGCGACGTCCAGGCGGTCGATCTTCCCTTCCAGGAACAGCCGCATGTAGCGGTCGGCCAGGACCTCGACCTCGTGGAAGGCCGGCTTGTCCTCGAAGTGGCCGTAGTTGGCCGAGACCGGGATCTTGCGGTATTTCAGGAAGTTCTGCCCGCGCTTGCCGGAGACCTCGACGGCGACCTGCGAGCCCTCGGCCTGGAGGTCCTGGTAGTCGCGGATCGCGGCGCGGAGGACGTTGCCGTTGTAGCCGCCGGCGAGGCCGCGGTTGCTGGTCAGGACCAGCAGCAGGGCGTTCGCGGCGGGCTCGCGCTTCTCGTAGAGCGGGTGGAGGGTGGAGGGGGACGCCCCGCCGAGGTCGGACGCCATCTCGGCGATCTTGCGGGTGTAGGCCTCGGCCTCGACGGCCCGGTCCATCGCCTTGCGGAACCGGGCGGTGGCGATCAGCTCCATCGTCCGGGTGATCTTGCGGATGTTGTCGACCGCCTTGCGGCGTTTGATGATCGCGCGGGCCTTGGCCATCGTGGGGTCTCTCGAATTTCGGTCGGTCGACGGGGCCGACGCCGCCCGGCGGGGGGGCCGGGCGGCGTCGGCGGGCTCGTTCGTCTCGGGCGTCAGGCGGTCGCGGCGGCGGCGGCGGCGGCGGCCTGGCCGGCGTACTTGAACGTCGCCTTGAAGTCCTTCAGGGCGGCCTTCAGGTCGGCGACGATCGCGTCGGTCAGCTTCTGCTCCTTGGAGAGCGAGGCGACGACCGCGGCGCGGTCGGCGTGCATGAACTCCAGGAACTCGCGCTCGAACCGCTGGACCTCGCGGGCGGGGATGTCGTCCAGGGCCCCGGCCGAGCCGGCGAAGATGCTCATGACCTGGTCGATGGCCGAGAGCGGCCGGTACTGCGGCTGCTTCAGTAGTTCGACCATGCGGTAGCCGCGATCGAGCTGGGCCTGGGTGGCCTTGTCCAGGTCGGTGCCGAGCTGGGCGAACGCCTCCAGCTCGCGGAACGCCGCCAGGTCGAGCCGGAGGCCGCCGGAGACCTTCCGCATGGCGCCGATCTGGGCCTTGCCGCCCACGCGGGAGACGCTGATGCCGACGTCGATGGCCGGCCGCACGCCCGCGAAGAACAGGTCGGGCTGGAGGTAGATCTGGCCGTCGGTGATCGAGATCACGTTCGTCGGGATGTAGGCCGAGACCTCGCCTTCCAGCGTCTCGATGATCGGCAGGGCCGTCAGCGAGCCGCCCGACGTCGGGGTCTTGGCGACCTTGTGGCCCGTCGGGAACTTCTCCTTCAGGGCGTGCGCGGCCTCCTCGGCCCCGGGGACGCCGACGTAGACCTTCTTGTCGACGCCCTTGTCCTCGGTCGCGTCCTCGGCCTTGGTCGACTCGGGGACGATGACGTACCGGTTGGCGAGCTTCGCCGACCGCTCCAGCAGGCGGGAGTGGGCGTAGAAGATGTCGCCGGGGTACGCCTCGCGGCCCGGCGGCCGGCGGAGCAGCAGCGAGACCTCGCGGTAGGCGACGGCCTGCTTGGAGAGGTCGTCGTAGATGCAGAGGGTCGGCTTGCCCTGCTCGTACATGAAGTACTCGGCCATGGCGCAGCCGGCGTACGGGGCGATGTACTGGAGCGGGGCCGGCGAGCTGGCGCCCGAGGCCACGACGATCGTGTAGTCCATGGCGCCGTGGCGGCGGAGGACGTCGACCAGGCCGGCCGTCGTCGACTCCTTCTGCGCGATCGCCACGTACACGCAGATGACGCCCGTCCCCTTCTGGTTGAGGATGGTGTCGATCGCGATGGCGGTCTTGCCCGTCTTGCGGTCGCCGATGATCAGCTCGCGCTGGCCGCGGCCGATCGGGATCATGGCGTCGATGGCCTTGACGCCCGTCTGGAGCGGCTCGTCGACCGGCTGGCGGTCGGCGATGCCCGGCGCGGCGGACTCGATGGCTCGGCTCAGGCTGGTGACGATCGGGCCGCCGTCGTCGAGCGGGTTGCCGAGCGGGTCGACGACGCGGCCGATCAGGGCGTCGCCCACCGGGACGCGGAGGAGCTGGCCGGTCGCGGTGACCTCGTCGCCTTCCTCGATCGCCGTGTACTCGCCCAGGACGATGACGCCGACCGAACCTTCTTCGAGGTTCAGCGCGATCCCCTTGGCGCCGTTCTTGAACGCGACCATCTCGCCGGCCATGACGCCGGAGAGGCCGTGGACGCGCGCGATGCCGTCGCCGACCTCCAGGACGGTGCCGACTTCGGAGCGGGTGACCTCGGGGGCGAACTGCTCGATCTCACGCTGGATGACAGAACTGATCTCTTCGCTTCGAAATTTCATGCGTCTTCCCTTGGATCAGCCGCTGGCGTATCTGTTCAAGACGGTTGCGCACCGAGGCGTCGAAGACCTCGTCGCCGATCTGGACGACGAGGCCGCCGATGAGGTCGGGGTCGGTCGTGACCTGGAGGACGGGGGTCCCCGGGGTCAGCCCGGCGAGCTTCTTCCGGAGGGCCTCCGCCTGGGTCTCGTCGAGCGGGGCGGCGGACCGGACCTTCACGGCGACCAGGCCGCGGCGGCGGTCCCACTGGCGGCGGGCCTCCTCGGCGACGGCGGCGGCCAGGCCGAGGCGGCCGTGGCGGTTGAGGACGCGGAGGAAGCGGAGGGCGACGTCGGCGACCCGACCGTCCAGCAGCGACGTCAGCATCCGGTCCTTGTCGGCGGCCGGGACGCGGGGGGCGTCGAGCAGGGCGGCGAACCGGGGGTGGGCCTCCAGGACCTCGTCCCGGAAGGCGTCCAGGTCGTCGAGCGCGGCGGCGACCGCGTCGTCCCCCCCGGCGGCGTCGAGGAGGGCGGCGGCGTAGGACCGGGCGGCCTCGGCCTCGTCGTCGGAGAGGGGCCGGCGGGGCCGCTCGGCGGGGGCCTGGGTCGTCATGCCTTCGCGCCTCCGGACTCGGGGAGCGAGCGGATGGCGTCGTCGAGCAGGCGGCGGCGGTCGTCGTCGCCCAGGTCCTTGGCCAGGACCTTGCCCGCCACCGAGACGGCGACGTCGGCGGTCCGGGTCCAGATCTCGGCGAGGGCCTGGTCGCGGGCCGTGGCGATCTCGCGCTGGGCGCGGTCGCGGGCGGCCTCGGCCTCGGTCTGGGCCTGGCGGATCAGCTCGGTCGAGCGGGCCTCGGCCTTGCGCTGGGCCTGGTAGAGCAGGTCGCGGGCCCTGTCGTCGGCCTCGGCCATGAGCCGACGGTGCTCGGCGAGCAGGGCCTCGGCGTCGTTGCGGGCCTTCTCGGTCTGGAGCAGGGTGTGCTCCAGGTGCTCCTCGCGGTGGTGGAGCGCCTCGACCAGGGGCTTCCAGGCGTACTTGCCGAGGACGACCAGCAGGAAGGCGAAGACGGCGACCGTCCAGATCGCCAGGCCGGCCTGGGGCTCCATCGGGTTGGCCTTGGCCTCGCCGTGGGCCCCGCCTTCCGCCGGGTGGGCCGCGTCGGCGTGGGCCGGGGCCGGGGCCGCCGGGGCGGCGTGGGTCGCGGGCGCCGCGTGGGCGGCGGGGGGCTCCTCGGCCACGGCCCGGGCCGTGGCCAGCAGCGCGGCCGTCGCGACGAGCCCGGACCCGAGGGCGGACTTCAGGAAGCGGAGCATGGGATTGGTTCTCGCGGGCTGACGAACGGGCGGGATCGGGTCGGGCGCGGGACGGTCGGGGTCGCGAAGACGACGCCCGGCCGCGCCCCCCGGGCGGGGGCGCGTCGGCCGGGCCGGTTCGGTTCGTTCCGCCGGTGCCGGTCCCGGGCTCAGGCGATGAGCTGGAGCAGCAGCGCGAAGAACGTGGCGCCTTCGATCAGGGCCGCCGCGATGATCATGGCGCCCTGGATGTTGCCGGCGATCTCCGGCTGGCGGGCCATGCTCTCGACCGCGCTCTTGGCCAGCAGGCCGATGCCCAGGCCGGCGCCGATGATGATGAGGCCGGCGCCGATCGGCCGGTAGTCGACGGATGCGGCCTGGTTCACGACCTCGGCGGTCTGGGCGGAGGCGGCCCCCTGGGTGACGAACAGCAGGGCGAACGCGAAGACGGCGGACTTGATGAGCTTCATCGAACCCTCGGGAGACTGGTTGTTGACGACTGCGGGATGCGTGGCCGGCGCGGGGCCTTCGGGGCCCCGCGCCGGCCTGGATCTCGGCGGACCGTCGCGGATCGATCGATCTCGGCCCCGCCGGGCGTCCGCGACGCGCCCGGGGCGGGCCCCCTCGGCGGGCCGGGGTCAGTGCGGGTGCACCGACGCCCCGATGAACAGCGCCGAGAGGAACGTGAAGATGTACGCCTGGAGGAACGCCACGAACAGCTCCAGGAGGCTGAGCGCCACGACGCCGGCGATGCTCGCCGGCATCACGACCCAGAACAGCCAACCCTGCGCGGCCAGGATGAACCCCAGGATCACCGCCAGGACGACGTGGCCGGCGAACATGTTGGCGAAGAGCCGGACGGCCAGGACCAGGTGCTTGATCAGCAGCCCCACCAGCTCGATCACGAACATCAGGGGCCAGAAGGCGTAGTTCAGCGGCCAGGGGACGTCGACGTGCGGCACCAGGTTCGTGAAGAACTTCTTGACGCCGTACTCCTTCACCCCCGCGCCCACCACCACCGCCAGCGTGGAGACCGCCAGGACGCCGGTGACGTTGATGTTCCCCGTCGCCGACGCGAACCCGGGGATCATCCCCAGCAGGTTGTTGAACAGCACGAAGAAGAAGACCGTCCAGAGGTAGGGCAGGAACTTGTCCGCCCCGTGGCCGCCGATCGCGGGCCGGGCGATGTCGTCGCGGATGAACAGGAGGATCGCCTCGAAGGCGTTGAAGAAGCCCCCCTTGCTCACCGGATGGCGCCGGATGTGCTTGACCACCGGGACCAGGATCGCGAGCATCAGCAGGGCGGCGACCGCCTCCATCACCATGAAACGGGTGAAGGGGGCCGGCAGTTCGATCACCTTCTGGTAGGACGGGCCGGTCCACCAGGGGAATTCGAGGGTGGGGTGGTCGACGACGTGGTCGAGGGGGCTGTGGGCTGCCATGTGCGGGGTATTTTCTCGATCGGGGATCCGCCTCGGCGGAGAACCTGCGTCGTTCAACCTTCGTCGCGATCCGTCCCGTCCCGGGCCCGGCGGCGCTCCGCATCGCGGGCGATCTCGGCGGGGAGTCGGAAGACGTGGAGCATGCCGACCGCCATCCCGAGGAGGGCCCCGGCGACGGCGAACCACGGGCCCGTCCCCAGCCATCGGTCGAGGCCGTGGCCCAGGGCGGCGGGCACGGCGAACTCCAGGCCGATGCTGGTGACTCGCGTCCCCCATTCGAAGCCGGCTGAGGCCGCCGAACGGGTGTCTCGGTCGCGGGGCAAGGCCCACCTCCCGGCGTCGCCGGCTCGGGTTCCGGACGAATCCAGGGGCCCCAGGGCGGTCGGGCCGGCGGATCCGTCGCGGGGATGGCCCGAGGCCGTCGCTGGGGACGGTGCGTCGCACGCCCGTACCATTAAGCAGTCCCCCTCGTTCCCTGTCAACAACCTGGAGCCCCTCTTTGGGAAAATTTTCACGAAGTCGGTCCGCTCGACGGGGACGGGCCGATGAGGGGGGCCGATCGCCATCGTGCAAGGGGGGGAGGCGGCGGGGGGGCCGCCGGGGGACATCGCCTCTTGCCTGGGCATTGCAGCCGGGATTCCGGGCGTCCGCGGGCCTAAATCGGAATTGACAGTCTTTGTGTCATTGTGGTATCCCCGATGGCGGCGAGCCCCGAAATGGCCGGCGAAAGCAAGAACGCCGGCGCTCCCGCCCCAACCTTGAGGGGGATAGCGATGACGTCGCACTGGCAAGGCCGAGTCGGTCCGGGATGATGGCGGAACGGTCGCGACCCGGTTGGGGTCGGCGGCCGTTTTTTTTCGCCCTCCTCGCCTTCTCGATCCGGCCGCGGCGTCGAACCAGGCCCTTCCGGGGCTCGCCGTCGACCAGCTTCATCCGGGACACAGGGAGTTTTCCGGATCGGTCCACTCACGGAAGAACCCCGCAACCCGTCGTCCGCCGCGCGGCAGTCCGCCGCCGTCGCGGCGCTGGAGTGGCCCCGCATGACCGTCGACGCGCTCAAGGACTGTAACAAGAAGCACCTCTCCCAGATGGCCAAGGAGCGGGGCATCGCGGGATGGCACGCGATGCGGAAGGACCAGTTGATCCGGGCCCTGTCGTCCGGCCGATCGGCGACGCCGCCTCGGTCCAAGAAGGAACGGCCCGCCCCCCGGGCCCCGAAGAACGTGAAGCGCCCGGCCGCCTCGCCGGCCCCGGCCCCCGAGGCCCCGGTCCGGCCGATCGCGGTCCCGCACACGCTCGACCACGCCTCGCAGAAGGATCGGATCATCGTCCTGGCCCGCGACCCCTACTGGCTGCACGCCCACTGGGAGCTGAGCCGGACGACGCTGGCCCGCGCCCAGGCGGCGCTGGGCCAGGAATGGCACAGCGCCCAGCCGATCCTGCGGGTGATGGACGTCACCAGCGAGGACACCACCAACGCCGCCGAGCGTCACGTCCGCGACGTGCCGATCCACGGCGGGGTGAACAACTGGTACATCGACGTGACGAAGCCGCCGCGATCGTACCGGGTGGACGTCGGCTACTTGTCGCGTCGGGGGAAGTTCTACGTCCTGGCGCGGTCGAACATCGTGACGACGCCCAAGGCCGGGGTGACCGACGCGCTGGACGAGAACTGGTGCAACGTGCAGCAGCAGTTCGAGCGGGTGCAGAACCCCTCGACGATCAACGCGGCCCGGCCGGCGTCGATCGACCTCAACGACCTGTTCGACGAGCGGCTGCGGCGGCCGCTGTCGAGCCTGTCGATGCAGAACCTATCGCTGGGGGCGCTGCCGGGGCTGGGGCGTCGGTTCCACTTCGAGATCGACGCCGAGCTGATCGTCTACGGGGCGACCGAGCCCAACGCCCAGGTGACGCTCCAGGGGGAGCCGGTCCAGCTCCGCCCCGACGGCACCTTCACCGTGCGCTTCCGCCTGCCGGACTCCCGCCAGATCATCCCGGCCGTCGCCGCCAGTTCCGACGGCGTCGAGGAGCGGACGATCGTCCTGGCCGTGGAGCGGAACACGAAGGAGCTGGAGCCGATGATCCACGACAGCAACGAGCTGTGATCGTCGGCCGCGGCGCCTCGTTATCATGTCATCGCCCGCGGGCCCTCGGCGTCCCGAGAGGCCCGCGGGCGATCGTTTGCGCCGGCCCGGGCGGGGCGGCGGGCGGATCGGGGGAGTAGGTCCATTGAGTCTCGACATCGGCGCCATCCTGGCGGGCTGGGACTTCCAGCCCGACGACCTCCAGGTGCGGCTCATCACGGGCGACGACGGCCGCGACAAGATCCAGATGCGCGTCGACCTGGGCGTGCTCCAGATGGAGTGCGAAGGCCGTCCCGACGGCCGCCGGCCCCACGATCGCGAGTCGCTGCTGGACCATCACGAAGCCCTCCGCGACGAGGCCCTGGCCGCCGGCGAGGACTTCGTCGTCGACGCCGCCGATTGCGCCGCGCTGATGCGGGAGGGGCTCCAGTACTACCACCGCTACCTCTCGGCCTTCCACCTCCAGCTCTACGACCTGGTGGCGCGCGACACCGAGCGGAACCTGCGCCTCTTCGCCTTCGTCTCCCGCCACGCCGCGCGGAACCGTGACAAGATCGAGTTCGACCAGTATCGCCCCTACGTCACGATGATGAACGCGCGGGCCCTCGCGCTGAAGGAGATGGCCCGCGACGACCGCCGGGCGGCCCTCGCCCGGGTCGATGAGGGGATCCGCCGCATCCGCGACTTCCTCCGCGAATATCAGCAGGGCGACCGCGAGGGGGACTGCTCCGAGCTGAACTTCCTCCTCCGCTGGCGCGGCGACCTGGGGCGCGAGGCCCCCGCCGACCCCGCCGCCCGGCTGGAGGACGAACTGCAACTCGCCGTCGAGCGTGAGAGTTACGAAGAGGCCGCGCGGCTTCGAGATCAGATCCGCCTCCTGAGGGCCGAGCAGGGCTCCCAGCAGGAGGCCCCGGGGTGACCGGCGTCGCGTGTTCGCATGTATAGTTTTGGGCCGGAATCCGCTTGATTTCCGGGGGGGCCGAGGTACTATGAGGCTGTTCGGTCTCGGCCGGACGAGCCTCTGCCATGTTCGACACGGGGCGGTCCTTTTGGCGAACCAACGTTTAAACCCGTAGGGGCCCCAAACCGACCTCTCGAAGCTCCGCTTCTCGTAGGTCTGCGGGTCCCACCTGAACTGCGGGTTCTCAAAAGCGCCTCAACGGCATTGCGGTGGAGGTCTTTCGGCCCGTGTCCCCTCGCCTCGGCGGGGAGTCACGGGCTCCTTTCATTCCAGGATCGGGCGAGGTCGGCGCATCATGGCCACGACGCCTTTGAAGAGACGCCTTCGCGCGGAGTCGATCGCGGCCATCCTCGGCATGAGCGAGGCCGATCGCGCGGCGCGGGGCGCCCGGATCCTGGACGAAGTCCGGGGGCTGGCGTCCTACCGCGGTGCGGGGACGGTCCTCCTCTATTTGAAGGCGTTCCCCGAGGAGATCGAGACGGGGCCGTTGCTGGCCGACGCGCTGGCGGCCGGCCGGCGCGTGGCCTGCCCTCGGGTGGGGGGCCGGGCGGCGGGGATGGTGCGGCCCGAGGTCCGCGACCTCGGCGCCCGCCGCGCCGGGACGCTGGGCACCCCCGAGCCCGTCCCCGACGCGCCGATCGTCGCGCCGGAGGACCTGGACTGGGTCCTGGCCCCCGGCGTGGCGTTCGACCCGGCCTGCAACCGCCTGGGCCGCGGGGCGGGGCACTACGACCGATTGCTTCCACGCGTGCGGCCCGGCATCGAGGTCTGGGCCGCGGCATTCGACGTCCAGATGCTCGACATGCTCCCCGTAGAGCCCCACGACGTGCCGTTGACCGGGGTCGTCACGGAGTCGCGGATCCTCCGGAGGGCCTGAGCCCTCCGGGGCAGCGACGGCTCACTCGCCTTCCTCCCAGGAGGACTCCGGCGGGGCGGCGTAGAGGGCGAACCGGCGCGGGAGGTCGATCGCCGTCGCGTCCCCCTTGTGGAGGACGACGCGGTAGGCGAGGCGGATCGATTCATCCTTCGCCAGGCGGTGCTCCGCGTAGCCGTCGACCTTGAACTCGGGGCCGCCGAACGGATTGGCGGCGAAGAGGCCGTAGGTCCGGACGTGCCAGGTCGTCGGGTAGCGGAAGCTCGTCGGGTGGTTGAGGATCGCGATCCCGAGCGTCTCCCCGGCGATCGGCCCGGAGTAGTCGACCCACGACGAGGGCTTGCCCCAGGCGTCGGCGTCTTCCAGGCCCTCGGCGTTGCGGATCTTGCCGCCGGTCTTCCTGTCCACGTCCATCGACGAGGCGACGCGGACGCCGAACGACCCCTCCTTGGTCTCGCCCAGGACGACCGGGCCGGCCGTGGCCTTGAGCGTGACCTCGAAGTCGAGGATGCGGACGTCCTTCGTGTCGTAAGCGGTCAACACGCGCTCATCCTCGCACACCTTGGCGCCGTCGGGGGCGAGCCAGTCGTCGGCCGTCTTCAGCCGGCCGAGGACCGGGCCGGAGGCGACGACCTCGCGCTCGGTCTCGCGGATCGTCCCCTTCTTGACGGTCCAGAAATCGACGTCGTTGACCCGGCCGTGAGTGAACCAGAACGACGATTGGTGGGGGTGGTCGACGTCCTCCCCCGCGACCTGCTCCATGGGATAGGAGCGGGTCATCGGCTTGCCGGTGGGGCCGATGAGGGGGAAGAGGAACGGCTTGTAAGGGCCGTCGACGCGATGGACGCCGAGCAGGCCGCCGGCCAGGATCTTGAGGTTGGGGCCGTCGGGCGCGAACGTCACCCCCTCGCCCTCGTCGAGGGCCCGGGCTGAGAGCGAGACCAGGAAGGTCGTCGGGTCGGCCAACTCGGGGGCGATGAATGCGAACGTCTTGATCGGACCGTCGGCGACCACGACGCCGTCGATCGGCGGCGAGTCGGGCGAGGATCGCAGCGCGTAGAGGCCGGGGTCGAGGTCGTCGGGCGCGGGGAGCAGGATCGGCGTCCCCGCGGGGACGCCCGGGGCGGGGCGGATCGTCAGCCGCCGGTCCTGGGCGTCCGCGGCGGGGGCCGTCAGGAGGAGGAGGGCCGCGGCCCCCAGGCGTCGCATCGTCGAGCAGGTTGGCGTCATGGGCCGTCGACCTCGTCGGTGGTGGTTCGGGCGTGAGCGATTCAATGTGCGTCACGACGGGGAGACTTGCAAGCGCGAAGATCCCCCCCCGCGAGGACGCCTTCGCGGGCCGCGTCATTCCGGCCGCTTTTTTTGTTGAACGCTTCGAACGCACCGGATACATTGCCAGACGCTCCGGGATAGGCGGCGAGGTTCGGGGTCGGCCGACAGGCCTGCCACCGGTCCCGGAGTGGCGACGAATCGCCGGATCCCCCCGCAAAAGGGCCCCGGTCGTCGCGCTGACTGGCATGTTTCGGTCGATCGGTGGAGAGCCTGGCAGCGGGCGATTTCGATGGCGAAGAGGCTATACGTCGGCAACCTCAAGTACACGGTCACGTCCGAGCACCTCCAGGAGTTGTTCGAGCAATTCGGCGCCGTCTCGTCGGCCCAGGTCCTCAGCGATCGGGAGACCGGTCGGAGCCGGGGCTTCGGGTTCGTCGAGATGCCGAACGACGACGAGGCCCAGGCCGCGATCGAGACCCTCGACGGCCAGGACCACGACGGCCGTCGCCTGACGGTCAACGAGGCCCGGCCTCGCACCCCCGGCGGGGGCGGCGGGGGCGGCGGCGGATACCGCGGCGGCGGCGGGGGCGGCGGCTACCGCGGCGGCGGCGGATACGGCGACGATTATTGAGGACGCGGCCTCGCCGCGACTCGACCCGGGACGTACACTTCTCTTGTAGGTCCCCGCGGGGGGCGACGGCCGGTCCACCGGGCGCGTCGTCCCTTTGCCGTGGATGGTCATAAGGGGAGCGCGCCGACGCGCCTCCCCCCTACCCACCGCCCCGCGCGAGTCTCGCCGATGAACGCACCCGCCTCGTCCCGGACGTCCTCCCACGACGCCCGCGCGCAACGGCTCGAACGCATCCGTGAGGTCGTCGACGCCCGCGTCCGCCCCGACCTGAACGCCGACGGCGGCGACGTCGAGGTCGTCGGCATCGACGAGGACGACATTGTCCAGATCCGCCTCCTCGGCGCGTGCCAGGGCTGCGTCTCCTCCGTCCACACCACGACCATGCTCGTGGAGAAGGCCGTCAAGGCCGAGGTCCCCGAGGTCCGCTTCCTGGAAGCCATCCCCTGAGCGGACCTTCAACCACCCTCGATCGTCGGGACGACGGCTTGCGGGCCGATGCGCCTCCCTGGTTGCTGCCCAGGGCCGCGTACGTCCACGTCCCGTTCTGCGCCCACAAGTGCGGCTATTGCGACTTCGCCTCGCTGGCCGGTTCCGACCACCTGGCCGACCGCTACCTGGACGCCCTGGAACGCGAGACGGCGGCGAAGCTCGGCGAGCCCCGCGAGGTCGACGCCATCTTCGTCGGCGGCGGGACCCCCACGCGGCTGGACGCCCGTCAGCTCGAACGGCTGACGGGCATGATCCGCCGCTGGCTCCCGCTGACGAGCGGCGGCGAGTGGACCGTCGAGGCCAACCCCGGCACGCTCGACGAGGCCAAGGCCGACGTCCTCGCCGCGGCGGGCGTCGACCGCGTCAGCCTGGGCGCGCAGTCGTTCCAGCCTCGGCTGTTGCAGGCCCTGGAGCGGAACCACGCCCCGGAGGAGGTCGGCCGGGCCGTGGCGATCGTCCGCGATCGCTTCCCGCGCTGGTCGCTCGACCTGATCTTCGGCGTCCCCGGCTCGGACGTCGACGACTGGCAGGCCGACCTGGACGCTACGCTCGCGCTGGGCCCCTCGCACCTCTCCTGCTACGGCTTGGTCTATGAGAAGGGGACCGCCCTCTGGAAGCAACTCCAGCGCGGCGAGGTCGACCCCGTCGAGGAGGAGGCCGAGCGGCGCATGTATGAGCTGGTGATGGACCGGCTCGAATCCGCCGGCTTGTTGATGTACGAGATATCCAACTACGCCCGCCCCGGCCACGAGTCGCGTCACAACCTCGTCTACTGGGCGAACGACGCCTACTGGGGCCTCGGCCTGGGTGCGGCGCAGTACGTCGACGGCCTCCGCACGGTCAACACCCGCGACATGCCGGCGTATCTCAAGCGCATCGAGGCCGGCGAGTCGGCCGTCGGCCCCTCGGAACACCTCGGCCCCGAGGAGCACGCCCGCGAGACGGCCATGCTGATGCTGCGCCGGATCCAGGTCGGCATCGACCGCGACGACTTCCGATGGCGCACCGGCTTCGACCTCGACGCCCTGATCGGCCCGGTCATCGTCCGCTTCGCGGCCGAGGGCCTGCTGGAAGACGACGGCCGCCGCATCCGCCTGACCCGCGAGGGCCGCTTCCTGGCCGACCGGGTCCTGTGCGAGGTGGTCTGAATCGGCCGGGTGCCCGGCGAAGTCATACTCATCGACGGATCAGCGATCCGCCGGAAGCCATCGGCAAAGGAGGCAGCCGAGTGAGTCCTCGTCCAAATCCCCGCCGACCTCCATGATTTCCAGCTTATAGGCCCCCGGCTTCAGTCGGATCGGTATGGCATCGGCGATCATCGCCTGCAACTCACCGAAGGTCTCCAGTTCATCGAGATCGGAACCGATGTCGGCCGCGTGGAGCAGGAGGAGTTCTCCGCCCAAGAGATCGATCCGCGGATCCAGGCATCGCCACCCCGGCCCATCCTGTTCGAGGAGCGCAGCGACTTCGAAACTCGCGTCGTCATCGCCGTACATCCAGCCGACCAGCGCCACGCCCTCCTGCGCAGGGAGATCGATCCAATGGACGGGATAGAGGTGTTCTTGCGCGCCGACGACGAGCCCGAGGCCGGAGCCGACCTGGAGTAGGGCGGCCGGATGGTCGGCCTGACAGGCCCTTGCGTAATCGGGGCCGAAGGGGAACTCCTGGCTGGTCGGTTCGCCCTCGGAGCCCGACCACGCGGCGAGCAACTCGCGCGGGAGGACGATCAATGGCCCGCCGTCGTTCAGGTACTCTGTGCTCCAACCCGGCCGTCTCGCCATGTTGCAACCCTCCGCCCGGCCGATCGCTCACGCCCGGCGGAGCTGGTCCGCGCGGGCGGCGAGCTTGATGACGGCGGCGTGGAAGACGCCCCGGGCGTTGGCGGCGGCGGACTTGTAGCCCTCGACGAAGCCGTCGGCCTGGGTCCAGGAGACGACCTCGACGATCTGCTTGGCCATGACGTCGAGCAGCTCCTCGACGGTGGGGGCCTCGACCTCGACGGGGGGGGCCATCGCGACGATGCGCGGGTCGACGCCGCCGGCGAAGTGGACCTCCTCGGCGATCGGCGGGCCGGACGCCCGCGCGGGGGCCTCGTCGTCCCAGGGGGCGGTGACGGTCCCGGACATCCCGCGCGGGCCGCGCTCGGCCGGCTCGTCGGCCTCGCGCGAGGCCCCGCCGGATTCGTTGGTGCGCGGGCGGTTCTCGTTGGGGTCCTTGGGGAGCCCGGCGGTGGAGTAGAGCTTGCCGTCGGCCCCGACGCGGCCGGGGGTGTTGGGGATCTGGTGGCCGTCGATCAACTGCTTGCGGATCTTCGCCACCAGCTCGCGCGAGACGCCCAACTCCTCGGCCGTGCGGCGGTCGGACCAGTCGTGATGGAGCTTGAGCTTCACCTCCACGGCCCGCCGTCGCTCGGTGCGCGAGAGAGGGAGGCCGTGGAACAGGTTGACGCTGGCGACGTAGTCGAGCGCGTCGTTGAAGCAGCCGGGGCGGACCTCGGCGGGGATCGTCCGCTTGCCGAGCATGATGGCCGCGGCGTGGCGATGGAAGCCGTCGGCGAGCAGCCAGCGCTCGTCGACCTCGTAGACGGTGACGGGGGGGAGGCGGTCCCAGGCCTCGGCGTAGCGCTCGACGGTGAAGTCGTCGAGGCGGTCGCGCAGGTTGAGGTTGGGGTCCAGGACCAGGTCGTCCAGCGCCACGTTGCGGATGTCCATCGTCGGCCGCTCCCTCGTCGCGCGGCGGTCCGGGCTGCGGGGTCGCGCGTCGTCGCTTGATCGTTTCCCTCGGCGGTTCCGTCGCCTATCATCGGCCCGAGGGGGGCCGGGCTTGCGGGACTTCCGCCCGCCGCCGGCCCCGCCGAGGAGGATGCGCGGGCCATGCGGATCGTACTCACGGGCGCGACGGGACGGATCGGCGCGTATTTGCGCGAACCCCTGCATGCGCGGGGATGGAAGGTCATCCCGTGGTCGGGCTCCCCGGGCGTGGAGTGGGGCGGGACGCCGGCCGTCGCGGTGGACCTGGCCGACGCCCGTACAATCGTCGGCGAACTGGACCGCGCGAGCCCGGACGTGATCGTCCACCTGGCGGCGATCAGCGACGCCGAGGCCGTCCGCCGCGACCCCGACCGCGCGCGGGTCGTCAATGTGGAGGCCGTCGCGACGATCGCCGGATGGTGCGCGCGGAACGAGCGACGGCTCGTCTTCACGTCGACGGACATGGTCTTCCCGGGGACGAAGGCGTCCTCGACCGAGGCCGACGAGCCGGGGCCGATCCTGGCCTACGGCGAGTCGAAACGGGCCGCGGAGCGCGCGGCGCTCGAGGCCCCGGATTCCGTCGTCGCGCGGATTTGCCTCCTTTACGGGCCGACGCGCAACGGCCGCGGCACGTTCTTCGACCAGGCCGTCGCCCAGCTCCGCGCGGGCGAGCCGCGGACGTTCTTCGACGACGAGTTCCGCACCCCGCTGGACTACGCCACGGCCGCCGAGATCCTGGCGCGGCTGGCCGAGTCGCCGTACTGCGGACCGTTGCACGTCGGCGGTCCGGTCAGGATGAGCCGATATGAACTCATGACACGCGTGGCGCGCGGGCTCGGCCTCGACGAGTCCCTCGTCCGCGCCAACCGCCGCGCCGACGCCGTCTTCGCCGAGCCCCGGCCGGCCGACGTCTCGCTCGACACGACGCGCCTGGCGGCCCTCTTCCCCGACCTCGGACGGCCCCCCGTCGAGGAGGCCGTCCGGAGGATGGGGAGTTGATCGGCGGCGATCAGGCGTCGGTCGGGGGCTCGATCGTCGTCGTCGGCGTCCCCTCGCGACGCAGCAGGTAGTAGGCCGGCACGCCCAGCAGGATGAGGACGCCGCCGCCGATGGCCTGCATGCGGGTCTCGGCGCTGGCGAGCATCGAGCCCAGGAGGAGGAGCGACGCGGCGACGAAGAGCAGGGGGGTGAACGGGTATCCCCAGGTCCGGTAGGGCCGGACGGCGTCGGGCCGGGTGCGGCGGAGGACGAAGACGCTGGTGATCGCCAGCATGTAGAACGTCGTCGCGCCGAACATGACGTAGTCCAGCAGGATGTCGTACAGGTGCTTCTGGTTCAGCGTCGTCCAGGCCGACCGGACGAAGCCCGGCAGCCACGTCGCCGAGGCCGGCGGCGGGACGAGGATCAGGACCGTCCCCAGCACCGTCAGCGAGATCGCCCACACGGCCTGCGAGATGATGGCGTTCGACGGCGTCTGGAATCGGGGATGAACGCGGTCGAACCACGCGGGGAGGAGGCCGTCGCGGGCCATGGCGAAATAGGACCGCGGGCCGGTCAGGGCATTGCCGTTGAGCGAGATGAACGTCGAGCACATGACCAGGGCCGAGATCGCCAGCACTCCCTTCGCGCCCAGGAGGGCCTTGCAGTAGACGGCGGCCACGGCGTTGCCGATGTTCGCCCCGCTGGCGTCGTGGGCGGCGGCGACGACATCCATCGGCAGGACGTAATGGTAGGCCAGCGTCATCGCCAGGTAGATGGCCACCAGGCTCGACATCCCCAGGACCATCGCGCGGGGGATGTTGCGGCCGGGGTCGCGGATCTCCTCGGCCAGCGGCGTGACGTTCATCCAGCCGTCGTAGGCCCAGAGGACGCCGACCATCGCGACCATCGCGGCGGAGAAGAGGTCGCCGTGATAATCGGCCGGGACGAGCCACGGCGCGAGGTTCGCGGCCGAGCCGCCGCCGAGCGCGAACGGCAGGGCGATGAGAGTCAGCACGCCGCCGACCTTCAGGCCGGTGCCGACGACCTGGAGGCCGCCGCCCCCCTTCGTCCCCAGCACGTTGATGACCGTGACGATCGCGATGGCCGAACTCGCCGCGATCGCCTGCCACGCCGCCGTCCCGATCGCCTCGGGCGCCGGGAAGACCTGGGAGAAGTAGCGCGCGAACGCCGCGGCGAGCGTGGCCATCGAGCCGGCGCGCGAGACGGTCAGCTCGGACCAGCCGAAGAGGAACGCCGGCAGCTTGCCGTAGGCCTCGCGGAGGTAGACGTAGGGGCCGCCCGCCTGGGGGATCATCGCCCCGAGTTCCGCGAGCGTCAGGGCCCCGGCCGTGGTGAACGCCCCGGCGACGATCCAGATCGCGAAGATGCCCCCCAGGAAGGGCAACTCGTGCGCGACCCGCGCCGGCACGATGAAGATCCCCGAGCCGATCACCGACCCGACCACCACGCAGAGCGCGGCGAGCGGGCCCAGCACCCGGGGGAGGACCACGGGCTGGGGGGACGAAGGGGGCGCAGCGGTTTCCGTCGACATGCGGCGTATCCTCGGCACGAGTCCCGGGGGCGGGCGTCGTCCTCACCGGGATCAAGGGAAGAGGTATTCCACCATAAGGCGACGGCCTCGCGATACCCCCGGGACGGCCGATGCGGATACATCGCGCCGCAGAAGCGAACCGGCCGGCCGCGAACGAGCGTCGCGGCCGGCCGGTGGTGAAGACGTCGAGCATCGCCCCCGGCTCGCGGGGGAGGGGACGCGGGTCGATCAGAAGGCGTCGGAGCCGATGACCTCGCCGCCGTTCCGGGTGCCCAGGCCCCAGTAGACGCTCATCGCGACCGAGGTCTTGATGAACCGGACGGTGCCGTCGCCGAACAGGGCGTTGCAGCCGCCGGAGTGGTTGCTGGAGGCGTTGGTCAGGTGGGAGTGGTCGGCCGCATACACGTTGTTGCAGGTGCCGCAGCCGAACCGGCAGGCGCCGAAGGTGTACTGGTTGGAGTTCGGCGGGACGATCGTGCTGAAGAGGCTGAAACCTTCGCAGCCCGAGGACCACTCCATGCCCTTGTTGGTGGTCAAGCCGGTCGCCTGGGTGGCCGAGACCGACTGGGTCTGGCAGGTCTGGAGGATGGCACCGACGACCGTGCCCGGGATCGGCGTGCCGATGGGCAGGGTGCTGTAAGGATCCTGGAGCTGGGTGATCGGGGTGCCGTAGCTGTTCAGGCTGTCGATGTTGACGCCCGTGATGTACTTCCTGGGCCGCTGGCCGCCGTCGCCCGTGAGGCTCTCGCTGAAGACGATGGTGTTCGAACTGCCGTCGGTGATGGAGTTGATGCCGTAGGCCGTGCCGTAGGCGAAGACGCCGGTCGTCTGCTGGCCGCCGCCGCAGTTCGGCGGCGGGTCGCCGCGGACGCCCCAGTCGGCGGTCATGGTGGTGCCCCGGCTGCCGTAGTAGTTGTTGAAGCAGATCTGCCCGGCGTTGCCGTCGGAGGGGCAGAGGAAGGAGCTGATCTTCGTGTTGATGGTGGTGCTGTTGGTGGGGGCGCAAATGCCGTTGGCGTAGCGGGCGTCCATCATGAAGTTGGCCGCGTTGTAGAGCGGCTGCTGCTCCATGTAGCCCAGCATCAGCGCCTGGGCGCTCCAGCCGGTCCAGGCGATGCAGGCCTTGTCGATGCCATTGAAGCTCGCCGTCACGCCCAACGGGAACACGTTGTTCGCCGTGTGGTAGTTGTGCATGGCGATGCCGATCTGCTTCAGGTTGTTGGTGCACTGGGCGCGGCGGGCGGCCTCGCGCGCCGCCTGCACGGCCGGCAGCAAGAGGGCGATGAGGACGGCGATGATCGCGATCACCACCAGCAGTTCGATCAGGGTGAAGCCCCGATCTCGACCTCGCTTGGTCATGATTCCACCTTTCGGGACATGGAGCAAAATGACGGACGAAAGAATCAATGCTTCCCCGACGCTGGGTCGCGTCCCCTGGATTCAGGGATGACGGAGCGGGACGATTCGACCGCCGGCCTTCGGGCCATCCGCCCGGTCGACGCGGCGTGTCATCCCCAGCGACTGCCAAGGGCCGCGGTTCGGCCCGCGGCCCTCGTCACTTCTTCTTGTTGGCCTTCGCCTCGTACTGTTCCCTCATGTAGTTCGTCGAGGCCTCGACGCGCTTGTTGCGCTCCTCCGGAGTCGGAGGGGTGTCTTCGACCGAGGAAGAGTCGCAGCCGGCCAGGGACAACAGGCCGCCAAGCAGCGGCGCGGCCGCAAGGGCGAACACGACGCCAGATTTCCGCGTCATCAACGGTATCCTTTTCCCAATGTGAGATGATGGGAGGTGCCGCCGACGCGACGCTTCCCATCGCGCAGGCCGTCTCATCCAGTCGGGATAGGCTCGCGCGAGAACGCCGAGGTGCGCAAGACGCCCGGACATCCATCCCGACTCTCACCGACGGCCGCCGCCGTACCTGCTCGCACGATTGAGGTTGTGAAGGGGGCGGCGAGGAGTCATCTCCCAAAATGCATAGGCCACGTTACGAATACTTATCGAAACGGACTGTCGGAATCAAGGGCCTACGCCCAACTTTCGAAGGCCATCGGGGGCCGGGGTCGTGGACGAACGCCCATCGATCCCGGCCGACGCCTCGGCGATCGTTTGCATTCCGGCCCGGCGGGCGCAATGATGGGCCGCGGGCCGTCGGCCGCGAGCGGCGTCCCGAAGGAATTCGTTCATAAGTCTCGAGCCGCCAGGCCGTCGAGGCGAGGCCGCGGGATCGTGAGCGGCGGGCCTCGACGCGAGCCCATGGAGATGCGCCATGAAGGATGAACAATCGGAGGATATCGGCATCTCCCCGCCCATGGCCCGGCCCGAGGCCGACCCATCGAAGGCCCGGGCGTGGGCGGCGTGCGTCCTGGCGGGGGTCGCGGCGGGCCTCATCGGCTTCGGCGTCGGGGAGGCCGGCCACGACGCCTTCCAGCCCCGTTCGGTCAAGCAACACCTCGGGCAAGGCGAGGTCGATCGTCCCACGCCGGAGACGATGAGGCGGGCCGTGATCTCGAATTCGAGCCTGGCCTATGGGGCGTGGGGGGGCGTCCTCGGCATCGCCCTGGGGCTGGCGGGCGGGATGCTGGCGGGGCGGGCGGGGCGACCGGCGGCCGGCGCGGTGGTCGGCGCGGTCGCGGCGGGCCTGGCCGGCGCGATCCTGCCCCCCCTGGTCGTCCCGATCGCCCATCGGGCGCGATTCGAAATGGGGGTCGACCCGATGATCGCGGGCTCGGCCTCGCTGCTGGCGATGTGGGCCGTCGTCGCCGCCGCGGCCTCGCTGGGCTTCGCCGTCGGCGGTCGTCGGTCGGCCTTCCAGTCCGTCGTGGCCGCACTCCTCGGCGCGATCGGGGGGACGGTGATCTACCTGGCCGCCTCGACCTTCCTCTACCCACTCGCCGAGACCGACCAGCCCATGCCGCTGGTCTGGCAAGCCCGCCTCCTCGCCCGCCTGCTGCCGGCCCTGGGCGCGGCCGCGCTGCTGGCGACGGTGCGGCCCAGGGTCGCCCGCGAGGCCGTCGCGGGGTGATCTTCATCGGCCGTCGCGGGCCGGAGGCGCGTGGGCGATCCGACGCCAGGCTCACCGCATCGGAACGGCCTTCTCGATCCGATCGAGGGTTGCGGCCTCGATCGCTTCGGGGTCGATCCGCCTCGGGGTCACGACGGCGTAGTTCCGGACGAGTCGCGGTAAGGCGCCGGCGGCCCCCGGCCAGCGACCGTGGAAGCCGCTGGCGATCACCAGGCTGGAGCCGTCCGGGACGTCGCAGTCGGAGGTCCTCTTCAGGACCATCGCTTTCGGTTCGGCGACGATGGGCACGTCGGCCTTCGCGCCGAAGGCCGCGAAACGGACGTCCCGCACCCGCGTCGCCAGCGTCGCGGCGACGCGATGGCCGTCGGCGGACCTCGTCCCCCGGACGTCGATCCGCTGGGCTTCGGCCCAGCCGGCCCCCCCCACCCGACCGCTCCCCGGGCGAGTGGGGGGCCCGTCGAGGTCCAGTTGCACGGTCGCCGGATCGCTCACCGCAGGTGCGGACGAGGCGGGGACTCCCTCGATCTCGACCGACGACTTCGGGATCGGGAACGACTCGGGCTTGGCGCCGACGATGATCGTCGCGCCCGCCCCCTCGAAGGTCGTCACCTTCGGGGCTTGAGTCACGCGGCTCGCGACGCCGGCACTTACGGCCTTCAGGATCGCGTCCAGTTCCTCGGGCTTCGCGATCCAGGCGACGCCCGGCTGGACGGGAGCCATCGGGGCGTCTTCGAACGGATCCCGCTCCACGTCCACGACCTCGACGAACCGGACCTCGAACGAGACTTCGCCCTCCCTCGCCATCCGGACCAGTTCCTCGCGGGGCTTGCCCTTCAGCCCGGGGTCGGGGCCTCGGACGGCCTCCAGTCGCTTGACGAGGTCTTCGTCCGCGAGCGTCTCGGGATCGGCCCGGTAGATGCGGAGGAATTCCGCTTTGGAGACGGCGGGAGTGTCGACGCTGGCGAGCAGCCGGGCCGTTCGGCCGCGATCGTCGCGGGCCGCGGCCGACTTCCCGATTTTCTCGTAGTCGTCGGCGGTGGCGGAGAGCCGTTCGACCTGGGACTCGCGATCGGTCGCGGGGGGCTTTTGAGCCGTGGCCGCGGAGGTCGCGAGCGCCGCGAGGATCGCGGCGGCGGGAAGGGCCGCGACGGCCCGGAACGGGAAACGGGGGCGGGCGGGCTTCATGCCGAGCAACTCCTGTATGCGAGGGAGTAAGGCCGAGCGCTCGCCGCCGACGGCGAGGCCGGGCCGGAGGGATCGGGGACGGGACGGGAGTGAACGGGCCACGGAGTCGAGGGCGCGGGCGAGGGCCAGCGGGTCGTCGGTCAGCCGGACGGCCAGGGCGTCGGCGGCGCGCTCGGCCTCGCGGCGGGCGAGCCGGGACGCGAGCCGGACGCCGGGATGGAAGCCGAACGCGGCCTCGATCGCCCGGAGGAGGAGGTTCGTGCGGTGGTCCAGCCGTCGGGCGTGGGCCAACTCGTGGGCGAGGACGGCGTCGATCTGGGAGGCCGGGGCCGTCGCCAGCCATCCCGAGGGGAGCAGCACCACCGGCCGCAGGATTCCGACGAGGCAGGGCTCGGCGATCCCGGGATGCTCGCGCACGGCGGGCGTCCGTCGCAGCCGCAGCTTCCGGCCGAGGGCGTAGGCCCGTCGCTCCAGGGCGGGGCGGGGGGCCGCCCCGCGCCCGAGGCGTTGCAGCGCCATCGCCCCGACGGCCAGCGCCGCGGCGAACGCCGACGCCCCGGCCGCCCAGGCCGCCAGCAGGTACGGCCGCATCACGTCGAGGCGCGAGGCCGCCGCGGCGATCGCCCTCCGAAGCCGCGCGCTCCACGCCGCGGCCGGCTCGGGCCCCGGAGACGCGACGGATTTCGGGGTGGCGCGGGAGCCCGAGCTGTCCGCGGGCTCCGGGTCGACGTCTTGGGCTGTCGTCCCGACATAGAACGACATCGCGTCGTGATGTCGCCATGATCGTTGCACCACGGCCGCCGCGGGGGCGGCGAGCGCGGCGTGCAGCAGCGACGCCGCGATCGCGGCGTGCCGGGCTCGCGGCGACGCGGGGCGGCCGAGCGCGATCATCGACGAGGCGAGCGAGCCGACGAGGAGGCCGATCCACGCCGAATGCAGCAGCGTCGCCCAGGCCAGGTCGATCAGCCCTTGCGGCGTCGGGGTCGCGAAGTCGGGCACGGTCCGCCTCCTTTCGGCTCGGCCTCCGGCGATCGGGACGCGTAGTCGTCGAGGAGCGAGCGGATCGCGTCCAGCTCCTCGGGCGACGGGGACGACTGGTCGAGCAGGTGGGCGACGAGCAGCCGGGCCGAGCCGTCGTAGGCCCGCCGCAGCGTCTGGCCCAGCATCGAGCGCAGGGTCGGCTCGCGGCCCTCCGCCGGCTCGTAGACGAACGCCCGCCCCATCGGCTCGCGCCGGAGCAGGCCCTTGTCCGTCATCACGTTCATCAGGCTCATGGCCGACGTGTAGGCCCTCGGCTTCTCGGCCAGGGCGTTGAGGGCCTCCAGCACCTCCCGCACCGTCGCCGGCCGGGCCAGGTCCCAGAGCACCTTCAACACCTCAAGCTCGCCGGGCGTCGGCTGCTCCGCTCGGGGGCGCGGCATCGCGGTCGTGGCTCCTTTCCCCGGGGTGTTCCGTCGTGCCGTCGATGACGATGGCCAGTCTACGGTTTCCGCCGTAGGTGTCAACGGTGAAAACCGTAGATCGGCCGGGCCGCCTCGCCTCGCGCGGGCCGTATGGGTATAATTGAACAGTCGTCGTGGCTCGGTGGGTCGTCGGGGAAGGGGAGGTGGGGCCTTGCCCGCGAATCGGTCGCTGGCGCTGGTGGTGCGCACGGTGGACGTGTTCGAAACGAGCACGGTGGCGACGCTGTTCACGCGCGAGATGGGGAAGGTGGCCGGGCTGGCCAAGGGGGCGAGGCGGCTGAAGTCGGCGTTCCAGGGTGGGCTTGACCTGCTGGGCGTATCCGATATCGTGCTGCTTCCCAAGGCGTCGGAGTCCCTCGATCTGCTGACCGAGGCCGCGCCGGTGGAGCGGTTCCCATGTCTTCGCCGCGATCTCGCGGCCCTGTATGCCGGCTACTACATCGCCGAACTGCTGACCGACCTGACGGACTACCACGACCCGCACCCCAGGCTGTTCGACGCGGCGAGGATCACCTTGCGGCATCTGGGCGACGCGGGGCTGCGGCCTCGGAGGGTCCTCCGGTTCGAGCTGGCGTGCCTGCGCGAGATCGGCCTGATGCCGACGCTCGACCGGTGCAGCCAGTGCGGCGAGCCGACGACGGGAGGCGAATCGGTGGCGTTCGGGCCGGCGACGGGGGGGACCCTGTGCCCGGCGTGCCGCCCCGGCCAGCCCCACGTCGCGACGCTCGCCCGCCGGACGGTCGACTCGGTGCGGGCGCTCGCCAGCCCGGGGGACGAGTGGCGGAATCGGGAGATGGCCGGGTCGGACCTCGCGAGCGTCCGGCAGGCGGTGGGAGCCGTCGTCAGTCACGTCCTGGGCCGCCGACCGCGGGTCTGGCCCTACCTGGGAGCCTGAGAGAGGAACCATGACCCCATCGTCACGGACGACGACCCTCGCCCGGCTCGCCTGCGTCGCGCTCGCGATCTCCACGGCCGCGGGCTGCCAGGGCTTCAGCGGCCCGTTCGCCCAGTGGCGGTCGGCCTACGACTCGGGCCTCGCCCGCCCCCTCACCCCCGACGAGCTGGCCCGGTCCAAGACCGAGAAGGTCGCCGACTCCGACTCGCTGCTGAAGCGCTGGCTCCGGCCTCGCGACCCCGACGCCGGCGGCGAGCCGGATCCGACCGCCGGCCCGGCGCGCAACCCGGACGGCCGGATCCTGGGCTCCAACGGCTGGGGCAAGTTCCTCAAGCAGCCGGTCGACGAGGACGCCCAGAAGGACCTCGACGCCGCCTTCGCCCACTACGAGGCCGGCCGGCTCTCCCAGGCCGAGTCCGCGTTCGCGAAGATCGCCAAGGCCCGCAAGGGGACCCCCTACGCCGAGAAGGCCCTCTTCTACCTCGCCGAGTCCCAGTTCAAGCGCAAGAAGTACGTCGCCGCCCACGACACCTACGACCGCCTCTTCGCCGAGCACCCCGGCACGCTCCACCTGGACGACATGGTGAACCGCGAATACCAGATCGCGCAGATCTGGCTCGCGCAGAGCGACCCGAACGCCAAGCCCGAGCAGAAGCTCGCCTGGTACACGCACCTCACCGGCGAGCAGCCCCTCATCGACGCCCAGGGGATGGGCCTGAAGGCCCTGGAGCACGTCCGCCATCGCAAGTCCGACGGCCCGCTCGCCGACGACGCGCTGATGCAGATCGCCGACTTCCACATGAAGAGCGCCGACTACGAGTCGGCCGCCGTCTACTACGACGAGATGATCGAGTCCCAGCCCAAGAGCCCGTTCGCCCACAAGGCCCACATGGGGGCGATCGACGCCCGCATCAAGGGCTACCTCGGCCCCGACTACGACGGCGAGGGGCTGGAGAAGGCCCGCGACCTCGTCCGCCAGACCATGGCCGCGTTCCCCGAGGAGCAGGCGAGCTACGAGCAGCTCTACCACACCCTCGACCTCATCAACGACCAGGATGCCGAGCGGACCTACAACACCGGGGCCTACTACAGGAAGATCGGCAAGGTGGCCTCGGCCGAGTATTACTTCGGCAAGATCCCCCAGCGCTGGCCCAACAGCCCGTGGGCCGTGAAGGCCAAGGCCGACCTGGCCGTGCTCGCCAAGGCCCCGCGCAAGGGCCCCAGCCTCCCCAGCAAGATGCTGGTCCAGCCCAACGCCACCGACCCCTACTACAGCGCCGGCATGGGCGCGATGGGGGCCATGGGAGGCATGGGCGGCATGGGGATGGGCGGGTCGCCCGGCGGCATGATGTGATCGCGGGTCACGGAAGGTCCCAGGGAGGGAAGAGGCGGCCATGACCGGAAATCGCCACCGACCGATCGTCCCCGCGGCCTCGCGGCGGCGGGCCCTGATCGCCCTCGCCGCGCTGGCGACGTCGGGCTGCGGATACTCCTTCCGCGCCCCCTACGACAAGAGCGTGCAGACGGTCTACGTCCCGATGTTCAAGTCGCAGACGTTCACGCGCGACGTCGAGAAGATGCTGACGGAGCTGGTCCAGAAGGAGATCGGCCGGCGCACGCCGTACCGGCTCGTCGACGACGTCGAGAACGCCGACACGATCCTCTCCGGCAGCGTGAACTTCGTCGACAAGAACATCCTGGTCGAGAACCCGTTCAACCTCCCTCGCCAGCTCACGCGCACGATCAACGCCAGCGTCAACTGGGTCCACAACCCTCCGACCGAGGCCGAGAAGAAGCGCGAACCGACCATCATCTCCGAGACGCTGAACTTCGTCCCGGAAGTCGGCGAGACCGCCGTCACGGCCAGCTACGCCGTCTGCCAGCGACTCGCCGCCCAGATCGTGGATATGATGGAGCAGCCCTGGTACACCGAGGAAGACCTGAAGTAAGCGAGCGCCGGAGCCTCCCTTGTCCGCATCGTGGGAAACGCGAGACCGCACCCTCGTCGACGGCCCGGTCCCCCGGGTGATGGGGATCGTCAACGTCACGCCCGACAGCTTCTCCGACGGCGGCCGGTGGGCCGAGCACGACGCCGCCGTCGCGCACGGCGAAGGCCTGGCCGCGGAGGGGGCGCACATCCTCGACGTCGGCGGCGAGTCCACCCGGCCGGGCTCGGACGTCGTGCCGATCGCCGAGGAGATCCGTCGCGTCGTCCCGGTGATCGAACGGCTCGCCGCGACCGGCGTGCCGGTCTCGATCGACACGATGAAGCCCGAGGTCGCCCGCGCGGCCGTCGCGGCCGGTGCCTGCATCCTCAACGACGTCTCCGGCCTCCGCGACGAGCGCATGGCCGAGGTCGCCGCCGAGGCCGGCGCGGCGGTCGTCGTGATGCACATGCGGGGGACGCCGCAGACGATGCAGGACGACCCCCGCTACGACGACGTCGTCGGCGAGGTCTTCGAATACCTGGCCGGGCGGATCCGCTGGTGCGAGTCGCGCGGGATCCCGAAGGCCCGGATCGCGATCGACCCGGGGATCGGATTCGGCAAGACGTACGAGCACAACCGGGACCTCTTGCGGCGGCTGGATCGATTCGCCACCCTGGATTGCGCCCTGCTGCTGGGGATCTCGCGGAAGGGGCTGCTGAAGACGATGACCGGCAAGGGGATGGCCCAGCGGCTGACGTCGTCGGTCGTCGCGTCGCTCGCCGGCTGCACGCTGGGCGCGAACGTCGTGCGGGTCCACGACGTCGGACCCATGGTCGATGCGATCAAGGTCTGGGACGAGATCCGGGGTTGGGGGTAGGACGATGGCGACCGAGGCGACGGCGACGGGCGGGACGATCGCGGGCGAGGAGGCGGAGCTGGACGCCCTCTGCCGCGACATGGCGCAGAAGGCGAAGCGGGCCGCGCGGGCCCTGGCCACGCTCGGCCCCGGGGCCAAGGACGCCTGGCTCGCCGCCGCGGCCCGCGCGCTGGAGGCCCGCGGCGACGAGCTTCTGGAGGCCAACGCCCTCGACGTCGCCGCCGCGCCCGGCCTGGGCCTGAACGCCGCGGCCGTCGACCGCCTGACGCTCAACCCGAAGCGCATAGGCGAGATGGCGAGGAGCCTGCTGGAAGTCGCCGCGCTGCCGGACCCGATCGGCGAGGTCGTCCGGTCGAGCAAGCGCCCCAACGGCATCGACGTCGTGCAGGTCCGCGTGCCGCTGGGCGTGATCTTCATGATCTACGAGAGCCGGCCGAACGTGACGGTCGACGCCGCCGCCATCGGCGTCAAGAGCGGCAACGCGGCCATCCTCCGCGGCGGCAAGGAGGCCATCCACTCCAACCGCGCCCTCCACCGCATCCTGGCCGACGAGTTGGCCCCGCACGGGCTCCCCGAGCACGCCGTCCAGCTCGTCCCCACCACCGACCGCGCGGCCGTCGGCAAGCTGCTGGCGCTGCCGGAGTTCGTCGACCTGGCCATCCCCCGCGGCGGCGAGGGCCTGATCCGCCGCGTCGTCGCCGAGGCCCGCATGCCCGTCATGAAGCACTACGACGGCATCTGCGCCGTGTACGTGGACGAGGCCGCCGACCCCGACGTCGCCACCCGGATCATCGTCAACTCCAAGGCCCAGCGCCCGGGGGTCTGCAACGCGGCCGAGACGCTCCTCGTCCATCGCGCGATCGCCCCGACCTGGCTCCCCGAGGCCGCGAAGGCCCTGAAGGCGGCCGGCGTCGCCCTCCGCGCCGACGATAAGGCCCGCGCGATCGTCCCCGACGCGACGCCCGCCTCGCCCGAGGACTGGGACACCGAGTTCCTCGACAAGATCCTGGCCGTGAAGGTCGTCGGCTCGATGGACGAGGCGATGGACCACATCGCCCGCCACGGCTCGTCCCACACCGAGGCCATCGTCACCCGCGACCTGGCGACCGCCCGCCGCTTCGTCGCCCACGTCGACAGCTCGGCCGTCATGGTCAACGCCTCCACCCGCTTCAACGACGGCGGCCAGCTGGGCCTCGGCGCCGAGATCGGCATCAGCACGGACAAGTATCACGCCCGCGGCCCCTGCGGCCTCCGGGAACTCACCTCCACCAAGTGGGTCGTCTACGGCGACGGACAGGTCCGCGAATAATCGCCTTCAATGCTTGCATGTTTCGTCCTCGTCGTGTGAAAATCGGTTCGTGCCCGACATCCCCCGCAACGCGCGGCAAGAGTTGGGGGATGCGGATCGAAGACGCGACACCGAGACGACGAGGGCGGATCCATGAAGGCGCGGCGAATCCGGACATTCCGGCCGTGGGGCGAGACGATGGAGGAGCGGCTGCCGACCGCCGCCATCCCCTCGATGCGGGCGATGCTGGCCGAGCGCGCCGCGGCGCTCCGGGCCCAGCGGGCGGCGAGCCGGGCGAACGCCCACGCCGCCCCGCCGGCCGACAACGCCCTGCGGGCGAACAACAACGCCCTGAAGCCGCTCCAGCGCAGGACGCCCGGCGTCACCGTCCCCGGCCCCAACGGTCCGACGACCTCGGGCGTGGGCGCGGGCTTCCTGGGGAACCAGGGCGGGCCTTTGAACAACCGTCCGACCGCCCCGCCCGCGAACCAGAACTACGGCCTCGTCACGATCAAGAACGCCACCCAGGCGGCCGTCACGTTCAGCGTCTCGGCCTCGACCTACCAGGGCGGGAAGTTCTTCGACTTCACCCTGGCCCCGGGGGCGAGCCAGGTCTACTACGCCCCCTACGGCGGCCCGTTCAACAGCTCCCCGTCGTTCCAGGTGAGCTTCGACACCGTGGAGCGGCGCTACGCCATCCAGCTCGCCGACGTCAACACGGTCTTCGCCTCGTCGAAGTGGGTCCCGACGGATGTCTCGCAGGGGAGACCTTATGAGATCGTCTCGCAGGCGGGGCAGTTGAACGTCGTGCCGGCGAGCTGAGGCGGGGGCGATGCTCGAAGACTGGGGCCGGGCCTTCCCGGGATGCGAGCCCCTGGCGTATCGCATGAGGGGCCGGTTGCCCGCCCGATGGGTCCGGTTCCACAACCTGCCCGATTCCAAGCGTTATCCCGACGACGAGGACGAGTTCGCCGTCGTCCTGGGCCGACAGAATCGCATCCTAGGCGAGTTGCTCGGCCCGGGGGCGCAGGCCGTTCTCCTGACGACTTCCTGCATCGGGCCCTTCGACGTCGAGGCTGGCGACCACGAACGGCTCCTGCGCGAGATCGACCCGGATGCGAAGCCGTGGCGGAGCCTCGCCATGCACGAACTCGAAGAGGACTTCATCGCGCCGACATACTGGCATGTCTTCGCGAGGGAATGGACCTGGCGGGCCGGGGTCTTCGACCCGGTCCTTCGGTCGGCGGCGATGAACCAGATCGTCAACATTATGATCCTGCCGCCCGACTGTCGCTGGTTGTTCCACCCCTATGACGGAGGGGTGGACCTGATCCTGGAGTCGTCGGCCGAGCGCGATCGGATCAAGGCCGCCCATGCCGGTTGGCTGTCCTCCCATCCTGACGGGCTGTGACCTTCACCGATCCGCTCCCATGCGTGAAAGGCCGACCCCTCCGCGATGGGGAGGCCGGCCCCCGGAGGGTTGACGGTTCGCCCCGAACTCAAGGATTCGCCGGGGCGGCGATGGGCGGGGCCTGGATGTCGCGGGCCCGCTGGACCAGGGCCAGGAACTCGCGGCGGTAGCCGCCGGGGTCGTGGGCGAGGGTCGGCGAGGCCAGCTCGAGGACGCCGGGGAGGGTCAGCGAGCCGACCGACGGCGAGCGCCGCAGGATCATGCCGAAGCCGGCCACGGCGGAGGCGAACTTCAAGTCGTCGGAGGCGTCGGCGTAGTCCACGCCGCGGTCGACGACCGGCCGCTCGATCTCCGTGGCGACGTCCCCCTGGGGCTGCTTGTAGCGGAGCCGCACCGTGAACGAGGCGGGCGACGGGCCGCCGTCGGCCGGCGGGGCGGGGGCGGCCTCGGCGGGGACGTACTCGTACAGGGCGGTGACGTGGTGCCCCGCGCCGATCTCGCCGCCGTCCTTCTGATCGTTGCGGAAGTCCTGGTTGGGCATCACGCGGTTCTCGTAGCCGATCAGCCGGTAGGCCCGGACCAGCTCCGGCTTGAACTCGACCTGGATCTTGACGTCCTTGGCGATCACGTCGAGCGTGGCACCCATCTCCTCGACCAGCACCTTGTACGCCTCCTCGGGGCGGTCGATGTAGGCGTAGTGGCCGTTCCCCTTGTCGGCCAGCTTCTCCAGCGTGCCGTCCTTCAGGTTGTCCATGCCGAAGCCGAGCACCGTCAGGAAGATCGGCTTCTCCCCCTTGGCCTTCGATCCGACCAGGGTCACCAACTCATCCTGATTCGTGACGCCGACGTTGAAGTCGCCGTCGGTGGCCAGGATGACGCGATTGATCCCGCCGTTGATGAACCCGGCCGCGGCCTGGTCGTAGGCGAGCTGGATCCCGGCGCCGCCGTTGGTCGAGCCGCCGGCGCGAAGCTCCTCGATCTTCGACAGGATCGCCGGCTTGTTCATGGCCGAGGTCGACGGCAGCACCAGGCCCGACGACCCGGCGTAGACGGCGATGGCGACGCGGTCGTTCTCGCCGAGCTGTTCCACCAGCTTCTGGAGCCCCCACTGCACCAGCGGCAGCTTGTTGGGCTGGTCCATCGAGCCGGAGACGTCGACGAGGAAGACGAGGTTGCTGGGCTTGCGGGCCTCCTGGCCGAGCGGACGGCCCATGATGCCGATCCTCGCCAGGCGGTTCGCCGCGTTCCAGGGGCAGCGGGCCGGCTCGACGTGGATGGCGAACGGGTCCGGGCTCCCGGCCGGCGGCAGCGCGTCCTGGTAGGGGAAGTAGTTGAGCATCTCTTCAATCCGCACCTCGCCCGGCGACGGTAGCCGGTTCTGCTCCATCAGTGAGCGCCGGACGATCGAGTACGACGCCGTGTCCACGTCGATCGCGAACGTCGAGGCCGCCTCCTGGCTGGTGAGGACGAACGGGTTCTCCTCCACGGCCGGGGCCGGCGCGGGCTCGGAGACCGGCTCCGGCTTCACCGCCTCGGCGTCCTTCAGTTCGAGGCCGAACCGGGCCTCGGGCTGCGCGACCTCCCGGGCCACTTCGGCCTCGCCGAGCTTGTCGACCGACTTCATCGCGGAGACGGCCCCGTCGAGGATCGCCGGCCTCGACTCGCCCTTCTCCTTGAGGGCGAGTGCCACCGGGGCGTCCGCCGCGGGGACGGCGCCGGCCGCCTCCGGCGCCTTGGCGAGATCGGATACGTTCCGATCCGAATAGTGGGTGAACGCCTTCGAGTCCGTCGGCTGCGCCGGGTCGCCTGACTTCTGGGCCATCTGGCCCGGCTTCGCCTCGGAGAGTTGTGGGAGCGACTGACCGAGTTCCAGGCCCCGACCCTGCCCCTGACTCTGAGAGGCGCCGGCGGCGAGTTGCCTGTCGTCGAGGGTGCCGAAGGAATTGATCGCTCCCCGATCGGCCGAGGAGGGACCGGCGGCCAGGTCACCCCGAGCCGGCCTGCCTCGCATCCCTCCCATGCCGCCCGCGTTCCGACCCTCGCCCATCATGCCGGCCATCATCCCGTTCATCATGGGCCGGCCGCCCGACTGGCCCATCTGCGCCATGCCGTTCATCCCCACGGACGAGCCCTGGCCCTGTCCTGGCGGCCCTCCCTGTTGCTGCCCCTGCGACCCCTGTTGCTGTCCCTGTCCCTGAGCCTCTTGTCGGCCTTGAGGAGAACGCGCGGCGAGCTGTTCGACGCCGCGGCCGAGGGCCCGGACCTGGGGGGCGGCGAATCTCGCGTCGGGGGCGTTCGCGGCGACCGCGGCGGGGGGGGCCGGGGCCTGGGACTGGGCGGGGTCGAGCATCCTACGCTGTCGGGTGACGACGGTCCCGGCCTTCGGGGCGGCTTGGCTGGGGGAGTCGTCGAAGTTATAGAGGCCGCCCCCCTGGGTCCCGACCACCACCGGGCTCGTGCCGGCGAGTTGGTCCCGCAGGACGTCGGGCGACGCGGCGGCGACGAGGGCGGGCTCCGCCGCCGGCGCGGGGGCCGGTGCCGAGGCGACGGCCTTGTCGCTCGCGACGTCGGTCTTGAACCATCGGGCGTAGCGGGCGGCGGGCTCCTCGCGGGCCGCCTGATATCTCGGCATCAGCAGGGTCGCCGAAACCCCGAGGACCAGCACGGCCGCCGCGGCCGACAGCCACGAGGCGGGCCGCCGGAACCAGGGCTTGCGAGGGACGTCGGCGACGAGCCGGAGCGGGGAAGCGGCGGCGGCGGCCTCGCGGGCCTGCTCCTCGTGGAGCTGTTCGGACAGCCAGCGGGCGGTCAGGCGGATCTGCTCGACCTCGCGGGCCAGTTCGGGGTGGTCGGCGAGGGCCTGCTCGATGTCGGGGCGCTCGGCCTCGGGCAGCTCGCCGAGGGCGAAGGCGGTCAGCCGGGGATCGTCGATGTCGAGGCTCATGGTCCGGTCTCTCCTTTATATGTAGGGCTGGATGTTCAGGCGCCCGCGCCGGCGGTGCGGTTGTCGAACAGGCGGCCCCGGAGGGTCTTGATCCCGGCGTGGATCAGGTAGCCGACGTTGGAGACGCTGTGGCCGCTGATCCGGCTGATCTCCTGGTAGGAGAAACCGTTCTGGAACTTCAAACGGATGACCTCGCGTTGATTGGGGGGCAACGTATCCAGCAGCGACAGAACGCGACTCCCCAGGTCGCGGCGCTCGGCGACGTCGTGCGGCCCGGGGGTCGGGCTGAGACAGCGTTCGACCTGTTCGTCGTGCAATCGTGTCATGCGATGCTCCTTCCGCAGGACGTCCAGCGCGCGATTGCGGCAGACCGTGAACAGCCATTCGGCCAGATGGCCGTCGACCTCGGACCGAGACCGGGCGCAGAGACGCAAAAAGACGTCCTGCACCACGTCACGGGCCGATTCCTGATCGTTCAGAAGGCGCCTTGCGAGATCGGAAGAGCACACGTCTGAACTCCAGTCACCCATGTAT